>PR_CR_10_Liq_1_inCRDRAFT_1000954_pt1 | contig 17047 bp, 15 predicted proteins | sample PRCRCaboRojoPR_3_FD_10241 | JGI IMG/M metagenome (IMG submission 10241)
CGTGTAGGTGAAGCCAATAACTTGCGAGTTGGCGATATAAGCAAGTTTAAGGACGAGAACGACAGAGAGCTGTATGGTTTTGAAGTGGATGGCAAGACGGGCAAACGTTTCGTTGTCATTCGCTCTAACGCAAATCGTTATGTTGACAGAACACTTGAACGAAATGCTCGTTGGCAATCAGAGTGGCAGCGTATTGCAGACGAGCGTGGCGAAGCGGTGAACGACTATCTGTTTAAGATGGCAGATGGCAGTAAGATTATCACGCTGATTGACCAGTTTAATGTTCTATTAGAGCGTGAAGGTTTGACGCACAGTGCTGACGGTGAGAAATACTCTCTGTACAGCTTACGTCACTTCTATGCAGTCCATATGCTGCGCAAAGGGCGTGTTAACGTGTTTGATATAGCTCGCAATATGGGCACAAGCGTACAGATTATTGAAAGCTATTACGGCAAACATGCAACGAGCAGAGTGTTGGCGACAAGGTTGGGTAGTTAAGTGTTAACACGCTTATAGCAGCTCTACAGCGTTCGCTAACTGAGCATCGTTGACATCAATGTAACGTTGCGTCGTCTGTATGCTGGTATGCCCCGCCAACGCTGCTAATGTACGCACGCCTACGCCCTTGTTCGCCAGGCGTGTGATAAATGTGCGTCGTCCGCTGTGTGAGCTTGCGTCTGATAGTCCACACGCCTTGTAGATGTTAAGGAACAGCTGACACATCGTGTTGGCTGAAAAATGTCCGCCCTTTTGACTTGGAAACAACGCTGCTGCTGCGTCGTTTGTGCTTCTCCACGCACTGTACACCGTCAGCTGCTGCGCCAACGGCTTGTTGACGAACACAGTGCGTGTACGAGCGCCTTTCGTCTGTGCTGCTGAGAGCGTGAACTGTGTACGTACACTGCCCTCGTCGTCATACAGGTCATCAACACGCAGTGCCGCTATCTCCTTCGCACGTAGCCCTGTGTACAAGCTGAGCAGCAGTATCGTTGTGTCACGTGTCACATAACGCCGTGTTTGGCAGAAACGAACTGCACGTTTTATCTGCGCTTCACTGAGTGTGGCTGCTTGCGCCATCTTGCCCTCTAATATCACAGTATCTGTGTTAAACAGTACAGTCTGATATTTTATCTGAGCAACCAACTTGGCGTCGTTGATTGAGGTATTCATTATCAAAGACTTACAGTTAAATATCACACAATACTTACTCTATGATATTATTCACTGTGTGTGTTTGAGCTTGTGTGTTTCGTTATGCATTGTTGAACTGTTGTAATACGAACAGCGTCACTGCTCCAAAGCAGCAACGCTATTGGGGCGTTTCGCCAGCAACCGCAGTATGGTTATCAACCGTTTTGTGCTGCTCTATGTGTATTTTGGGGGTGTGAGATGACAGCAAGGCAGATAAAGCGCTTCGCTGCGTATGCTGTCAAACTCTTTCCAACAATAGCCTTTGCGTTCGTGTATCAGATCAATGTTATCCAGCACGACGCAATCACTTGCCTGCTTTATGTGCCTACTCCAGTTTCCTTCTGCTATTTGCTTTATGTGCCTGTACTGCTTTAGATGCGTGCCTTTAATAAAAAAGTGTATGTGCGTGTTAACACGATTTCTGCCTGTCTCAATGAATACAAGCCTCTGTAGCCTTGTGCCTTCGTTGTAATCTCGCCTTCGCAATATCTGTTTGTCTACAGTGTTAAAATAATGCCTACAGTCTCGTTCCGCCTGTTCCCTGCCTACTTGTGTTCCATCGTAGTATCGTGCTGTGCCAAATAGCCAAAACTTCTGTTGCGCTATCCACTTCGCACCCTCTGCCTTTAGGCGTTGCCTAATCTCGTATTCTGAATGTGTATGCTTCATTGTTGCTAAATAACTGCGAGCAAGTAGGTGCTCACTGTGTTATTTATCAACGGAGAACAAAGACGGTGACAAAAACGGTATTGAGTGATGTGTATGAGCTGCTGAACAGCATAGGCGCTGTGCGCAGTGAAAGTGAGTTTAGCACGGATTGGCTTGGCAGAAGCGAATGCTATTTACGCACACTGCGATTTAAGGGCTGCGACGCAAGCGTTGGCGCTGTAGCAATCTGCGCAAGTAAACTTCAACACTATGGCAAACGAATGCTGAACTCAGAGCAGCATACAGAGCTTGGGAAACAGTTTCTGCAGCTCAGTGAGCAGTGCCATAAACAGATTAATGCGCAGAGCACAGCAGAGTGGTTAAAGGTGTGCTGAAATGGGGTTTGTGATAGCGAAAAATCGTGCTGCGAAAAATGGCAGTGAAGTACTTATCAAAGTGAGGTGGTGATTATGCGCCTATACGAAGTTGAAACGAACAGAACAAACAAACGAACGAACAAGCGCACGGCGAACACAAAGACTGACTTTGAACGGAATGTGACCAAGCTGAATACAAAACGTCGCAGCTTAGACGCTGAAAAAGCCGTAAAACCCCTCAAACCAAGTTGATTGATAAACGTGTTAACACGAACGGTGTGAGGGAATGCTTAGGACATAAACGGTTTTCTGTTGAACATACTGTTGAACAGAACGGTTGACTGAACGACAGAGAGACTATGTAAAGAAAAAGCCCCCACGCTGCTACGTGAGGGCTTTTTAAACTTTAGATTAATGCGTTAGCGATTTTCTTTAAGTGCTCAGCGACCTCGTCAGTACGCTCTGCAGCTTCTTCAGCTTGCTTTTGCCTCAACTCTTTATACTCTTCAAACCAACGATTTTGTACTTGAGACGACTTACCAACAAATTGTTGAAGAAGCTTGTACATCTTGTCTACGTGCTCGTTAGCAAGCACCACATTTTCAATTTTCACTTGTTCACCACTACGGTCAACTGTGACATAGAGAAAACAATCGTAACGCTGTTGTTCGTCCACTACTTGACAGAGATGTTTATTTTTAAAAGTGTACTGCTCTCTAATTTCCTCTTTTAGTTTATTATAGCCATGCTTGTTCTCTAAAACATAGCTGCCAAAGTCTCGTACAATATCCGCAGCTTGAAAGTTATGTGTCAGCCTAATAACACCATTAACCCCGCCATTTTGCCGCAGCCACTCTGCCATAGCATTATCGTCGTCTTTGCCAATCTCAGCCTCTACAGCGTTTTCCAATGCCTTAGCATATGCGTAATGTTGTTTATTGTCCTTGCCAAACACAGCCTTTGATATCAACAGCACCAACTTTGTGTCTGCTTTGAACTTGAAGTCGCACATGTTTTTGAACGCCAAAGCATGTGCGTCACTTGTTTGAAGGAAGTAGTAGAAGTCCAAACACCCCTCCAACACGCTGTACAGCTTGTTCTCTGCAACTCGCTGCTGCTTTACAAAGCTCTCATACCCTTCTCTTAGAGCATTAATCGTGTTAACGATTTGCTCATTGCGCTCAGCCTTTTTCGTCTGTTTCGTAACAAAGTCTAGCATACTTAACTCCTTGTCTATGCTTGTTTTCTGTTGCCATCAGCAGCAACATAGACAAGGTACCACGTGATTCATTTTAACGAGACGCACAGGCTTCAGAAAGGTTGATGGTTGTTAACATATGCTGCGATTTTTTCACTCTCCCTACCCTACCTTTGGCAGACAGAAGCAGCCGTCGCCGAAGACGATTGAAGCAAGTCCATACTACTGGTGGTGGTATGCGCTGACGTTGAACACGGACTATAGGGAACTGTGTGAACAGAAAGCGGCTAACAGTGTGTTGAACAGAACAGACGCACGAATGCTAAAGGTGTACGAGGACTTTGGTGACGTGCGCTACGAGGGCGACAGATACGTGGCATTCAAACAATGGTGGACGGTACGTGTTAACACGAACGAGCAACGTGGCGTGTATCTGTTCGCTGAACCACCACACACAGCAAGTGTAAGCGTCATTCAGCATGTGGAAGACGCAGCAGCGGCACTGAGCAGCGAGGACACGGTTCTGATAGCTGTGAACGTCACTCGTCAGCGCAAACACATAGATAGCAGAATTGAACGGATACTGAAGAAGCACACGGGCGAGCGGAAGCGTGGCAGGCAAGTGCGCAATCCCAAGCTCAGTGCTGCTCGCTATCGCCTCAGCAAAGCTGTGCAAGCGCAAACGTTGAAGAAGACGTTCGCAGTGTACGACATACGCACAACTGCTGCGGCAGAGGGGCGAAAAGTGTCAAATTGGGAAGTAGCAAAGTTGGCGAAGTTAGATTATCGTCAGCGTGACAAAGGCCTGGACATATATGACGAAACAGCTGTGAAGCGTGTTGTAAGCGCAATCGTTGCTCGTCACGTCAAACACGCTAAGACTATGATTGATAACGCTGCTGTTGGCACTTTCCCCTAAACGGAGAAGAAGATGAGTAAACTTGACGAACTTATGAAACAGCAAGCTGCACTTGAAGAAGAAATCAAACAGGTTGCGAAGGAAGAAAAAGCTGAAGCGCTGAAAGAAGTGCGTAGACTGTGCAAGCTACACGGCTTTACGCATAATCAGCTAAAGGCTTACCTCGCACCAGGCAGGCAGCGTCGCTCTGAAAAGCCATAGCTTGCAGCCGCTCTGCGCTGTGCAAGGAGTTTTAGATCGCTTTACACTTTTGAAGACCTGGAAACGCTTAAGTTTTCCGAGCACCCTAAAGATAGATAGTGGTGCGGAGATTTAAGCCCCCACTCACAAGAAGGGGGTGGTGGCTATTGACTCTGCGACTCTCCGCTTGTCATATCCGCACAACTAATCAGATACACTGGAGAACCAACATGAATGTAAAGAATGTTTTGATCCTGCCCGCTGTGCTTGCTCTGTCTGCGTGTATGGGTAGCGGCGATGGAAGCACAACAGAAACCTATGAAAGTACAACAGAAACCTTGAGCTTGTCCGTGCCCCAAGCAAGTGGTGAACCTGCTCAATACCAGACTTTAACTGCTGCACTTGAAGCTTTGCCCACCTTAAATGAAGGGGATGTAGCACAGGTTCCTCTTTCAGAGATAGAACAAGGTGCGCCTGAAGGCGTGAACTTTACACTTACAGTAGGACAAACATTCAGCAATGGGACTTTGATTACTGCTGACATCCCTGCGTACGAAGGTAACGCAGGCTATTCTGAAGTCACGGCTGTATCCAGCTTGCAAGGCCTTGCGAATGTGGCAGTCACTGATCCTACAAATCAAANCTTCCCAGCATTTATCTCTGATACAGTAATAAATGGCACACGAGTAACTATTGGCACATCGACTGCTGATAATGACTATAGCTCGTTGTACTCTGGCACTGGCACGACAGACGCTGAATTTGCAACCGAAACACTCAATGGAAGCTCTTATAACCAGGTGACAGCCGGAAGAAACGGTGCTAGCTTCACTAACCCTTCAGGCTCCTTTGGATATTCAGGCGAAGCTGCACTTGCAGTAGCGAATGAAGTAGCTGTAGGGAATGTTACTATGAGCGCCGATTTTGATGCAGGAACTGCTTCCATTACAGCTCCTAGCCTTACCGTTGATGGCAGTGAAACGACAGCGGGCTTTAACGGCAGCGTAGCAATTGACAACACATCTGGCCGCTATGCAAGCAGCGGCGCAACTATTACAGTCAATGAACAAAACATTGACGCAGGTATAATCGGTATCTTTAGCAGCGATGCGACAACATCTAGCGGTTCAGTATTTAGTGCAAATCAAAACGCCGCTGTTGGCGCTGCTGGCGTATTCAGTGTTGTACAGGACGCACAGTAATCATTAGCAAAATTTGGACACATGCAGAGGTCGCCTCTGCATGTGTTTCTTTGGGATCACATGACAAATACTATTGCGTCATCAATTAGCATCTTGTTGCTGCTGCCTAGTGTATCTGCAGCTGGATGCCTAAACGCATCGTCAAACGAGCGTTTAAGCAACTATTGTTTAGTGGAGCGTGCCAGCAGCCAAGTTATTGATCTACGCACAGCACAAATAATTGACTACCGCCTTAAACATGAAGGTTATGAACGCGGGCTGGGCTTACCTGGTCGCGCTAAACAGTTTTCGTTCCAACCCTATGTCACCCCAATTTTAGACTATGAAACCGATATTAACGGCGGCAATCCGAATAAGCCGCTGCAACTTGGCAATCTTACATTTGACGGAGATCCAAATCTTGTTCGGAGAGAAGGTGTTGTAGTCGGCGCTGGCGCTGGCGCATATGGACGCTACTTAATGGGTGAAGGACGGTATTTGGATTATGGTTTTGGGGCGAGTTACGCACATTCTTTTGAACATGACATTGGCATACAAAGGCGCTTTGCAAGCTTTTGCAGCAAAAACTACATAACAAATTGGTGGTACATAGATGGCTGTGCTAACAGCAGCTATGTTGAGAAAGATTTAACGGAAGACACTCGCAACACACTGAGCTTAACAGCTTCAAAACTGTTCACGTCCTCCCGCAATAGCCACCATCAAGCAAGTGTTGGCGTGAATAGAGTTTACGAGGAAGACTACGAACAGAACCAAATTTCTTTTGGCTTTCAAACCATACACGGCAATGGCTGGCACACAGCAGTTAATGCTACATTTGGCGAAAGTATAGAAGGCGAATTAGCAGTGCGTGAAGCGGTATCAGCGTCACTCGCCCTTCCTGTTCGCAATCGTCGTCTAACTGTATCCGCAAGTTACAGTGAGGCAGATGGCGCACAACTGCTTGGTGTTGAACGTGCTGAAGAAACATGGGCTTTTTCTGCATCATACAACATCTATAAAAATGTTGATGTAGGCATAGGGTATACGGAGACAGACAGCACGATTGATTATTTTGACGTGTCAGCGCCTACAATAAGTATCAGCTTCAAACCAATAAGGTTCTAATCGCAGTAACGCCAGAAAAGGAGTCAAATCTTAAAGCCCTTTCTGAAGCTGTTTGACGTTGACTCAAATATCACAAACTCATTTGATAGGTTTTCAATAAACAGGATGACAACCACCGAATGCTGAAAGCACAGTGTGTTTGAGTAAGCATTAGGAGGCTGTTATGACACTGCTTAACGCATTTACACTCGCAACTTACGAAACTGATAATCGTGTATCACCAACACTCCATCGTCGTCGTAAGCTCATAGCTAAGATTGACGAACAGATACGCTACGCAACTGACAGCGAATATCAGCCAACCAAACAGACTTGGCACAAAGATGCTGAGGGCAACGAACAGCGTGTGACTGTGCCAAAGCGTGTGCGGCGGTGGTGGACAGTACGCAGTGACGGCACTGTGCTGCTGACTGTGCGTTATGGCAGCAGAGCGTTGGAGTTGGCGAAGGGTAAGAACGCTATAGTGGTGAACAGCGTCAATGAATTGCCAACTGTGCTGAAACGGCTGAGTGAGGCTGTGGATAAAGGCGAGTTTGATAAACTGTTGGAAGAACAGGCGAGCTATGGTAAGAGTGTTAATTCGGCGAAAAACTGAACAATATCAGACACTTACTGTGTTAGGCATTTGTCAGGCAGCACGTTTTCGGAGCGTTAAGTTGCTGAAAAATATGCGAAAAACGGTATCCGTTTGACTTCAAGCATTGCCACGGCCGTTTCGCCTGAACAATGACGCGTCTTGGCCCGGCCGCTGAATTGTGGCGGCCTGCCTTATTTCTGCCGCACCGATCTTATTCTGGCCGAAATAGTTGCGTGATTAAGCCCTACCGAGGCCACCCTGGCCGAGCACTCTACCTGCAACTCCCACTTTGGGATTGGAGGGTAGCGAATGGACTTTTCCCGTATCAAGGGCATGGCACTCGTGCTTGGTGGCGCCGCGGCCGTTGGATTCGTCATGCAGAACGAAGCGGCTTCGCGCCTAGTGTTCGGCGAGCATCGGGATGTGGAACTCTTGTCGCAGGCTCCGGCGCCCAAGCGTCTGGAAGGGATTGAACTGACCTCCGCCCGTGCGGATGACCTCGCGCTCGACGCCATGGGAGACGGTGGTGCGCACACGCCAGAGCTGTCCGGTCTCGGCGGTCCCGATCTTCCGGCCCTGCCTGCCGAGGCATTGGCGCCGACCGATCTTCCGCAGCCCGCCGCGCCCAGCATCCAGGTTGCGGCTCTGGACGACGTGACCCTGCCGCAAGACAATGCAGGCTCCGATCTGTCACTGATGGATGCGGAGGGGGTGGAAACGGACCTAGCGATCGCGGTGGTCCCGGCCTCGACCCGCGCGTCCCGAAGCGAAGGGACCCCGGAGGATGCCATTGCGCCGTCCGATACGGTCGAAATGTCCGCCTGCCAGATCGAGATGACAGCCACGCCGACCGTTGCGGCCATGGTCAATCTTGGTATCGACGCGCCCTGTCTCGCGAATGACCGGGTGACGCTGCATCACAACGGCATGATGATCACCGAAACGACCGATGCGGACGGGTCTCTGGAGATCACGGTGCCGGCGCTGGCCGAACAGGCCGTGTTCATTGCCTCGTTCTCGAACGGTGCCGGTGCCATGGCGCGGACCGAAGTCAGCGCGCTGTCCCTGTACGACCGTGTTGTTGTGCAATGGAAAGGCTTGTCCGGGCTCGAACTTCACGCCCTTGAATACGGCGCGCCATATTTCTCGGCCGGTCACGTCTGGGCGGAGGCGGCCCGCTCGCCCGAAAGCGCAAGCGATGGTACGGGCGGATTCATCATGCCGCTGGGCAACCCCGATGCCCCTTCGCCGCTGCTGGCCGAAGTCTATACCTTTCCGACCGAAACCGCGCGTCAATCGGGATTGATCGACCTTAGTGTCGAGGCCGAGGTCACCGACCTGAATTGCGGACGCGAGATCGCGGCCCAGACGCTTGAAGTTCACGGTGGCGCGGTGCCCAAGGTCAAGGATCTGACCCTGCCGATGCCGGCCTGCGACGCGACCGGCGATTATCTGGTGTTGAAAAACCTTCTCCAAGACCTGAGTATCGCCGCAAGGTAAAGCGGGTCGGGAAACGGCACTATGCGTCTTTTACGTGCGGCGATCTTCGCCGCACTTTTCTTGTCGGCGGCGGTTGGTGCTGCGTGGGCTCAGGATATTACCCTGACGTCTCGGGACGGGCGTGTCGAAATCACCGGCACCTTTCTGGGCTTCGACGGTGAATTCTACAGGGTCGACACGGCCTATGGCGAATTGACCGTGGATGGCTCGGGCGTGCTGTGCGAGGGCCCCGCCTGCCCCGATCTCGAAGCCTACGTTGCCCGCTTGCGCGTCTCGGGGTCGGCAACGATGGGTGACGTTCTCCTGCCCGCGCTGGTCGAGGGCTTTGCCCTGCGCAACGGGTACGGCGCAGAGCGGATCGAAACCGACGCGACCCACTATGAATATGTACTGAGCGAAACGCCGGATGGCCGCGAGATCGGTCGCTTCGGGTTTCGCGCGACGAATACCGACGAGGGTTTCGCTGATCTTCTGGCGGATGAGACGGATATTGTCATGGCCCTGCGCGAGGTGCGTCCTGACGAATTGCGGCGTGCCGCGGATGCCGGGCTGGGTCAGCTTGACGGGCCCAATCGCAGCCGTGTTCTTGCGCTGGACGCGATGGTGCCCGTGACGGCCGCGGGCAATCCCGTGCGCGCCATTTCGGTGGCGGACCTGGCGCGCGTCTTTGCTGGCCAGATCTCGAACTGGCGCGCGCTCGACGGACCCGATGCGCCGATCTCGCTTCACTTGCTTGACCGTCGATCCGGGCTGGCCCAGGCAGTGCAGGATCGTGTCATGGGACCGGCGCGGCTGTCCTTTGCCCCCGGGGTGATCCGCCACCCCACGAACGAGGCGTTGGCCGAAGCCGTGTCGCGCGACCCCTTTGCCATCGGCATTTCAAGTTTCTCAGAAACCGGCAACACCAGCCAGATGACCCTGACGGGGCCGTGCGGTTTCACGCTTCGCGCTGAAAGGTTGACGATCAAGACCGAGGATTATCCCCTCACCGCGCCGATGTTTCTTTACCTGCCGGCTCGGCGTCTGCCCAAACTGGCCCGCGATTTCCTGACCTATACCCGGTCGCAGCCTGCGCAGATCGTGATCCGACGCGCCGGGTTCACCGATCAGGCGCCCGAGGAGATCCCGATCAGCGCACAGGGTGACCGCTTTGCCAACGCGATCATCTCGGCAGGCGAAGAGGTGGACCTTGCGGATCTGAAAGAGATGATCGGAACCCTCGCGCCGATGCGGCGGCTGTCAACCTCGTTCCGGTTTCGGGCCGGATCCGTGCGGCTGGATGCGCAGTCGCGATCCAACGTGCAGCAACTGGCCCGTGCGTTGGAAGCCGGTCAGTACGACGCCCGCACCCTCTATTTCGTGGGCTTCTCCGATGGGCAGGGGCCTGCGGCGGGCAACGCGGTCATCGCGCAGCAGCGCGCCGATGCCGTGCAGGCGGCGGTGCTGCGCGCCGCTGAGACGGCCAACCTTGACCGGGTGACCATCGAAACCCGTGCCTATGGCGAGGCGTTGCCGATGGCCTGCGACGACAGCGCCTGGGGACGGCAGGTGAACCGCCGGGTCGAGGTCTGGGTGCGCTAGCTAGGCCTTGGGTAATCGGAGCGCGGCCCAGCGGGCGGCATCGGCCACCGTGGGATCGGGATCGTCGCAATGGCGCTGGGCAATCGGACGCATCCGCGCGGCGCCGGAGTTGCCGATGGCATAAAGCACGTTGCGCAGGAACCGGTCGCGCCCGATGCGCTTGATAGCCGAGCCCGAGAATCGCATGCGGAAGCCTGCATCGTCCAGACCGGCCAGGTCCTCGAGATCCGTGGACTGCAGCGACCCGTTGCCGTGATGGCTCATGTCGCGTGCGGTTTGGGCGAATTTGTTCCAGGGGCAGATCGCAAGGCAATCGTCGCAGCCATAGATCCGGTTGCCCAGTTGCGGTCGCAGATCACGGTCCACGGGGCCCTTATGCTCGATCGTCAGGTACGAGATGCAGCGCCGCGCATCCAGCTGGTAGGGCGCGGGAAAGGCATCGGTCGGGCAGATGTCCAGACACTTGCGGCAGCTGCCGCAATGGTCGGAATCGGGCGCGTCGGGCGGCAGGGAAAGCGTGGAGAAAATCGAGCCGATGAAGAACCAGTTGCCCAAGTCGCGGCTCACGAGGTTGGTGTGCTTGCCCTGCCAGCCCAGCCCTGCGGCTTGCCCCAGTGCCTTTTCCGGGACCGGAGCGGTATCGACAAATACCTTCACCTCGCCCCCGGCCTCGGCGATGAGCCAGCGCGCCAGCCGCTTGAGCCGTTTCTTGACGATGTCATGGTAATCGCGACCGTGGGCGTAGACCGACACGGCGGCACGGTCTTTCCGCTGCAGGGCCTCCAGCGGGTCATGATCCGGGGTGTAGCTTTCAGCGAGCATCAGGATCGACCGGGCTTCGGGCCAGAGCGCGGCGGGGTTGCTACGCCAATGGGTGCGTTCGGCCATCCAGCCCATCTGCCCGTGATAGCCCGCGTTCAGAAATGCGCGTAGGCGGTCCGACACCTCGGGCACCGCATCGGGTGTTGTCACCCGCGCTAGGTCGAAACCTTCCTCGCGTGCGCGGGCAATAAGGCGCTCCTTGAGCCTATCCGGGGTCCTCGGCATCGCGCCCTAGAAATCCAGGTCGGAATAATGGGGCGGCGGGGGAAAGCCTGACACCTGGTCGGCCAGAAGGCTGCGGAAGGCCGGACGCGACTTGATCTTGGCATACCAGTCCTTGACCACGTCCGAGCGGTTCCAGTCCACGTCCGAGATATAGTCGAGCGCCGACAGATGCGCGGCCGCCGCGAAATCCGCGAGCGTCATGTGGTCCCCGGCCAGCCAGCGCCGGTGATCCAGCAGCCACGCCATGTAGTCGAGGTGATACTTGATCTTCTGCGCGCCTGTCTTGATCGCCTTGCTGTCGGGATAGCCCTGGCCCATGACTTTCTTGTTCACGCGCTCGTAGAGCAGGTTCGAGGTCACCTCGGTGTGGAACTTGTCATCGAACCATCCCACGATGCGGCGCACTTCGAAACGCTCTTCTGGACTTTTCGGCAAAAGCGCGGGTGTCGGCTGGGTTTCCTCCACGTATTCGCAGATCGGTGTGCTTTCGGTCAGGGTCAGACCGTTCATCTTGAGCACGGGGACCTTGCCGGCCGGATTGCGACGCAGGAAATCGGCGGAAGGGTCCCAATACCGCTCTTCGACCAGCTCAACCTCGATGCGCTTTTCGGCCAGGACAAGACGGACCTTGCGACAGAACGGGGAGAGGGGCACGTGGAACAGACGGTTCATCGCAATCTCTGTGAGTTGTGCGGGGCTGCACCGTCTTCGCATGGTGCAGGGCGCAGATTCAATCCTCGAAACAGGCTGCCCGCCCATCCTTGGCAATCAGCGCGGCCCCGTCGGCGATCCGGGCGGCACGCCGCCGCAGCCAGTCGCTAGGCGCGCTGGCCGAGCGCCCCTTGGGGTCGGGCAGAACCGCGGCCAGCCGCGCCGCCTGTAATGGCGTCAGCTCGCGCGCATCGGTGCCGAAATAATGCCGTGCGGCGGCTTCGATGCCGAACACGCCTTCGTCGAATTCGGCCACGTTCAGGTAGACCTCGAGAATGCGCCGCTTGGGCCAAAAGGCCTCCATGGCCGGGGTCAGCACGGCTTCCATCGCCTTGCGGGTCCAGGTGCGTCCGTGCCAGAGATAGACGTTCTTGACCACCTGCTGGCTGATGGTTGACGCCCCCCTGTTTGCACCGTCTTCCAGCGCGTCACGGATCGCGGCCATGTCGAAACCCCAGTGCAGGCAGAAATTCGCGTCCTCCGCCGCCACGACCGACCGCGCCATGACCGGCGCGATCTGGTCCCAAGGGGCCCAATCGCGGTCCACCCCGCCCAGGCGCGCGCTTTCCTGCGCGATGTAGATCGTCGTGGGCGGGTTGACGAAACGGTAGAGCCCGATGGCCGACCCGATCAGCACCACCAATGCGAGGACGGCACGCAAAAGCCAGCGGCGCAGCCAGCGCAGCGGCGAGATCGTGGCGCGCTTGCGTGCCGGTTTCTTGCGGGATCGTGCCATGGCTCAGGGTATACGCCGCGCAGGACCAGCGGGGAATCCCGTCGGCACGAAAAAGGCCGGGCGTTTCCACCCGGCCTCATTCATACATGGCTGGGCGCCGGTCACTCGGCCGGCACGGCCGCATCCTCGATGCCCAACGGGTGCGTCAGCTTGTCGAGCATCTCTTTCGGGCAGACCTGAACGAAGTGACCCTTCTCGATATCCCAATGCTGCAGGATATCTTCGGCCTTGCGGCTGCGGGTCTCGGCCACGTGGGCCTCGATCAGGCCCTTCAACTCGGCCTCGTAATGGTCGGTGCTGACAGGGCAGGTGACCAGGGTTTCCATGTTCATCAGGGCCTGGGCAAGGCCTTCGGGGTCGTAGATATAGGCCATGCCGCCGGTCATGCCCGCGCCGAAATTGGCACCGATGGAGCCCAGGATCACCGCGATACCGCCGGTCATGTATTCACAGCCGTTCGAGCCGCAGCCTTCGACCACGACATGCGCGCCGGAGTTCCGGACAGCGAACCGTTCACCCGCGCGGCCCGCGGCGAAAAGATGCCCGCCGGTGGCCCCGTACAGCACGGTGTTGCCGATGATCGTGTTATCGGATGCCTCAAGCGGGCTGACCTGCGGCGGACGCACGACGACCATGCCGCCCGACAGCCCCTTGCCGACATAGTCGTTGGCGTCGCCCGACACCTCGATCTTGAGCCCCGGCGCGGCGAAGGCGCCCAGCGACTGGCCCGCACTGCCCGAAAGCTTGATATGCAGGTGGTCGGGCTGAAGCGCGTTGCGCATCCCGAACCGGCGTACGATGTGGCTCGACGTGCGGGTGCCGACGGTCCGGTGCGTGTTCTGCACCGCATAGGACAACTGCATCTTTTCGCCGTCTTCGAGGAACCGCGCGGCGTCGCGCACGATTTCCGCATCCAGCGTGTCAGGCACGGGGTTGCGCGGCTTCTTGCGGTCATAGGTGATCTCGTCCGCGCCATCGACCGTGATGAGCAGCGGGTTGAGGTCGAGATCGTCCAGATGCGCCGACCCGCGGCTGACCTGGCTGAGCAGATCCGCCCGGCCGATCACGTCGTCAAGCGACCGCGCGCCGATGGAGGCGAGGATTTCGCGCACTTCCTGGGCATAGAAGGTGATGAGGTTCACCACCTTGTCCGCGTTGCCGGTGAACTTTTCGCGCAGCGCGGGATCCTGGGTGCAGACGCCCACCGGGCAGGTGTTCGACTGGCACTGGCGGACCATGATGCAGCCCATCGCGATCAGCGCCGCGGTGCCGATGCCGTATTCCTCGGCCCCCATCATTGCGGCCATCACGATGTCGCGGCCGGTGCGCAGGCCGCCATCGGTGCGCAGCGTGACCCGGTCGCGCAGGTTGTTCATGGCCAGAACCTGGTGCGCCTCGGTCAGGCCCATCTCCCATGGCAGGCCGGCATATTTGATCGATGTGGCGGGCGAGGCGCCGGTGCCGCCGTTGTGCCCCGAGATCAGGATCACGTCGGCCTTGGCCTTGGCCACGCCTGCGGCGATGGTGCCAACGCCGGAGCTTGCCACCAGCTTGACCGTCACCTTGGCGCGCGGGTTGATCTGCTTGAGGTCGTAGATCAGCTGCGCCAGATCCTCGATCGAGTAGATGTCATGGTGCGGCGGTGGCGAGATCAGCGTCACGCCCTTGGTCGAATGGCGCAGCCGCGCGATCAGGTCGGTGACCTTCATACCGGGCAGCTGGCCGCCCTCACCGGGCTTGGCGCCCTGGGCCACCTTGATCTCAAGCTCTTCGCACTGGTTCAGGTATTCGGCGGTCACGCCGAACCGGCCCGAGGCAACCTGCTTGATCTTGGCCGACGGGTTGTCGCCATTGGGTTCGGGTACGAAATGCGCCGGATCCTCGCCGCCCTCGCCACTGTCGGACTTGGCACCGATGCGGTTCATCGCGACGTTCAGTGTCTTGTGCGCCTCGGGGCTGAGCGCGCCCAGGGACATGCCGGGCGTCACGAACCGTTTGCGGATCGAGGTGATCGATTCCACCTCTTCCAGCGGGATCGCTTCGCCGATGGGCTTGATCGCCAAGAGATCGCGCAGATGGATCGGCGGGTTCGCCTGCATGGCGGCCGAATACTGCTTCCACATCTCGTAGGACGCCTTGTTGCAGGCCATCTGCATCAGGTGCATCGTCTGCGCGCCCCAGGCGTGGGTCTCGCCGGACTTGCGCGACTTGTAGAAGCCGCCGATGGGCAGCACGTCGCGGCCCTTGGCATAGGCTTCGGCATGGACCTCTTCGGCCTTCCGCTGGATGCCCGCGACCCCGATGCCCGAGATGCGGCTGATGAGGCCCGGGAAATACTCGGCGCACATGGCGCGGCTCAGACCCACAGCCTCGAAGTTGAGACCGCCGCGATAGGACGAGATCACGCTGATCCCCATCTTCGACATGATCTTCAAAAGACCCTGGTCGATGGCGGTACGGTAGCGCGTCATGGCCTCGGTCAGGGTGCCGTCGATCAGGCCACGGTCGATCCGGTCGGCCAGGCTGTCCTCGGCAAGGTAGGCGTTGACGATGGTCGCGCCTGCGCCGATCAGCACGGCAAAGTAATGCGGGTCGATGCATTCCGCCGACCGCACGCTGAGGCTGCAGAAGGTCCGCAGGCCCTTGCGCGTCAGATGGCTGTGCACCGCGCTGGTGGCCAGGATCATCGGCATGGCAATCTTGTCGGGCCCGCTGTTCTGATCAGTCAGCACGATATGCTCGGCGCCCGAGCGCACGGCATCCTCGGCCTCAGAGCGGATCCGTTCGAGCCCATCACGCAGGGCATTGGCATTGCTGCCGGTGGGGAAGGTACAGTCGATCCACACAGCGTCAGAACTGAACTGGGTCATCAACTCGTCGAACTGAGCGTTCGCGACGAACGGCGTGTCGAGCACGAAGATTTCGGTCTGCGCGCTCGACTCGTCTAGGACATTCTTGAGGTTTCCAAACCGGGTCTTGAGCGACATCACGCGGTATTCGCGCAGGCTGTCGATGGGCGGGTTCGTGACCTGGCTGAAGTTCTGTCGGAAGAAGTGGCTGAGCGGGCGGTACCGCTTGGACAAGACCGCGCTCGGCGTGTCGTCGCCCATCGACGCGATTGCTTCCTTGCCGTCCTCGGCCATGGGGGCAAGGATCTGTTCCAGTTCTTCGATGCTGTAGCCCGCCGCGATCTGGCGCTGGCGCAGCTCGGGACCGGTGAACAGCGGCTTCTCGGTCACCCCGGCCAGCACATCGTCCAGTTCGCTGATCTTGCCGACCCATTCGCCAAACGGTTGGGAATTGGCCAGGCGGTCCTTGATCTCGGTGTCGTGGAACAGCTTGCCCTCGGCCATGTCGACGGCCAGCATCTGACCCGGACCCAGCGCGCCTTTTTCGCGCACGGTTGCCTCGTCGATATGGACCATGCCTGCTTCGGAGCCGGCGATCAGCAGCCCATCGCCGGTCACAACATAGCGCATCGGGCGCAGGCCGTTCCGGTCGAGCCCGGCACAGACCCAGCGGCCATCGGTCATGGCCAGGGCAGCGGGCCCGTCCCACGGCTCCATCACCGAGTTGCAGTAGGAATACATGTCGCGCCAGGCTTCGGGCAATTCCAGCGCCTGCTTGGACCAGCTTTCGGGCACCAGCATGGTCTTGGCCATGGGTGCGTTGCGGCCCGCGCGCACCAGCACCTCGAACACCGCGTCCAGCGCGGCCGAATCCGAGGCACCATTGGCGATGATCGGCTTGATGTCGTCGGCCATGTCGCCGAAGGCGGCGCTGGCCATCCGGATCTCGTGGCTTTTCATCCAGTTGGTGTTGCCCTTGAGCGTGTTGATCTCGCCGTTGTGAGCCAGCATGCGGAACGGCTGCGCCAGCCACCATTGCGGGAAGGTGTTGGTGGAATAGCGCTGGTGATAGATCGCAAAGGCCGACTCAAAGCGGTCGTCCTGCAGGTCGGGGTAGAACTCCGACACCTGCTCGGCCAGCATCATGCCCTTGTAGATGATCGACCGGCAGGACAGGGACGCGATGTAGAGCGTCGGCACCTGTGCCGCGGCGGCGGCTTTCTC
>PR_CR_10_Liq_1_inCRDRAFT_1000955_pt1 | contig 17046 bp, 14 predicted proteins | sample PRCRCaboRojoPR_3_FD_10241 | JGI IMG/M metagenome (IMG submission 10241)
GCGCTGGTGCTGCTGCTCATCACCTTCATCGTCAACGTCCTGGGTCTCGCGGTCCAGCAGTACACCGTGCGCAAGTTCGAGGGCAAGAAATGAGTGACGTCGACCTCACCGCCACCGCCGACGAGGGTTTGGTGCGCCCGAACCTGCAGCGGCAGATGTTCGAAGGCCGGGCGATCAAGAATAACCTGCTGACCGTCCTCACCTGGATCATCGCCATCCTCGCGGCGATCCCGCTGATCTCCGTCATCTACATGCTGCTGATGCGCGGCGGTACACGGCTGTTCGGCGCCGGCTTCGTCGAGGTGCTGACGGCGCTGCCGCCGGCCGGCTTCGAGATGGGCGGCGGCATCGGCCCCGCCATCGTCGGCACCCTGACCATGGTGGCCATCGCCACGCTCATCTCCGTGCCCTTCGGCATCATGGCGGCCATTTATCTTGCCATTCTCGGCCCCACCAGCAAGCTCGCCACCATATCGCGCTTCCTGGCCAAGGTGCTGACGGGCTTCCCGTCCATCCTCGCCGGCGTCTTCGTCTATGCGGTGATGGTGGTGAACTTCGGCTATTCGCCCTGGGCCGGCGGCATCGCGCTGTCCGTGCTCATGCTGCCCACCGTGGTACTCGCCGCTGAGGAGGCCATCGCCCAGGTGCCGCAGCGCATGAAGGATGCCGCCTTCGGCATCGGCTGCACCCGCACGCAGGTGATCTGGAAGGTGGTGCTGCCCACGGGGCTGCCCGGCATCCTGACGGGTGTGATGCTCGCCATTGCCGGCGCCGCCGGTGAGTCGGCGCCGCTGCTGTTCACGGCGCTCTTCAGCAACTACTACATCGAATCGCTGAGCGCGGCGAACAACCCCACGGCGTCGCTGTCGATCCTCATCTACAACTTCTCGGGTATGCCCTTCGAGAACCAGATCGAGCTCGCCTGGACCGCGTCGCTGGTGCTGGTGCTGATCGTCCTCGTGTTCAACATCCTGGCCCGCCTGTTCGGTCAGCCCAAGGTTTAACGCTCAACAGTGAGGTATCCGGCATGAGTGCCGCCGCCCAAACCGTCGCAACCGACACTGCCGAATTCATTGCGGAGCCCTACCAGCCGGAGGGCGACACTGTCATCGACTGCGATGTCAAAAAGATCTTCTACGGTGACTTCCTCGCCGTGCGCGACAGCGTCGTGCCCGTCGAGAAGAACAAGATCACCGCCTTCATCGGCCCTTCCGGCTGCGGCAAGTCCACGGTGCTGCGCAGCCTGAACCGGATGAACGATCTGATCCCGGTGTTCCGCTTCGAGGGCACCGTGAACTACCACGGTCAGGACATCTATGCACCCAACGTGGACCCGGTGGTGGTGCGCCGCTACATCGGCATGGTGTTCCAGCAGCCCAACCCCTTCTCCATGAGCATCTACGACAACGTCGCCTTCGGCCTGAAGCTGAACAAGTTCAAGGGCAACTACGACGAGAAGGTGCAAAAGGCCCTGGAGCGCGCCGCGCTGTGGAAAGAGGTCAAGGACAAGCTCAAGAACAGCGGCCTGAGCCTCTCGGGCGGTCAGCAGCAGCGCCTGTGCATCGCCCGCGCGATTGCCACGGAGCCCGATGTGCTGCTGATGGACGAGCCCTGCTCGGCGCTGGACCCCATCGCTACGCGCCAGGTGGAGGAGCTGATGCTGGAGCTGCGCGAGCGCTTCACCGTCGGCCTGGTCACCCACAACATGCAGCAGGCCACCCGTGTCGGCGACACCACGGCCTTCTTCTCGGTGGACATCTCCAAGGGCGGGCGCACCGGCTACCTGGTGGAGATGGGCCCCACCAAGCAGGTGTTCGAGGACCCGCAGCAGGACCTCACCAAGGAATACGTCCGCGGCGAGTTCAGCTGATCCGGCTGCGCATCCATGTCCATAAGCTGAGGAGAAGGTCATGCAAAGCGTTCGATGGGTGGTGCGTGCGGCCCTTGCGGCCTGCGCGACGCTGGTGCTCGCCGCCTGCTCCGGGGGTGGCGATGCGGACAGCGAGGCGGCGACGGGGGCCGATCTGGTCATTCGCGGTGCCGGCGCCACGTTCCCGAAGCCGCTGTACGAGAAGTGGATCGAGGTCTACGGCAGCGAGACGCCGGATGTCGCGTTCAGGTACGCCGGTGTGGGCAGCGGCAAGGGCATCGCCATGTTCCTGGCCGGCAAGGACCCGGCGGGCGAGGTCTTCGGCGGTGCCGAGATCGACTTCGGCGCCAGTGACGCCGCCATGTCCGATGCGGATCTCAAGAAGGTCGGCGAGCGCGGCGCGGTGATGGTGCCCATGACGGGCGGCATGGTGGTACTAGCGTACAACCTGCCGGGTGTGGAGCAGCTGACCCTCTCCCGTGCGGCCATCGAGGGCATCTTCAGCGGCGACATCAAGACCTGGCGGGACGAGCGCATCGCCGCCACCAACCCGGACCTCGATCTGCCCAACAAGAGCATCACGCCCGTGGTGCGCCGGGACAGCAGCGGTACCACCTTCATCATCACCAGCCATCTCGCCGAGGCCTTTCCCGCCTGGCGCGAGGGTCCCGGCATCGGCAAACAGATCGACTGGCCCGCCAGCGCGATGGAGGTCAATTACAACGAGGGCGTGGCCCAGCGGGTGAAGGTGAGCGAGGGCAGCATCGGCTACATGGAATACCAGTTCGCCAAGCGCCTGGGCCTGCCCATGGCGACGCTGCAGAACAAGGCCGGGGAATACGTGGAGCCCACCGCCGCCGCCGGCAGCGCCGGGCTCGGCTCGGCGCCGGAGGTGCCGGACGACCTGCGCGTGTTCGTGCCGGACCCGCCGGGGGCGGATGCCTATCCCATCGTCGGCTACACCTGGCTCCTGCTGTATGCGCGCTATCCGGAGGTGGCCCGGGCCGATGCGATCAAGGGCGCCGTCCTCTGGGGCCTGACAGAGGGACAGCCCATCGCCGAGGAGATGGGTTATATTCCGCTGCCGGCGGAGATGGTCCGGCTGGCCCGGGCCAAGGTGGAAGCCATCCAGTGATCCCGCCGCCGCAGGGCGTTCGCCCCGCGGCTCACCAGCAGGCGCATGCCGCCATGCCGTCAGCGCCTGCCGCCGTATCCGCCCGCTTTGCTCCGCAGCAGTCCATGGCGAAGGCGCCGCGTCTCGACCTGCCGTCCATCGAGGCCTCCCTGCGCGCGGTGCAGCAGGACTTCGAGCACATCAACCGGCAGCTGGAGACGCGCCGCGACCCGCTCTCTGACGCCGTCATCGCGCACATGATGACCGGCTACCGGCAGGTGGATCAGTTGCTCGCCGAGGGCATCGACCCCTTTGCGCTCGGCAACTCCGGCGCGCTGCTGGAGCTCAATTATCTTGTCATCTGCGGCACGGACCGGATGCTGCGGGAAGAGTGTGCGGCGGCGCTGAGGGCCACGGAAGAGCGCTTCTACGCCAAGCGTGATGGCGGTTTCGAATCCCTGGCGGAGTACCTGGCGCTGCTGGACGGCGAGACGGTCTGGCGGCGGGCGGCGGCCGCCTACATCCATGTGCTGAGCGAGCCGCAGCTCTACATCGAGGGCAATCATCGCACCGGCGCGCTGATCATGAGCTGGATGCTCGCGCGGGAGGGCAAGCCGCCCTTCGTGCTGAGCGTGGACAACGCCAAGGCGTATTTCGACCCATCCAGCGTCACCAAAGAGACGCGCAAGCACAGCCTGCGCATGCTGCTCACCCGCCGCAAGCTCATGAAGCGGTTTGCTGCCCTGCTGAAAGACGGTGCGCAGAAGACGCATCTGCTGCGCTGAGGCAGTGTGTGCCGGGCCTGGCTGAAGCCCGCGTCCAGCGCTCAGGTGAGGCGCTGCTGCACCAGCTCCGCCAGCTCCTGCTCCACGCGCTCCCAGGCCGCGCGCCGCCAGCAGCTCTGGCCTTTGCCGGCGCGCCGGTGCTGCCAGGCCTTGTAATCCTTCCAGGCGGCGGAGTCGCTGCGCAGCCGCTCGATGACGAAGGGCTTCTGGTAGGGGATGCAGTGCGGCCCAAAGCGCGGGTCGTTATCCACCCAGCGCTCCGCGCTGCCCTGGCGCACGGGCTCGGCGTAGGCGATGTGCGCGACCGCCGTGTCCGGCTTGTCGCACCAGTAGGGTCCCAGCCAGATCACCGCGACGCCGTGGGGTGTCTCCGCGAGGAAGACCTCCGCCGCGTAATGGGCTTCCAGATCCAGGGGCTTGCGCGGGTTCGGGATGCGTACCTGCAGCGGCACGAGCTTCTTGATGGCCTCGGCGAGATCCATGCGTGAATATGACCGTTTGATGACCAGCGCATTTTAGTGCGTCGCCCGCGCGAGCGAAAGCGGTGCCTCATTTTACGGCTGGGTTTGCGAGACAGGGCGGTGCGCGTCGGCAACAGCCGCCCCGCCGAGCCCTGACGTCTGCGGCGCGAAAGCGGCCCGGGCGGCTGACGCCCGGTCACAAAGACGCCCGGTCACGAAACGGACCGCAAGGATTCACACGTCTGCAATGCCGATCACCTAGCCTATTGTGCACCGCAACATGCGCCCTGGCCACCACCTGCTGGCGGGGCGACCGCCGAGCGAGTGCCATGGCCGACATCCTCGAGAACCGTACCTACGACGAGATTAAGCTCGGCCAGACCGCCGAGCTGCAGCGCATCCTGACCCGGGACGACCTGGCCCTCTTCAGTAAGGTCTCGGGCGACCTGAACCCCATCCACATGGACGAGGCCTATGCCCGTGCGCAGGGGGCCAAGGGCGTGGTGGGCCACAGCCTTTGGGCCACCGGGCTGATCTCCAGTCTGCTCGCCAATGTGCTGCCGGGGCCGGGCACGGTCTATCGCAACCAGGACGCGGAGTTCCATCGCCAGGTGCAGCTGGGCGATACCCTGACAGCCAAAGTCAAGGTGGTGGAGAAGCTGCCGGAGAGCCTGGTGCAGCTGGCCTGCTCGGTGGTCAACCAGGCGGGCGAGACGGTGATGACGGGCCGGGCCGTGGTTGTGGCACCCACCGCGAAGCAGCGCATCGAGGTGGCGGATGTCGCCGAGGTTTCGGTGCGCCATCACGACAGCTTCGCGGCCCTGTTCGACAAGGTGCGGGCGCTGGAGCCCATCCCCACCGCCGTGGTGCATCCCGTGGATCAGGTGTCGCTGGAGGGGGCCATGGAGGCCGCCGCGGCCACCTTCATCGCGCCCATCCTGGTGGGGCCGGAGGGCCGCATCCGCGCCGTCGCCGAGGCGCACGGCATCGACCTCAGCGGCACCGAGATCCTGGACGTCGAGCACAGCCACGCCGCCGCCGCCCGCGCCGTGGAGCTGATTCGCGCAGGCACGGCGGAGATCCTGATGAAGGGCAGCCTGCACACGGACGAGGTGCTGGGCGCCGTGCTGAACAAGGCCACGGGCATCCGCACGGAGCGGCGCATCAGCCACATCTTCGTCATGGACGTGCCCACCTACCCGAAGCTGCTGCTGGTGTCGGATGCCGCCGTGAACATCGCGCCGGACCTGGACGCCAAGCGCGACATCTGCCAGAACGCCATCGATCTGGCCCGCACGGTGGGTGTGGAGCGCCCGAAGGTGGCCATCCTGTCGGCGGTGGAGACCATCCGGCCCAAGATCCAGTCCACGCTGGACGCCGCCGCGCTGTGCAAGATGGCCGACCGCGGTCAGATCACCGGCGGCATCCTGGACGGCCCGCTGGCCATGGACAACGCCATCAACCTGGAAGCGGCGCGCATCAAGAAGATCGACTCCGAGGTCGCCGGCGTCGCCGACGTGCTCATCGCCCCGGACCTGGAGGCCGGCAACATCCTGGCCAAGCAGCTGATCTTCCTGGCCAACGCCGAGGCCGCCGGCATCGTGCTCGGCGCCCGGGTGCCGATCATCCTCACCTCCCGCGCCGACAGCGTGCGCACCCGCCGCGCCTCGGCGGCCACCGCGGTGCTGCATGCCCACGCAGTGCGCCAGGGCCTGCACGACAAGCCGGCACACTGAGGGGGGCTGTCATGAGCGCCTCCCGAACGAGTGGTGAGCAGGGCGAGCTGATCCTGACCCTGAACGCGGGCTCCTCCAGCATCAAGTTCGCGGTCTACGGTGTGGCAGCCGATGGCGCCGACCCGCGGCTGCGCGCCAAGGGCCAGGTGGAGGGCATCGGCACCCGGCCGCACTTCATCGCCAAGACCGTCGACGGCCAGGTGCTGTCCGAGAGCTGGTGGGAGGCCATCGCGGAAGGCGAAGGCCACGCCCGCGCCTTCCAGCAGATCTGGAGCTGGCTGGACGACTTTGCCGACGGTGGGCGCATCATGGCCATCGGCCACCGGGTCGCCCACGGCGGCGAGGACTACTCGCGGCCGGTGCGGATCACGCCGGACATCCTCAAGGTGCTGACAGGCCTGATTCCGCTGGTGCCGCTGCACCAGCCGAACAACCTCGCCGCCATCCGCGCAGTCGCCAAGGACCACCCGGACCTGCCGCAGGTGGCCTGCTTCGACACCGGCTTCCACCGCGGACGCCCGAAGGTGACCGAGCAGCTGGGGCTGCCGCGGGCGCTGCTGGAGCGCGGCGTGAAGCGCTACGGCTTCCACGGGCTCTCTTACGAGTACATCGTCGAGAAGCTCCGCGAGCTGGCCCCGGGCGTGGCCGCCGGGCGCGTCATCGTCGCGCATCTGGGCAGCGGCTGCAGCATGACCGCCATCCGCGACGGGCAGAGCATCGACACCACCATGGGCTTCTCGGCTCTGGACGGCGTGCCCATGGGCACCCGCCCCGGTCTGCTGGACCCGGGTGTGCTGCTGTTTCTGATGCGCGAGGACGGCCTCGGCGTCGAGGCGCTGGAGCAGCTCCTCTACAAGCAGTCCGGCCTGCTGGGACTCTCCGGTGTGAGCAACGACCTGCGCGCGCTGCACCAGAGCGACGACCCCGGCGCCGCCGAGGCCATCGACTATTTCGTCTACCGCATCGGCCAGACCCTGGGCGCGCTCACGTCCTCCATCGGCGGCCTGGACGCGCTCGTGTTCACCGCCGGCGTCGGTGAGAACGATGCCGACATCCGCGCGCGCGTCTGCACCGATGCCGCCTGGCTCGGGATCGAGATTGACGCCGACGCCAACGCCGGCGGGCAGGTTGGCCACGGCAAGCGCATCAGCCCCGAGGGGCAGCGCCCGGAGGTCTGGGTCATGCCCACCGACGAAGAGCGGATGATGGCGCGGCACACGCTCCGGGTCGTGCGCGGCGATTGACCACCTGGTGGGCAGGGCCTGCCGGCCTCTGCCCACCCCGGGATGCACCGGGCACAGGGTAGCCGCGTACAGCCTTGACATTCTTTGGTCAGCGCAATGGGCCAGCACCGATAGACACAGCATTCACCGAGGCAGAACGCCATGATCGACCTGACCAAGCTCTTCCCGCAGGACCAGGCGCGCAACGCGCTGACCCAGTGGACCCAGCCCTTCGAGCAGTGGTCCAAGTCCCTCGACGGCCACGATGACGCGCATGTGCAGTACGGCCGCGACCTCGGCTACATTGCCCAGGCCCACGGCAAGCAGGCCATGGAGACGGCGCAGGCCAACGCCCAGCACAACCTGGAGACCTGGCAGCAGGTGATGAGCGCGCTGGCCACGCCGATGCTGGCCCAGCACTGGTGGCAGTACGTCGTGGACGGCGCCCAGCGCTCGGTGCTCTATGCCGACGCCATGCGCGAGCGCGGCAATTATTTCGTCGAGCACGAGGAAGGCAGCCACAAGACCGTGCTCAGCTGGGACCACGAGATGGTGGTGGACGGCACCAAGCTGGCGCGGCCGGTGAATTACTCCCTGGTGCGCATCATCCCGCCGGAGGGCGTGAGCGTGCGCGAGGACGGCCGCCCCTACATCATCATCGACCCGCGCGCCGGCCACGGCTCCGGCATCGGCGGCTTCAAGCACGCAAGCGAGGTGGGCGCCGCCATCCACGGCGGCCATCCCACCTACTTCGTCACCTTCACCCGCCTGCCCATGCCGGGCCAGACGCTCGCGGACGTCACCGCCGCCGAGGCCGACTTCGTGCGCGAGGTGCGCCGGCGCCACCCGGACGCGCCCAAGCCCGTGATCATCGGCAACTGCCAGGGTGGCTGGGCCTCCATGCTGCTCGCCGCCACCAACCCGGACATCACAGGTCCGGTGGTGGCCAATGGCGCGCCGCTGTCCTACTGGGCCGGGCAGAAGGGCAAGAACCCCATGCGCTACCTGGGCGGCCTGGTGGGCGGCGCCAGCACGGTGCACATGCTGGGCGACCTCGGCAACGGCATGTTCGACGGCGCCAACCTGGTGTTCAACTTCGAGCGGCTGTCGCCCAGCAACACCTGGTGGGAGAAGTACTATAGCCTCTGGGACAAGGTCGACACCGAGGTGCCGCGCTTCGTCGGCTTCGAGCGCTGGTGGGGCAGCTTCTACTACATGACCACCGACGAGATCGCGTGGATCGTCGAGAACCTCTTCGTCGGCAATCGCCTGGGTCGCGGCAAGGCCCACTTGAACGAGCGCACCCACGTGGACCTGCGCGAGGTGAACTCGCCCATCATCATCTTCGCCTCCCATGGGGACAACATCACGCCGCCGCAGCAGGCGCTGGGCTGGGTCGCCGACCATTACACCGACGTCGCCGAGATCAAGGCCCGCGGCCAGCGCATCCTCTACACCCTGCATCCGAGCGTCGGCCACCTGGGCATCTTCGTGTCCTCGTCGGTGGCCAAGAAGGAGCACGGCGAGATCGTCTCTACGCTCAAGGCCATCGAGGCGCTGGCACCCGGCCTGTACGAGATGGTCATCACCGAGGAGCAGGGCGAAGGCGTGGACAAGACCTTCAAGGTCGCCTTTGCCGAGCGCAGCATCGAGCACATGATGACGGAGTGCGGCGGCGATGATTCAGACCGGCCCTTTGCCACCGTGGCGCGCTTCTCGGAGCTCGGCACCGAGGTCTATGACCTGGCCATCCGGCCCTTCATGAAGGCGATGACCAGCCAGGCGGCGGCCGAGGTCATGGCCCACACCAGCCCCATGCGCCTGCAGCGCTGGCTCCAGAGCGACCGCAACCCGGCCATGCAGCCGGTGAAGGCCCTCGCGGAGCAGGTGCGCGCACAACGTCAGGCGGCGCCGGAGGACAACCCCTTCCGCCAGCTGGAGCGCTTCAACGCCAAGCTGATCACCCAGTGGTGGGACGGCGTGCGCGATGTGCAGAACGCCATGATCGAATGGCACTTCCACCTGCTCTGGGGCGCCCCGCCGGTGCAGGCCCTCGGCGAGCGCCTGAGCCGCACCGTCGCCAAGTCCGAGCCGCGCGAGGACCTGCGCACCCTCACCGAGGTGCAGGACGCCCTGGACCGCATCGATCTCGGCGACTTCGCCGACGGCGTCATCCGCATGCTGATCTTCCTCGCCAACTCCCGTAAGGAGGTCCGCCGCTCGCGGCTGGAGCGCTCCAACCAGATGCTGCTGGCCACCGAGCCCTTCGCCGGCATGAAGCCCAAGCACCGCACGCGTATGATCCACAAGGAGTCGCTCATCGTCGGCTACGAGCCGGAGGCCGCCATGGCCGCGTTGCCCAAGCTGCTGCGCACCGACGAGGAGCGCAAGCGTGCCCTGGAGCTGTGTGAGCAGATCGCCGGACCCCGTGAGGAGATGAGCCGCGAGACCATCGACATGATGAACCGCCTGGCGCTCACGCTCGGGCAGGAGCCGGTGGCGATTCTGTCGGACGGCTCCGGCAACCTGCTGCGGATTGCCTGAGCGGATGCACGATCAGCGCGACGCCGCCATTCCGACACCGCTGCGCGAGTGGCTCCACAGGACGCGCGCGGCCAAGGCGGTGCTGCATGCCAAGGAGTATCGCCGCACGGTGATCAATGCGCGGGAGACCTTCGATGCGCTGATCCGCACCCATGTCACGGAGCGGCCGGAGGTGGCGCTGGTGCGCGATGACGTCGTTCCGGGGCCCGACTATGCGGTGCCGGTGCGCATCTACCATCCGGCGCCCGAGCAGACGCGCCCGGTCGCGCTCTTCCTGCACGGCGGCGGGCATGTCGCCGGCAGTGTTGCGGTGTACGACCCGATCGCGCGCCGGCTGGCGGTGGAGACGGGATGGATCATTGTCGCCGTGGAGTATCGTTTGGCCCCGGAATGCCCGTATCCAGCGGCCGTCAAGGACAGCATGGCTTGCGCGAAGGGCGTCTTCCGTTGCCTCGCGGCTCAAGGGCTGCGCTTCGAGCAGCGGCTCGCGCTCATCGGCGACAGCGGCGGCGGCGCGCTCTGCGCCACGCTGTCACACCTGGCCCAGTACGAGCCGGCTGTCAGCATCGCAGCCCAGGTGCTGATCTACCCGAGTCTGGACTACAGCCTGTCGCAGCCCTCGGTGATCGAGAACGGCGAAGGCTGGTTGCTGGAGCGCGAGCGCATCCTCTGGCTGTTCGACAGCTATCTTCAGGGACAGGAGAACCGCCGCGCGGTCTCGCCGCTGTTCATGGACCTCACCGAGCAGTTTCCGCGCACGCTGGTGGTGACCGCCGAATTCGACCCGCTGCGGGACGAAGGCCACGCCTATGTCGGGCGCCTGCGCGCGGTGGGCCTCAAGGCCGAGTACCGGCAGATGCCGGGCATGGTGCACGCCTTCCTGAACCTCGCTGACCTGGTGCCCGAAGCCTGCAATGAGGCTTACGAGGCGCTGGCGAGGTTTCTGAACGACGGCCCATGATGCGCAGCTGAAAGCAGCCCTCCCTGCCCGCCCGGCTGACGCAATCGCAGGGCTCAGCGGCAGGCCGCGGCCCGCGGACGCACGCTGGCTTGTGCCGCGGTCATGATGTCGTCGTAGAGACCAAGCGCGCAGCGGTGCAGGGTCTCGACGTCGGCGTGGTGCGCGCGCAGTCCATGGGTCCGGGCCAGGGCGGCGAGCATCTCCTCCAGGAAGGCGCTGTCGTCGTCCCTCAGCGGGCCGTCGTCCTGGACCTGCTTCAGCAGGTCCAGCATGCGCTGCAACTGGTGCTGGGCGAAGGCGCCCGTCAGGACCCGGCTCGCCTGCTCGATCAGCAGCTCATCAGACCCAGGGGCTGCGCCGTCTGTGCTCATTCCCATGGGAATTGCAGCCAGTCTTCCAGCTCATCCAGCTCCACGCCGCCGGTTTCGCCGGCGGGATAAATGGGCTGCATGCTCAGGGGCTCGACGAGCCGAAACAGCCTTGTGTCGGCCTCGGCCTCGGGCTTCACCAGCCGCAGGCCGATGCGGTGCGCGAGGCTGCTGACATGGTGCTCTCGAATCGCGGTCATGGTTGGACCCCAAGCGTTCGCTTACCAATTGGTGTGGAACCATACCAAGAGCGTGTGTCAAGCCCGTTTCGCTGTGAAGAAGTTTGGATGAAACCGAGGTGGGCCTTGCCGGCTGGGCGCGTCAGGCGTCAGCTGCCCGGGTCGCCGTAGAAGACATAGTTGGTGGCGTAGTCGCTGATCTCGAAGTAGACCTTGCGCTCGTCGTTGTCCCTGCTGCCGTTCAGGTTCTTGTCGAGCACGCCGTAGCCGAAGCGGTACGGACGGTCGCCGCCGCCCTGGGTGGCGCTGGCGGTGGTGAGCTTGTCGATCTCGATGAAGCGCCGCACCAGCTTGTCGCCGGCGTAGATTTCCAGCACGCCGTTGGCGCCGGTCCAGTTTTGGATCGAGCGGCCGAGCTTGTTTTGGGTTTCCTGGGTGCAGGCGGGGAGGATGGCGATGGCGGTGAGTATGAGGGTGAGCGGAAGCATGCGTCGCATCAGTGGGTACCTTTGCTGTCCGGGTGGGGAGCTCCGACGACGGGTTGAGCACTTGTCCCTGCTGGGCTTGTGTGCAGAGCTTGTCCTTCCGTGTGCGCAACCCCGTACATGGTACTCCGCGCCACGTACTTGCTCATTGCCGGGGCGCCCGCCGGGACAGGGCATTCTCGGCCACGACTGCCCGTGCTCCGTACCTCTTCAAGCCTCGATCGGCATCGGCTGCACCCCCCAGATCCGCTCCGCATAGTCCTGGATCGAGCGGTCCGAGGAGAATCTTCCCATGCGCGCGGTGTTGAGGATGGACATGCGGTTCCAGTGGTGTGGGGCGCGAAAGGCCACATCCACCTGGCGCTGGCAGTCCACATAGGCCTGGAAGTCCGCCAGCACCATGAAGGGGTCCGCATGGATCAGGTTGTCCGTCAGGGGCCGGAACAGCTCCGTGTCGCCGTGGCTGAAGAGGCCGGAGGCGATGAGGTCCACCGCGGACTTGAGCTGCTCGTTGCCGTGGTAGACCTCCCAGGGGCGGTAGCCTTCTGCCTGACGCTGCTGCACCTCCGGTGCGGTCANGCCGAACAGGAAGAAGTTGTCGTGGCCNACGGCNTCGCGGATCTCGACATTGGCGCCGTCCAGGGTGCCGATGGTGAGCGCACCGTTCATGGAGAACTTCATGTTGCCGGTGCCCGACGCCTCCTTGCCGGCCATGGAGATCTGCTCCGACAGGTCCGCCGCCGGGTACAGCCGCTGGCCGTTCTTGACGTTGAAGTCCGGCATGAAGACGACCCGCAGCCAGCCGTTCACCTGCGGGTCGTTGTTGACCACCTCTGCGATGGCGTTCACCAGCTTGATGATGAGCTTGGCCATGAAATAGCCGGGCGCGGCCTTGCCGCCGAAGATGAAGGTGCGCGGCGTGAGCTCCGCGCTCGGGTTCTGCTTGATCTGCTCGTAGAGCCAGACGATGTGCAGCAGGTTCAGGTGCTGGCGCTTGTACTCGTGGATGCGCTTGGCCTGGACGTCGAACAGGGTCTCCGGGTCCGGCGTGAAGCCGGTGCGCTTGCCGAGCCAGTCGGCGAGGTCGCGCTTGGCAGCGGTCTTGACCTCGCGCCACTGCGCCTGCACGGCGTGGTCCTCTGCCTGCGCCTCCAGCGCGCTCAGACAGGACAGATCGCGCACCCAGCGGTCGTCGCCGCAGGTCTCGGTGATGAGCCGGGCGAGCCGGGGGTTGCTCACCACCATGAACCGCCGCGGTGTGACGCCGTTGGTGACGTTGTGGAACTTGTCCGGCCACAGCTCGTGGAAGTCCCGCATCACCGTAGACTTGAGGAGCTCCGTGTGCAGGGCGGCGACACCATTGATGGCCCTGCTGCCGACGGCGGCGAGGTGGGCCATGCGCACGCGCCGCCCGCCCCCCTCGTCGATGATGGACATGCGTGCCACGCGCGGCTCGTCGCCGAAGAAGGCCACCCGCACCTGGTCCAGAAAGCGCCGGTTGATCTCGTAGATGATCTCCAGGTGCCGCGGCAGCAGCCGTTCGAACAACGCCACCGACCAGGTCTCCAGCGCCTCCGGCAGCAGGGTGTGATTGGTGAAATGGCAGGTGTTGCGGGTGATCTCCCAGGCCTGCTCCCAGGCCATCAGATGCTCGTCCATCAAAAGCCGCATGAGCTCGGCGACGGCGAGTGACGGGTGGGTGTCGTTCAGCTGGACGGCGAACTTCTCGTGCAGGGCGTCCAGGCTGCCGGCGATGCCGAGCTGGAGCCGGATCATGTCCTGCAGCGAGCAGGAGACGAAGAAATACTGCTGCTTCAGGCGCAGCTCCTTGCCGGCCTCCGGCTCGTCGTTGGGGTAGAGCACCTTGGAGATGGTCTCCGCCTCCATCTTGGCGTGCACCGCGCCGTAGTAGTCGCCGACGTTGAAGGCCTGGAAGTCGAAGGACTCCGGCGCCTCCGACTTCCACAGCCGCAGCAGATTCACGTTGCCGACGCCGTAGCCCATGATGGGTGTGTCGTAGGCGACACCGTTCACCAGCAGGCTCGGCACCCAGCGCCTGCGCAGGGTGCCGTGCTCGTCGGTGTACGCCTCCGTATGGCCGTTGAAGCCCACCGGGAAGGACAGCTTCGGCCGCGGGATCTCCCAGGGGTTGCCGGCGCGCAGCCAGGTGTCGCCGCGCTCGGACTGCCAGCCGTCGACGATGACCTGGTCGAAGATGCCGAATTCGTAGCGGATGCCGTAGCCGATGGCGGGGATCTGCAGTGTCGCGAGGGAGTCCATGTAGCAGGCGGCGAGCCGGCCGAGACCGCCGTTGCCGAGGCCCGGCTCTTCTTCGGCCTCCACGATGGCTTCGAAATCCAGCCCCAGCTCCTCGCCGGCGGCGCGGGCGGTGTCGGTGATGCCGAGGTTCACCAGGTTGTTCACCAGGTGCGGGCCGAGCAGGAACTCCGCGGACAGGTAGCACACCGTGCGGGCATTGGTCTGCTTGAAGGTCTGCGCCGACCTGATCCAGCGCGCCAGCAGGCGGTCGCGCACGGTATAGGCGGCGGCCATGTAGAGGTCATTGACGGTGGCGACTTCCAGGAAGCGGCCCTGCAGATAGAACAGGTTGTCCAGATAGGCGCGCTTCAGGTCGTCCTTGCCGAGGCCGGTGCGTGTGCGATGCAGCTCGGTATCGGGCTTGGCGGTGTCGTTCATTGCAGTTTCCCTCGCTCAGGCGCTCGCCTGAAGATGACTCGGTGGTGTGCTTCTTTCGAGCAGGCAGGGGCTCAAGGCTCAGTCCTCAGGGCCAAGTGCCCCTCAGCCCTTGTTCAAAAAGGCCAAGTCCAGTCGTCGTACTCCGGCATGTCGATGCCGTACTCGAAGGCGTAATTGCGCGCATCGATCTGCATGTCGCGGAAGCGCTGCTTGGCGTGCGCGCCGATCACCGCGAGCCTGGGCACGCGGTCGATGACGTCGATCGCGAGGCTGAAGCGGTCGATCTCGTTCTCGATGGCCAGCTCCAGCGGCGTGTTGATGTTGCCGCGCTCTTTGTAGCCGCGCACATGGAACTGGGAGTGGTTCGACTGCTTGTAGGTGAGGCGGTGGATGAGCCAGGGATAGCCGTGAAAGTTGAAGATGACCGGCTTGTCCTCGGTGAAGATGCTGTCGAAGTCGCGGAAGCTGAGCGCGTGCGGACCCTCATGGTGCAGCGTCATCAGGTCCACGACATTGACGAAGCGGATCTTGATGTCGTCGAACTCGGCTCGGAGCATGGCCGTGGCGGCCAGCGCCTCCTTGGTGGGGATGTCGCCGCAGCCCACCATGACCACGTCCGGCTCATGGCCCTCGTCGTTGCTGGCCCAGTCCCAGATGCCGACGCCCTTGGTGCAGTGCTTGATGGCGTCCTCCATGCTCAGGTACTGGAGGTGATTCTGCTTGTCGGCGACGATGACGTTGATGTAGTTCTTGCTGCGCAGGCAGTGATCGGCCACTGACAGCAGGCAGTTCACGTCCGGCGGGAGGTAGATGCGCGCCACCTCCGGGTTCTTGTTGACCACCACGTCGAGAAAGCCCGGGTCCTGGTGGGTGAAGCCGTTGTGGTCCTGGCGCCAGACGGTGGACGTGATGAGCAGGTTCAGCGACGCGATGGGCGCCCGCCAGGGGATCTCGTTGCAGATGGCGAGCCACTTGGCGTGCTGGTTGTACATGCTGTCGATGACGTGGATGAANGCCTCGTAGCTGGCGAAGAACCCATGGCGGCCNGTNAGCACATAACCCTCGTACCAGCCCTCCAGGGTGTGCTCNGAGAGCATNTCCATGACCCGGCCGTCCGGTGCCAGCTCGCCGCCGTCCNCGTCTTCCGGTAAGTACTCCGAGAGCCAGAGCTTCTTTGACACCTCATAGACTGCGTCCAGCTTGTTCGAGGTGTTCTCGTCCGGGCCGAAGATGCGGAAGTGGTCCTTGTTGTGGCGCATCACCTCGCGCAGCAGGGCGCCCAGGGGCTTGGTGTTCATGGCCCGTACCGTGCCCGGGCGCTCCACCTCGCAGGCGAACCGGCGGAAGTCCGGCATGCGCAGCGAGTGGCGCAGCAGCCCGCCGTTGGCGTGGGGGTTGGCGCTCATGCGCAGGCTGCCCATGGGGGCGGCGGCGCGGATCTCGGGCTTGAGCCTGCCGGTCGCATCGAACAGCTCGTCCGGCTTGTAGCTCCGCATCCAGGCTTCCAGCTGCGCCAGGTGCTCGGGGTTGTTGTGCAGCCCTGACAGCGGCACCTGATGTGCACGCCAGAAGCCTTCGACTTTGTGGCCGTCAACGTTTTCAGGACCGGTCCAGCCCTTGGGTGTGCGCAGCACAATCATGGGCCAGCGATAACGGGAGGCGTGGGCGGCGCCCTTGGCGCGGGCGTCAGCCTGGTACTCCCGGATGCGGGCGCAGCACTCGTCCATGGTGGCCGCCATCTGCTGGTGCATGGCCATGGGCTCGTCGCCGGCGACGAAATGCGGCTCCCAGCCGTAACCGCGCATCAGCGACGCCAGCTCGTCTTCGGGGATGCGGGCGAGCAGGGTGGGGTTGTTGATCTTGTAGCCGTTCAGGTGAAGGATCGGCAGCACAGCGCCGTCGCGGGCGGCGTTCAGAAATTTGCTGGAGTGCCAGGCGGTGGCCAGCGGGCCGGTCTCGGACTCGCCGTCGCCCACGGCCACCACCACCAGCAGCTCCGGGTTGTCGAAGGCGGCGCCGAAGGCATGGCTGATGGAATAGCCGAGCTCGCCGCCCTCGTGGATGGAGCCGGGTGTCTCCGGCGTGCAGTGGGAGCCGATGCCGCCCGGGAAGGAGAACTGCTTGAAGAAGGCGCGCAGACCGTCCTCGTCCTCGGACTTGTTGGGATAGATCTCGGAGTAGGTCCCCTCCAGATAGACCGGCGCCAGCACGCCGGGTGCGCCATGGCCGGGGCCGGCGAGGAAGATGGCCTCCTGCTGGTGGGCGATGATGATCCGGTTGGTGTGGCAGTACATGAAAGCGAGCCCGGGGCTCGCGCCCCAGTGCCCGAGCAGGCGCTTCTTGATGTGAGCTTCCTTCAGGGGCTCGCGCAGCAGCGGGTTGTCCAGCAGGTAGATCATGCCGGCAGCGACGTAGTTGCAGGCGCGCCAGTAGGCGTCCAAGCGCTCAACCTCGGTCTGGCTCAGCGGAACTTTGGCGGTGTCGGTCATCGGGCTCTCCTCGGCTCGTTTTGGTGGTGCATCCGGTAGGTTACGGCGCTGGCGTTAAGGGGCGGTGACGGCGGGCGGCCGGTGGTGCGGCTGGTCCGACCATGCAGCCGATCGTCCCCCGTCGTCAGCGCTCC
>PR_CR_10_Liq_1_inCRDRAFT_1000956_pt1 | contig 17037 bp, 16 predicted proteins | sample PRCRCaboRojoPR_3_FD_10241 | JGI IMG/M metagenome (IMG submission 10241)
GGTCGTCGGACAGAACACCGCCGCCCAGACCGCATCGGATTACACCGAGGACATGGGCGGAGACGATCTGGGTAGCCAGAACATGCCTGACGTGACCGACTACACCGGTTCCCTTCGGAACGAAGAAGAGGACCTGTCCGAACCCGCAACCGCCCCCGTCGAGACCGCGCCGGAAAGCATGCCGACCGCTGACGAGGATGAGGGGGATGCGCGACCGGCGATCGCCGAAGAGGCAGACGCAGCGGCCGCGGCTCCGGAAGCCATGGCGCATGAGGCACAGCCCGAGGATGCCGCCGAAGCGGTGGCCTCCGAGGACACCTTGGATACCGCCGAAGAGGACACGGATGACGACATGGAGTCCGGGGCCGAGTTCGTCGGCGAAATCACCGAACCGGACCTCGCCACGCTGGACGGGGCCGACGACCTGGATGAATACCTGGGCGATCGCGGCCAGGCCGACCTGTCACCGGAGGAGGAAGCCGAGCTGATGGAAGCCGTGGCCGAAGAGCCCACGACGACCGAGGCGATCACGGACGAGGAAGAGGCAGCCGAGGCCCGCAGGGGCTTCGAGACGTCGCCCGAAGAGGACGAAGCCTCGCTCAACCGCCTGCTCGACGAGACCGACGCGCAGATGCAGGAGCCCGAGGGCAACCGCCGCCGCGCCGCCATCGCCCACCTCAAGGCCGCCGTTGCCGCGACCCAGGCCGATGGGGAAAGCGCCGAACCCCAGGACGATGTGGAAAACGCGTTCCGCGACGACCTCGAAAAGGTCGTGCGCCCGCGCCGCGCCCCCAAGGCCGATCATCACAGCATGCGGCCCCGCCCGGCCCCGCTGAAACTGGTTGCCGCCCAGCGCGTCGACGTGTCCGAGGACGAAGCCCCGGCCAAGCCGGTCCAGCCCGTGCGCCCGCGCCGCGTCCAGGCGCGTGCCCGCGCTGAAGGCAACGCCCCCGACGGCTTCGCCGAGTTCGCAGAGCAGATGGGCGCACGCGACCTGCCGGACCTGCTGGAGGCCGCCGCCGCCTATACCTCTTTCGTGGAAGGGGCCGAGGAATTCTCTCGCCCGCAGATCATCCGCCGCGTGCGCCAACTGGAGCCGGACAGCTTCAACCGCGAGGACGGGCTGCGCAGCTTTGCCGATCTGCTGCGAGAGGGCCGCATCAACAAGGTGCGCAACGGCCGCTTCCAGGTGGCCGAGGACACCGTTTCCACCCCCAGCGCCAGGCCAGCTGACGACATCCAAGCAGACCAGATAGAAACGGGGCAGAACGATTTCTGCCCCGTTTTTCGTGCGACGCTGCTTTCGGGTGACCCGCCTTGCGCTTCTTTGTCAGTGGACGGGATTTATCGGCCAGATGATACGTCCGGTGCGGACGTTATTCGCCTTGGCCCACGCCCTTGAACACCCATTTCAGCGGGAACGCCCAAAGCACACCAAGCCCGACGTAAATGGCCAGTTCCGCGCCCAGTGGCGGACGCGCCTGCGGGTCGGGCCAGAGCCAGTTCACCACCGTCACGCAAACCACAATATAGACGGGCAGGCCCACAACGAGAATAAGCAGCGACAGGCGTTTGCGGGCTTTGAGCGTCAGGGCCAAGGGCGCCTCCTCAGTCGGCGAAGGGATCCGTCACGAGGATCGTGTCGTCCCGTTCAGGCGACGTGGAAAGTAGCGCGACCGGGCATTCGATCAACTCTTCGACGCGGCGCACATACTTGATCGCGTTGGCGGGCAGGTCGGCCCAGCTGCGGGCGCCTTCGGTCGATTCCGACCAGCCGGGCATTTCCTCGTATATGGGGGTGCACCGCGCCTGTTTGTCGGCGGCGGTGGGCAGATAATCCAGCCGCTCGCCGTCCAGCTCGTAGCCGACGCAGATTTTCAACGTCTCGAACCCGTCCAGCACATCCAGCTTGGTCAGCGAAATACCGGTCACGCCCGAGGTGGCGCAGGTCTGGCGCACCAGCGCCGCGTCGAACCAGCCACAACGGCGCTTGCGCCCCGTGGTGGTGCCGAATTCGTGACCCCGTTCGCCCAGGCGCTGGCCATCATCGTCGTCCAGCTCCGTCGGGAACGGACCCTCGCCCACGCGGGTCGTATAGGCCTTCACGATGCCCAGAACATATTCGATGCTGCCGGGGCCGACGCCGGTGCCCGTCGCCGCCTGCCCCGAGATCACGTTGGAGGAGGTNACATAGGGATAGGTGCCGAAATCAATGTCCAGAAGCGCGCCTTGCGCCCCTTCGAACAGGATNCGGCGGCCCGCCTTGCGCTTTTCGTTCAGCACCTTCCAGACCGGCCCGGCAAAGGGCAGAATCTGCGGCGCGATCTCTTTCAGCTGCGCGATCAGCCCGTCGCGGTCGATCGGATCCAGCCCGAGGCCCGCGCGCAAGGCATTGTGATGCACCAGCGCCCGGTCGACGCGGGTTTCCAGCGTCGCGTCATCGGCCAGGTCAGCCACGCGGATCACCCGGCGTCCGACCTTGTCTTCGTAGGCGGGGCCGATGCCGCGCCCCGTCGTGCCGATCTTGGCGACGGAATTCTGGTTCTCGCGCGCCCGGTCCAGTTCGCCGTGGAACGGCAGGATCAGCGGCGTGTTCTCGGCGATCATCAAAGTCTCGGGCGTGATCTCGACCCCCTGGGCGCGGATCGTCTCGATCTCGTTCACCAGGTGCCAGGGGTCCAGCACCACCCCGTTGCCGATGACCGACAGCTTGCCGCCGCGCACCACGCCCGAAGGCAACGCATGCAGCTTGTAGACGGCCCCGTCGATGACCAGCGTATGGCCGGCATTGTGCCCGCCCTGGAACCGGCAGATGACATCCGCCCGCTCGCTCAGCCAGTCCACGATCTTGCCCTTGCCCTCGTCGCCCCACTGGGCGCCGACCACGACCACGTTTGCCATCGGTCCGTCCTTCGAAATGAAAACCCGCGCCGGTATAGGCCAAGCCCGCCGGGCGCGAAAGGGCCGAATGGCGGCAAGTTGGCCACAGGACAGGGGTTGCGGGCGGGCGCAATGGCTTCTAGATACGCCCCGTTGCGCTAACAAAGGCTGGCCCCATGCAGAACGTCGTTCTTGTCATCCACTTGCTTCTTGCCCTCACNCTGATCGGCGTGGTGCTGATGCAGCGTTCCGAGGGCGGCGGCCTTGGCATGGGCGGCGGTGGCGGGCGGTGGCGGGGGACTGGTGTCTTCGCGCGGGGCGGCCACGGCTCTGGGCAAACTGACCTGGCTGCTGGCGATCGCCTTCATCTGCACCTCGATCGCGCTCACGATCCTTGCGGCACGTGATGCGGCGGAAAGCTCGGTCACCGACGCGCCCGCGGCCTCCGGAGCAATCGAGGACACGCCGGCGACACCCAGCCTCGATGGCGACTCGCTTCTGCCGCCTTCGACCGGCGGCTCGGGCGACGCGCCGCTGGTTCCGGACGCAAACTAAGGGGCTTAAACTGACCACTATCGGTTGCGGGCGGCAGGACCGCCCCAACATGATATTGCGTCACCGGTTGCGTTCGCGGGGCGAATCCGGATACACTTAAATCCCGTGATCAAGGGTTTCTGCGAAAACCCGAATCCACGACTTTCGGACGGTTTCACGGGGGCTTCCTTATATATGGCGCGCTATATCTTCATCACGGGCGGTGTCGTTTCCAGCCTTGGCAAGGGATTGGCTTCGGCCGCGCTGGGGGCGCTTCTGCAGGCCCGCGGCTTCTCGGTGCGGCTGCGCAAGCTGGACCCCTACCTGAACGTTGACCCCGGAACGATGTCGCCTTTCGAGCATGGCGAGGTTTTCGTCACCGACGATGGCGCAGAAACCGACCTCGACCTTGGCCATTACGAACGCTTCACCGGGGTGCCGGCCCGGATGACCGACAGCGTGTCCTCGGGCCGGATCTATTCCAACGTTCTGGAACGCGAACGTCGGGGCGACTACCTTGGCAAGACCATCCAGGTGGTTCCCCACGTGACCAATGAAATCAAGGACTTCATCGGGATCGGGGATGACGAGGTCGATTTCATGCTCTGCGAGATCGGCGGCACGGTCGGTGATATCGAGGGCCTGCCCTTCTTCGAGGCGATCCGACAATTCAGCCATGACAAGCCGCGCGGGCAATGCATCTTCATGCACCTGACGCTGCTGCCCTACCTGGCCGCCTCGGGTGAGCTCAAGACCAAGCCGACCCAGCACTCGGTCAAGGAGCTGCAATCCATCGGCATCGCGCCCGATATCCTGGTCTGCCGATCCGAACAGCCGATCCCGGACAAGGAACGCGAGAAGATCGCGCTGTTCTGCAATGTGCGCAAAGAGGCCGTGGTCGCGGCCTATGACCTCAATTCCATCTACGAGGCGCCGCTTGCCTATCACCGCGAGGGTCTGGACCAGGCGGTGCTGGACGCGTTTGGCATCAGCCCGGCCCCCAAACCCGACCTGCGGGTCTGGGAAGACGTGGCCGACCGTATCCACAATGTCGACGGCGAGGTGAACATCGCCATCGTCGGCAAATACACCCAGCTGGAAGACGCCTACAAATCGATCAAGGAGGCCCTGACTCACGGTGGCATGGCCAACCGGGTCAAGGTCAACGTGTCCTGGGTGGATGCCGAGGTCTTCGACCAGGACGATGCTGCACCGCACCTGGAAGGATTCCACGCGATCCTGGTGCCGGGCGGATTCGGCGAGCGCGGCACCGAGGGCAAGATCAAGGCGGCGCAATTCGCCCGCGAACGCGACATCCCCTATCTCGGGATCTGCCTGGGCATGCAGATGGCGGTGATCGAGGCGGCACGCAACGTCGCCGGGGTCAGCAGTGCCGGGTCCGAGGAATTCGACCACGAAGCCGGAAAGAAACGGTTCGAGCCGGTGGTCTATCACCTCAAGGAATGGGTGCAGGGCAACGAGAAGGTCAAGCGCAAACACACCGACGACAAGGGCGGCACCATGCGGCTCGGGGCCTATGACGCGGTGCTCAAGGACGGATCGAAAGTGGCGCAGGTCTATGGCACCACTGCGATCGACGAGCGCCACCGCCACCGCTACGAGGTGGATGTGAAATATCGCGACAAGCTGGAAGAACAGGGGCTGATCTTTTCCGGCATGTCGCCCGACGGCCGCCTGCCCGAGATCGTGGAGTGGCGCGACCACCCCTGGTTCATCGGCGTGCAGTTCCATCCGGAGCTGAAATCCAAGCCCTTCGCGCCGCATCCCCTCTTCGCGGATTTCGTCCGTGCCGCCGTGGAAACCTCGCGCCTGGTCTAGGCGGTTTCGGATCGCGTGCGCGATCCGACCGGGTGGGGGGCCAGCCCCCCACACCCCCCGGGATATTTTCGGTCCAAAGAAACTTGGTATTTGCCTGTCCCTGTTGGCCGGTGCCGCCGGCGCTCAGGTCGTGGAAGCGGATTATGACACGGTTGCGGCCGAGTTGGGCGGGGTTTTCGACTTCGAAGCGTTCGAGGTGCTCCCGGAGCCGGGCGCCCGGATCGACGGTGTAATCCTGGGGCCGGGATTGAGCATCGGCGAGCGGTTCCAGGGACAGCGGTTGCACGATGACCCCCCGCGGGAGTCTGCACGACCGCTCGAACCGGAGGCGCTGGTCGTTCTGCCCGGCGCCGCCGGTCAAAATCACGCGGTCGCCCATCATGCGGGGTTCGGGTCCAATGCGCTGTTTCCGATCGGACCGGCCGGGTTCGAGCGGATCGAGGGCCGGGGCGAGGGCCTGACCAGCATCCGGTTTGATTTTCCTCAAGCCGCGGTCGGGTTCAGGCTGCATGCGGACTATGCCGACCCGCTTGGGGTCCGGCCCCCTCCGGGTGTGCTCCTGGTGCATTTCTTCGATCCGGACGGAGGTTTTTTCGGAACCCAGGTGGTGGAACTGCGCCACGGGGTGATGTCGCTGGCCTTTCGCAGCCTCGGCGCGCGGATCGGCGGTATTCAGATCGAGCATGACGATCCGGGCGGAATCGCACTGGATGATCTTCTCTTCGCGATACCGCAGGTCATCGGCTGAATTTCCCCTTTGCAATGGGCGGCAACGGTGCCCAGAGTGGTGACGAAGACCCAGGCGACGAGAGTGCGATGTTCGAGAAATTGCTGGCCCGGCTGCACCTGGCCGACCCACCCGAAACCCCGATGCCGCCTGCGGATGCGCAACACGCGCTGGGCGCGCTGCTGGTGCGGGTGGCCAAGGCCGACCGCACCTATCTGTTCGCCGAGATCGAAGAGATCGACCACCTGCTGACCGATCTTTACGATCTCAACCCCGTCGAGGCCGCGCAGATGCGGGCGCAATGCGAAAAGCTGGAAGCGGCCATGCCCGACACGGCGGAACTGGCGCATATCCTGGAGGCGGGGGTCACCGAGGCGGACAAGGAACGCTTCGTGCGCGCGCTCTGGCGGGTTTCAGCCGCCGACGGGCACCGCCACGAAAGCGAGACAGAGGTGGTTGCGCTGGCGACCGAGGCATTGGGCCTGGCGACAGAGCGCGTGGCAGCACTGCGTGACCCTGCCTGAGCGGGCGGGGATTGGCCTTGGCCCCGCACCGTCTTATGTTCGGGACATGATAGCCGATCTTCTGCGCGCCCTGACCGCCCCGACCCCACAGGCCATTCCGGCCGATGATGCCCATCTGGCGCTGGCCGCCCTGCTGGTGCGGATCGCGCGAGCGGATGGTGAGTACGACGCACGCGAAGTGGCCCGGATCGACGCGGTGCTCCAGGCCCGATTCGACCTGGACGCGGAAGCCGCCCTGGCGATGCGGCGAGAGGCCGAACAGGTCGAAGCCGAGGCCCCCGACACCGTGCGCTTCACCCGTGCCATCAAGGAGAGCGTGCCCTACGAGGACCGCGAGGGCGTGATCGAGGCACTGTGGGAGATCGTGCTGGCCGACGGGGTGCGCGACCACGAAGAAGACGCGCTGTTGCGGCTGGTCGCGCCGATGCTGGGCGTCTCGGACCAGGACAGCGCCCATGCCCGGCGCCGCATCGAGGCCCGCGGGGGGTGATCGCCGCGCTGCCCATGTATGACCGGCCCGAGACGCGGGCAGCGACCGATCGGTTCTGGGAGCTGACCCGCGACGCGTTGTCCTTGCGTGGCATAGACGCCCCTGAAGCTCTGACACGAGATCGCGATCCCTGGGATATCTGGCAGGCGCCGGACCTTGTGCTGGCGCAGACCTGTGGCCTGCCCTACCGCGCGCGGCTGCATGGGACAGTCACGCTGATCGGGGCTGCCGATTTCGACCTGCCGGGCTGTGCGCCGGGGGAGTACAACAGTGTGATACTGGGGCGTGCGGACAGTCTGCCCGACGCCCCCGTGCTGGCGGTGAACGAGGCGCTCAGCCAATCCGGCTGGGCGGCGCTGCACGGGTTTTGTCAATACAATCACGTGACCCCGTCAGACATCGTCTTCACCGGCGCGCATCGCGCTTCGGTCCGCGCGGTGCTGGACGGAAGGGCGGACCTCGCCGCCTGCGACGCGCAGACCTGGTGGTTGATGCAGCATCATGATGCCTGGGCCGCGTCCGCCGTCGAAATCGCCCGAACACCGCCCACGCCCGGCCTGCCCTTCATCACCCGCGCCGGACAGGACCCCGCTCCATACCTGGATGCGTTGCGCGACGCCTGCGCCGCGCTGCCGGCCGTCGACCGGGCCGCGCTCAACCTGCGGGGGATCGTGGCAATGACGCCCGCGCGCTACACCGCGCTGCCCATTCCGCAGGCACCGGCGTCCAGCCCGGCCTGAGAGCAGGCCCGGCGTGCGGAAATCATTGCATTCGTCAAGGAATCGCGCCCTATTACAGGGCCAAGCAACCTCAAGAGGCCCCGTGACCGATCCGGCCAACGCCCCCGTTCTGGAAATTCGCAACCTGCACAAGGCCTACGGGTCGCTTGAGGTGATCAAGGGCGTCGATATTTCCGCGCCCGCCGGCCATGTCCTGAGCCTGATCGGCTCGTCGGGGTCGGGCAAGTCCACGATCCTGCGCTGCGCGAACCTTCTGGAGGACAGCCAGCAGGGCGACATCCTGTTCTGTGGAGAGCCCGTCACATGGAAGGGTGAAGGCCTGAACCGGCATCCGGCGGACAAGGCCCAGATGATCCGTATCCGGACGAACCTTTCGATGGTGTTCCAGCAGTTCAACCTGTGGGCGCATATGACAATCCTTCAGAACGTGATGGAAGCGCCGCTTACGGTTCTGAAACGGAACCGCGACGAGGTCGAGGCCTCCGCGCGCGCCTATCTCGACAAGGTGGGGATCGGGGACAAATGCGATGTCTATCCGGCACAGCTCTCGGGCGGGCAGCAGCAACGCGCGGCGATTGCCCGGGCGCTCTGCATGGAACCAAAGGCGCTCTTGTTCGATGAACCCACCAGCGCACTCGACCCTGAACTCGAGCAGGAGGTCGTGCGCGTGATCAAGTCGCTGGCCGAGGAAGGGCGCACCATGCTGGTCGTGACCCACGACATGAAGATGGCCAACGACATTTCGGACCATGTCGTGTTCCTGCACCAGGGCCTGATCGAGGAACAGGGACCGCCGGACCAGGTCTTCGGAAACCCGCAATCGGAACGGTTGCGCGGTTTTCTGTCGGCAACCGCCCATACGTAACGGTTGCCAAATGCGAACCGGCAGGGAATCCTCTGCCACAGGGCCCTTCGGGGCCGAAACCAACGGGAGAAACCAATGAAGAAACTTGCTCTTTCGACCGCAGCGCTGGCGATCGTCGCCGGGGCCGCGTTTGCCGAAGGCCACAGTGTTGTCCGCATGGGCACCGAGGGTGCCTATCCTCCGTGGAACTTCATCAATGACGCGGGCGAGGTCGACGGCTTCGAACGCGAATTGGGCGACGAGCTGTGTGCGCGCGCCGAGCTGACCTGCGAGTGGGTGACCAACGAGTGGGATTCGATCATCCCCAACCTCGTGTCGGGCAACTACGACACCATCATCGCGGGCATGTCGATCACCGATGAACGCGACGAGGTCATCGACTTCACCCAGGCTTATACCCCGCCGGATCCGTCAGCCTACCTGGCCTTGTCCGCCGATCTTGATGTCGAAGGCGCGGTCATCACCGCCCAGACCGGCACGATCCAGGCCGCTTTCGTCGCCGATCAGGGCTGGACGCTTGTCGAGTTCGCCACGCCCGAGGAAACCGTCGCCGCAGTGGTGAACGGCGAGGCCGACGCGGTGCTGGCCGACAAGTCGTTCCTCGACGGCGCATTGGAAAGCAGCAGCGAACTGGTCATGCTGGAGCGCATGGAACAGATCGGCGGAGGTGTCGGCATGGGCATCCGTGAAAGCGATGCCGAGCTGCGCGAAACCTTCGATGCGGCGATCCAGTCCATGAAGGATGACGGTTCGCTCAATGCGCTGATCGAGAAATGGGAAGTGGCCTCGACGTTCTGAGCCCGTCCCGATCCCGTGCCGGTCAGATCCGGCACGGGTCCCCCCTTCATCTTGGCAAATAAACTCAATTTGCACCGCTGATCCGAGGCCCAGCCATTTTCAGTTACTGCACTGATCCCTCGACCCTGGACGGCCTGCAATGGCTGTCGTGCTACCTGACCACGGGCAAGCACATGAATTTCTACGTGTCTTTCGGCACGGTTCTCCTGCTTCTGGCGATCACCGCCCCCACGGCGCTGGCCTTCGGATTTGGTGGGGCGATGGCGGCACGCAGCCGTTTCGCGCCGCTCTCCTGGTTGGGGAAGGCCTATATCGCCATCGTCCGTGGCGTGCCCGATATCGCCTTCTTCCTGTTCTTCGTGATCGCCCTGGACCAGGCCTTCGAATATGTCCGGCACCAGGTAAAATGCCCCGACTGGCCCGATGCGATCCGTCAGGGCAACGATTTCGTCGTCTGCGCCGAGGCCAAGCTGCCGCTTGGCAACTCCGCGCAGTGGGTCCATGAAACCTACGGGTTCTTCCTTGCGGTCCTGACGTTTTCCATCGTTTTCGGCGCCTTCGCGGCCAATGTGCTCTATGGCGGCATGCGGGCCGTGCCACGGGGCCAGCTGGAAACCGCCGAGGCCTATGGCATGTCCCAGCGCCAGACCTTCTGGCGCATCCTCGTGCCGCAGATGTGGGTCTATGCCCTGCCCGGCCTGGGCAACCTCTGGATGGTGCTGACCAAGGCCACGCCGCTTCTGTTCCTGCTGGGGGTCGAGGATATCGTCTATTGGGCGCGCGAACTTGGCGGCATCAAGGGCGAACGCTTTACCGACTACCCCCATGGGGACTGGCGCATGTGGTATTTCCTGGTGCTGCTGATCTTCTACCTCGGCCTGACCCGCGTGTCGGAGATCGTGTTGGATCGGCTGATGAAACGCCTCACCCACGGCCAGGCGACATCGGGCGGGGAAGCCCAGCGAAAGGCGGCCGCATGATACAACGAAATGCCGCAATCTTGCCTGCGCGGAGGTCCGCCCCATGAGCTGCTGGGAGACCATTTCCGACTACGCGTTCCGGTCTCTGGGCTATGGCGAACGCCTGCTGCCGCGCGAGGATTTCACCCTTTGCCAGCAATTCACCCTGATCGGCTCGGGGATGATCTGGAACGTCTATTTCGGGCTTATCGCCCTGCTGACCGGCTTCTTTCTCGCCACGGCCGTGGCCATGGGCAAGGCCAGTTCCAACCGGCTGATCCGCAAACCCTCGGAATGGTTCATCTTCCTGTTCCGCGGCTCGCCCCTCTTCATCCAGTTCTTCTTCGCGTATTTCTTCTTTCTCAGCCTGAAATCGCAATATGCGTTCTTCGATCCCTTCACCTCGGCCGCCGTTGGCGCCGCCATCGTCCTGTTCCTCAACACCGCCGCCTATTCCGGTGAGATTTTCTACGGGGCGCTGCAATCGATTCCGAAGGGCGATACCGAGGCCGCAGATGCCTATGGGTTCTCGGGCTGGGCGAAGTTCCGCAAGATCACCTGGCCAACCATGCTGCGCCTGGCCTGGCCCGCCTATACGAACGAGGCGATCTTCCTGTTCCATTCCACGACGCTGGTCTTCTTCAGCGGTTTTCCGGCGTGGCAACAGCGGGGCGATGCGCTCTATTACGCCAGCTATTTCGCGGACAAGACGTTCAACCCCTTCGTGCCCTACCCGATCCTCGCGGGGTATTTCATTCTGGCGACCCTCGTGATCATCACGGTGATGGGGGCGATCAATCGCCGCCTGAACCGGCACCTGCCGCAGGATGTCCGGCCGAGGATGCGGTTCCGCACCCCGGCCATACGCTGATGGAGAGCATTCGCGCCATCCGAACGGCCACGGCCGACCTCAACGGCATCGCGCGCGGCAAACGCCTGCCCGGCCAGATGGGGGACAAGCTGCTGGCGGACGGGGCGCGGTTTCCCCTGTCGGTGCTGAACCTGGATATCTGGGGCGAGGACATCGAGAACAGCCCGCTCGTCTTCGACAGTGGCGATCCCGACGGTGTAGCCCGGCCCACCGAACGCGGCCCCCTGCCGATGCCCTGGCTGGACACGCCCAGCGCCCTCGTCCCGATGTGGATGTATCACGAGGATGGGCGCGTTTTCGAAGGCGACCCCCGGCAGGCACTTGCGCATCTTCTGGTGCGGTTCACCGAACGGGGCCTGTTTCCGTTGGTTGGAACCGAACTGGAATTCCACCTTGTCGATGACAGCGCCGAGGACATTGCACCGGCCGCCTCACCTCGCTCGGGCAAGCGGCGCACCGGCGGCGACATCCTGTCATTGCGGCAACTGGATGCCTTCGATGCGTTCTTCACCGACCTCTATGACGGGGCCGAGGCGATGGGAATCCCGGCCGAAACCGCAATTTCCGAAAGTGGGCTTGGACAGTTCGAGATCAATCTCGGTCACCGGGAAGCCCTGACGGCCGCCGATGATGCCTGGCTGTTCAAGATGCTGGTTCATGGCATGGCGCGCAAGCACGGTTTCGCCGCCAGCTTCATGGCCAAGCCGTGGCCCGATCAGGCCGGCAACGGGATGCATGTGCATGTCTCGGTGCTGAACGATGAGGGCCGTAATGCCTTCGACGACGGCACCGAAAAGGGCAGCGACATGCTGCGCCACGCCATCGGCGGATGCCTTGCGGCCATGCCCGCATCGACCCTCATCTTTGCACCGCACGGGCCAAGCTATGACCGGTTCGTGCCGGGGGCCCATGCGCCCACCGGCGTTGGCTGGGCCTACGAGAACCGCACCGCGGCGCTGCGTGTTCCGGGTGGCGCGCCCGCGGCACGGCGGCTGGAACACCGCGTGGCGGGGGGCGACGCGAACCCGTACCTGATGATCGCCGCCGTGCTGGGGGGCATCATCAACGGCATCTCGGACCGCATCGCCCCGCCCGCTGCGCTGACCGGCAATGCTTACGAGATGGACCTGCCGCAGATCCCGCAGGATTGGCACACCGCCATCGACCTTTTCGAAACCAGCCCCGAGATGGCCCGCATCTTCCCGGCCGGGCTGATTGCGAATCTCACCGCCACCAAGCGGCAAGAGGCCCGAAAACTGGCCGAACTGGACGCGACGGCGCGGCGCGATCTCTATCTCGACATCGTCTAGGCACGGGCCTAGGCTGCGGCAAAACACCCGAAGGTGACCCATGAAAATCGGTATCCTGCAAACCGGCCACGCGCCTGACCAGTTGCGCCCCGTGCTGGGCGATTACGCGGACCTGTTCCGGCAGTTGCTGTCCGGACAGGGGTTCGAGTTCGAGACCTACAGCGTCGTTGACGGCACCTTTCCATCCGGCCCCGAAACCTGCGATGGCTGGCTGATCACCGGCTCCAAGCACGGCGCCTACGAGGACCACGCCTGGATCCCGCCGCTGGAGGATCTGATCCGCGCCATTCGCGACAGCGGGCGGCCGCTGGTTGGTATTTGTTTCGGCCATCAGATCATCGCCCAGGCCCTCGGCGGCCGGGTCGAGAAATTCAAGGGCGGCTGGGCCGTAGGGCGGCAGGCCTATGACTGGGAGGGCGAAACGCTGCACCTGAACGCCTGGCACCAGGATCAGGTCGTGTCGCTACCGGACGGGGCCGAGGTGATCGCCTCGAACCCCCATTGCGCCTATGCCGCGCTTCGGATCGGTGACGCGGTGCTGACCGTACAGCCCCATCCCGAATTCGGCCACGAGGTGATCGCGGGTCTGATCGAACATCGCGGCGATGCCGTGCCCGACGACCAGTTGGACGCCGCTCGCGGGACTCTGGGCCAGTCGGTCGCCAATGACAAAATCGCCGCGCAGATCGCGCGCGTCCTCAAGGCCAAGGTGCCCGCATGAAACCCTGGATGAAACAGACCCCCGCCGCGGCCCAGTCCTACATGGAAGCCAACCGCCTTGATGAGGTCGAATGCATGATTGCCGACCTGCCCGGCATCGCCCGCGGCAAGGCCGTCCCCGCCACCAAGTGGGAGCGGATGCAGAAATTCCATCTGCCCAACTCGATCTTTTTCCAGACCATCACCGGTGGCTGGGGCGAGGCCGCCGGCGACGAGGGCTTTACGGAACCCGACATGGTGCTTTACCCGGACCTCAGCACCGCGACCGCCGCGCCCTGGGCCGATGACGGCACGCTGCAAGTTATCCACGATGCCTTTGACCAGAAGGGGAAGCCCATCCCCTATGCCCCGCGCAACGTGCTCAAGCGAGTGGTCGAGCTTTATGCCAAGGAGGGCTGGACCCCGGTCGTCGCGCCGGAAATGGAATTCTTCCTCGTCGCGCGCAACGTGGACCCGGCCAAGCCGATCGAACCGATGATGGGCCGGTCGGGTCGCCCCGCCGCCGCGCGGCAAGCCTATTCCATGTCCGCGGTGGACGATTACGGCCCCGTGATCGACGACATTTACGAATTCGCGGAAATCCAGGGGTTCGAGATCGACGGCATCACCCAGGAAGGCGGCGCCGGGCAGCTGGAAATCAACCTGCGCCACGGTGACCCGGTCAAGCTGGCTGACGAGGTGTTCTTCTTCAAGCGCCTGCTGCGCGAGGCGGCTTTGAAACATGATTGCTTCGCCACCTTCATGGCCAAGCCCATCGAGGGCGAGCCGGGCAGCGCCATGCATGTGCATCACTCCATCCTCGACCGCGAGGGCGACAACCTGTTCACCGGCCCCAATGGCGGCGAAACGGATGCTTTCTTCCAGTTCATCGGCGGGTTGCAGACGCACCTGCCCTCGGTCGTGGCACTGATGGCGCCCTATGTGAACAGCTACCGGCGCTACGTGCGCGACCACGCCGCCCCGATCAACCTTGAATGGGGGCGCGACAACCGCACCACGGGCCTGCGCGTGCCGATCAGTGACCCGGCCTCGCGCCGGATCGACCGGCTGGCGGGTATGGATTGCAACCCCTACCTGTGCATCGCGGCCTCGCTTGCCGCGGGCTACCTGGGCCTGAAACAGGAACTCTGGGCCGACAAGAGCTATCGCGGCGATGCCTATGACGGCGAACCCGACCTGCCCCAGGGCTTGGGTGCGGCGCTGGACCTGTTCGACGGGAACACGGACATGCAAGAGGTCCTGGGCCCCGAATTCACCCGCGTCTATTCCATCGTCAAGCGCGCCGAATACGAGGAATTCCTGCAGGTGATTTCCCCGTGGGAACGCGAACACCTGTTGTTGAACGTCTGATGCCGAACCCGCTTTACCGTAACGACCACCCCGCCACCTATCCCGACAGCTGGTATGTCGCCTCGTCGAAAATACCGGCCGAACGGCCGGGCCTGCGCGGCCAGCAGACGGCGGATGTCTGCATCGTGGGGGCCGGGTTCTGCGGCCTGACGGCAGCGCTGCACCTCGCGCAGGCGGGGATGTCGGTGATCGTGCTGGACGCCCACCGCGCGGGCTGGGGCGCCTCGGGGCGAAATGGCGGGCAGGTCGGCAGCGGCTTCAACAAGGACCAGCGCTGGCTGGAAGCGAAGATGGGCAAGGGTCCGGCCCGCGCCCTGTGGGACATGACCGAAGAGGCCAAGCAGATGCTGCGCGACCTGTCGGCGGCCCACGCCCCCGATGCGCTGTTCAAGCCCGGCGTGGCCCATGGCGCCTATTCCGTGGCCGAGGCCGCCGCGCTGCATGACGAGGCCGATTTCCTGGACAAGGCCTATGGCTATACGCAGGTCGAGCCGCTCGCCGCCAAGCCGTTCCAGCGGATCGTGCGCTCGCCGCTCTACAAGGGTGGCGTAATCGACCGGGGCGCGGGCCATATTCACCCGCTGCGCTATGCCCTGGGGCTGGCGCGGGCCGCCGAAAAGGCCGGGGCGATCATCCATGAGCGCTCCGAGGTGCACCATATCGAGCCGGGCAACCCGGCCGAGGTCCGCACCGGGTCGGGCCGGGTCCATGCGAAATTCGTCCTGCTGGCCGGGAATGGCTATCTGCCCAACCTGAACCGCAAGGTCGCGGCGCGGACCATGCCGCTCAATTCCTTCATTGCGGCCACCGAACCGCTGGACGAGCGCGCCGCCGATGTGCTGGCCGAGGATATCGCCTGCGCCGACAGCAAGTTCGTGGTCAATTATTTCCGCCTGTCCGAGGACAAGCGCCTGCTGTTCGGAGGGCGCGAAAACTACACGGTCGCTTTCCCGCGCTCGATCGAGCCGGAACTGCGCACACGCATGGAAACCATGTTCCCGCAGCTCAGGGGCGTCGGCATCGACCATGTCTGGGGCGGCACGCTGGGGATCACCCTGACCCGCCTGCCCCTGGTCACGCGCCTGCAGGACAACATGCTCAGCGCCGGCGGATTTTCCGGCCATGGCGTCGCCCATTCGGGCATGGCCGGGAAACTGATGGCCGAGGCCGTGATGGGACAGGCGGGGCGGTTCGATGTTTTCGCCAAGCTGCCCGTGCCTCCCTTCCCGGGCGGCGCGGCGTTCCGTGCGCCGCTGCTGACCCTTGCCATGACGTGGTATTCCCTGCGCGACCGGCTGGGCATCTGAGGCCCTGATTCAAACCTGCAACAGTTTCGATGGCGGGGCGGCATGGCCCTACCGGCGTCATGGATTCGACACACTGCCTGTGTTAGGAGGAATCGAAACAACATTTCGATTTTTCCGAAAAGAGGCCGAGCCATGCCCCAGATCCCCAATGTCTACGACGCCGAACCCATCCCGGCCGCCGCCATGGAAGAGGTGACGCGCCTGCTGAACACCGGCGACCTGTTCCGCTATACCGCGCCCGAAGATGCGCCGGTCTCTCTGCTGGAGCAGGAATTCGCCGCCCTTCTGGGCACGAAATACGCGCTGGCCGTGTCGTCCTGTTCGGCGGCGCTGTTCCTGTCGCTCAAGGCGCTGGACCTGCCCCGCGATGCCAAGGTCCTGATCCCGGCCTTTACCTTCGCCGCCGTGCCCTCCTCCATCGTGCATGCGGAATGCCAGCCGATCCTTGTGGAATGCGGCGAGAATTATCGCATCGACATGGCTGACTTCGAGGCCAAGCTGCCTCAGGCCGATGCGGTCATCATCAGCCATATGCGCGGCCATACCAGCGACATGGACGCGATCATGGCTCTTTGCGATGCCGCCGACATCCCGGTGATCGAGGACGCGGCGCATTCGCTGGGCACCACATGGCACGGGCGCAACATCGGCACGATCGGCAAGATCGGCTGTTTCTCGTTCCAGTCCTACAAGCTGATCAATGCCGGCGAAGGCGGGATCATGGTGACCGACGATGCCGATCTTGCAGCGCGCGCCGTGATCATGTCAGGGGCCTATGAACACAGCTGGATGAAACATGACGTGCCCGCAGAGGCGATGCAGGCCTGGCAGAACAAGCTGCCGCTTTACAACCTGCGCCTGTCGAACCTGTCGGCGGCGATCATCCGACCGCAGCTGCCGGAACTGGCCCGCCGGGTCCGCGACGGACGACGTAATCATAACCACGTCGCCGCGCTTCTCAATGCCAGCCCATGGCTGACCGTGCCGGAAAAACTTGCCCCGGAACAGCGCGCCCCGGATTCCATCCAGTTCAACCTCGTGGGCATGACCGAAGACCAGATCAGCGCCTTTGCCAAGGCCGCCGCCGCGCGTGGCGTCAAGGTTCAGATCTTCGGGCGCAGCA
>PR_CR_10_Liq_1_inCRDRAFT_1000957_pt1 | contig 17012 bp, 13 predicted proteins | sample PRCRCaboRojoPR_3_FD_10241 | JGI IMG/M metagenome (IMG submission 10241)
TCGGTTCATTCGTCACGATCGGCTCCTGGGCGACTGGAACTATGTCGTCGATGCGGATGGATTCGCGTGACAAGACGTATACTTTATTTTTGAATAGTTACTCAGTGCGGCCACCGAGGCGGCAATGTGCATTTTCTTCATAGTCAGTCTCCGTGATCGATTGTTGAGCTCGAAATACCGGGGTCGGAGCGCAAGTCGGCACAATGCTCGCGCCTGCCATGCCCGGCATCAATCAGCTCACTTGCAGCCTCCATGCCATCGCCAGGGGATCGGCCTGCGGCTGTCGTCAGGGCGCGCCATGCCTGAGCTGTTCACGCCGACCTCGCGTGGTCGCCGTCGGTGCCGGCCGCAGTCGCGGTGCCTGTCAACCACTGTCGGGGCATTACCCGCACCGCTCAGGGGTTGGGCCGGGGGGTTGGCAGGCCTGCCGGGACCCCACAGCGCCGCACGAGGTCACTGGCATGAATCCTGTTGGCAATGCATAGGCATGCGACCGGTCTTGCCGCCGATCTGCCTCGGCGGCGGCAGGTCGCGGTCCTTCACAACAGGAGAAGCCGATGGTCAGAACGCCGAAAACCAGCGATCCATTCACTGAGTGAGCGCCGGACGCGGCATCTGCCCATTCCACCGGCGGCGCGGGCTGACCGCCCGTCGCGTGCTCAGCCGGACGCCGGCGGGATGGGGGTGCTCTCCAGCGCGCGGGCGACACCCGCGATGTTGTGGGCCGCCTGCCGGGCGGTGCGCTCCGACCATTCGTGGCCGGCGTCACTGCTCAGGTAGTCGTCGCCCGGCCCCGGCCCCCGGTTCCAATAGGTCCAGCACTGACCGGGCATGGTGTAGCCGATGTCGATGAGGGCGCCGGAGAGCTCGCTGATCACGTGGTGGGCACCATCCTCGTTGCCCGTCACCACAACGCCCGCCACCCGGTTGTAGGCCACCGGTCGCCCCGCGTCATCCGTCTCCGCCAGCATCGCGTCCATCCGCTCCAGTACCCGCTGCGCCAGGCTGGAGGGTCGCCCGAGCCAGGTGGGGCTCGCCAGGATCAGGATGCGGCTGTGCAGGATCTTCTGCCGGATGTCCGGCCACTGATCCCCCTCGCCCTCGTCGCTCGAGACGCCGGGGGGGATGTGATAATCCGCGGCCCGCAGCATCTCGCACGGAATACCCTGGGCCTCCAGGGCCTCGGTCAGATTGCGGGCCAGGGCCTCGGTGTTGGATGTGGCGGGGGATGCCTTGAGCGTACAGTTGATGACGAGCGTGGTGATGGCTGCCATTGGCTGACCTCCCAGTGGGTTGCGCGTGTGTAAGGATATGGTGCCTGCGGCTCGGGCCAGCCTTGCCACAGGCCGCTGTGCCGAGCCTGGGGCGTCCTGCCCCGCACGACAAACGCCAAGTCCTTCGGCGATTCCCTCAGCGTTTGCTCAGAGCTCGCTGATGCGCTGCTCCATCCATTCGCGATGGCGGCGCTCGTCTTCGAGGTTGCTTCGCAGTACCGTTTGCAGCTCCGCCGGTGAATCATTGTGATTCATGGCCTGCTCATAGGCACTGTTGGTATCGTCCTCGTTGGTTTTCATCGCCTGTAGGATCGCCTTGTCTCCCATCAGGTCCGCCATCACGACTTTGCCCTTGGTCAGCATGCCCTTGACATCGCCCTTGGTGGGCACTTCTTCGCCCATGCCGCTCAGGTGCTCGCCCAAGTTTTCCGTGTGCTTTTGATGGTCCGCCATGAATTCAGCCAGCCGCTCCTTGCTCTGCCCGTCGTCGATGCGCTCGATGGCCGCCTCGTAGGCGGCGATGGCATCATAGTCCAGCTCGATCAGGTTATTCAGCCGTTTGGCCAGGGAGTCTTCGTTACCGACGGTGGTGGGCATGAGTCGCCTCCGCATTGTTGCAATCGAGAATGTCCGGAAGACCGAGGCATTCCGGTGACCTCGCCCCGCCGCCCCATGGCTGAACAGCTGTTGGTGGCAATGGCGCCTAAGCCTCTTCCATTGCCATTGGGCTGTCCGCCATGGGATGTGCTCTGGGCATGCAGAGGTTTGCAATGGCCGCGCCATGATCTGCGATGACGCTGCGGGCGTTCGCGTGTCAGGCGATGCCGATGCAACGGGCATCCCACCCGATAATCGGGCGGAGCCGGCAAACGCGGTTTCCCGCCTCCCTCGTTTTCAGCGACTGAGGTCTTCAGAAAACGGCGGTGTATCCTGCCCCGTACGGGAAAACGCCGCAGCGGTGCATGGCGGCATGGGGAAGTCGGGTCAGCGGCGGGGCGGATGGCGTGCATTTCCCCCGGCGCACGGGGCTTTTCCGCCAACACCGCGCTCGCGGCGGGGCGCCGCGGTTGGGGGCCGCAGCGATGGGCCGCGGCAGCTCAGTCGTCCAATGCCAGCACCCGCCGGCGAACCGCATCGGCGATGCGCGCCGCGGGGTCGTCGCCGCTGCCCTCGGCTGCCAGCGTCGCCGGCGCTGCGGCTGGGCCCATGCGCAGCACCAGCCGCCGGCGCCGCGGCCACCAGGCGCCCGGCGGCAGTGCCGCGCCCGTGTTGCGGATCAGGCAGGGCACCACGGCCGCCCCCTGGGCGCGGGCAAGGCTGCCGACACCGGGACGAAACGGCTCGATCTCCGCACCCGGATGGCGGTGCCCCTCCGGGAACCACACCAGCAGCCCGCCCCGGGCCAGCGCCGCGGCACCATAGGCGAGACTGGTGACGGGGCGCCGCGCGGGCGCCACCGGCAGCACGCGAAAGGCGCGGCTCACCAGCCGCATCCAGGGGGTGTTGAACACGCGCCCGGTGAACCCGCCCCAAAAGGTGTTGCGGCGCTGCGCCGGCGACAGCACCGCAGCAATGGCGATGGGGTCCAGGGCACTCTTGTGATTCGGCGCCAGGATGCAGGGCCCGGCGGCGGGCAGGTGCTCCAGGCCGGCGGCATCGAGCCGGAGCCACCAGCGCATGGCCCAGCGCGCAAGCCGCTGCAGCACCGCCGCCAGCAGTGCGCCGCCGCGGCCGGGCGGGTTGAGCCGCGCCAGCTGATCCTCGTCCAGCATGGCCTCAGGCGCCCCGAGCCGGGCTTCGAGGTCCTCGCCGGACGCCGCGGTGTCGGTGGTGCCGGCGGCGGCCGCCTCGCGCAGCAGGTCGCGCACGGTCTCGACGCGGCCGATGGCGTCCTCGTCCAGGGCCAGCCCCACGGCCTCCTTGAGCTCCAGGCCGATGACGACCCATTCCAGCGAGTCCACGCCCAGATCGAGCCGCAGGTCCGTGTCCGGCGCGATGCGCCGGTCTTCGAAGCGCTCGCCGAGCCAGTCCCAGACCTGCGCCGCGGTGGGGTCGTCGATGAGCGCACGGTCGTCCGGGGCCATGTCTCCGCGCGCCATCGGGCCCGTCTCCGCCGGCTCCGCCTCGCCCCGGCGCAGCGCGGCGAAGCGCTCGCCGAGCCGCTTGCGGCGCAGCTTGCCGAGCCGGGTCCGCGGCAGCGGCCGACGGTCGATTTCGATGCGCTGCGGTCGCCGCCAGCTCGGCGCCTCCGCCGGCGCCTCGCCGGCGGCCTGACGCAGGCGCTCGCGCAGCGCATCGGCGTCGGTGCCGCGGGCGGCGTCGGCCTCCGGCACCAGCAGGGCGGCGAGGACGCCATCCGCTGCCAGCACACCGGACTCGGCGATGAGCGGCTGCGCATCGAGCTGCGCTTCCATGGCCTCCGGGTCCAGGTTCTCGCCGCCGGCGAGCACGATGCGGCTGGAGGACCGGCCATGCAGGTACAGCCAGCCGGCGGCGTCCAGGCGCCCGAGATCGCCGGTGCGAAGCCAGCCGTCCTGGGTGAAATCCTCCGTCCCCTGCCCTGCCTCCCCCAGATAACCGGAGAAGACGTTCGGTCCGCGCGCCTGGATCTCGCCGACCCCGCCATCGCTGCCGCTTGCGTCCGCACCGACGGTGTCCGCGTCCGCACGGGCGCCGATGCGCAGCTCCACCCCGGGGAGCGCCCGTCCGGCGCTGTCGAAGCGGCCCTCGCCGGGGCGCATGATGGTCAGGATGGGCGCGGTCTCGGTGAGGCCATAGCCCGTCGCCACCGTCCAGCCGAGGGCTTCCAGCCGGGCACCGAGGCCCGGGTCCAGGGCCGCACCGCCGGAGATCAGGAGGCGCAGCCGCGGCGCCACCCGGCGGCGCAGGGGCGCGAACAGCGCGCGGCCCAGCGCCAGGCCGATGTGCCGCTGCACCGCCGTCGCCAGTGCCAGCAGCGTGCCGAAAGCCCACTCGGCGGGGCGGCCGGCGGCGCCGATCCGTCGCTCCACCGCGTCCATAAACGCCGTGTAGAGCCGCGGGATGCCGAGCAGCAGGGTGACCTCACCTTCATCCAGGGCACGGGCCAGCGCGGGTCCGGTGAGCCCCTGCGGCAGCACCACCGGCACGCCGAGCACCATCGGCGCCGAGAGCCCCAGTGAGAAGGGATACACATGATGCAGCGGCAGTGGCAGGAGCAGGCGGTCGTCGTCCTTGACCAGGTCCTCATCGAGCAGTGCCGCAACATTGGACAGCAGGTTGCGATGGGTCAGCGGCACCCCCTTGGGCGGCCCGGAGTGCCGGAGGTGAAGAACAGGACGGCCTCGGCCCCGGGCGCCGGTGCATCCGGCAGGCCGGTGGTGTCCGCGGGCTCGGCAGCGGTGTCAGGGTCCAGGCTGCCGGCGAGGTCGGCTAGGGTCTGGGCTACCCCGGCGCTTCCCGTCGCCGCAGATCGTCCGTTGGCATCCGCCTGCTGCGCGGCGTCGGTCGTGGCGCCCACAGGCGCAGCGTCCGCGTCGCCGTCCAGGAGCACCAGCGCAGGTGCGGTGTCCTCGACAGCCTCCGTGAGTCGCCGTGCCAGCTGTGCTGCGGTGAAGGCGCGCTGCGCGCCGCTGGCGGCCACGATGTGGGCGAGGTCCTTGGCATCCGCCTGGCTGTCCACGGGCACCGGCACGGCCCCCAGGCGCAGGAGTCCCAGGCAGACGATGATCCAGCGCGGCGAGGCGGGGGCGTAGACGAGCACCCGGTCGCCCGTCGCAACGCCGGCGTCTGCCAGCCCGCGGGCGGTGCGGATCGCGGCACCAGCGAGCGCGGCACCGGACCAGACCTCAGAACCACCGGTGGTGGATTGCGCCGCACCCCGGGTCAATTGGACCAGTGCAGTGGCATCACCGCGCTCGGCCAGCAGCTCCGCCAGGCCGGCCAGTGTCGCCACCGGCGCCTCGGCGGTGGTGCGCCCGGCGGCGCCCGAATGCGGTAAATCCAAGGGAGCCATGAGTGTGAATCCCGGGAGTGTGAATGCCGGGCCGCCGCCGCAGCACCTCAGGACCGGGCAGCCGGGCCCTGTCCGCCGCGGCGACCGGCGGCGCGCAGGCTCACTCGAGGACGAAGGTGACCTTCATGTCCACGCGGAACGCGCTGATCCTGCCGTCCTTGACCACCACTTTGTGCTCCTTCACCCAGGCACCCTCCACGTTGCGCACCCGGTTGTTGGCTTCCTCGATACCGCTGCGGATGGCGTCCTCGAAGCTGTCGACGGACTCGGCACTGATCTCGATGACCTTGGCGATGGACATGATTCGCTCCTGGTGGCTGGTGTGCGATGTTGCTCCTGGGCGGTCATGTGCCCGCCCCGAGCTGCTGGACGCATGCCCCGTGCCAGCCCTTACGCCTTGTGGCATGCCCTGCGGCACGTCGCGGCCGGCTGATGGCATCCGCCCGGCGCCCGCGCAACGCCGACCACGGGGCGGCAGGGCCTGATGCCGGCACGGTATCCAGCCGGGCGCCTGTGCACCAAGCGCTGCGCAGGCACCTCCCTCGAAACAGCCGATGCCGGAGCCGCGGGAGTCCCGGGCGAAGAAGGGTGGCGCGCTGGCGGAATCCGCATGGTGATGTCTCCGGATTACGGGCAAAGATAAAGACGCCGTCCGGACGCCGGGATGTCGCGTCCCTGGGCGCCGGGCTGTGAGCGCGCGGCAGCCGCGGTGACTGCTGCCGACGCAAGGATCGCGCCCTGTCGCAGCCCCCCGCATTCACTGCCCTGTCTGGAAGGAGATACGGATTCATTGGGCATCCTGCCCGCCGGCGGCGGCGCAAATCCCCCGTTGGCAGGTGGATTGCCACCATCGCGGCCGCGGTCAGGGGCGGGCGTCACCGACGGGAACACCCGCTCAGCGCGCCGCTGCACGCCCGCACCGGCTTCGGCGCCGCCAACCGGAAACATGGCACGGCCCGTGCTTGTCTGCGCTTCGGAGTGAGCCTGACAGCGACCGATGGAGGTGACCGTCATGCCGCGGGAGCAGATCGACCTGCGCTGCCAGGTCACACACCTGAGCGTCCTCGATGAGGACGGCAGCTTCGACGAGGCGCTGGCACCGGAGGTGTCGGACGATCTGCTGCTGCACATGCACCGGTCCATGCTGCTGGCCCGCCGCTTCGACGAGCGCATGCTCAAGCTCCAGCGCCAGGGCCGCATCGGCACCTTCGCACCCGTGTCCGGTCAGGAGGCGGCGCAGGTGGGTGCTATGGCGGCGCTCACCGAAAAGGACTGGTTCGTCCCCTCCTTCCGGGAGTTTGCCGCGTCCATCTGGCGCGGCCTGCCGCTCAAGCAGCTCCTGCTCTACAACGCGGGATACAACGAAGGTGGCGCGGTCCCGGATGACGCCCACGACCTGCCCATCGCCATTCCCGTCGCCACACAGATCCCGCATGCGGTGGGCCTCGCCTACGCCGCGTACTACCGCGACACAGGCGCACTCGCCATCACCTTCTTCGGCGACGGCGCCACCTCGGAGGGAGATTTTCACGAGGCCATCAATTTCGCCGGCGTCTTTGCGGCGCCGGTGATCTTTTTGTGTCAGAACAACCAATGGGCCATCTCGGTGCCGCGCGAGCACCAGACCCACTCCCGCACCCTGGCGCAGAAGGCGCTTGCCTACAGCGTGCCCGGCATCCAGGCGGACGGCAATGACGTGCTGGCCGTGCTCGCCGCCACCCGTGAGGCCGCCGAGCGCGCCCGCAACGGCGATGGACCGACCATGATCGAATGCATCACCTATCGGCTTTCCGTGCACACCACCGCCGACGATCCCTCCAAGTACCGCAGCGATGAGGAGGTCGAGGCGTGGCGCCGCCGGGACCCCATCCCACGGCTCCAGAGCCATCTCAAGGCGCAGGAGCTCCTGTCCGACGAGGAGATCGACAAGCTGGAGCAGGACATCGCCGCCGAGATCGACGACGCCTGGGAGCAAGCCCAAACGGAGATGCACCGTCTGGGGAGCGCAGAGGCCATGTTCGAGCACCACTACGCGGCGCTGCCGGCGTACCTCCGCAGGCAGCGCGACGGGCTCCGGCGCGACCGCGGACAGGAGCGCTGAGCCATGGCGGACAGCGAAGCGAAGGGTGCCCCGGAGCGCACCATGGCCGAGGCGCTGAATCTGGCGCTGACCCAGGAGATGGAGCAGGACGACAGCCTCGTCGTCCTCGGGGAGGACGTGGGTGTCGACGGCGGCGTCTTCCGCGTCACCGAGGGGCTGCTGGACAAATACGGCGAGTCCCGCGTCATGGACACGCCGCTGGCCGAGGCGGCCATCGTTGGGGTCTCCGTCGGCATGGCGGCCCACGGGCTGAAGCCCGTCTGCGAGGCGCAGTTCTCCGGCTTCAGTTATCTCGCCATGCACCAGCTGGAGGCCCATGCGGCGCGGCTGCGCTGGCGCTCGCGCGGGCGCTTTCCGGTGCCCATGGTGGTGCGCATGCCCTACGGCGGCGGCGTGCGGGCGCTGGAGCATCACTCCGAGAGTAAAGAGGCCTTCTTCGCCCACACGCCCGGGCTCAAGGTCGTCATCCCCTCTGGTCCGCGCAATGCCCGGGCGCTGCTGCTGAGCGCCATCCGCGATCCGGACCCGGTGATCTTCATGGAGCCGAAGCGGCTGTACCGGGCCTTCCGCGAGCCCGTGCCGGATGCGCCGGAGACCATCCCCATCGGCGAATCGCAAAGCCGCCGCGACGGTGACGACCTCACCCTGGTGGCCTACGGCGCCATGCTGCGGCCGACGCTGCAGGCCGCCGAGCAGCTCGCCGACGCCGACGGCGTCGAGGCCGAGGTGATCGATCTGCTCAGCATCTCGCCGCTGGACGACCGCCGCTTCAGCGCCTCCGCCCGGCGCACCGGCCGCGTGGTCATCGTGCATGAGGCGCAGCGCAGCTTCGGCCCCGGGGCGGAGATCATCGCACGGCTGGTGGAGCAGTCGTTTTGGTACCTGGAGGCCCCCGTGGTGCGCGTCACCGGCTATGACGTGCAGGTGCCCTACTTCGCCCGCGAAGCCGACTACCTGCCGGATCTCGAGCGCATCGTCGCCGGCGCGCGGGAGGTGCTGAGCCATGCATGAGCCGCAGACCGGGGGCAGCCGGCGGAGGTTCGGGAGATGAGCCGCAAGATGCGCTTCACGGACCCCGGCGAGGGCATCCACGAGGCCGAGGTGGTGGAGGTGATGGTGGACACCGGCGACACCGTCGAGGAAGGCGACAGCGTGCTGGCGGTGGAGACCGACAAGGCCACCACCGAGCTGCCCGCGCCCTACGGCGGCCGCGTGGCGGATGTCGCCGTCGCGGTGGGCGACCGCATTCGGGTGGACGATCTGCTGCTGACCTTCGCCGGCGACGCTGACGCTGACGGTGACGCCGCCCCCGACCGGGCCGATGACCACCACAGGGCGAGCGATGCGGCTCGGGACGACAAGGACGCCGAAGCCGCCGACAGCGGCGACGCCTCGACAGCACAGGAGACGGGAGCAGGCCCGAAGCGCGGCGGCAAGGGGCCGGTACCGGCGGCGCCGTCCACGCGCCGGCTCGCCCGCGAGCTCGGTGTCGCCCTTCAGACCGTCCACGGCAGCGGCCCCGGCGGGCGCGTGCTGGACAGCGACGTCCGCGCCGCCGCCGAGGGCGGAGACGGCAGCCCTGAGGAGTCGGCCACGGCACGCGACGCAGCGCCGGAGGCCGAGACACCGCCGCCTACCGAAGCCGAGGCGGCGCCAGCGCACCGCCCTGCCCCCGCCTACGAGCCCCCGGACTTCTCCCGCTGGGGCGAGGTGGAGCGGGTGCCGCTGCGCTCGGTGCGCCGGGCCACGGCGCGGGAGATGGCACGCGCCTGGGCTGAGATTCCCCACGTGATGCATCACGACCACGCCGATGTCACGTCCCTGGAGCAGTTCCGCCGCGATCATGCCGACGCGGTCGAGGCCGCCGGCGGCAAGCTTACGCTGACGGTGCTGGTGCTGAAGGCCGCAGCCGGGGCGCTGCGCGCGATGCCCCGCTTCAACGCCAGCCTGGATGCCGACGGGGAGACCATCGTCCTCAAGCGCTACTGCCACATCGGCGTCGCCGTGGCCACCGAGCAGGGCCTGCTGGTGCCGGTGCTGCGCGACGTGGACCGCAAATCCGTGCGCGAGGTCGCCGTGGAGCTCACCGCGCTGAGCCGGCGCGCCCGCGACGGTGAGCTGGCCCGGGAGGAGATGCAGGGCGGCAGCTTCACCGTCACCAATGTCGGCGGCATCGGCGGGCGGCTCTTCACGCCCATCATCCGCCACCCGGAGGCGGCCATCCTGGGCCTTGCCCGCGCCGAGCTCACACCCGTCGCCGGCGGCGACCCCGATGCTCCGGAGCTCGGCGCCAGGCTGCTGCTGCCGCTGTGTCTGGCCTTCGACCATCGGCTGAACGACGGCGCCGGCGCAGCACAGTTCGTCAACCGCCTGCGCGAGAGCCTGCAGGACCCCGAGTCCCTGCTGCTCGGCGTCTGATCATGACCTGCGCGCTCATGCTTCGCATTGCCCATCCCATCCCGCAAGCGCGCCGGCTGGCGATCAGCCTGTACCTGCCCGCACTTCGGCGCCCGGGCGCAGGCGCCGCGGCTCGGCCGCCGGGAGCAGCGCCATGGTGATGGGTGATCTGCCCATGGAGACGCAGCTGGTGGTGCTCGGCGACGGCCCGGGAGGCTATGCCGCGGCCTTTCGCGCCGCGGACCTGGGATTCGACGTGACCCTGGTGAGCGCCGAAGAGCGCATGGGCGGCGTCTGCCTGCTGCGCGGCTGCATCCCGTCCAAGGCACTGCTCCACCTCGCCGAGATCGGCGCCATGGCGGCGGAAGCGGGGGCGATGGGTCTGGACCTCGGACGGCAACAGGACCCGCCCGTGTGGGATCTGCAACGCGTGCGGGACTGGACAGACGGGGTGGTCGAGCAGCTCACGGATGGGCTCGCCGAGCTGTGCGAGCGGCGCGGCATCCAGCGTATCCGCGGGCGCGGCCGGCTCGACGGGCCCAAGCGGCTGCTGCTCTCGGACGCCGAGTACAGCAGCATCGAGTTCGAGCACGCCATCATCGCCACCGGCTCACGGCCGGCGGCGCTGCCCGGCATCGAGCCGGGTGCCGCGGGCCGCATCATGGACTCCAGCGGCGCGCTGGCGCTCGCGGACCTGCCGGAGCGGCTGCTGGTGGTGGGCGGCGGCTATGTGGGCCTGGAGCTCGGCAGCGTCTATGCCGCCGCCGGCAGCCGGGTCACCCTCATCGAGATGGCGGACCGCCTCCTGCCCGGTGCCGATGCGGACCTGGTGGAGCCCCTGCATGCGCGCCTGGAGGGGTCGTTCGAATCCATCCGGCTCAAGACCCGCATCGAATCAGCCGAAGAAGCCAACGACCGGGTCCAGGTCTCGCTCACCGGCCCGGACGGCAGCGACCAGGCGACCTTCGACCGGGTGCTGGTCGCGGTCGGCCGGCGCCCGAACAGCGACGAGCTCGGCCTGGACGCCGCCGGCGTGGACACCGACGAGGCCGGTTACATCCGTGTGGATGCCGAGCGGCGCACCAGTGCGAAGCAGATCTTCGCCATCGGCGACGTCGCCGGCGGCCAGCAGCTCGCCCACGAGGCCATGGCCGAGGGCAAGGTGGCAGCGGCGGTCATCGCCGGACGGCCGGCGGCCTTCGACCCCCGCGCCGTGCCCGCCGTGGTCTACACGGACCCGCAGGTGGTCTGGTGCGGGCTCACCGAGACCGAGGCCGAAGCACAGGACGTCGAGGTGCGTATCAGCCGCTTTCCGTGGCGCGCATCCGGCCGCGCGCTGACGCTGGGTGCCGCGGACGGACTGACCAAGCTCGTGATGGAGCCGGACAGCGGACGCGTGCTCGGCTTCGGCGCCGTCGGCCGCGGCGCGGAGACGCTGGTGGCCGAGGCCATGCTGGCGGTGGAGATGGGCGCAGTGGCCGAGGACCTGGCCCTGGCCGTCCATCCGCATCCGACCTTGTCCGAGACCCTGGCCGAGGCGGCGGAGCGCTTTCTCGCCCGGCCGACCCACCTGGCCCCGGGCGGCGCGTCCGGGACCGAATGACTGAAGCACAGACCCGAAACCGTCACTGAACGGGGAGGAGACACAATGATCGACATACAGGAGCAACCCGACAGCAACATCGTCGAGATGAGCATGTCCGGCGGCCTGACGGCGCAGGAATTCGACGACACGCTGGCCAAGCTCAAGGCCGCCATCGAGCGCCACGGCCGCATCCGCCTGCTGGAGGATATCGGCGAGCTGGACACACCGCCGATCCCCTGGAGCAAGCTCTGGGCCGACGTGCGCTTCGGCTTCGAGCACTTGAGCGACATCACCCACGTCGCCGTCGTCGCCGACCAGGGCTGGATCGGCGCCTATGTCAATATGATGAACCCGCTGATGAAGGCGGAGCTGAAGCACTTCAAACGCGCAGAGCTGGAGATCGCGCGGGAGTGGCTGAAGCAGGCCGCGTGATCCATGAGAATCCCTGTCGCCGAAGATAACCATTTCCATTCGCCGCGGTGGATGACGCCCTGGCGCGCCTGGAGACCTCAGAGGGCGTCGGAAGCCGGGCCAGTGCTCCCGGCGTGCGCTGAACCGCAGCCTTCATCGCCGCCCTGATGCAGGCCATCGAGCCGCAACGCCTGCCCGCGGCCATGCCCGGGCATGTCCTGGTGCTGGCACCCGCGCACGGCGACGCCGAGCGATTCCAGCGCTGCCTGGGCGATGCCGGGATGGGGCACCAGATCTGTCCTGACGCCGCCGCGCTCTGTGCGGCACTGGAGCAGCCGGCCGGGGCGCTCGTCGTCGCCGAGGAATCGCTGCAGGGACCGGCGGGTGACTGTATCCGCCAGCACATGGCAACGCAGCCGGCCTGGTCTGCGCTGCCGCTCATCATCCTCGCCGCGCACACCGCAGGCGTCAGCCTGAGCGGCCTCGCTGGCACCGAGCCCTATGGGCATGTCACCTTCCTTCAGCGGCCGGTGCGCCTGGCCACCCTCGTCGGCACCCTGCGCTTGGCGCTCGAGGACCGCCGCCGGCAATACCGCGTTCGCGACCTGCTTGCCGAGCGCGGCGCGGCCATCAGGCTGCGGGATGAGCTCCTGGCCGTGCTCGGTCACGAGCTGCGCAATCCACTGGCCGCCATCCTGCTCTGCGCGGACATGCTCGACACCGTGCCGGCGGACACTGAGCGGGCGAGGTCTTGCCGGGGTGTCATCGGCACTTCGGCGCAGCAGATGCAGCGCCTGCTCGACGACCTCTCGGACATGTCCCGCATCCATCGGCGCAAGCTCACGCTGGCGCGCGAGCTGGTCGATCTGCGCCAGGTGCTGAGGGATGCCGTCAACCAGGTGGCGGAGGCGCTCGCGTCCCGCCGCCAGCACCTGGCACTGCACCTGGACGGACCGCCTGTGCTGCTGCGGGCCGATCCCACACGGCTGCGTCAGGTGTTTGCCAACCTGCTGATCCATGCCAATCGCTGCCCGGACGCGGGCGGCCGGATTCAGGTCCGGCTGGACACGGGCGACGGGCTCGCGCAGGTGTCGGTCCGAGACGACGGCGCAGGCCTGAGCCCGGCGGCACTGACGCGCATCTTCGAGCCACTCTACCAAGCCGACATCGGCTCCCCCGCCCAGCTCGGCATCGGGCTCACGCTGGCGAGGAGCCTGGTGGAGATGCACGCGGGCACCATCACGGCCCACAGCGCCGGCCCGGGCCTGGGCAGCGAATTCGTCGTGACGCTGCCGCTGGACAGCGCCATTGCGTGACGGCCGCGCGCTGCGGGAGCGGCGGGGACGCCGCCATCGCCGCGTCCGGTTGTGGTGTCGCGGCCGACGGCCGGACCAACGGGTCAGGCGCCGTGCAGGACCCGCAGCAGGTCTGCGGACGTCACGGGCTTGACAAGGTGCCCGTCAAAGCCGGCCTCGGTGGAGCGGCGACAGTCGCTGTCGAGCCCCCAGCCGGACAGCGCGATGATGCGCAGACGCCGACCCGCGGGCAATGCGCGAATGCGCCGACAGGCCGCATGACCGTCGAGCCCCGGCATGCCGATGTCCAGCAGCACGACGTCCGGCTGCTCGCGCTCGGCAGCGGCCACCGCCTGCGGGCCGTCGTAGGCCTTGATCACGGCCCAGCCCTTCATCTCCAGCAGCATCGCCAGGCAGGCCACCACGTCCGCATTGTCATCGGCCACCAGGATGGTGGGCTTGCCGCCGATGGCAGCCGGCGTGGGCGACGCTGGCGGCTGCGCATCGGGCGCTGACCCGGCCCGGGCCGCATCCGCCCCAGGACCGCACGGCGACGCATTTCGCCCCCAAGCATCACCCGCCGAGGTGCCTTGCTCCGCCGCGATACTGCTCACGTCCACCGACCGTGCTTCAACAGGTCCAAGCATCGACAATCACCTCCTGAGATCGGCCGTCTGGGAATTGGCGCCACCGCAGCCCCGACCCGCGCCGGCAGCGCGCGACGCCGGTGGCTGACATTCACCCTGTACTCTAGGCGCGCCCTGGGCCGCGTCGCCAGGCAAGGGCATAGACGGTCCCCAGGGGCGTCGAACGGGGCAAATGCTTAGCCATATTAGAGAGAACCCCAAGCAATATCCCGAGGAACCCCGGGCCCCAGCCCGCGGCTCGGCGCCGCGCGGTCGTACGCACTCCGTCGCCGAGGATCCCGGAAACGGACGCTCCGTCTGCTGCTGCCGACGCAGCGCTTGCAGTCATCGGCCCGGATGCGGACGCCGGGCGGCTGCGCCGGGCCGGCGGCCAAGTCATCGGCAACGACGACCCTTGTCTCTCATGCGCCACCCACTTGTTGCGTTTGACCCTGCACCGGTGCCCGCAAAACCTCGCCCGCGCGTGACGCTGCCGGCTACCGAGGGCTGCCTGGTCGGCGAGCCCTGTAAGGCGCTCCAGCTGCCCCGCGAGCGGCGCCACGGAGCCCCGTTGGTCAGCGATTGCGGATGAAGTCGTAAATGTTCAGATAGTCCTGTCCGGGCAGGTTCCAGGAGTAGTCCGCGCGCATTGCATTCTTCATCAGCTCGCGGAAGTGCTCCGGGAATTGGTAGTAGCAGTCGATGGCGCGACCGAGGGCCGACTCCAGTCCCGCGGCGTCGTAATTGTCGAAGCGGTACCCGTTGCGCTGATGCAGCGGGCGATCCGAGAAGTCCTTGTCGAAGACGGTGTCCGCCAGCCCGCCGACGGTGCGCACCACCGGAATGGTCCCATAGTGCAGCGCGATCAGCTGGGTGAGCCCACAGGGCTCGAACTGGCTCGGCACCAGCATCATGTCGGCGCCGGCGTAGATCAGATGGGCCAGGTCTTCATCGAAGCCGATTTCCAGGTGACAGTCGGGGCTGTCGTTCAGCATGTGCTTGAGCCCCCAGAAGTCGTTGTTGATGTCCTGATAGGGGCTCGAGCCGAGCAGCACGAACTGCGCACCGCGCTCCAGCGAATAGAAGATCGCGTGGCGGACCAGCTCCAGGCCCTTCTGCGGGTCCAGCCGGCCGACGAAGGCGACGATGGGCTTTTCGCTTTCGGCCAGCATCAGCCGATGGCGCAGGGCGCGCTTGTTGTCGTACTTGGCGTCGATGTTGTCCAGGCCGTAGCGCACCGGCAGGTGATGGTCCACCTCCGGATTCCAGACATCGTAGTCGAGACCGTTGACGACGCCGCCGTACTTCATGTGGTGCGTATGCAGCGTGGGCTCCAGGCCGAAGCCCTGGCCGCCGTCCTTGGTCTCGAAGGCGTAGCGCGGCGACACGGTGGTGACGAAGTTGGAATAGACCACCCCGCCCTTCAGCAGGTTCAACGCATCCTTGTGCCGGTTGTCGCCCAGGCGCACCAGGTCGAAGAAGCGCTCCGGGCGATGCAGGCCGGTGGCACGCAGGAGCTCGACGCCGGTGACGCCCTGGTGCTTGAAGTTGTGGATGGTGAGGCAGACGCGCGGGTGGGTCATGCCGAGCTGCTGGTAGAGCTCGTACAGGAAGACCGGCACCAAGGCGGTCTGCCAGTCGTGACAGTGGATGATGTCCGGATGCTTGCCGGCCTTCCAGAGGAACTCCATGGCCGCGCGCGAGAAGAACGCATAGCGCAGAACGTCGTCCGCGAATCCGTAAATGCTGCCGCGGCCGAAGAAATTGTCATGGGAGTGCGGCTCGATGAAGAAGCACTTGCGGGCATGCACGAAGCCGAAATAAACCGTGCAATGGACGGCGCCCTCGTACCAGGGCACCCAGAGGTCGCGATAGACCTCGTGCAGCTCGTAGATGTGATCGAAGCGCAGCGTGTCGTATTTCGGCAGGATGATCTCGACGTGATTGCCGCGGATGGCCAGCTCGCGGCTCAGGCCGAAGACCACATCGGCAAGGCCGCCGACCTTGGCCACGGGCGCCATCTCCGGTGTCACATGGACGATGTACAGGCTCGGGCGCTGCTGCGCGGCAGGCGGCGGCGGTTGCTGGGGCGCCGGGGACGCCTCCGGAGGCGGCTCCGGCTCGGGTTCCGGCTCGGGCTCGGGCGCGGTGTCGGCAGGTGCTTCCGGCATCGGCTGCGGCGCGGCGGGTGCGCCCTCGTCATGCCGAGCCGGCGGTGGCGTCGGCTCCGGCGTCGGCACCCGCTTGGCCTGTGGTGCCGCCTGCTGACCGGCTGGGGGCTGCGCGGGTGCGGCACCGGCCGCTTCGGGCTGCTCGGCGCGCGCGAAGGCGTGGACCTGCGGCATCGGCCGCAGGGCAGCGGTCTCAGAGCCCGCGGGGATCCTTCGCAGTCGGGGCTTGGCAGCGGTTTCTGCCGCAGGCGCCTGCGCGGCATCCGGCCCGAGGGTGCCTGCCGCGTCCGGGGCCTCGGATGGCTTTGCGGCCGGGGCTTCGGAGGCGGCCGTCTGCCGGCGGGTGGCTTCCGGAGGTTGCGCCGCGTCCGGTTTGGCTTTGGCCCGTGTGGCCTCGTCCGTTGTGGTCTGGGACGACGTGTTCTGGGACGACGTCTTCTGGGCCGGCTTGGTCGGGGCCGGCGTGGTCTGGGCGGAGGTCTTCTTTCCGCGCGTGGTCTTCTTCTTCGAGGTCGGCTTCTTCGCCATGCCAAACAGCCTACAGCGTCAATGAGCTCGTTGCGGTGCCGCGTGCGCCGAGGGTCCGGCAGACGTGGCAGGATTCGGCGTTGCCCGCCGGACAGCATGCCCAGGCCCCCACAGGGCGCCCTGCACTGGGTTTTGTACCGGCCCCTGCACCGGCCCCCCGCACTGGCCCCAGCTCGGGGCAGGCGGCACTCGGCATCACAGGAGCATGCACCAGGTGTCGGTTGCCGTGACTATTCCGGCACGGCAGGCACGGTACGCGTTCTCACGTCAATCCTCGGCGCCCGCATCCGCGCCAGCCGCCGGCCCGCCCTGCGGCGCCGCCGGCTTCAGCACGATCCCGGCGAGCGGGGGCAGGGTCAGCACCAGGGAGTCCGGGCGGTTCATCCAATTGACCGGCTCGGTGGGGATGGGCTCGCTGCCGTTGCCCAGGCCGCTGCCGCCGAAGGCCGTCGCATCCGAGTTGAAAATCTCCCGGTAGGGCCCGGCCGCGGGCGTCCCGATACGATAGCCCTCGCGCGGTACGGGTGTGAAGTTGAGGGCGACGACGAGGTGCTCTTCGGGCCGTTGATCCCCCGCTCCGGCGTCGCCGTCGGCGGGGGTGGCAGGCGCTCGCCGCTGGAAGACGAGCAC
>PR_CR_10_Liq_1_inCRDRAFT_1000959_pt1 | contig 16990 bp, 20 predicted proteins | sample PRCRCaboRojoPR_3_FD_10241 | JGI IMG/M metagenome (IMG submission 10241)
TTAACATCCAAATATATCTACGTAGAAAAAACGCGGCGGATCGAAGAATTGCCGCGGGTGATGGGTCAAATTCAACCGTTTTTTGCGCTCATTTTTGGCTCCACAAAAAAAGAAACCGAAGCCATTTATCACGCATTAAAACCCATCTACAAAGACATCGCCTTACTCCACGGGGATAAACCCCCCAGAGAGCGCGACCAAATATTAAAAAAAGCCCGTAAATACGAATATCAAATCTTGGTGGCCTCGGACCTCGCCGCTCGGGGCATCGATTTGCCGGATGTGTCGCATGTGATCAATGTGAGTTTACCGAGCGATCCATCGTATTTCATTCACCGCATCGGCCGGACCGCACGCATTGGCAAACCCGGCATGCAAATCACGCTGTATGAAAAAAAAGACCTTCCATTCTTTGAAAAACTTAAACCCTATGGATATTCGGTGACTTTAAAAGGAGGCCGCCCATGAAAATTGGCTCACACGTCGGGCTTTCCGGCAAAGATATGTATTTAGGCAGCGTCGAAGAAGCGTTAAGCTATGGTTCAAGCGTCTTTATGGTATACACTGGGGCGCCACAAAATACGCGCCGCAAACCGATCGAAGACATGAACATCGACGCCGCCCACGCGAAAATGGCCGAAGTCGGCATCGCTCCTGACGATATCGTGGTGCATGCGCCTTACATCATGAACCTGGCCAATCCGAAAGCGGAAACCCGTGAATTTGGCGTACGCTTTTTGAGTGAAGAAATCCGGCGCACCGAAGCCATGGGCGCCCGACAAATTGTCTTGCATCCGGGGGCGCATGTGGGTCAAGGCCCCGACCAAGCGATTCAATATATCATCGAAGGCCTCAACGAAGTGATTGCGAATACGGCAGGCTCGCCCGTGCAAATCGCTCTTGAAACCATGGCGGGCAAAGGCACTGAGATAGGCCGTTCGTTTGAAGAATTGGCCGCCATCATCGAAGGCATCACCGACCAAACCCGGATCTCCGTGTGCTTTGATACCTGTCACACGCACGATGCCGGGTATGCGATCAAAGACGACTTCGACGGCGTCATGGAAACCTTTGACCGTGTGGTGGGCCTCGATCGCATTAAAGTCTTACATATCAACGATTCGCAAAATCCACAAGGGGCCGCCAAAGACCGGCATGCGAATTTAGGCATGGGGCATATTGGATTTGACGCACTCTTAAACGTCATCGAAACCGAACGCTTCAAAGACGTGCCTAAAATCTTAGAAACCCCCTATGTGACCGAAGATGAAACGTCAAAAAAACGCATTTATCCCCCGTATCAATGGGAAATTGCGATGATTAAAGCCCGCACGTTTGATCCCACCTTCATCGAGACCATCCGCGCCCAGTAACGTATGCGAGATCTTTTAAACGACTATTTTGATGATGTTCGCATCATCGACACCGAAGCCTACATCAAGCACCGTCAAACCCACTTCGCGCACAAACGCGAAGATTTAAGCATGTTTGAAAAGTATCAGTCGCTGGCGATTGTCTGTTTATCGTTTCCTTCCGATCAAGTGAAACTTGGCGGCAAAGGCCACGGCATCGTCGCTCGGTATGCGTATGGGGAAGACTATCACATCACGTTTAATAAACGTTTTAAAGCGCTTAAAGAAGAGGCGCTCAAACTCGGATACCACATTGAAGGGAAAGCCGATATATCCCCTGTGGATGAACGTCAACTGGGACTCATCAGTGGGCTCGGCTTCATTGGCTATAACGACTTATTGATTCATCCTAAGTTTGGGACCTATATGATGCTTGGGACCGTCTTCATTGAAGAAAAACTGCCCGAATATGTCGTCACCATTGACGATGATTGCGGCGATTGCCGGTTATGCATTGATGCCTGCCCCGGGGATGCGCTTTCCACCGAAGGCTACACCGAAGCCAAGTGTTTATCCTTTAAAAACCAAATGAAAAATCCCTTTAGCTTAGAAGAAGTGGCCCCGTTTAAAACGATGATTTTTGGCTGTGACATTTGTCAGCGCGTCTGTCCGAAAAACACCAACATCCTGCCGAGATCGCATCCGGAATTTGAACCCGATGGGGTTGAGCGCATAGACCTCGCCGAACTTTTAACCCTTTCCAACCGAGAAATTCAACGTCGCTACCGCGATTATGCGTTTTCTTTTCGGGGCGGACTCTTACTCAAGCGAAACGCCATCATGTTGATGTATAACCAGCGACTGTTTGAACATTTAGATCTTATCAAAAGCGTCTATCAAGACTACGCCCACGTGCCTTGGTTTGAATCCACGGTCCGTTTGATCATCGAAGATATGGAGAAAACGCATGAATCACGTCGTGTTATACCAGCCTGAAATCCCGCAAAATACGGGAAACATCATGCGCACCTGCGTGGCCATTGGGGCCAAACTTCATCTCATCAAGCCTTTAGGGTTTTCTTTGGAAGAAAAATATCTCAAACGCGCGGCCGCCAATTATCTCGACCATCTCGATTATGTCGTGCATGAATCAATCGAAGATTTTTTTGAGCACGAACCGGGTGAGTATTATTTCTTATCGCGTTATGGCATGCAATCGCCAGATGCCCTCGACGTCGCCGATGCCAGCCTCACGCGGTATTTCTTTTTTGGTTCAGAATCCACCGGGATTCCAAGAGCCATCTTAAAACCGCACATTGACCGCTGTTTTCGCTTGCCGATGAGCGTCCACATTCGCAGTTTAAATCTCGCGAATACCGTCGCCATTGTGATGTATGAAGTGATGCGGCAACAGGATTATCCCGGCCTGGAACGCTTTGAACCCGAGATTTACAAAGGAAAAGATCACTTACTAAAGTAAAGGCCCACCCCCACGCGCCTTCATGTGCTACAATGAGAGCAATAAGGATGTGATGCGCATGGAAAAAGCCTTGGGCGACCCCATCGTGGTGCAAAGTTACAAGCACGACGAAAGACTCCATCGCATTTGGGCGAAAGCAACCATTATTGATCGTACAAAGGACCAAATCATCTTAGCCAATGAACGCACCAAAGTCATCGAAGCCAACGGCCGCTTTTGGTACACGAAAGAACCTTCTGTCACATGGTTTTTTAAAGACCAATGGTTCAACGTGATCGGCATCATTCGGCCCTCAGGCATTTACTATTACTGCAACATTGCTTCCCCTTATGTGATCGACGATGAAGCTTTGAAATACATCGATTATGACCTCGATATCAAAGTGAATAAAGATTTTTCGTACAAATTATTAGACCGCAAAGAATACCGCCGAAATCTCGAGCAGATGCAATATTCGGAAACCTTGCAAGCGGTATTGGAAAAATCTCAATCCACCCTCATCGAGTGGATCGAATCGAGGAAAGGTCCCTTTCACCGGTGGCCTCGTGGATCAACTGTATGACCGTTATAAAATCATGCATGCTTAACACCTCATCGTTGAGGTGTTTTTTTATGATTCTCATGGACAAAAGGTGTATGACAAGTTATACTAAAATGGCTTATTTAGAATTTTTATAAATAAGCGGAAAGCAAGGTATATTCTATGAAAACGCTCCTTTTTACCCTCATTTTTGGGGTCGTTTTACTCGCGGGATGCGAGGGCCAAGATACCTTGGTCATATACACCGATCGCCATTATGAAACCGACGATGCCATCTACGACGCGTTTGAGCGCGAAACCGGTCTTTCCGTCGAGATTTTATCGGCCAGTGCCGATGAACTCATTCAGCGCATTCAATCGGAAGGGGAAACCACCCCCGCCGATCTGTTGTTTCTCACCGACGTGGGTCGCTTAGAGCGGGCCGTCGATGCGGACATTTTAACGCCGATGGATGCGACCATCGTGGCGGCGATTCCTGAGCGGTATGTGCATCCGGATGCCTACTACACAGGGGTCACCAAGCGGGCCCGCGTGCTCGTGTATCACCCGGACCGTGTCGATGCGTCTGAACTTTCAACGTATGAAGCGCTGGCGGAAGCATCGATGGCCGGCCGTGTCGTCATTCGGAGTTCTCAAAATGTTTACAACCAAAGTTTATTTGCGTCTCTTTTGGACCTTCAAGGCGAAGCGGCGTTTGATGCGTGGCTATCGGGGCTGAAAAGTAATCTCGCGCGCCGTCCTGCGGGCAATGACCGCGATCAAGCCAAAGCTGTGTTTGCCGGCGAAGCCGATGTGGCCATCATGAATACGTATTACATGGGAAAAATGGCGTTCAGCGATGATCCCTACGAACGCGATGTGGCCCGCGCACTTGAGGTCTTTTTCCCTAATCAAGCCACCACAGGAACGCACGTGAACATCACCGGGCTCGGTGTGGTGAAGCATGCCGACAACGTGGAAGCGGCCGAAGCGCTCATTACGTATTTGCTCAGCGAAAATGTGCAAAATGTGTTTGCGGCCACCAATTATGAATACCCTGTATTAGAAAGTGCCACCGTTCATCCCTACATTGAGGCGTGGGGCGCCTTTAACGAACAAACCATCCCCTTATCTCGCCTCGGTGATTTATATCCAACGGTATCGATGAAAGTCGATGAATTGAGGTTTGATCAGTGATCATTCCAAAACGCATTTGGGCGGTAACGCTGGGCCTTTCAATCCTTTTACTCATGCCTTTCAGTGCCCTCATTGGGGCGCTTTTTTCGCCGTCCAATGCGATTTGGGACCATGTCCGTGAGACGTTACTTCCCACATACTTATTCCATACCACACTGGTCTTAGTGATCAGCGTGACGCTGGCCACCGTCATTGGGGCCAGCCTGGGATTCTTATTTGCTCGGCGTGCCTTTCCCGCCAAGAAATGGTGGCGACTCGCCCTCATTTTACCGCTGGCCATTCCCTCGTATGTCTACGCGATGATTACCGCCGATCTATTCAGTATTACCGGATTGGTGGGCCGGACGTTGGCCGAGTTTGGCGTGGGTGTTTCGCTTTCTTGGATGAACATTCCAGGCGTCAGCGTGATGTTTGCGCTCGCCCTGTATCCGTATGTGTTTTTACTCACCGAGAGCACCCTGCGTCACCACGGCACGCATTATGAAACCGCCGCCGCCCAACTGGGGGTCGGGCCTTTGAAAGTGTTTTTTAAAATCACCCTGCCCCTGGTGCTCCCTGGCATCATGGCGGGGGCGTCCTTAGTTGCTTTTGAAGTGCTCAATGATTACGGCACGGTGGCGTACTTTAACATTCCCGTTTTTTCCTTCGCCATCTTTGATGCATGGTTTCGCTTAGGCGATTTAACCACGGCTCTAAGGATTGGCGGGTATTTCATCGTCTTTACCTTTTTACTTTCGTGGGCGATGGACCGCTTGAAAAAACCCAGAGGGGGCCGGTTAGAAACCCCGAAAGCCCCGTTGACGAAACTCAAAAAGCCCAAGCGTGTGATGGCTTGGATGGGCCTTTTTTGGCTTTTGACCACGGGGATCCCCATCCTTCAACTCATCCATTATTTAACGCTTGCGCCCTTGCCCAGTGGCCTTTTTATGGCGCTATTTCGCACCGCCTGGGTCAGCGCCTTCGTGGTTGCGATCATTCTCGTGTTGAGTCTTGTGTTGATGCAACCTTTAAGACGAAGACGGATGCCCGTGATTCGCATGGCATCGCTCGGGTATGTGATTCCTGGGAGTATCATTGCCGTGTCGCTCATGGGACTCACCCGTGACCTGGACGTCATTAGCCTGGGATTTTTGGGGGGATCTTTCCTTAGGTATTCCGTCGCGATTGTCATTTTTGCGATGGTGATTCGCTTTTTAACCCTGGGCATGAACGCGCTCACAAGTGGCTATAAAAAAATGGGCGTGCGCTATTCGCTCGCCGCTCAAAGTTTGGGGAAATCGTGGCATCAAACGTTGCGTCAGGTGGATATTCCCTTACTCCGTGAGAGCTTAATTTCAGCCGGGTTATTGATCGCGATTGATCTCATCAAAGAATTGCCGCTGACGTTGATGCTGAGACCCTTTGGATTTGAGACGCTTTCGACGTTGGTCTTTCGGTCCATGCAAAACGAAGAAATCGCCCGCGCCGCGGGCCCGGCCCTGGGAATGATTGGGCTTTCAGCCGTCGCCCTGATATTCATGATGAAGGAGCGTCAAAGCGATGCTCGAAATTAAAAATTGTGCCTTTTCATATCAAGACGTTCCCATTTTTGAGGATATTTCCTTTCAATTAAATGACGGGGATCGTCATACGATTGTCGGACCATCGGGCGTGGGAAAATCCACGTTCTTAAAACTGATTATGGGCACGTTGACCCCGCAATCGGGAGACATCTTAATTGCGGGAAAATCGGTCATCCATCCCTTTAAAGCGCCGCATCAGCGGCCCGTCACGTTGATTTCGCAAGAAGACACGTTATTTCCCCATCTGACCGTGGCGCAAAATCTCATGTTTGGGGCACCGAAAAAAACGTCTGACGTATTGAATCGTTGGTTGGAAGCCTTGGAGCTTACCCCCCTTGCAACCCGCTATCCCAGTGAACTCTCGGGCGGTGAAGCGCAACGGGTGATGCTGGGGCGTGCGCTCATCTATGCGCCGGCCATCATCTTGATGGACGAACCGTTCAAAGCCTTGGATGCAACGTTAAAACTCACCCTCATTGATCGCTTCAAAACCCTGTTTAAAGATGTCGAGCAAACCGTCTTAACCGTCACCCATGACGCGAGCGTGGCCACCGCATTGGGAGGCCATGTTTACCGCCTGGATGACGGGCGTTTAGAACGTAGATAACCCCTTGATTGGGGTTTTTTTATGGTACTATAAAAGGGGAATAAGACTCGTGCTTAATCGAAGGATATTGCGATGATTTTTTGCTTAGGTGGTGCCTTTAATCCACCGACTCTCGCCCATAAACAAATCGCCCTCAGCATTCAATCGGCCTACCTCAACGCGGCGGTGATTTTTTTGCCGGTGAGCGATGCGTATGAAAAATCCATGGCAAGTGCCCATCACCGCGTGGCGATGCTTGAAGCGATGGTGGAAAAGATGCCAAACGTGCGTGTGGATGATTTAGAAGTGCATGATACGGTCTATCAAGGGGCCATCTCGGCGCTTGATCGCCTCCAAGCAAAATACGGTGAGCCCATCGTGTTCGTGGTAGGCATGGATCAAGCCATCACCTTAATGGATTGGAAAGAGGCGGACCGATTGTTAACCACGCACCGCTTTTTAATCATCCAAAGACCGGGCACGTCTGCGGGAACGCTGAAAGAGATTCAAGCGAAATATCCGCAGGCGATTTATGATATATTAGACCTAGATTTAGCGGTGTCTTCCACCGATTACCGGAAGACGTTGGATCCTGCGTTACTAGACCCCTCGGTCCATACGTATATCCAAACGCATCATTTATATCAGGAGCACTCATGGCAGGATTAGGCTTCATGAAAGTCCAAGCAGTGGCCCCCGAAGTTTTCGTGGGCAACCCGACCCGCAACATGCACGTCATGCGGGATTTTTTGGCGAAGTCTGAGGCCGACATGGTGGTCTTTCCTGAACTTTCCGTCACAGGATACACCGCCAGTGACCTCTTTTTCCAAGGGCAACTCCTCACCGATGCCCATGACGCCATAAAATCTTTATTGCGCGACAATCCGTTTCAAGGCTTGATTGTCTTAGGCGCCCCATTTGATTATCAAGGCTTGATGTACAATGCCGCCTGGGTCATTCAAGGCAAACAGGTGCTGGGCATCATTCCGAAACTGTATGTGCCCAACACGCAAGAATATTATGAAAAACGCTGGTTCACCAGCGGTCTTAAAATCATCGAAGACGTCCGGGAAGTGACCTTTAACGGTCAGAAAATCCCGTTTGGCTCCTTGCTCTTTGAAACCGAAGATACCACCGTCAGTTTTGGCGTGGAAGTCTGTGAAGACATGTGGGCTCCTTATACACCGGGGAACCTCCTGGCCTTAAAAGGCGCCAAAATGATCGTGAACATTTCCGCCTCCAACGAAACGTTTGGCAAACGAGACGTGCGTAAACGCACCATCATCGAACATTCAAGGAAAAACATGGGCGCTTACATTTACGCCAGCGCAGGCCCCAGTGAATCCACCTCTGAAACGGTCTTTTCGGGCCACTTGGTGGCCGCCTCCACCGGCGAGCTCCTCTTAGAAACCGAAGATTTCAATCCCAAAACCACGGCCATCACAGCCGACATCGATTTAGAATCCATCCGTTTCAAACGCCAACACTATTCCAGTTTCCGAGACCTAAAAGTGTCCCTGACGTATCCGGTTCAACGCGTGAAAATCCACGTTGAACCGGCTTTAAGTTATAGCTTTGAACGGCCTTTAGACCGCACCCCATTGGTGCCTAAAGAAGATCAAAAGGCCGCTTTCAAACAACTCTCCAGTCTCTTAGAAAGTGCGCTTTATAAGCGCATGCACCACATTGGCGCCAAGACGATTGTTTTGGGGTTGAGTGGGGGGCTTGATTCCACCTTGGCCTTGATGATTGCGGCCCGCGTGGCCGACAAACTTGGCATCGAGCGGATGCGCGTCATGGCGGTGATGATGCCGGCCAAAGCCAATTCAAAACGCACCAAAATGCAAGCCGAAGCGCTCGCAACGCGTTTAGGCGTCACGCAAAAAGTGATTCCCATTGATGCGGCCGTGGCGGACCATTTCACCCTCATTGATCACGATGGAAAGACGCTGGATACCACCTATGAAAATGCGCACGCGCGAATGCGGACGCTGATTTTGATGAATCTTGCCAACCTCCACAAAGGCATCGTTTTAGGCACCGGGGATATGAGTGAACTGGCGCTTGGGTTTGCGACATACAATGGCGATCAGATGAGCATGTACGGCATCAATCAAGGCATCCCAAAAACGCTGGTAAGGTTTTTGGTCAATGCCTACGGCATGCATGGCTTTGAAGAAGACCTCACGGCCATCACTCAAGCCATCATTGAAACGCCCATCTCGCCGGAACTCATCCCCAATCAAGAAAGTGAAGCGATGATTGGGTCCTATGAAATCAATGATTTTATTCTCGCCCGATACCTCCGACACGGCGATTCTGAATCCCGCATCGCGTTCTTAATTGAAACCACCTTCCATCTGGATAAAGCGGCGGCGAAAACGTACGTCACACGCTTTTTCAAACGCTTCTTTTCACAACAATTCAAACGACAAGCATCCCCGGATGCGCCCAAAGTCATCGATATCGCACTCTCCCCTCGGACCGATTTTAGATTGCCCAGCGATATCAGTTACGGAGACCACTAATGGCACGCGTAGTACTCGGCATGAGCGGTGGCGTGGATTCCAGCGTCGCGGCCTACTTACTCAAGCAAGATGGCCATGAAGTGATCGGACTTTTCATGCGCAATTGGGACGCCACGACCAATCAAGATGTGCTTGGCAATCCCACGTTAAACGACGAAGTCTGCGAACAAGAACGCGATTTTCAGGACGCGCAAAAAGTCGCCGATCAACTCGGCATTGAACTGCACAAAGTGAATTTTATTGAAACCTACTGGGATAAAGTCTTTCAGTATTTTTTAAGTGAATACCGAAAAGGCAGAACCCCCAATCCCGATGTGATGTGCAATAAGATGATTAAGTTTGCGGAGTTTTTTGATTTCGGGAAACGGTTCAATCCGGATTATTACGCCATGGGGCACTTCGCCCGATTGGACCACACTGGCCGGTTGCGCTTACTGAGAGCAAAGGATGATAATAAAGACCAAACGTACTTTTTATCGCAACTAACGCACGATCAACTTAAGAACGTGCTTTTTCCCATTGGCGATTACACGAAAGCCGAAATTCGCACCATCGCAGAAAGAGAAGGCCTCGCCACCGCCAAGAAAAAAGATTCCACCGGGATTTGCTTCATCGGAGAACGCGATTTTAATCAATTTTTAAACAACTACTTACCCGCACAATCTGGCCCCATTGAAACGTTGGATGGGGACGTGATTGGCACCCATACGGGTCTCATGCATTACACCATTGGGCAGAGAAAAGGCTTAGGCATTGGTGGGCTTAAAGATTATGACACGGAGCCCTGGTTTGTCATCGGCAAAGATCTTGCGCGCAATGTGTTAATTGCCGGTCAAGGCTATCACCACCCCAAACTTTATGGCACGCACGCGTTAGGCTCTGAGCTGAACTGGCTGTCACCCTTGAGCTTGGATGGTCTTTCGTGTACGGCGAAATTTCGCCACCGCCAAACCGATGTTCCCGTGGAGCTTAAAACCCATGAAAACGGCTTTAAAGTGATATTTAAAGCGCCGGCCGGGCCGTCACGCCCGGCCAAGCGGTCGTCTTTTATGATGGTGAAGAATGCCTCGGGGGCGGCTTCATCGATGCGGTATACGAAGGAGACACACACTTACCACGATGAAAAAATTTGGACTTGCATTAACCGGAGGCGGCGCCAAAGGCGCGTTCCAACAAGGCGTTTTAGAAGTCTTAAGAGACGCCCAGCTCTTGGATCGGTTTTCGGTCATTTCCGGCGTTTCCATCGGCGCCTTGCATGCGTTCAGCGTCGCCTCGCATCAACTCGACCAATCCCGCATCGTCTGGGAAACTGTGGATAAGGCGGAAGCCTTTGGCACGGATAAATCGTTGCTGAAGAAGTTTCGCAATAACGAATTTGATGTCTTGAACCATGGGTTATTTCCCACCGAGCGCTTAGAGACGCATCTTGATGAGATGTTGGTGGCTTCCAAACTGGATGGGCGAGCCGTTTACATTGGCGCCGTCCGGATGGGGCCTGAGAACACCACCTTTGGCGGCATCATTGCCCACAATCTAAAATCCATCATGCACGGGCGGTTGCCCGTGGAATACATTCCTTTGCATACCTTGTCAACCCCGGTCATCCGCAAAACCTTGATGGCTTCGACCGCCATTCCCGTGGTCTTTAAGCCGGTGAGAATGGGCGATGGGCTGTATGTCGATGGGGGCATCTATGACAACACGCCTTTAAAACCCCTGATCCAAGCGGGGTGCACCGACATCTTGGTGATTGACTTATTCAAATACAATCCGAAGCGCGCCTTTCGCAGCAAAGCCATCCATCTCAAGTATGTGCACCCGGAAAAATCATTGGGTCGAATCCTTGATTTTGAGCCCGAAAAATCCAAAGACCGGATGGCCTACGGGCGGCAGATTGCCACCGAACAATTATCCGACATCCAACACTTTATGACCCCATAAAGTGTTTTTTTTATGAGAAAAAAGCGGCCGCCACTGAATGGTTTAAGTAAAGGAGGTGACCGCTTTGAAATGGGTTCTCATCATCATCGCCCTCGTGTGGTTCACGCCTCGCGGGGTTGCTGCGAGTGATTACACACATTTTCAATCGCTGAATTTTACACGGTCGAACGTCGATTTACTGCAAGATTTTTCCCATCTGGACATGCGGCGCTATCTCAACCGCATCGAAGATAAACGGTTTTGGGGCTGGATCGTTGAGCCGGTGCACGAGCATGAAAAAGTGTCATTCATCAAAGAAACGATTCTCATGATTGACAACGCAGGCACCACCCCGATCAGTCAATCCTACACCCTCAAAGTCAGCGAACAATCGAAAATTCAATACGACGCGCGGGGGCAGATCTCCACGCGCATCAAAGGAAAGGTGAAAGGGTTTGACTTAAATTTAGAGACCAAACTCGATCTATCCTACACCAACTCCACGGTCAAATCGATTGAAGAAAACACCCAAATCGACATTGAAGTCGATCCTGGCACGTCGCTGCGCGTCGGGATTTATGGGGAAGGGTATATCTCCAATGGGGTGGCCAAATATTTCCGCTTTTTTAGACCCATCAGAGAAGGAGGGTATGAATATTTTGTGTTATCGACGGAATATTACAGCATTGAAAAAGTGCCTTTGGATCGGCCTGCTCGTTAGTGCCATACTTTGGGTGTACGGGCGGATGCGTCCGGTGGATGCGGCGCTTTACATGGCGCCTGAGCGTCAGGCAATCACCGCGGGAGAATCTTTTGACATCGGGTTTTATCATGAAGAAAAGACGCATCCTTTTTTGGAGGCGTCTGCGCTGCACAGTGCCCAGATATCCAGTGACAGCATGCAGATGCGATTCACCGTGGATACGGTGTTTGAACCCGTGGATGTCGGCCCAATGCATGCGACCTTTGTGCGTTTTTCTCTGCCTTTTGACACCGAGTCTTGGCCCCTTGTGTTTGACGAGGCCACCCTCACGTTGACGTTTGTGGGCGGTCAAACCTTCACCTTTGATGGGGTGCAATTCGGACTTTTTGGCGGCGATACGATGCGCCAGTTCAGTGTGGAACAGATGGCCGGAATCTTTACCGATGAAATCTTTGAAGGCCTGTATCTTTCGCTCAAGAACCAATCCACGCAGGCGCTTGACATTCAGCATCTTCACCTTGGGTTTGAAGATTTATGGGCTGAAAAAGATCACATTAAAACCACGAAGAATCCGTTCACACCGGGTCAACCCTACAATGATTATTCCACCACGCCTTTAAAGGCCATCGAGCCGGGTGAAACTGTGCGTTTGGTCGTGCCATTTGCGGGGGATGGATCCATCAGTGAAGCCCCCGTATGTGTGGGTATTTTCCAGCATACGGAGTTGAGGGATGAATGCCTGGCCCCGTTTAAATTCTTAAAGCGGCAGACGCAAGTCGATGATTTAGTGGCCGGGACGTTGCATGATTAACGTGAGAGATTTTAAAAAGACGTACCGGCACATCACCGTCCATCAACCCCACTTAGACCTCCCCGAAAAAAGCATTCTTACAGGCCCCAATGGGTGTGGCAAAAGCACACTTTTTAAAGCCCTGGCGGGGGTCATTTCGTTTGAAGGCAGACTGGAAGCACCGAAGTCATTGTTTTATTTGCCGGTCAAAGCCCCCTTGCCCCATCAACCCATTCACAACTACTTGGCATTTTCCAAAGGGCTGGGCCGCGCTTTGTTTCATGATTTTTTTTCGGTGAATGAATGGCCGCTGATGCCAACCGCATGTTCCAGCGGCATGCGGCAAAAACTGCGCTTGATTTGGGCATTATCATGGCCTTCTGAGGGGCTTTTACTCGATGAACCTTTGCAGGCGTTAGACCGTGCGTCCGCGGCCTGGGTGATGCGCATCTTAAACGCGTGGGAAAAACCGGTGTGCATCATCACGCATCATGCGGAACTTTATCCCGATTGGCCGGTGGTCCCATGGACGCATTAAAACGCGTGGGATTCATGTTTCCAGAACTTAAAACCTTGCTGAAAGTGAGCGCTGGGGGGTATGTGGGGCTGACGCTTTTGGCCCTGGCGATCGAACCAAAAGCCGGCGTGAATTATTTTGAATGGACGCATATTGGGGCGCGTGTGTGGTCGCAGTGGTTCTTAATGCTTTATGCGGTCATGACGGCCTCGATGGTGATTACTGCAACCATTCTATGGCATCCCCTCACGCAGTGGGTGCCGTTTGCATCCATGAGACCGAGGCCGATGATCCTCGCGGGATCGATCGGGGTGTATCTATGCATGTTAATGATTCAACTCGGTTTGGTCCATATGAGCAGTGCGCTCGTTGGCACCTATTACCACCAGCCATATCACGATGTTTGGTCGTTTGTTGGCATCATGACCTGGCTGCATCTTTGGAGCATGCTCCTTTTTTTAACGTGGCCCTCGGCCAAAGCCATCGCCAGCATGCACATGGCTCAGTTTTTAATCATGTGGCTGACCCCGGCGGATGCGTTTTATCTCGGGTGGTGGCCGATTTTTGATTGGACGCGGCAAGAAGGGGTGTACCCATCGTTTTGCAAGGATGCATCCTTGGGCTTTGGACGCTGGTCTGGGGAATCGCCATTCTTCGCCATAAAGCATTGGATTAAGGCTTGACACGTCCTTCCAGTGTGCTATAATACGTGAGTAAATCGAGGAAAGCAGAGGAAACTCTCACCTGATTGACACTGTCGATAGGTCCATCGCCCGAGCAAATATTTTTTTTGTTGGTGTGGACATATTGGCGTCCACATTTTTTTATTGTGAGGTGAATTTTTATCGTCAGAAATCCGAGAAAGCGTGAAGTGGTCACCAATGTCAATGACACCATCCGGGCCAAAGAAATGATGGTCATTACGGATACCGGAGAACAACTCGGGGTGTTAAGTTTGGAAGAGGCTTTAGAGCGCGCCGGCGACCGAGATCTTGATCTGGTCTTAGTGGCACCCGGGGCAAAACCGCCCGTGGCGAAGTTTATGGATTACTCCAAGTACAAATACGACATGCAACGTAAACAACGCGAAGCGAAGAAAAAACAAGCCACCACGACGCTGAAAGAAATTCGGTTATCGCCAAAAATTGAAGCCCATGACTTAGAAACCAAGCTCAAAAACGGTCGTAAATTTTTGGAAAAAGGCAATAAGCTAAAACTCTCCATCCGTTTCCGAGGCCGCGAAATGGCGCATACGGATCGGGGCCGAGAAGTCATGCTTGATTTCGCGCAAAAATGTGAAGATCTTGCGTCGATTGAAACACGTCCCAAACGAGAAGGCCGCAACATGCATATGGTGCTTTCTCCCCTCAAGAAAAAATAACTCATAAAGGAGGGCTATCATGCCTAAAATGAAAACCCACAGTGGCACCAAAAAACGGGTCAAGAAAACCGGGAGTGGTTTGTTTAAAGTGTCGCATGCTCAACACAACCACTTGAAATCGAACAAAAATAAAAATACCGTTCGAAACAATCGTTCGGCCAATTATCTTTCATCCAGTGATGCAAAACGGATTAAAGGTAATTTGGATAACATCAAGTAGAGGTGAATCATGGCTCGAGTCAAAGGTGGGACCGTCGCCCGTAAACGACGCAAAAAAGTATTAAAGCTTGCCAAAGGATACTTTGGATCGAAACATTTACTGTATAAAACCGCGCATGAACAAGTGATGAACTCACTCATGTATGCCTACAGAGACCGGAAAAAGCGCAAAAGCGATTTCCGTAAGCTCTGGATCAGCCGGATCAATGCGGCCGCTCGCATGCATGGAATGAGCTACTCCCAATTCATGAATGGCTTAAAAAAATCGAATGTGGTCTTAAACCGTAAAGTCCTTGCCGATTTGGCAGTTCACGATGATCAAGCGTTTAAAGCCCTCATCGAGCAAGCCAAAGACGGCATTGCCAATCCGAAAAAACCCGTTGAAAAAGTCGTAGCAAAACCCAAAGCCGAAGCAAAACCCAAAGCGGAAGCAAAACCCAAAGCCGAAGCGAAACCCAAAGCCGACGCGAAACCCAAAGCGGAAGCAAAACCTAAAGCGGAAGCGAAACCCAAAGCGGAAGCGAAACCCAAAGCCGAAGCGAAACCTAAAGCGGAAGCAAAACCTAAAGCGAAAGCAAAACCCAAAGCGGCGCCTAAGGCTGCAGCAAAAGATCTTGCTTCATTGACCGTGGCTGAATTAAAAGCGATGGCCAAAGAAAAAGGACTCGAAGGGTACTCAAGCTTGAAAAAAGCAGAACTCATCGCGTTGATTGAAAAAGCATAACCCACATATGATGCTAAAACAGGAGAATTCTCTCCTGTTTTTTTTACGTCTAGCAAGGCCCCGCTTTCATTGACAAAGCCCTTTGACAAGCCTATAATGAGGGTAGAACTACAGGGTTGGAAATCACTCATAAGCGACCCCAAATTATTACATAAGGCACTGAGGTTTTAGTGGTGTTGAAGACCCAAATTTGGGAATCCTAAAGCTAAAACAAGAGGTGACCCCCCTAGTAGACGTTCGGTTCTGCTATTGAGTGATTTCCAAGTCTGTAGTTCTTTTAGGAGATTGACATGAAGAATATATTGCATCGATTTAAAGGTCCATTGCATGTTTTTTATACCATCTTATACGTGAGTGTGGCGCTCGTCCTCACCCTTTTTAATAGCGAAATGATCATGGTTCCCGTCGTCGGGGTCATCATCATCCTTTTTGCCTTGTACCGCTTGTGGGTGTTGATCAAACGGACGGAAAAAACGCTCACAGTCAAGTTATATTTGGCTGAAATTGCGCTTCAAGTCGGCATCGCGGCCGCTTTTATTTACATCGCATGGGTGGCTGGGAACTCGTTAGGCGTCTGGTTCGGATATTTACTGGGCGGTCTTTTCATCGTGCGCGGAACTTTGTATTTTTATGGCACACGCGTCACCGATCACACGCAAGATTTAGCGACGTTTTTCATTCACATTGCCGCATTGATCGCAGGGACGTATCTCATTTTAGAAGGTACTTTCACCCCCGCTGTGATGAGTGGTATTGTCATTACGGTCGCGCTTAAGCGGGCTTTAAAAACAGGATTCATTGCCTACAAAACGTATAAAAATCCCCCGGCGAAAGAACCAGAAGCCGTGCAAGATTTAAAATCCATTGAATGGCAAGAAACGGAGACGAACGCCAAGGAGGCACCCTCCCATGATGCATGAGTTATGTAACAGTCTGCAAAAGATATCACTGAACCACAAACGAATCATGAACCGTATGCTTGAACCGTATGACCTGACCTATGCCCAGTATTTGACACTGAAAGAAATTGAGCAAAACCCGGGCATCCTCGCCCAATCCCTCATTCCCTTATTGGATTCTGATAAGGCCACCTTATCGGGCATTCTCAGGCGATTATTTGAGGCAGGATGGATTGAAAAGAAAAAAGACCTCACCGATCGCCGCAAGCAGCATCTTCAATTAACCACGAAAGCGGTCGAGAAACTGAGTACCATTCACGATCTCGAATCGCACTGCGAGACGGTGTTACTCCACACCTTGTCGCCCCGCGATCAAAAGCATTTTACCCACATCATTGAAGAACTCGTCATCAATCAACAAAATTACTTAAGCGAGGAGTCTCATGCATAAACATCTGAAAAATTTAACGATGCTGGATGCCATCCCATCGTTTGAAAAAGAAGTCCGAGACTACATGAAAAAAACCTTAGAGGGTGCGGCGGAAATCAGCACCGACCGGCTCGGGTCTTTCATCAGTAAAACCGGGAATAAAGGCCCCAAAGTGATGATTG
>PR_CR_10_Liq_1_inCRDRAFT_1000961_pt1 | contig 16977 bp, 21 predicted proteins | sample PRCRCaboRojoPR_3_FD_10241 | JGI IMG/M metagenome (IMG submission 10241)
AAACCAAAGAAAAATTAAGAGAACATAATAAAAAACAATTTGAAGATCCTAAGCAGATTGAGTTAAGAAGAAATAAAACAAAAGAACTTTGGAAGAATGATAAATATCGTGCTAAACAAAAAATAGCAAAGAAAAATCAAAAAGCAACTAAGCCAGCCAGGTATAAAGTATATTTTCCAGACGGAAGCACTAAAATAATAATTAATTTATCAAAGTGGTGCAAAGAAAATAATTATCCTTGCGGTACATTAAGAGATACTCTACCGCAAAGGAAAAATAATATTCCTTCTAGAGGCAGAGCAAAAGGAATGTATATAAGGTTATATAATGATGATTAATTTTCATCAAGAATGGAAAAACGAATTGTTTGATATGATGAAATGATCTGTCTAAGTAAGAACTTATCTGACGAATATGTAAACTTATTTGCAAAAGGTGCAAATTTACCTATAAGAGATTACAGCGATGATATAGGTGATTCACCTGTGCTTATTCGTAGCATTGCAAAAAGAAACTTGATTCAACAGAGATTAAAGGACGATCAAACGTTTTATTATATGGATAGCGGATATATTGGAAACTATCCAGGAGAAATAAATCCACGCGGAATCAAAATATTTCACAGAATAGTAAAAAACGGACTGCAACACAATGAAATAATACCAAGACCAGCCGATCGTTGGGAAAGATTAAAAACAAAAGTGCATAAACAAAAACGCAATGGCAATCATATATTATTAGTATTGCCCAGTGAAAAACCATGTAAATTTTACAACATTGATTTAGAAACTTGGACATCAGAAACAATTGACAAAATCAAAGAAAACACAGATAGGCCTATAGTTGTTAGGAAAAAACCTTCAAGGTCAGAACGTATAAAACAAAAGTCAATATACCAAGATCTTGAAAAATGTCATGCAATGGTTACGTTTAATAGCATTGCTGCTGTTGAGAGTGTAATCCATGGAGTACCTGCATTTACACTTGCTCCAACTGCTGCCGACCCTGTGTGCGACAAGGATTTAACATTATTAGAAAATCCTACACTGCATCATATAGATAAATTACATGCCTGGGCTCATCATTTAGCATATGGACAGTTTCACATAGACGAAATGAAAAATGGCACAGCTTATAGGATATTAACAAATGAAAACAGTTAGAGTTTACTATGCAGGTATTCCTAAAAAAAATACCAAGCCAGAAAAAAGAAATGTTTTAAAATATTTTCATCAAGGTGTTCCATATAATCAAAGCAAAGAAATTGAAAAAATGCAGTGGGAACCAAGTGATCTTGCAGTGATGCAAGGTTGGGTTCATGAAAACAGTGAAAGTGTACCTCATCTAAATTTTCGAAAAACAATTATACATGAGCAGAGAAGAATCGGAAAACACACATTAGCTATTGATTCAAATCTATTTTTGTATAGAGATCCAAACAATACAAAAAACTATTTGAGATTTAGTTTAGATGATGTATTTCCTACCACAGGAAATTATTTTACTGATAACATAGATCCCCGTCGTTGGCATAAAATTAAAACAGACATAGGATTCGACATACAGCCGTGGCGTACATCAGGTGAACACATTTTAATCTGTTTACAAAGAAATGGTGGCTGGAGCATGTCGGGACTTGATGTTATGAAATGGTGTAATCAAACCATCAAAAAAATAAAACAACACACTGATAGACCTATTACGGTTAGAGCACACCCAGGCGACAAACGAGCAAAACAATATTTAAAATTAAAATATCCTAATGTAAAAATATCTAAAAACCTTAATATATTAGAAGATTTTAAAAATTGTTGGGCAACAGTCACATATAACAGTTCACCCGGAGTTGCAAGTGCTATAGAAGGAATACCGGTTTTTGTTACAGATAAAAATCCAAAACGCAGTCAGGCATTTGATGTAGCAAATGTCGATCTTATAAATATCGAAAATCCTAAAACAGTTGAAAGACAACAGTGGGTAGAGAAAATTGCAATGAGTCATTACAATTTTGAAGATTTAAAAAATGGTACGATATGGAATACAATTAAGGATTATATATGACAAAATATGCAGCAATAACCAGTATGAATCAAAAATATTATGATCATTGCGGGAAATCTATGCTAAGCAGTTACAAAAAATTCTGGTCAAAGAATATTCCTTTGTATGTTTACAACGAAGACAATTTTAATATAAAAATCAAAAACGTAGAATCAGTTGGATGGAATTTATCAAACGATTATTGGGATTTTCAAAATAGACACACTAACACAAAAGTAAAAACTTTTGCCAAAAAAGGATTTCCGATTATAGATGCAATGCAGAACATCGAGTGCGACAGACTAATCTGGCTTGATGCTGATACAATTCTTCAACGCGGAATTCATTTACAATTGTTAAATTTAATTGCACCCGATGATGTGCTTAGCACACACTTTTCTGTATGGCACGTCAAAGACAATATTGAGTATCACAGTTGTGAAACAGGATTCTTTATATTAAATCGTCGCCATAAAGGATTTGAAGACTTTTACGACACATATAGAGATATCTATGTAAACGACAAAACTGATGGATTGAGAAGATTTTATGATGGTGAAGTATATGGTAAAACTGTTGAACTTATGCAAGACAAAGGTTATAAAGTTTTGAACTTAAATCCTAGTAAACATAAAACCCCCATACCAAGAAGTATTCTTTCACCTTATGTTACTCATTACAAAGCAGGTCTTAAAGATACTCTCAACAATGATATTCTTGAAGAAAGACACAATCTTGATTAGTTTTTCCAATAACTTTCAGTTCTGTTAATCATTAGATCTTTTGGCAAACTTTTGCCTTTGTTTTTACGATCGCCTTTCATGTGATCAATCCATTTTCCTAATTTGGTATTGATTAAAGGGTGTCCCCCGCCTCCGGTTTTAGCTTCGCGCAAATACATTTCAGCTGAATAGTCTAGAACGTTTGGCGCACTCTGTTTCATTTGGTTTACAATGTGTCCAAATACATAACTATCATGCCATTCTTCTAATTCAAAAATGCCTTGATCTGCATCTTCGTACATTCTTTCAAATTCAGCTAAAAATTCTTTACAAACTGGATCATTTAAATTCAACCCGTAAAATCCGCATTCAGGCCAAGTTTGTGATCCCCGACCCCGTCCTACATAGGTCACCCAACTGGTGCTGGGTAATAGTTCTAAGAACTCTTCGTAACTCCAATCACTGTGTACCACAGTGTCTGCATCCATCCACACACACCAATCTTTGCCTACTTTACTACATGCATCAAATACAGCATAAACTTTATTAGCAAATCTTATTGCATCCCATTTGAATGTTTTGTGATAATCTCTAGGACGTCTGCGCTTAATATCATCAGGCGGTATGCCATTTGCTTTAGGAACATCTCTCCAATGCTGTTTGAATGCATTTAATTTAGGCAACGCAGTTTCTGCGTTGAGTATTTCTATTCTAGACGGATCAGGATTAACTGGTTTGCAATTTTCTGCATACACAATCAGTTTGATTCTTTTGTCAACATGCCGGGCAAAACTTTCTAAAAATCGTTCTCCGTACAGTGAATATCCTTCGGGATGGAATGTTGTTACCACAGTTATAGCAGGCATTTATGTTTCCTTTGTAAATAGTATACGGATATTTACTCATGAAGTTTAGTTTATTTAAAAAATATGGTGCACAGAATTCAAGACCTGTGTTTGAAGCATTTGAAAATAGTTTGATTGCAGCTGGTCATACAGTTTGTAATGATGATATGCACAGTGATGTGGCTGTTATATGGAGTGTATTATGGCATGGTAGGATGTCTAGAAACAAGTCTGTGTGGAATCATTATCGTAAAACTGGCAGAGTCTGTGTGGGATCATTATCGTAAAACTGGCAGGAATGTTATAGTATTAGAAGTAGGTGGTATACAAAGAGGTACAACCTGGAAAGTAGGTTTAAACGGAGTTAATCGTGATGCCTACTTTGGCACCACAGGCAACAGCTCAGATCGTGTTCAAAAGTTAAACTTGCACAAAAAACCATGGCGTTCCAGTGGCGATTATATATTAATATGCGGACAACACAATAAAAGTCTTCAATGGGAAGGACAACCGCCAATGAGTCAATGGATAATGGATACCATTGATATTATACAAAATTACAGTGATAGACCTATTGTGTTTAGACCCCATCCGAGATGTAGACTAGATGCAATTGAATTACAATATAAAAATGTATATCGTCAAGAACCAATAAAACAAGCAAATAGTTACGATACTTTTGACATGCATTTTGATAATGTGCATGCCACTGTTAGTTGGAATAGTAATCCAGGAGTGCATAGCGTAATTGAAGGCATACCTGCTTTTGTAGGACCTGCATCCTTAGCTTATCCTGTTGGCAATAGCGATTTGAAAAAAATTGAAACTCCATTGATGCCAGATAGAACACAATGGTTAAATGATTATGCATGGACCGAGTTTACAATAGAAGAAATTGCACAAGGAATGCCCCTTGAAAGATTGACAACCGCACTTGTTTAAGCTATAGTTAGGTTATGAATAAGAATCTGTATACCATTGAAGACCTTCTTGAAATTTTGTCTGGACTCAAAGGCAACAGCAGGATTCAAATAGAATCCAGCGATGCGAATATATTGCATAGCATTGCAAGGCAAGTATTTAAAGGTGTTGCTTTAACTGACAGACAATTTGAACTTTGTAAACAAAAATTAGTCAAATACAAAGATCAATACACTGCATTAGAGTATGACTTCGATAATGCAATCGAAAATCTGCGACTGCCTCTGAGGCAAATTGATCGTACTAAATCTGTTACTATTATAGATGATGCTGATCTAAAAATTCCTCGTACAGTTTACGAATATTACAAGAACAAATGGAAATGGATTAAAATTAAGTTTCCGTTTAGAAAAAAAGACATAATTGCTATTAAAAAAATTGTAGAACAGATATCTCGTAATGAATATTTTCATAAGCCCGGATCGCATGAGCATTTTATTAGATTTACAAATCTAAATTGTTATCATGTTTCATCTGCTTTGCAAAACAGGAATTTTTCTATTGATACTATTGTGTTGGAGTGCTCACAGGAAACTAAAAAGATTTTAGAAAATCCAGATGATTATCAACCAAAAATAGTCAACAACAGTTTTAAAAATATTCCCGAAATTACTGTTGAAGCTATAAAATCAAATGTTGATGATCTTGCTAACGATTCTTTGATTGCGTTAGACCGGCAAATAAGATTTTCCTATACTATGCCAGCCAACAATACTGAGTCTTATTCGGATCTTACTAACTTAGTTGTACATAGAGAAAAGTCTTCTGTGTACATCGATCCTGAGCAGTATAGTTTAACAGAAATTGCCAACACGTTAAACTCCTTAAATAGATTCCCACTATTGATTGCACTCGACGAAGAAAACAGTTTTGAACAGATTACACAATCTTACAATGCCTTTAAAAACATCATTGAAAATACGCAACAAAGTGTTCTATTTAGAATAGACAATACTGATACTAAAAATAAAGAACTCAATAACTTTGTTAAAGACAATTCTTTAAATAATTGGGTTGACAATAATACTAAAATAGTTTATATTAAAAAGAAAAAATTGCCAAAAATTTTACTAACCAGTGATTTTGTTCCAGTTACTATGCTAACACTTACTAGCTATAGAATGAACAAATATGTAGAAACTTATACAAAGTTTAACTGTGATCTAATTGTTAATCATGACAAACAACCTAGTATTTTTGGCAATATATTTTAAGGAAATAAATGCCAAGTTGTAAGTTAATTATTGAAGACGAAGTTAATATCAAATTTGAAGGTTTACCAGTTGATATCAGAAGAAAAATCTCCAATGCATTAAAATATGAACTTCCTTATGCAAAACACATGCCTCAATACAAACTGGGAAGATGGGACGGTAAAGTTGGATTCTTTGGCATAGGCGGTCATGGTTTTATTAATCATTTAGATATTATTACAGGTATTTTAGAATCAAACAACATAGTAATATCAGAAATTGAAGATAAAAGAAAGTCATTTGATCTTGATTTTAAATCTATAAAAGAAGACTTTTGGGGAAATACCTGTTGGCCAAAAGGACACCCTGCCGAAGGCGAACCTATTAAACTGAGAGATTATCAAGTTGAAGTAATCAATAATTTTTTAAAAACTCCTCAAGCTCTGCAAGAAGTTGCCACTGGTGCAGGAAAAACCATTATCACTGCAACACTATCAAAAATCTGTGAATCCTATGGTCGAAGTTTGGTAATTGTACCAAACAAAAGTCTAGTTACACAAACCGAAGAAGACTATCGCAACTGCGGACTTGATGTTGGTGTTTACTTTGGTGATAGAAAAGAGTTAGGCAAGACACACACAATATGTACTTGGCAAAGTCTTAACACACTTGAAAAGAAAAGCAAAGATATAACGGAACCTTATAGTACAAGATTACTTAAAGATCCAAATAATGTCACTCTTGGTGAATTTTTAGAAAATATAAATTGTGTTATTGTTGATGAGGTTCATCAAGCAAAGGCTGATGTACTAAAAAAGTTGCTTACACAGAATCTACGCAATGCACCTATACGGTGGGGGTTAACCGGCACAGTACCTAAAGAAGATTTTGAGTTTCAAGCAATACATGCCAGTCTTGGGCCAGTAGTAGGGCATGTAAGCGCAAAAGAATTACAAAACAAAGGTGTATTATCCAATTGTCATGTAAATGTATGTCAGCTAATTGATACAGTTGCACACAGAAGTTATCAAGAAGAGCTTAAATATCTTGTTACAGATAAAAGCAGGATTGAATATATTGCAAAAATGTTAAATACTGTTAAGGAATCAGGTAACACATTGATTCTTGTTGACAGGATCTCAGCAGGCGAAATGTTACATGAGTTAATTCCGGATTCGGTATTTGTCAAAGGCGATGTAAAACTAAACGACAGAAAAGACGCTTATGATGAAATTAACAAAGGTACAAATCACGTTGTTATTGCTACTTATGGTGTTGCTGCTGTCGGTATTAATATACCTAGGATTTTCAATTTGGTTCTTTTTGAACCTGGTAAAAGTTTTGTCCGAGTTATTCAGTCCATAGGCAGAGGCGTAAGAAAAGCAAAAGATAAAGATTTTGTACAGATATGGGATATTACTAGCACATGCAAATATGCAAAGCGTCATTTAAGAGAACGTAAACGATTTTATAAGGAAGCTGAGTACCCATTTACTATAGAAAAAATAGATTGGCAAAAATGAATATATTACTAATAGACAACCAACCATATAACTTAAATACTATTCCAGAAGAAGTTGACGATAATTTAAGATTTTCTGTTTTAGATAACAGCAATCCACAGGATCCTGATTTTTTCTTTATGCCTTTGATTTTTTTAGAAAGTTTTAACTCTCCTGCTGTAGTTTTAGAAATAGACGGAAAAGAACTAACCATGCCGCTAGACTGGCGTATTGCAGTAGGATGCAGTGAAGCAGGCAGTGATTTAGAAGTTTTAAGTTTAACCAGTTTAAATCAGCGAGGATTTGAGGCATTCTTATTTAATCCATTAACCAGTTACAAAGCTGAATTTGCTCATATCGAAATAACAAATTTTTACAATGATGTTAAATGGTACTTTCCAAAAATGAAAAATGGTCAACTGTTAAGTGTACCAATTGAAAGCAAAAAAGATTCGTTGTGTGCACACTTTGTTAAAGACATAAGTAGGCAAAGTGAATTAATTGACTTTGGTAAGCTTTTGTAGAAACGTTGATTAATTTATAAAAAATTTTCTAATTGTATTATTGAAGTAAAAAATTATATTAAATAAAGGAGACTAATATGTTTAATTGGATAAAACGACTTTTAGGATTTACAGAAGAAAAAAGAGAACCATTAGTTCTAACTGATCCTATAAAATATGAAGACGAAATAAAAGTTCAAGAACGTCCACCTGAACCAAAGCCTACAAAACCTAAAAAGAAAACAAGTAAGAAAAAATCAGTCGATCTTGATTCAATGACTAAAACACAACTTCTTGCAGAAGCAAAAAAGCGTGGTATTAAAGCCAATGCCAGTTTAAAAAAGAACGAGATTCTTGACAGACTCAACGCCCAATAAATTAATTCCAGGTGCAGCACTTATACACGAATGTGTTGACGGAGTTATATATACTAGATATAGGGATCCGCCTTATAATCAAATAGAACGGTGGATCTCTGGAGGCGACCCTGATGCAGTTGCTAATGCCAACGGCGAACTTTTAAGTTATTTTCAGTGGCAAGAAATATTTAGATTATCAGAAGAAAATCCAACGCTAAAAAAACAATTGGATCAACTTTTAAACACATATTACATTATAAAAGATCAAAAATAAAAGGTTGGCAAATTAATATAAACCTTGTAAACTTTAAAACATAATGTAAGGAATTTAATTATGTCACAAGAAAAATTAACATTAAAACAAATACTTGGGTGCATCGATATGAATTATAAAGGTGCATGGAATGAATTCACTGAGGAAGAACGCAAAAGTGTAAATTTTTGGTTATTGAATAGGTATGTTAGCAGTGTCTCAGGAAGTAGAGAAAAACAAGAAGCTGCTATACAAAAAACAAACAAATACTATAATAGACATTATCTTACTTTGCAAAAAAATCATAAACCTTTGCTATGGAAATTGTTGTGTATATCAGGAGCGACAAATAATATTGAATATCATCCATGGATTGGGTTAAAGCAAAAGAAAAATACCAATAACAAAACAATAAAATTGCTGATGCAAATATATCCTAATATGAAAATAGACGAGATAGAAACACTTGCTAAAATATCTACAAAATCAGAAATCAAACAACTTGCAGAAGAGCATGGATACGAAAAGAAAGACATTGACATCTAAGCCATATACCTGTGAATATTGTAAAAAATCGTTTACTAAAGAAAGTACAATAACTTCTCATTTATGTGAAAAAAAGAGACGAGCTTTACAAAAAAATGAAAAGCGGGTACAATTAGGATACCAAGCATTTATAAGATTTTATCAATTAAGTGCAGGATACAAAGGTATAAAAACCTATGAAGAATTCTGCAACAGTAGTTTTTATAATGCATTTGTAAAATTTGGTAGCTTTTTATCAAATGTAAAACCGTTGTATCCAGAAAAATACATAGACTGGATTGTAACCAGTAATGTAAAGTTAGATAAATGGTGCCAAGATGAGTTATATGAAAAATATGTAATTGAATTAATTAAAAAAGAAAATGTAGAAACAGCATTAGAAAGATCAATAAAAACCATGGACACTTGGGCAAAAGAAAAAAACAGTGTGTGGAATCATTATTTTATATATGCATCACCAAACAGAGTTACTTGGGATCTCAAAGATGGTAAAATATCACCATGGTTAATATTAAACAGTGAAACTGGAAGAAATATGTTAAACAATTTTAATGATGAACAATTAAATTTGTTGAATAAAATATTAGATCCAAAACACTGGTCGTTAAAATTTAAAAGACATCCTAAAGATGTTGAACTAGTTAAACAAATTGTACAGGAAGCAAAACTATGAGAACATTAAAAGACGGAGTACAAGTGTATGAACTTGATAATCCTGTAGATCTAGTTATTAAAACTAAAGCGCCAATGAAATGGTTATTAATTGACAGGGAAACTGGCGAACAATACATAGGTAATACGCCAAAAGAAAACAGATATCATTGGAGCAAAGTTCCAGAGAGGTATCACAAAGATGCCTGATATTGATTTAGATTTTTCTAATAGAGACGAAATATTAGAAAAACTATTGCACAGAGCTGCTAAACTTCCTAATGGCAAAAAACACAACACTGGCATTTATGTTACAGAAATACCTAACAATCCAATTGATAATGTTGCAACAATAGATCACAAAACAGCAGAGGATCGGGGATATTTTAAACTGGATTTTCTAAATGTAAGTATTTACAAGGACATTCGAAACGAAGAACACCTGCAAAATCTTATGAACAAAGAACCAATCTGGGACTTGTTGTTGCACAAAGAATTTGTTGATCAATTATTTCATTTGAATGGCCATGATAATATTTTAAAGAAAACCAAACCCGATTCAGTGGAAAAATTAGCTGCGGTATTGGCTATGATTAGACCATCAAAAAGACATTTAGAAAATAAAAGTTGGAAAGAAATTTTCGAAGAAGTTTGGAAAAAACCAGAAAACGGTGAATACTACTTTAAAAAATCACACGGAATTGCTTATGCATTTGTTGTTGTTGTACACATGAATCTACTGTGCGAAAAAGCTATTGAGGCTTCCTCATAACTTGTACGCTTTTTCGTTTTACACGTTTCAGTGAAAGATTGTTGAGATTGACACATGGCCCTATACTGACCTTAACATCTTTGCTGTTCATACTGATCATACAATAATTTAATTCAACAATATCTTTCTTTAAGAAAATGTTGATAGGAATCATTCTATTTGATTCCCACCACCATATTTCGCCTAATTCCAGCAACAACTTCTTGTGCTCATCTGACTTCAGTTTGTCATACACGTACATAGTAGTAATGGTATTATCTTGGTTAGAGATAATACCAACATATTCGTTGCCTCCGTATGCAACAACACTGATAAATGGAAAATTATTTTCAATATTTTTTAATAACATATTACGATAAATACTTATACAAAAGGTTTCAATAATGCAAAAAACTTACAGATATTTAGCAAAGAACAAAATTATTGTAGTAGCAGATTTGAACGGATTTGTAACGGAGTATAAACCAGTGTATCAAAGAACTTTAGAAGTTTACAAAGGCATAGATAATTTATTATATTTTGAAGTGAAAAATCATGATCAAAAAAATGTAGACCTAGATGGATATACTCCTACTTTGGTGGTGTTTGACGAAAACAATAATATGGTGTTAAAAAAATCAGGCACTGTTTTAGATGATACAGTAACAGTAAACACTGCAACAGAAGAACCAAAAAACAATACGGTATTAACATTTGCCAGCGCCGAAGGAATCGAATCAGGACAGCGTGTTACAGGATTTAACATACAAGACAAAACATTGGTATCTAATGTAAACAATACAACTGTAACTATTAACAAACCTATAATCAATGATATTCCTGTTGGAACTCCGATAACATTTCAAACCAAAAACAAAAAAGGTGTATTCACTGTTAACATAACTGAACACGAATTGTTGAACCTTCAGAGTCAATATCTCAATTATGCAGTTTATCTCATTGACGAAAATTCGCAAAAAGTTTTAACTTACAGTGATTCACATTTTGGTGCAGAAGCAACAATAAATCTCAAAGATACTGTAATGCCAGGTCCAACAGATACATTTAGTATTTCTCAATTTTTAAGAAACGCGCCAAATGAAGATGTGTGGGTAAGCGAAAGTATAACAGCACAACCTGCATTAAACGGAAATACTGCATTGCACACAGCAGCAATATATAGTAAAAATTATATTGGTACTGTAACTATACAAGGAACCTTACAACCGCAAGTCACTAACAATACAGTATGGGCTGATATTACTACATTATCATTGGATAATGAAACTGAACCAGTGCCTGTAAATTTCAATGGAATATTCAGTCATCTAAGGTTTAAATTAGAACCACAAGAAGCTGACGAAGATTATATAATCGGCGACAAGGTATTTAAAATTCTATTGAGAAACTGATTGACTATTGCTCAATGTGTTGTTAAAATAACAACATGAGTCTAGTTTCTGATCTTGTTATAGCATATATTTCTGGAAAGAAAAAGACTACACCCAGCGGCTGGACAAGTTTTGATGCTCCTTGTTGTATACACAATGGAGAAAATGCAGATAAAAGACAACGCGGCGGAATAATTACCAAAGACGATACATTCAGTTATCATTGTTTTAATTGTGGATATAAGGCCAGCTGGCAACCAGGAAGAAATCTCAGTTACAAAATGCGAAAGCTGTTGCAATGGTTAAATGTTCCAGACAGCGAAATTAATAAACTAGCATTGGATGTTCTTAAAATCAATGAAAATGTTTCAGTTTCTCGTAATGATATAGGGTTGCCGCAATTTGATTCAGTTTCGTTGCCTGAAGATGCTAGGTTAATAACAGATGATCCCTGTGACGAATCAGAATATTTGTTTAAAGTAAAACAGTATATGAAAAGCAGGCAAATGTGGATAGACCAAGAAGATTATGATTATTATTGGAGTCCTAGCCTGATGTACAGAGAACGTGTAATAATACCTTTTACATACGACAACAGAATTGTTGGATGGACTGCCAGGCGAGTCACAGACGGAAATCCTAAATATTTAATGGAAACACAGCCTGGGTATGTATACGGATTAGATCAACAGCGTCCTGAAAAAATCTTTTGTATAGTGTGCGAAGGTCCTATTGATGCACAATATATCGAAGGATGTGCACTAATGGGATCAGAAATATCCCAGCAGCAAGCACTGTTACTGAATAGATTAAACAAGGATATTATTGTTGTACCTGATAAAGATAGCAAAGGTCAGCAATTGGTAAATCAAGCTATAGATTTAGGTTGGAGCGTTAGTATGCCAGACTGGGGTACAAATTGTAAAGATATAGGCGATGCTGTACTTAAATATGGTAGGCTTTATACACTGTACAGTATTGTCACTGCTGCCGAAAGCAGTAACTTAAAAATTAGATTGAGAGAGAAAAAATGGTTTCAATACTAAAAAAGATTTGGCATATTTTAATATGGCCATATACTAGAATCAAAGAAAAGATTCAACTTCGTAAAAAATTAAAAGAACTAAGAAAAAAGGATCCTTTTATATATCGATGATTACTTGGGGAATATCAGCAAACAGTCATGATGCTGCATTAGCAGTATTCAATGATGATGGATTAGAATTTGCCAGTCATAGCGAAAGATTCAGTGGAATAAAGAATGACCCTAATCTGCACAGTGATTTGATTGATTATGCTCGTCAATGGGGGGAACCAGACGAAGTTGTTTGGTATGAACGTCCTTTGGCTAAAAGTTTTAGACAACTTCGAGCAGGCCAAGGATTTAAATTTTTTGAAAACAACATCAAAGGTTATTTGCGTTCTTATGGAATAGACACTCCTATTCATTATATTGACCATCATTATTCACACGCTGCTGGTGGCTATTACACTTCACCGTTTGAAAAAGCCACTGTGCTTTGTTTGGACAGTATTGGCGAATTTGATACTATGACGGTATGGGATGCTACAGAAGAACAAGGTTTAAAAAAGATATTTTCGCAGAAATATCCTCATAGTATAGGATTGTGGTACAGTGCTATGACACAGAGAATAGGATTAAAGCCACAGGAAGATGAGTATATACTAATGGGTATGGCTGCATATGGCGATCCTCTTAGATTTTTTAATGAAATATTGCAGGATTTTTTCTATCCTGTAGACAGCAGCACTGGTTTGCATAGCTGGATACACATGTTACATGATACTCCTACAGTTAGATTGCGTCATAATTTACACAAAGGATGCATGTGGTGGAGGCCAGAACTTAACAACAAAAAAGATATCATAGATATAGCAGCCGCAGTCCAGGCAATATACGAATATCTGTTAAAATACATCAGTAACTGGGCTAGATCAAAATCGTCATCAGGCAATCTAGTTTTCGCAGGAGGTTGTGCACTGAATTGTTCGGCCAATAGTAAAATATACAAAGATTGGAACAATGTGCATATCATGCCCAATCCAGGCGACGCAGGCAGTGCAATAGGTGCAGTGCTTGCACACAAAAAACAATTCATGCCTATGCCGCATGTGTTTACAGGTTATAACATTGTAGGAGATTATCCAGTTGAAGAAATTTTACACGAGTTGTTGGACACTGGTATTTGTGGTGTGGCCAACGGTCGAGCTGAATTTGGACCTAGAGCATTGGGCAACCGCAGCTTATTGGCAGACCCACGAAAAGATCATATCAAAGACACAGTCAATGCTATTAAACAGCGACAGCAGTTTAGACCATTTGCGCCAGCAGTTTTGGAGGAACATGCATCTTCCTATTTCCACGGACCTGTCAGCCCATACATGCAATACACTGCAACTTGCACGGATTCTAGATTACCTGCAATCACACACAGGGACGGCACCAGTAGGGTACAGACAGTTTCTGCAAAAGAAAGCATGGGCTTTAGAAAACTGTTAGAACGATGGTATGAAGAAACTGGCTGTCCTGTATTACTAAATACCTCGCTCAATATCAAAGGACGTCCTATGGTAAACACAGCTGATGATGCTAGAGAATTTGAAAACACATACGGAGTAAAAGTTTTTACATGATAACTGAAGAACAAGTAAGAGAAGCATTAAGAGACGTATACGATCCTGAAATTTCAATAAATGTACAGGATTTAGGACTTATATATGAAGTAAACATCGACGGCAGCACTGTGGAAGTTGTACACACATTAACATCAATGATGTGTCCGTTTGCGGACGAAATTTGTGAAAACATCTATCTTGCTGTTGCAGCACTGGACGGTGTTGACAAAGTTATACCCAACTTGGTGTTTGATCCACCGTTTGGCATTGATCAAGTTCCTGAAGAAACTAGAATGCTAATGGGATGGTATTGATTGACATTTTTTAAGATAAAGCATAAATTAACAGTATGAGCACAAGACAAAACACAGATTACGGATATGATATACAGCGAGTATATCTAGAAATGATGTTGACAGACGCAGAAACTTTTGTGAGATGTCAGTCGGTGTTTGACCAAAATGTATTCGACAGACGGTTGCAGCCAGCAGCACAGTTTATCAATGAATATGTAACCAATCACAATGCCATGCCCACATTTGATATGGTAAATGCAGCAACACAAGCAGATCTCAAAGATCCTGGACAGTTACAGGAAAATCATTATGATTGGTTGCTCACAGAGTTTGAAACATTCTCAAGACACAAAGCACTGGAAGCTGCAATTCTCAAAAGTGCTGATTTGTTGGAACGGGGAGAATATGGACCAGTTGAGGATTTGGTTAAAAAAGCTGTGCAGATTGGTCTACAAAAAGACTTGGGCACTGACTACTTTGCTGATCCGAGGACCAGACTGGAAGCAATCAAAGACAAAAACGGACAGATCAGTACAGGCTGGGCAGCATTGGACAAAAAACTGTTTGGTGGTTTCAACAGAGGCGAATTGAATATTTTTGCTGGTGGATCTGGTTCAGGTAAAAGTCTGTTCCTGGCCAATCTAGGAGTTAACTGGGCACTGGCAGGCCTAAATGTTCTGTATCTCACGTTTGAACTGTCAGAACAGTTGGTAAGCATGCGAGTTGACAGCATGGTTACAGATATACCCAGCAGAGACATTTTCAAAAGCATTGATGATGTTGAAATGCGAGTAAAAATGATTGGCAAAAAATCAGGTGCATTTCAAGTCAAGTACATGCCCACTGGCAAAACTGCCAACGACCTGCGCAGCTATATCAAAGAATACGAAATCAAAACCGGCAAAAAGCTGGATGTTATACTTGTGGATTATTTGGATCTAATGCATCCAATTGGTCAAAAAATCAGTGCAGAAAATCTGTTTATCAAAGACAAATATGTGTCAGAAGAATTGAGAAATCTAGCAATGGAACTGAACACTATTTTTGTCACTGCTTCGCAGTTGAACAGAAGCTCAGTTGAAGAAATTGAATTTGATCACAGTCATATATCCGGAGGTATCTCCAAAATCAACACAGCTGATAATCTGTTTGGTATCTTTACCAGCAGAGCAATGAGAGAACGCGGCAGGTATCAGTTGCAGCTGATGAAAACTCGTTCCAGTTCAGGTGTGAACAGCAAAATTGACTTGGAATTTGATGTGGACAGTTTGAGAATCAGAGATCTCTCAGAAGACGAAGATTATCAAGAATTTGAGAGACGCAAAAGTTCTGTGTATGATCAACTTAAAAGAACCGGCGCGCCAGCTGGCAGTGAACAGCAAACTGAAACAGATTTCACTGATACTACAGCACAAATTCCAGAATACAGCGGTGATGAAGTAGGCAAGATTCGCGCAGAGACAGACAACACTACCCTGAGGTCATTTATCAATAATCTAAAATAACACAGTGGTTTGTTGGCTTGCTAAATATGTTTTGAACAGCAATATTTAGGCATATACAAAACTGTGAAAGGCAACCCAGTGGCTTCAGATGAAGAAAATATAAAAAAACTGTTTAACCGATTTAAAAGACCTGTGCCTTCGGACGACCAATATCAGATCAGGTTAGCCGATGAGTTTGAATTAATATTGTCACAGAGATTCACAGAATATTTCTTACAAATCTGTGACATCATTGATCTCACGGAAGATCTTACACACATGACCCGCGGATCAGCTGGAAGTTCTTTGGTGTGTTATTTGCTAGGCATCACTGACGTTGATCCAATCAAGTGGCAAATACCAGTGGCACGGTTTATGAACCCGTTGCGTGATGATTTGCCCGATGTGGACATAGATTTCCCTCATCATCAGCAAGCAGAAGTGATGCAGCGTATTTTTCGCAAGTGGCCTGGTAAAACAGCAAGGCTGAGCAACTATGTAAAATACAAAGAAAAATCAGCCAAAAGAGAAGCAGCCAAACGCTTGGGTGCCACAGGAAATCTGCCTCGAGACTTCACTTATGACAGTATAGGCGTGGATGCCAAAGAAGCCAAACGCATAGAACGCAAACTAATAGGCAAGAAACGCGCAATATCCAAGCACTGTGGCGGTATTGTGATGTTTACTAGACAGTTGCCTAAATCACTGATCACTCAAGACAATCAAATACTGTTGGATAAACATGAGATTGAGGATTTAGAGCACCTTAAAGTGGACATACTGGCCAACAGAGGACTAAGCCAGCTATTGGAAATCGATGACA
>PR_CR_10_Liq_1_inCRDRAFT_1000962_pt1 | contig 16971 bp, 16 predicted proteins | sample PRCRCaboRojoPR_3_FD_10241 | JGI IMG/M metagenome (IMG submission 10241)
GTTCAAGGAGGGTTTTACTTCAACAGCAAACAGCAAAGAGGAATGCGCTTGGGTTCTATGCTCAAAGACTGTTACCTCAACGACCTTAAAGTACTAGACACAGAGTCAATGACTTGGAGTCGACTAAGAATATCAGGGACTCCTCCAGTTCCTTCTTACGGGCACTCAATGAATATTTCGGCAGTTGATGTTGTTGTGTTTGGGGGCTACGCTCCCTTTAAGCCTGGGACCGAAAAGAACTGTGAGTACCTAACAGTTCTCAACACTGAAACAATGACTTGGCAGAAACCCCAGTACAAAGGAGTGCCTCCTCCACCCCGGCAAGGACACACCTGCACTTTGATAGAAACTCATTTACTGATTTTTGGGGGCTGGGAGTCCACAAAAGCCATGAACGATGTAGTGGTGCTAAGGGACCTTTCGGCGTTTTCTAAGCAGAAGTGATGCGATTAACGTTTATAAATATGAATGCTTCGTTTAAAAAGAAACCTGCAAAGGGGAGCTGTAAAAAGTCAAGCGAATCAAAAATAAGAAGAAATTCCAGAAAGTATACTCTTGTACAAAAACTTACTTCAGACTTACTTAAAAGAGTTTCAAAGAACCAACTCAAAGAAGCAAACCCAAGAAAGGATGTATCTAAAGAACAAAACTCTACATACAAAGAAAGGCACTCAAGAATAGCAACCTCTGAAGGCAGTAACAAGGAAAACTTTCTGAGTTCGCACTGTGTAGATAAGTCTAGGCGACTTTTCAGCAAAATCACTAGGAACTCTAACACCCTGAACTCTACCTGGCAGGGGAGCTTGAGNTCCAGAAGTTTTATTTTAAACTAATTATGGAACAAAGTAACCCAGAGACTAAGAACTCCAAACCCATTCAAGAGTACTTTGTAATTACTCCTCAAAAGCAAAGAGTACTAGCCTCACTTTGCTTGCTGACTTGCTCCTCAGCCCTTGTAAGTCCTACTTAGGTAATAGCTACTGTGGTTGTGTTGGCAGTATCTGATGGGGAGTGTGATAAACCAGTTAGGTAAAAAAAATTCAGAACTTGGCTTACAGGCTTCATAATTGGTAGTTCAATTGTTTCTGTTGGATCTATCGTTTTGGAGTCACTTTTAAAGCCCAACCACTTCCAGAAAAAGTCGGTAATGCGTATTTACTCTGGCTTTTACTTGGTAATGACGGTTTTTTCCTTTTTGTGGGCTATACTAGGTAGTGTTTGGGTCTACCAAAGCGAAGACTGTGAAGAAGGTAACTTCAATGTAGAGTTTTTTGACGGCTGGGCTCTGAGTTTGGCTATTTTGTCTATTTACTACTGCTATACAGGCTACATATTTTGTGCCTTGCTGTGCAACTTCTGCACTTTGTGTTCTGGGAAAACTCTGGGGTCTGTAGTGAGCAACGTAATACTTGAAAGAAGGAGACGTAAAAACCAAAACTAATGTTATTTACATTGAAAAATTAGGTACAAGGTATGGACCTGATTGTTGAGTAAAGTCAGGTCTCCAGACTATAGAGACCCTTACTTTTCCTGCCCTTTTCCCGTGCTTGTAAGTGAGTTCCACCCAGTCGTCGAACCTAGACCTCATGACTTGTTGGAGTTGGAGTTTGCCTTCTCCCACTAAGTCGTCGTTTGAGTACTTGTCGAAGTCCCAAACTTCAAACCTAATTTCGGTTTCTGTTGACCTTCGGAAAATAAATTGGTCTTGCCACATAGGGTGTTTTCCACCTCTTGTGTGAACTCTTGTTTTGCACTTTTGGCCTCCTACAATAACTACACAGTAAGGGTCCATTTTACTGAATAGATCTAAGTTCCTTCTCAAGTCTGCTTTGTAGGGTCTAACTACTAAGTTTCCTGTTTGCATTTATTAATGGAAAGTTTCTTAGGGTGCTTATCGGGAGGAGTGCCTTATAGCTTAGTTGTGCTGAGTGGAGTGTTCCTCACTAGGAACTGGAACTCAGACAAAGCAACTAACCGAATGATTTTTGAAGCTTGCACCAAGTGCTTTCTTCCAATCTACATGTTTATTGAGTTATTCAACAACTTTAGGATGGAACAAGCTTACTGGGTGTTACTACTGAACCCCCTACTTATAAGTTTATTGGGACTTGGACTAGGCTCTCTGTACCAAAAAGTGTATAAACTTCCAACACTGCAAACTAGTTCACTGGTGCCTAACAGTGTAGGCACTCTGCCAATACTTGTTTTAAAGGGAATGTGCTCTAGCTATGGACCCTTTGGAGGGGAATCCTGCAGTAGAGCCCAAGTTTACTTAATAGTTCAGTCATTCACAGGATACTTGGTGTTATGGCGACTCAGTAAGTTGCAAAAGCCCAGAGTCCAAGAAATAGAACTTGTGGAAACCACCCAGAACTCTGTTTTTCTGCAAAAATCCAGCGCTTTACCAAAAACCAACCCAATTTTCCAGGTTACTCTAGCAGCACAAGTACTAGGAGTACTCGGAAGTGGGGTAGCTGAAGTTTCACTTGGGAACTCTTCAGGAGTTTTCTATTCTTTAATTGACTCTGCAAACTCAATCGGAATCACTGGAGTAATCATAAGCCAACTTACTTTGGTGGGGGGCTTGGAGTTTACTTCTAAAAGCAAGCTTGTTTTAGTTACTAGGTGCTTGATTTATCCTTTGGTGGGTCTAGTTGTTACTAAACTCAGCATAGAGCTTTTTGGAATAAACGAAGTAATGGCCTTTTGCATGTACGTCAACTATGTAAACATAACTAATGAAGCCTACTTGGTACTGAAGGGCTCTAGCAACTTTGTGCTGCAGTACTTTCCACTTGTGGGAATTCCTTTATTTTCATGGGTATTTATAACATTTAAGTAAATATCATATCATTACTGTTAAAGTATTTGGTGAGTATGTGTGTGCACATTCCCTTTACAGTTTGTTCAGTTTGGCCTAGTCGCATTTGGTCCTTGTTGAAAGCAGCGTAGCAGTTTTCAAGTTTTTCTTGAATTTCAGAGGACTGCAAGTAGAAGTGCAAGTCTTCAGGAACGTCTAGGGAGTTCTCTTCTGTGTACTCCAAACACAAGTGGATGAAGTCTACTGAAACCTTCAGCAACTCTGGGTCAGTCAAGTTCTGGATTCCGAACTGCAGCCAAACAGGCACGTTTTCAACTATGGAACTAAAAAACTTAGCACAGTAGAGGCCTGCTTTTCTGATGATGAGTGGAAGGAAGTAAGACTCATCAGCGACTACAAAATTGTATATACCAATTCCAGCTTCTGCTTTGACGTCTTGATTGTCGTACTCCAAACTCAAAAGTAACTTTTCTACTAAACCTATGCCTTCTTGAGTGCTAACTATTTGCTTGAGAACAGGAGATGCTATTAGGTTGCTTGCAGTCCACAGAGCGTCCCTTTTGATTTGTTGGTGTTCACTTTCTATTTTCTGAGAAAGGGCTTTAATGAACCTTAAGTCAGCTGCAAAAGTTTGCCTTTCAGCAAAGTAACACAGAATGTTTCCAAGGATCCTGAGAACAGGAATTGTCACTGAGGGTTCTTTACTAGTTTCGAGAATGCTGAAGCACCTTTCTAAGAACTTGGGCTGCAGGATCCTTTCGAAGATTTCATTGCCAGGGTTAGTGGTCAGGAAGGTCATGAGCCAAAGAGCTTCAATGCACATGTCACTGTCAATGGGTTTCTGAGTTAAGTCCAAAACAGGCTCCAGAATGTTTGTTTCTATGAACATCGAAACATCAAAGTTGGGACCCCTGATAAGGTTGCATAAAGCCCAGCAAGCAACTGTACTGAGTGACTGAATTCTAAAAACCAAAAGACGGGACATGGCTTTTAAAAGTCCACAGACCTGCCTTATAGTATCCCTAAGTTGAAGTGAGTCTGCAGCTAAGTTGCCCAGTACCCAACAAGCTTGTTCAGCAAGCATTTTGTTTTTAGGTTCCAAAATGTACCCGCAGATTTCAGGCACAAGTTCAGAAATGTCTGAGATGAAGTGAGCTGGCCCCAAAGCTAGGTTAGTGAAGCACCACATAACTTCGTAGGCAAGTTCTGAGTTGGGGTTGCAAAGTCCTGGACTTAGAGTGTTTACTATACTGGGACACTTCTGCATGAGTTCATAGTTGTCAAAGTTAGAAGCACACAGGTGTTTCCGGAGAGCTTTAACTGAGTTCAGGGAGTTCAAAGACAGTCCTGAAATGACTTCGTCCAAAGTTAAACTTGGTGCTGAAGGACTTACTTTCATGCGTTTGTTCATCATAGCCTGCATGCGTTTTTTTTTCCTTAGAGTTACAGCAGCTTCAGTGCGTATTCCAGTGAACTCTTCAGTAGTTTTGGGGAGTCCTACTTGCATGAACCCGCCTTTTCTATGATCGAACTTCAGAACGCGCTCCATATTTAGGGTTTAAATTATGACACTGGAGTGAGCAAAATCAAGTAGGAAGACCCCTCACCCAATTCGCCTATCAAAATAAAACTAGCGTCAACTTTGATTGTTTTGGGGTCTTTATTGTTACGAGCAACAACTAACTTTTGTTCGTTGAAAGTAGAAGTAGTTTGGTAGTGAGTAGTTTTGACGAACTTTTCTAGGAGTTCAGGGGAGTGTTCAAAGATCTCAGAAACAGTAGCTCCTACTATTTTTTCAGGATTTAGTGAAAACATTTCAGCAGCAAAGCGGTTGACTTTCTGCAAAAAGCCTTCTGAGTTGACGTGGATTATTGCTTGCCTTACAGCTTGCAAACAAAGTTCGTTGAAGTCGCAACTGAGCAGAAGTCCTTCTAGGTTGTCAGCTGACTCAAAAAGTTTGCTGAGTATCTCTGCCATTCCAGTAGCTCTCGACTCGTCGGCTTTTGAAAAAGCTACTTGGTTGTTTTTGTTGAGGCATTGAAGAACTCCTTTGGAACCAACAGGAGTGCAAAGTACTTGTTTGGTTTGGAAACCTGTTTTTTGGTCAATGTAGGAGTTGAACTGGGGGTGATCACTGGCATTGTCTAAGTTGATGACTTGACTAGTTGTAAAGCACAAACTAGCTATTCCTAAGTTAAGTGGAATGCGGATGACTCCTTCGATGTCTGTAGCCAAAATAGAAACTAACTCTTCTGCTTGATCGTCGTGGATGTAAATAGTGATTCTTTCACAGTTAACTTGAGTCTTAAGACTACTCACTATTGAACTCAACAAGGGAACCAGCAGGGCTTCTCGGGACCTTTCGATGTGACCTCTGTAAAGCTCGCCCTTTTGTTGCAAGTCTTGCAAGTTTTCACGGAGTTCTATGCCAGCAAAGCCCATTGAGACTTGCCGAGCAGTTTGTTCCAAAATAACCATGTCTCTTTCCCCAAAGTTGCCTTTTTTATTAGAGCACTCCAAAATCCCCAGTAACTTGTCGCCTACCCTCAAAGGCAAGCAAGCTAGGTTCCTAGTGATGAAGTCAGTCATTTGGTCGTACTTTGAGTCAAAGCGAGGGTCTTCGTAGGCGTTGTTGATGAAAAGACTTTTTTCTTTAGCGTGAGAAACGTGGCCCATGGTGTCTTCAATAATAACTTGTTTGGGGATCTCAGCTGTCACAGCTTTGGAGTAAAAAAAGTTTTCTTCGGGGTCGTAGCCGTAAATAACAACTCTTTCGACTTCCAAAATGTCAACTAGCATTTCAAGCACTCTGGGCAAAAAGACTTCAATTGAGTTGAGAAAAGCAATGTTCCTCAGACTCAAGAAAAAACTCAAACTTTCGAAAAGAACTGTCCTTGTTTTAAACAAAAAGGTTTCTTGACTGCCTTTGCCCAGCAAGAACTTAGTGATTTTTTCCATTTCTTCTCTGGACAGCTGGGCGTCGAGTATGGACTTAAGGAGTTCTGCTCCACTGAAGTCTTCAAACAAGTGCTGGCTTAAAGCTTCGTCAAAAGCAAGTCTGCGTCTAGGTTGGTTGTTGCTAGCAACGCTTTTTTTAGCTGAACTGAAGTTGCTAACAGGGTCTCCAAGTTCGAAGCTTTTGTTCCTGCTTTTGCGGATGCTTTTGCTTTTCTTGGGTTTTTTGTGGGACTTCTGGAAAGAAACAGGTTCTACCTTAATGGGTGAGTCTTCGCTGGGCAAGTCTGGAAGGGGGGGAACTACTTCGTTGAGTTCTTCAGTGATGTACCTGGTGAGTGTGTAGACAGTTTTAAGCAAACTGGCGTTTTTCTTTTGTGAAGATTCCAAGATAGCCTCTAACTGCTTGATTTTATGTTTTTGTGAACTGATTATGTTTTCTTTTTCAGCAAGTATTTCGCGCATCTCAGCTAGTTTGGTTTTGGTTGAGTCTTTGCCGTTGCTGGACCTACTTTCTGAGGGACCTTCTGAGTGAGGGACTGAGTATTTCCGTTCCATCATTTTGAATTAAAGAATTTCCATTAACTCTGTTACCAACTCAGTCATTAATTTGAATTCAAAATGTCAAGACCAAAGTTCATAGTCAAACGACAAGAAAAAGTTTCAAAACACTTGTTTTGTGCAATCTGTGACGAAATCTTTTGGAAGCCAAAAGTAATAACCTGCGGGCATGTGTTTTGCAAACACTGCATTGAACAGTGGAGCAAAATAGAAAAGACTTGTCCGGTCTGCAGAAGGCGCTTTGACTTGAAAGCTGCCAACAACCACTTACTAGCAGCTCACATGGCGGGAGAAGTCAAGGTCCTCTGCAACTTCGAAGGGTGTTCCTGGTCAGGTCAGATGGACGACCTTACTCGGCACCTACAAATATGCCTGTACAAACCTGAAAAACTAAGTGCTTTGTGTTCTGGCCAAGAAACCCTCACTCCTATGTCTTTGTTCACTAAACTCAAAGAAAAGTGCGTGCAAATTGTCAAGAGTATTTATGAACCTATACAGGAACAGGACCTTGAATGCAGTCCTTCTTAGGATTGGTACTTAATTAAATTATCTATAACAATAAAATGCAAGAATGCTTGCATAGACTTTTCCCTTGTTGTTTCCGAATAAACACTGAAGAGAACTCACCTGAATCCTGCGAAAAAGTGTCTCCTAAAGGGATCATTACCATGTTTGAAAAAGAAGAGTTCAAAGAAACTGCCCTACTTAACCTACAAATAATTGACAGTGAAGAGCTTGAAATAGGCAAAGAATTTAAAATCTCACAGCAAGGCTTAGTGAGTTCTTTACGCAAACACAAAGACGGGTGTGTCTATGCAGGGTCCAAACTGAGTGAAGAGGGCAAAGTTCTCAACGACATAGTGCTTTCGGCTAAGGAAAAAGGAGTGGGAGGCCAGCACTTCCAAGTTAAGTACAATCCTGATAAGAGTGTTTTTACACTCAAAGACTTAGGCCAGGGAGACGGAACCTTTATAAGACTTGACAAACCTCTTTTGCTAGAAAGCAACCAAATCATCTCTTTTGGAGACACTCACGTTTCTGTTCAAATCACCAACGGAGACCTTAGGCTTAGATTCATTGAAGGGCCTATGAAAGACCAAGTATAGTAAGCTTTAGTTAGCGAGTTCCACAAAGACGAAGAAAAACCTATTAAAGTAGGTAGGATGGCAGACTGCACACTTAATATACAAGACATAAGCATTTCTAGGTACCAGTTTGTGGTGTTTTACGAAAAAGGTTGGGTGCTCAAAGACGGTGACGGGAAAAAACTCAGCACTAACGGGACTTGGTTGTTGGCTGAAAACGACTTTGAAATTTTTGACGGACTTGCGTTCAAGGCTGCTCAGACTTTGTTTAAAGCTAAGCTTTCGAACCCCAGCGTCTCTTTAACTTGAAATTATTCATTAAACCACTTGAATTCGTATTTTCTGATGAATTCGTCTTCTTCTGGAGTTAAGTCAAGTTTCATTCCAAGCAGTTCTAGCTGTTGACTAAAGGACATTTTGGAGTAGTCTGTAGCAATTGCAGCAGAACAGAGTTCAACTAGTTCTTTAACACCAAGTTTGTCTGCAGCAATGATTAAGTTCAGCAGTTGGTCTGAGTCAAACTCAGAAATAAAAGATACAAAAGCCTCACCTTCAACCACTTTGTGGAGTTTCTTGCTTTTAAGGGGTTTTTTAACGATGAATTTGGAGTTTCTGCGGCATAACTCAAAGAACCTTAAAACTGAGTTTAAACTAAAAGAGTCAATTTGGAGTGCACTGAGGTGGATTTCTTCAGAAACGTCAGGAGTTTCTGCCAAGAACTCAGACTGCAATACCTCTGCAAAAGGAACTTCAAAGGTTTCTCCTTCCCAACTCACTAACCTAATGTGCTTTTCCATAATATAATGAAAAAGCTTAATTTAGACCTGGAACCTGTGGAGTTCTCTACAAACCCTGTGTTTGATGGCCCAAACGGACAAGCTTTGTTAGACTTACAGAAGAGTTACGGCGAAGACCCCAGGTTTAAACTAGACTCAAGGTTTGTGGGAGATGTGGAACTGGACAAACTGCCTAAAGACCTAAAGGACAAGTTTGAGTCTTTACCTGTGAACGATGAAAAGGGCCAAATGCTTAAGTTGCTTGGGGAAGTAGTTCCCTCAGCTTGCAGATACCGCAGTAGCACAACTAGTTCCCAAATCAAAAGATTCGACCCTACACGTCCTAATCAAAACTTAATTTCTGAAGTTCAACCCCAAAAGGAATCCCAAAAGGAACCCCAAAAGGAACCCCAAAAGAAAAACAAGAAGAAAAAGCCCAAAAAGAAACACAAAAAAGAACTCTTAGTAGCACCAGACCAGTTCAGAAAAAAAGCTCCTAAAAGAAAAGTGCAACCCCAAGTTAACATACAAACACAACTATTCAAAGAAGGTGCTGGAGAGTTCCGGTTGTTTTCTTAGCTTTACATTTAATCGATTTTAAGACTTAAATCAGGCTCAAAAAACTTACTTGTGTAGTCAATTTCACTGAAAGAAAAAGACTCGTCAATTTGGACTCTTCTGGAACCTAGACTCTTGCGGTTGCTGGAGTACCTAGGAGAGAACTGTTGTTTCAAACTGTTTTTTTCAAGTTTTACAAGCTGTTTGAGGTGGGACCTGTCGGAGTGGAAGTTGAAAAACAAGTTGTCGTAGGTTTCTGAAAGTTGGCTTTCTTCAGTGTTGCTGTCTAGAGTTTCGTTAGTGATTTTTTGGTGCCTAAAAAAGGGGTTTTTGGAAAGAGTAGACTTGGGTGCGGAAAGCTTTTCCAAAGAGTGTCTGGCTTGGAGGCGTTGAGTAGGACTAGGTGCCCTTTTGGGAGTAACATTGCTGCTATTGTTGGGCGTGTAGTGGTGGTGTATGTTTTTGTTGGCAAGTGGGTATAGGCGGGTTCTCCTAGTTTTTTCGGGAGAGTTGGAAAACTCGTAGCAACTTTGAGTTAAACTAAGGTTTGAGTCGCTTAAGTCGTAAGTTCCAGAGTCTCCTTTGTTTTGTTTTGGTTTTATCATCTCTAACTTACTTTCGTCCATTAGGTTGCGGAAGTTCACTCCAGGTTTGGATATGATAGCAGATTCTTTGTCGGAGTCAGTTTGGGTGGCAATGCTGGTTTTGAATTTGTAAGATCCACAGTTCTCACAAACACAACAAATTTTTTGAGAATACATTTATAATGGTTAAGTGGCTAGGGTTTATGTGTTTGAAAGTTGGTTGAACTCCCTAAGGAGTCCTAGAAGTGACCTAGGGTCACTAGTAAATAAATGGTGAAAGTAAAGGCATACGACTTGCGGACAAAAGACGAGGAACAGCTCAAAAAGCAACTGGACGACCTTAAGACAGAACTTTCACAACTGCGAGTTGCTAAAGTAGCTGGAGGGGCTCCTTCAAAGCTTTCTAAAATCAGGGTGTTCCGCAAAAACATTGCAAGAGTACTTACAGTGCTCCAGGAAAAAAAGAAACAACAGAGAAGAGAGGAATTCAAAGACAAAAAGCTCAAGCCCCTTGACCTTAGGTCCAAGAAGACCCGCGCTATCAGAAGAAGACTCACAAAAGAAGAACGTGAAAAACTCACCCTTCGTGCCCTTAAGAAAAAGCTCAACTTCCCTCAGAGGAAATTCGCAGTAACTAGCTAACCTTACCACAGTCTTCTTAGTAACTCTAGAAGCAATATAAATGGTATTTATTAAGGAATCCAACCTCAAATACTTAACTCAGCACAAATACAACAGCACAGGGTACTCTTTCCTCGACAAAGTACTAAACAAGGTGCTTTGGGAGCCTCTGGCTTATTTTCTGCCTGCTTGGTTGGCTCCCAACCTGGTGAGTGTACTCGGACTGGTTTGTATGGTGGCCTCTTACTTAGTTATGGTGCCTTTCGATAGTACCTTTTCTAAACAAATTCCTTCCTACGTGCTTTACTTGTCTGCTTTTCTGATTTTTGGCTACCAAACTCTAGACGCGATTGACGGAAAACACGCTCGGAACATCGGCGCTAGTTCGCCTTTGGGAATGTTGATAGACCATGGCTGTGACGCACTGTCCTCAACTTTGATCATCCTGGCCCTTTCCCAGGCAGCTGGACTCGGAGTTTCTTTGAGTGTTTACCTTATTTTNTTGGGAGTCTACTGGAGTTTTTACTTGGCCCAATGGGAAGAGTACCATACGCACTTCTGCAGAACCCACTTCATGAACATTGGAGTTACAGAAGGACAGTGGCTGAACGTCATAGTTATTGCTTGTTCTGGACTACTGGGTAAGGATATTTACAAGCTCGAAGTACTAGGAGTTCAGTTGGAGTACTGCCTGGTAATTCCAAGTCTACTCACTGGAGTTATGATTTCGGGCAAAATGCTGTACAGCACCTTCTCAACTACAAAAGAACCCCTGAACGCTGCTGGAAGGTTAATTCCGTTGATCCTGATAACGGCTTCTTTGAGCCTTTGGTTCATGCCAATGGGCACAGAAACTCAGAAAGTCCACAGTAGGTTCAGCATCATACTTTTGATCCAAGGAATGACTTTTGCACTGTGTTGTTCCAAAATTATAATTTGCAGTGTGAGCAGAATGGAGTTCCCTTGGTTCCAAACAGAGTGTATTTTAATGCTGGTTTGGGCTTGTGAAGTTAAGTTCTTCCAAGTGCTTCCTTTTGAAATGACACTAGTGTTTGTGGGAGCTTACGTAGCTAAGTCCTACATGAGGTTTGTGGTAGGAGTTATTTCCCAAATCAGTAACTATCTCGGAATATCCGTCTTCAAGGTAGAGTTAAACAAAAATAAATAATGGAAGAAGGCAGAAAGCTTGAGTTAGAAATAGACAAAGCCACTAAAGTGTATTCTCACGAACTGAGCGAGTTCAAGCAAAAAAAGTTAGAACTCAGAAAAGCCAAAACTGATTTCGAGAGTTACACTCGGGAAATCAATGAAATAGGAATTAAACTCAGTAACTTGGAGCAAAAGGACCAGAAGTCAGAACTAACTGCAGACAACAAGTACCAAGCTATGCTTTCAAAGGTTTTTGAAGAGTACTTCGAAAACATTGGGGAATTCGTTCCTATAGATGTAGAGTTTGAGCACCAAAAAGTTTGCTTCCAAATACAAAAAGATACTACTTTCTTGGACCTTAGGAACAAAGTAGGCAACTACTGGTCTCTCCCAACTGAGGAAATCTTTTTCTCTGACTCCAAACCAAGCAACTCCAACCCCATGCCTAGTTTGTACGTTCTGAGCGACACAATAGTTAGCCAAGTTTACATGTGGAACTCTTTTAAGTTCTCAGAAAACGCAGTTTTGTACATAGTGTTGAGGCAGTACGTTCCTCTTTCAGAAAAGATCAACTTGATTTCCCCAGAAATCAACCTCAAGTCCAATTCAGACCCTGAAGACTGCGACTTAAGTCCTTTAACCAAGGAAGAAAGAGTTATTTCGCAAAGCAACCAAGAACTCCTCCAAAAGGTGATGAAAACCAACTTCAAGTTTTATGTGCTGCAGTCCATAGTGTTTCTGTGCTTGTTTGGAATTTGGGTAGCTTCTGTGTACTTCGAAAGAAAAGTAACAAGTGCTTCTCAGATGAACGACTTAATCAACTCGGACTTGTTTTGGAAATTCGAGCTTAACCTTAAAGTGCCCTTTAGTTATGGAGTTACCAACGATTCAGAACTTATGAAGATCAGTAACGAAAAAACCTTTTGGAACTACATAAGCTACCTAGAAGAACTTATCTACTTGAGGCCCTTAATGAGAGAACTTGAGGAAGGCTCACTAGCAGGGTCAATTGGTATGCTTGGCTACCTCCAGTTCAGACAGATTCGTTCGAACGCTGAAGTCTGCGAGCATGCCTATATAGAGGACTTTTTGTGCCCAGAGCCTTACTTTTCGTGGAACGAAAATAAAGAAGACTTTGGAACTAACGAGGGCTTTACTTACCAAGAACCAGAAAGCAGTGACCACTTGTTTGGGTTCTACGGAGTCTACCACATGGGAGGGTTCTTTCTGGAGGTGCCCCACAACAACTACTCTGTTTGGAACAGCAAAAAGCACATGTTGATAAGTAACAACTGGTACGACTTGCAAACAAGACTTATAACAGTTTCTATGAACTTTGCAGCGCCTTCTAAAGGGATAATTTCTACAGGAATAGCCTTTTTGGAAGTGGACGTGTACCAAAACATTCTGCCTGGCTTCAAAATATACTCTTTGAACTACCAGTTGTTTGAAGGCTCGGTAACATGGTTGTTGTTTTTGGTTGTTTTTTTGGCTTTGGTTTTGTTGGTTATAGAAGTAAGGCACAACTTAAAACTAAAAGCAGAAATTAGTTACTTCGAAGGTGCTTTTGGACAAACTGAGTTCCCTGGAAACCTTTACGGAGACATTTGCAGTCACAGAAGCAAAAAACTCTGGAAAAGGTTCAGAAAGCCTAGTTTCAGGGAATTCGTTTGCATTGCTACGATACTTACAGTGTTTGTTGTGGAACTTGCAAAGTTTGGGTGGCTTGCTGGGAAGTTCAACTCTACGATCAAGGACATAAAAAACAACCAGTACAATGACTTAGTGCCTTTGATGGAAGGCTGGGAAATCATAGGCAACACAGAAAGCTTCATTGCTGTGCTTCTGGGAATCTCAATGATGAGGTACACTATGTTTTGGGTGAAAAAAGTAAGAATGCTCTACTTGATGCTTGTTAAGTCCGTAAAGGACTCTGTAGGGTTTTTGCTGGTGGGTTTTTTGCCAGTGATGGGGTTTACTGTGTGCTACATGTACATGATTGGGACTTACGACATGCACACCAACAGAATCGACTCTGCTTACTTGAGTGTTTTGAAGTTGTTCTTCGGAGGGTGGAGCTCTTCCTTGAGCTTCCAGTACTACATCCCTATAGAATTGATAGTTGTTTCAGCGGTGCTATTTTTGTACTGGAGGTTCGTTTTGCTCAACATGTTTGTTGCTAACTTAGTTTGGGAGTCTAAGTAAATGGATAATAAAACTATGGAAGGAGGGAACCTCCAAAGAAAACTCATGTGTAGAATGCTGTTGCCTATGGTCTTTGGAATGGTGCTTACTGCCTTTATTGCTTACATTCCTTTTTACTTTCAGTTCCCTAATTGGATAGACCAAATAACTCAGGAAATGATCACTGACAAAGAGCAAACCTTCAGCACAGTTTCTCAGTATTTAAGTTTAGCCAGTGCTCACTCAATCCAGTACCCTATAAACCTAGTGCTGTTGTCAGGCCAAATGGTGGAGAAGTACTATAACTCTAGTTTAAAGATCAAGAAAAACTTCACAGGTTCCCAGAACTATGTAAGCGCAGTTGAGTTTGCTTTGGGAAAAGTGGAGCCTTACGGAGTATTTGAAGGAGCTAGTTTTGAAACTTCAATGTGGTATGTTTCTCCTAACTTAACTGAAAACAACCAGCTAAACCAAACTTCGCGTCAAAATTTGTACAAAAGCACCGTTTTTGACTTTTTCTTGCGCCCAATTTCTTCTTCAACAGTTAACTTAGAAACAGTTATAGACCAAGCCTACTTAGGGTACTGGGAAGAAGGACTTATGTATGTCAATCCCTCGCGCCAAGAAAACTACTTCGTAGAGTACTTAGCAAACCCTAACTGCTCAGCTGCTTTCGGACACCCTCCTTACTTCGACATAAGGTGCAGGCCTTGGCTCCAAAAAACCAGAAACGGCACTGAAGGTACAGTTTTGCTTACTGACCCTTACATTTTTGCTCAGGGCTACTTGGGCCAGACTGCTTGCGTTGGAAAGTGGCTGCAAGGAGAATTCAGCTCAGCTTCTTGTTTAGACTACTCTATGAACTTAGTCAGGGAACAACTAGTCACTTTAACTGAGGGGTCCCAGTACGTGTATGCTTTAACTGTAAACGAAATAGTTACTTTGCACCCTGACCTTAAACTTAACTTGTCTTACATTCCATCTATCCAAGAACTTGAGTTCGGCAAAGACCCTGTTTCTTCAGAGATTAACTACTTCAACGAAGAAGTGCTGCCTATCTTTTCTGAACCAGTCAACAAAATAACAAGGTACAAGCAGTACGGGAATGAAATAATCATAGCTATTTCTCCTGTGCTGACTAACTTAACTTTAGACTTTGAAAGTTCACACATTTCTTCTATTGGGATTAGGGTTGAGGAGCGCACAATGACTTCAGCTTTTGACTCTCTAAAAGAAGAACTGTTAACAGTCATTTACATAGAAGGCATCATAGTAGTTGCGGTGCTAGCTGGAATACTAGTGCTGTGTTACTTCTTGACGAGGTACGTTACTCTGCAAATAGTGAGGCCAATTGACGACTTGCTAGAAGTGCTCGAAAGAATGATTAATGGGGACTTAGACCTTGACATCATGGAGCACTACCAACTGTGCTCACTTGAACTCACTAGAGTTTACGACGTGTTCAACAAGCTTAAGATCGCTTTGAGGTTTGAACAAAAAGACTACTTCAGAGGAGACGCCCAAGCAACCATGAACTACGCACACGCACTCCAGTTGTTCACTGATTTTGGGAATAAAAACGGAACCAGTCTGTGTTACGAAAACTTAGGAAACATTAACTTCCGCACAGGCAGGTTCGAGGAAGCCTGTGAGTGCTACCAAAAAGCCCTTAAAGAATTGAAGTTCTTAACTGAAGCTTTTGCAGACAAAACCCGTTTAAAAATATACTTAGCTAAAGCGCACTTTGCTAACGAAGAATACGAAGTAGCTTTGAAAAGACTTTTGAAAGTGAAAGAAGCCTTTACAAAACAAGAAACTACTTATGCAGTGTGCTTAGTGAACATTGCAGAAATCATGATTAAACAAGACAATGACCCCCAAGAAGTATTGGACCAACTAGACAAGTTAACCCAAAACTTCGAGTTTGAACCAGCTGTCCAAGAAAGACTCCTTTATGTAAAAGGACTCCAACAAGCCTCCCAAGGCCACCTGCAGACAGCCTGTGAACTGTTTACACAAAGCCTAGAACTCAATGAACACTACTGTCCTGAAACTAGAAAGATTTGTCTTCAAGAGTTACTCAAGATCCTGAAAATCCACAACCTTCCTTACGAACAAGTAAGTCAGTTACTTGAAGACTTCGAAGAGTTTCCTCAGGACTTTGTGTACTTGCTTGACTCGAGTTTAAGCATGGCTGGCGACAGAATCCAAGAAGCCCAAACTCAGATAACCAAAACAGTAGAAAGTACAACTAACTCAGGAGACAAAGTTGCCTTTATCCACTTCAACCAGTTCCCAAAAATAGTGCTGAACTTAACTCCAGTTCTAGGCAACAAAGAATTCATCAAAAACAAGATTACTAACAGGATCAAAACAGCTAGAGGCACAGCTATTTATGAGTCCATTAAGCTAGGCTTGAAAGAACTCAACGCTTACGAAACTACTTCCCAAACTTCGAGTTTGTTTGAGAACTCCTTAAAAAGTTTTAAACGCAAGTGGATAGTTTTGCTGACTGACGGCGAAGACACTTCTAGTAAACTGAACTTCCAAAGCTTAAAAAAACTCTTGAAAAAGAAAACCAACAACTTAGTTATAGTAGGTCTGGGCATTCCTGGAAAGATCCGTCCTCTTCTGGAGGACTTGTGCACAAGTACTCCCAAAGGTTTTTACCTGGACGCTCCAGAACTCCAAGACTTGGAAAGAGCTTTTGCCAGAGTGGAGTCCATCATAAAGTGGGACTTGAAACTCCACTCTAACTCTTACTTTTTGAACTAGTGATTCATTAATAATTACTAAGCGAGTTGAGTTTAGAACAGGTGTCTTCTAGCAAGTTAAGCAAGCTGTCTTGGGAAGACTCCCTGGTTGCTTTCTCGTGGTCTATGAGTTCTTTGACTTGGGAGACTGCGTCCTGCAGCATGTCCAGCAAAGCTTCTTCGTTTTGTTCTCTGTTGTGCTTTTCTTTAGAGGTGTACTCGTAGGCACATTTAGTTTCTTCTTGAAGGGTTTCGTTTACTTGGCTAGTTAGACTTTCTCTTTCCAGGACTTCGTTTTTAAGCATTTCTTGGATTTTAGAAACTCTGGTTTCAAAGAAATTGTCCACCCAGTCAGCTTCGTTCTGCACACTCTTTTTTTGGCGGCTGCTTTCGTATTGCATAGAGTTCCACTTTTCTTGGAGTGAGTTTTCTAGTTTTTCGTATGTAGAGTCCAATTCTGCATTCGACTCTTGCAGTATTTCTTTCAGGGACTCTTCTAAGTTCTGGAGTTCAGAAGCTTTTTCTTCAAAGAAGTTTTGTTTAGCTAGGGAGTCTTCTTCAGCAGCTTTTTCGAGTTTATTGACTTTTTCTCGCAAAAGGTTAAGTCTTTGGCAGGTTTGTTCTTGTGATTCGAAAATTTGCGACTCTAAAGACTCGCAGTGTCTTTTAAGTTGCTCTGCGCGGCTTCCTTTGTCTTTTACTATTGAGTTTTGGATTTGGTCTAGTCTGCCCGAAATCTTGGTCAAGCGGTCCTGGTAAGGAGACGCCAAAGAGTACCTACTCATATTTATCTAATTCATTAAATTAGAAAGAGCTACGCAATAGTGTGCAGGTGGAGAAGTAAGAGCAGGTAGTGGTTTTGGAGCAAACACTGGGCAAGTCAAGGGTGCCTTGAGGAATGCTTGAAGAAAAGTCGTGGAAGTC
>PR_CR_10_Liq_1_inCRDRAFT_1000963_pt1 | contig 16964 bp, 14 predicted proteins | sample PRCRCaboRojoPR_3_FD_10241 | JGI IMG/M metagenome (IMG submission 10241)
CGTGGCGGCCAGGCGTGACGGCCGCCGCACCGAGCCCGCCTGCCATGGCGCCGTCTCAAACCGCCAACTGCTTGAGATAGGCCCGGAAAGACTCGCCAAGCTCGGGGTGCGCCAGGGCGTACTCCACCGTCGCTTCCAGATAGCCTTCCTTGCTGCCGCAGTCGTAGCGCTTGCCCTCGAACGCATAGGCCACCACCGGCTCCTCTTCCAGGAGCGCGGCGATGGCGTCGGTGAGCTGGATCTCGCCGCCGGCACCGGGCCGGGTCTGCTCCAGTTTTTCGAAGATGCGCGGACTCAGCAGATAACGCCCCACCACGGCCAGATTGGACGGCGCCGCGTCGGGCTTCGGTTTCTCGACGATGGACACCACCCGCAGGCTGCCATCGGGTTGTTGCTCGGTGGCGACGATACCGTACTTGTCGGTCTCGCTGTGCGGCACCTCCTGCACGCAGAGCACGCTGGCGCCGGTACGCTCATACACCTCCGCCATCTGCGCCACGACGCCCTTGTCGTCGTTACGGATCAGGTCATCGGCGAGGATGATGGCGAAGGGCTCATCGCCCACCACCGGCTTGGCACAGAGCACCGCATGCCCCAGACCCAGGGCCTCCGGCTGACGCAGGAAGATGCAATCCACGTGCTCCGGCAGCACGTTTTGTACCAGCTTCAGCAGCTTGTCCTTGCCCGCATCCTGCAGCTCCGTCTCCAGCTCGTAGTTCTTGTCGAAATGATCCTCGATGGAGCGTTTGTGCCGGCCGGTGATGAAGATGAGATGCTCGGCCCCGCCCGCCTCGGCCTCTTCGGCGGCATATTGGATCAGCGGTTTATCCACCACCGGCAGCATCTCCTTCGGGCTCGCCTTGGTGGCGGGCAGAAAACGTGTCCCGAGGCCCGCCACCGGAAAGACGGCTTTGCGAATTTTCGCCATATTGACTCCTGTGCTGTGTTGCTCGGCTCGAAGATCCCGGCGCCGGTCGACGCGGTGCGTCGCTCCAGCCCATACGCTCAGTCGTTGATCTCGGCGGCGATGGCGGCCAGCGCCGTCGCCGGCTCCGGCGCCGCGGTGATGGGCCGGCCCACCACCAGATAATCCGCGCCGGCGGCGACGGCGTCGGCGGGGGTCATGATGCGCTTCTGGTCATGCGCGGCGGCGCTCGCCGGGCGCACACCCGGGGTCACCAGCAGGCAATCCGCACCGAAGCGCGCGCGCAGCGCAGAGGCCTCCTGCGGCGAGCACACCACCCCATCGAGCCCCGCCGCCTGCGCCAGGCCGGCCAGCTCGAGCGCCCGCGCCGCCGGCGTTCCAGGGCAGCCGATCGCCGCGAGATCCTCGGCAGCCAAGCTGGTGAGGACGGTGACCGCGACCAGCAGGGGGCGCTCGGTACGCTGTGCCAGCCGCTCGGCTGCGGCGGCGAGCATGGCCGGTCCCCCCTGGGCGTGGACATTGACCATCCACACACCAAGATCCGCCGCCGCAGCGCAGGCGCCGGCGACAGTGTTGGGAATATCGTGGAATTTGAGATCCAGGAAGACCGCGAAGCCCGCATCCACGGCCCGGGTCACCAGCGCAGGCCCCGCGCGGGTGAACAGTTCCTTACCGATCTTGATCCGGCACTGCGCCGGGTCCAGCCGCTCCAGTAGGGACTGCGCGGGAGCGCTGTCGGCGAAGTCCAGCGCGACGATGATGCGTGGTTCCGTGGGCATGATCATGGCTGCCGCGTCCTGTGTGTGAAGCCCCGTAGGTCGAAAACGGACGTCCATCCCGAGCCCCTCACCGCTGCTGCCCGGTCAAGATCGGTTGGGGCGCGCCTGCGGTCAGGCCATCCCCCGTATGCGGGCCATCCGCGGCGCAGACCGTCTGGGTTCACGCCGTCCGGGATTCAGGCCGTCTGGCGCTGACGCAGTACGGCCGGCTCGCCGATGGGCTCGGGCTCGACGGCCTTGATGCTGCCCCAGCACTTGCAGCTTGGACACTGCCAATGCAGCTCGCGGGCTTCGAAGCCGCAGTGGTCGCATTGATAGTCGGGGCTCGCCGCGAGCTTACGGGCGATCACCGCGAGCATGACGCCATCTTCCGTCGACCCCGCCGGCTGTGCCTGCCGACGCAGGGCAAGCAGGCGCCCGACACCCGAGAGGTCGGCACGACGGCCGAGATAGCCCACCAGAAACTCCCGCGCTGCGTTACCCCCCCGCTCGGCCTCGATGGCGTCGCAGAGCCGCAGCATCAACGGCGGCGACGGGTGCTGCTCGAACAAGGCCTGCAGCTGCGCGGTGATGGACGTGCGCCCGAGGCGCTGCCAGCACGCCACGAACTCCGGCAGAAGCGCCGGTAGGTAGCGGGGACCACGCTGTGCAACCCGATGATACAAGACCGCGGCGGTCTCGGCATCACCGGCATTGAGCTCCATGCGGGCCTGCACCAGGCTTGCGCGGATGCAGTCTGCGTCTACGCATTGAGCATCCAGCAGGTGCGAGCGCGCCCGATCGGGCTTATCATCGCGCAGGCACTGCTCGGCGAGCTCGCAATGGTATTGCGCAATCTCGGTGCGCAGCGACACGTCGCTGACGCGCTCCAGCGCCTCGGCGGTCTCCAGGCATTTCAGCCATTCCTTTTCGGCCTGATAGATCTCGATCAAGGCGCGCAGCGCACGCCGCTGCAGCACCTGGCGCTCTACCAGCTCCCTGAAGAGGCTCTCGGCGCGGTCGAACAACCCGGCGAGCATGTAGTCACGCCCGAGCTCGTACAGCGCAAAGCCGCGCTGGGCATCGCCGAGGCTCGGCCGCGCTACCAGATTTTGGTGGATGCGGATGGCGCGGTCGACTTCGCCGCGGCGACGGAACAATGCACCCAATGCCAGGTGCGTCTCCACCGTCTCGCTGTCGACTTCAGCGAGCTCGAGGAAGGCGTCGATGGCCTTGTCCGGCTGCTCGTTCAGCAAATGGTTGAACCCGCGAAAGAACACCGGCTCGCGCTCGTTCTGGGCGCCGGCGTAACGGGGTGTGCGGCGCGCCAGCCACCAGCCGCTGGCGGCGGCCACCGGCAGCAGCAGGAACAGCCATTCCATCAACGATACTCCGGCGTGTTGTCTGCGCGCTGGTCGCGGCACGCGCCAGCAACGCGCCGCGGGGCGGGCGCCCGGGCGGCTGCAACCCCGGCGCCCGCCACAACCATTCGATCGGCGTGGACATGCGTCATGGGCGCTATCATACAAGGTGCGCCGGGCCGTCGCATGGCATCGCGACCAGTGCACCCCGCGCCGCCAAGCCGCATCGCCAGTGCTTTACGCAGGCCCTGCGTGCCCTCAACTGACAGCGGTGCCAGTGCAACACCATCTTCGAGTCAGGAGACCAACCCGATGAGCGAATTCCAAGGCCAAGTCGCCGTGGTGACCGGTGCCGCCGGCAACCTCGGCTCGGCGTTGTGCCATAAACTAGCGCAGGCGGGCGCGCGCATCGCGCTGCTGGACCACGACGCCGAAGCCATGGCCCGGCTGGTGGGCCAACTGCCCCAGGGCACCGACGCCGCCAGCTTCGGCGTGGACCTGCTCGATCCGGCATCGGTGCACGGAACCGTGAGTGCTGTACAAGAGCGATTCGAGCACATCCACATCCTTGCCAACATCGCCGGCGGCTTCGCCATGGGCCCGACGCTGGACGCCACCGACGACGCCACCTGGGATCTGATGCTGGACCTCAACGCCCGTTCGGTCTTCCACATGGCCCGCGCCGTCATGCCCCTGATGCGCAACGCCGGCTACGGCCGCATCGTCAATGTGGCCGCCCGCGCCGCCCTGCAGGGCCAGGGCAACATGGGGCCCTACTGCGCCGCCAAAGCGGCGGTGGTATCCCTCACCGAGAGCCTGGCGGCGGAGACGAAGCCGCTCGACATCAATGTCAACTGTATTCTGCCCGGGACCGTGGACACACCGCAGAATCGGGCGGCCATGCCGGACAACGATCACGACACCTGGGTGCCTCCGGACGCCCTCGCCGACGTGATGCTGTTCCTCACCTCGCAGGCGGCACGCTGTATCAGCGGCGCCGCGGTACCCGTGTACGGACGCAGTTGAGGAGCGTGCGCATGCCCTTCAGAGGCGAGGCTGCCCGTTGCCGAATGCGACCGCCGCCCCATGCCCATCCCCGCAGGATGTGGCTCGCGACCGCACTCGTACTGTTGCTGGGCTTGCCATCGGCGACGCTCGTCGCCGTTGATGAGGCGTTTCTGACCGACGCCGACCGCGCGCTGCTGGTCGAGGCCGTCGAAGCCGCTTTCGAGCTCGACCTCTACAATGCCCGTTGCCGCAACGACCAGTCCGGACGGCGCACCGAGAACCTCAACAAAGAGCTCGTGAGCCGCTTTCGCATGACGGTGTTGGACGTGCTGGACGACCTCTTCCCCGAGGGCTACTACCGCGATGCCCAGGCGCGCATGCGAGAGGATTTCCTCACCAGGCTGCGCGAGCTGGGCGGCTGTGCCGGCGCCAAGTCAGCGGGCTTGCGAGACGCCCTGGGCACGCGCTACGAGGCCGCCATGGAGGCGGTGAGCGCGCAGCCCTGAGCGGCGGGGTCGGCCACCCCCGGAACAGCCGGCCACCGATCACGGGACCAGCTCACGGGACCAGCGCCAGATCCGTCGTCGATGCTTGGCCCCGCCGGCGCGGAATCGTTATGCAGGCGCTGACACGAGGCCGCCGTCCGCGGCCAGTGTCAGCGCAACGGCCAAGAGCACCAGGGTCTCGGTCAACTCCACCAGCGCACCGATGCCGTCGCCGGTGTAACCGCCCAGGCGCTGCAGCAACGACCGCCGCCAACCAAGCAGCACCCAAGCCATCGCGGCGGCGGCCATGAGCGCCACCGCCAGCCCGGTGCCGGCGATGAGGCCAAACACGGCAGCACTGCCGAAAGCGGCGGCGAACCAGGCCGGACCACGCGGCAGATAGGCCCCCAAGGCGGCGCCCAGGCCCTCAGGCCGCGCCGCCGACGTTGTGAGCACCAGCCACAGGATCTGTGCCCGGGCGAGCACCGGTACACCGACGAGCACCCAGAGCCCGTGCCAGAGTCCGGCGCCCTCGGCGCCGGCGCTGACATCCAGCACCACCCACAACGCCACCAGCTTCGCCAACAGCACCAGCACCAGCACCACCACACCCATGGCGCCGATGTGCGGATCTTTCATGATTGCCAGGGTGCGCTCGCGGCTGCCGAGCCCCCCCACCCAGGCATCGGCGCAATCGGCGAGCCCGTCCAGATGCAACGCGCCGGTGGACCAGACCCAAAGCCCCAGCACCAACAGGGCCAGTACCGCGGCGCCAGCACCATCGGCCAGCCCCAGCGCCCGGCCCGCGAGCGCGACGGCCGCGAGCACCGACCCGAGCAACAGACCGATGACAGGATAGAACGGCGCGGCGCTGCCATAGAGGAACGGCGGCGCATCCACCGCGGCCGGGAAGGGCCAGCGCGTGAGAAAGCGCCCGGCGAGCAACAGCGCCCGCCAGGCATGCGTGAGCGCGGTCACCACCGGACTGGCTGGCGCATCCGCCATCGCACGCCGGCGATCAGCCCGCGCCGGTGCGCCAACGACCGACGTAGGTCGCCGCCGTGAGGGTGGCGGCGCCTGCGGCGACGCCCACCAGGCCATTGGCGAACACCCCCAGAAGACCTTCCAGCGCGGGCACGCCGTGGACCACGTGGGCCAGATGCTCGACGCCGTGGTGCAGCGCCGGGATACCGTGCACCAGAATACCGCCCCCCACCAAAAACATGGCGACCATGCCGAGCACGGACAGGGTTTTCATCAGGTAGGGCGTACCGGACAGGAGCGCGCGTCCGAGGCGGCGCAGCAGATCCCGCCACCACCCCTGACCTGCATGCTTGGACAGATAGAGCCCGGCGTCGTCGAGCTTGACGATGCCGGCCACGAGCCCATACACCCCGACGGTCATCAAGAGTGCGATGCCCGTGAGCACCGTGATGCGCATGGGCAGCGGCGCGGTGGCGACGATGCCCAGGGTGATGACGACGATTTCCGCCGAGAGCACGAAATCGGTGCGCACGGCGCCCTTGATCTTGTCGCGCTCCAACTGCGCGAAGTCCACCGCGGGATCGGCCAGCGCATCCGCCAGCGCCTGGTGCCGGTCGCGATCGGCATGCGGGTGCAGATACTTGTGCGAGAGCTTCTCGAAGCCCTCGTAGCTCAGGAAGAGACCGCCCGCCATCAGTAGCGGCGTCAGCAGCCAGGGCGCAATGACACTCAGCAACAGCGCCACCGGCACCAGGATGATCTTGTTCAGCAGCGAGCCCTTGAACACCGCCCACACCACGGGGATTTCCCGCTGAGCCCGCACGCCGGTCACCTGCTCGGCATTGACGGCCAGATCGTCGCCCAGGACGCCGGCGGTCTTGCGTGCCGCCACCTTGGTCAGCACGGCCACATCGTCGAGCACGGTGGCGATGTCGTCGAGCAGGGCGAGCAGGCTGGTGGCCATCGCAATGCCTATGTGCAGCGTTCGTTGCCGACAGGTCCGTCGGGCACGGTAGCAGCACCTTGACCCACGGGCAAGCGGGCCCGGGCGCGAGCGGTGCCACCCCNCCCCCAACCGCCGGCGAGGCCGGTGCATGGGCCAGGTCAGCGGCAGCCATGGGCCACCAGGCTCGCCAGCCCGCCGGCTTGTGGCTCCGGCAGCCGGATACGCGTGCGGCAGGCGTGGGGCACTTCCAATAACAACAGGGATGCATCCGCAAGCCCCAGCACGTCACCGAGGATCGCACGCACCACGCCGCCGTGGGTGACCACCAGCGCCCGGCATCCGGCCTGCGCCATCACCGCCCGCCAGCCCGCGCCGACGCGGGCGCGAAAATCGCCCAGCGGCTCTGCGCCCGGCGGCGTGAAGCTCGCGGGATCCGTCCAGAAGGCCGCGAGGTCCGCCGGCGGCAGTGCGTCCGCCGGCTGCCCCTCCCAGGCACCAAAATCACGCTCCCGCAGCGCCGGCAGCGGCGTCACCGGCACGCCGAGACGCTCGCCGAGGGCGGCGGCGAAGGCCGCGCAGCGCTGCGCCGGCGAGCAGAACACGCCATCCCAATACCCGGCGGCCGCATCCGTCGCCGTGGCGGCCTCCAGTTGCGCCCAGCCGGCGGCCGTGAGCGGGTCGTCGCGGCTGCCCCGGAAGCAAGCGCCGCCGGCGGCCTCGCCATGGCGCAGCAGATCCACCCAACGCCCCAGCGCCTGCGGGCCACTCACCGCTGGTCTCCGCCGCAGGTGGCGTCGACGGCCTCGACGCCGGCGGCCACGCCGGCCTCGGCGAAGGTCGCCATATCGTTGTGCAGTGCACAGGCGAGTCGCAGCAGCGGCACGGCGACGGCGGCGCCACTGCCCTCGCCGAGACGCATGCCGAGATCGAGCAGGGTCTCCCCTCCCAGCGCAGCCAGCATGGCCCCGTGGCCCTGCTCGGCCGAGCGGTGCGAGCGCAGCAGCCAAGCCTCGGCGCCGGCGCAGAGCCGCACGGCGGCCAGGGCGGCGGCGGTGCTGATGAAGCCGTCCACCAGCACCGGCAGACCGCGCTGGGCACAGGCAACGTAGGCGCCCGCCAGGGCGGCGATCTCGAAGCCGCCCACCCTCGCCAACACCGCGGCGGGGTCGGTGAGCCCATCGGCATGCAGCGCCAGGGCCTGCTCGATGATGGCCGCCTTGCGCTGCAGACCGGCATCATCGAGCCCCGTGCCCGACCCAACCAGGTCCGCAGGCCTCGCCTCCAGCAGCGCACAGGCTACGGCCGTCGCCGCCGTGGTATTGCCGATGCCCATTTCACCGCCGATGAACAGCTCGGCGCCGCCCGCCTGCGCCCGCGCCACCGCCGCTGCCCCGGCGTCGAGGGCCCGGGTCAGCTCGGCGGCGGTCATCGCCGGCCCTTGGGTGAAGTCGGCGGTGCCGGCGGCGATGACCGCCTCGCGCACCAGCGCCGACGCCGGCACCGGCGCCACCGTCCCCAGGTTCACCAGCTCCAGCGACGCGCCGATCTCACGCGCCAGCACCGAGATGGCGGCGCCGCCGGCGGCCATGTTGGCCACCATCTGTGCGGTGACGGCCTGCGGGAAGGCCGACACACCGGCGGCCGCGACGCCATGGTCGGCGGCGAACACCGTCATCCAGACCCGGTCCACACGCGGCTTTGGCCGACGCTGCAAGCCCGCCAGGCGCACCGCCAGGGTCTCGAGCCCGCCGAGGGCACCGGGCGGCTTGGTAAGCTGGCCCTGGCGGGCGGCGGCGAGGCCCGCGGCCCCGGCGTCGGGCGGCGCGGCCGCAGCCCGGAACCAGTCGTCAGTCATGGGGAATCTCCTGTCAATGGCGGTCCCTTCAGCGCCAGCGGCAGACCGGCGGCGGTGAAGTAGACGGCCTGGCAATGGGCGGCCAGCTGCTGATGCAGGCTGCCCGCGAGGTCGCAATAACGCCGCGCCAGCGCATGCATGGGGATGACGCCCAGATTGGTTTCGTTGCCGACGAAGATGACGCGCCCGGGCAGCGTCGGCAGCAGGGCGGGCAGCGCCGCCAGCGCCTGCTGCAGCCGCGTCTCGTCATCGGCCCAGAGCAGGTTGCTGAGCCAGAGCGTGAGGCATTCCACCAGCACGCAGCGCCCGGCGGCGGCCTCCCGCCGCAGCACGTCCACCAGCGCCAGCGGCTCTTCCACCAGCCGCCAGTGCGCCGGCCGGCGCTCGCGGTGGGCGGCGATGCGCGCGGCCATCTCGTCATCCGACGGCCGGGCCGTGGCGATATAAGTGACGGCGTCGCCCGACTCACGGGCCAGGCGCTCGGCGAGCCGGCTCTTGCCGGAGCGCACGCCGCCTAGGATGAGGGTGTGCATGGTCGTGGGGTGTCGAGTTGTGAGGATAGAGCATCGGGTTGCGGGGTGCGGGTGCGGGTGCGGGTGCGCGGGTGCGCTGGGCCTCGGTCCTGGCACCGCGCACCCCCGCACCTTACTCAGGCGTGTATCTCAGCGTCACATAGAGCCCGCGTCCCGGCTGATTGTAGAAGGCCACGGTCTCGTAGTCCTCATCGAAGACATTCTCGAGCCGCGCCTGGATCTGCAGCGCGTCGCTGAAGGCGTAGGACGCCCGCAGATCCAACAGACTGTAGCCGTCCAGGCGCACCGTGTTGGCCGGGTCGTCGAAGCGCCGTCCGGCGGCGAAGAACGTGGCGCCGATGCCGATCTTGTCGAAGCGCCGGTCCAGGTCCAGCCGGAAGGTCTGCTCCGGCCGGCCCGCCAGCAGGTTGCCATTGTCCGGACCGTCGGCTTCATTGCGCGGGTCCAGCAGGGTGAGGTTGGCGACGATGTCCGTGCCCAAGAGCCGCCCCAGGGCCACCGCCTCCAGGCCGCGGATACGCGCCCGATCGATATTCTCGGCGGCGAAGGTGGGTGGCACCAGGGTGATCAGGTCATCGATGTGCGTCTCGAACAGATCCAGGTTCCAGTCCACCGGACCGGTGCGCCCCGCCAGGCCGAGCTCGACACTGCGGGATTCCTCGGGCCGCAGGTCCGGGTTGCCGCCGGCGAAGAACGGACTGCCCGGGAAGTAGAGGTCGTTGAAGGTGGGCGCGGTGAAGGCGGTGCCGAAGCCGGCGGTGACGCGCAGATCGGAGGTCAGCGCGTAGCCCAGCGCCACATCGCCGGTGGTGTAACTGCCGAACTGTTCATTGTCATCGTAGCGCAGGCTCGCCTTGAGCGTGGCCGGTCCGAGCCAGCCCTGATACTGACCGAAAACGCCGGTATTCTTGCGGCTGTCCACCGCATAGTCGACCGTCGCCGAGACCGTGTCCCGCTGATGATCGGCGCCCAGCGTGAGCAGGTGCTGCGAGCCGATGGCAAAGTCGTTCTGCAGGCTCAGGGTGTCGCGCCGGGTATCGAAGCGGCTCACGAAAGTGTCGTCCTTGAAGTTGCGCTCCTCATCCCAGCTGCGCCCGGCGGTGAGGGTGATGTCCCAGAAGTCCAGCGGGCGCAGCCGTACCCGCCCGCCGGCGACTTGCTGTCGCGTCCGCGCCCGGTTCTGGAAGGCGCCGTCGAAATCGATGTCGCTCTCACTGCGCAGAAAATTGACATCGACGCTCAGCTGCCGCGAAAAGTCGTAGCCCGCGCTGGCGCTGACGCCCGTGTTGCTATAGCCGTCGGCGTCCGGCTCGTCGGTGCCGCAGCCATCGAAAAACGGCGCACCGCGACCCGTACAGGCATTGAAACCGGCGGTCTGATCGAAATTGCCCGACAAGTTGAAGCGCCCGCGCTCGCCACCGCCGCGGATGCCGCCGGCGATGCCGGCGCTCTGGTAGCGCCCGGCGGTGAGGCTGCCGAAGGCTTGCAGCGGCCCGCCGCCGCGCCGCGTGAACAGCTGTACGACGCCGCCCGCCGCCTCGGAGCCATACAGGCTGGAGCGCGGGCCGCGCACCACTTCGATGCGCTCGAGCTGATCCACGGGGAGGTTCTGGAACTGGGTCCGGCCCGTGGTGGCGGAGCCCACCTTGATACCGTCCACCAGGAACAGGACTTGATTCGTGTTGGCACCACGGATGTTCATGGTGGTCACACGCCCGGGCCCGCCGGAATTGGAGAGCGTCACGCCGGGCAGTCCGCGCAATANATCGATGGTGCTGCGCGCCTGGCTGCGCGCGATATCCTTTTGCGTCACCACGGTGACCGGCGCCAGGGTGTCATCGGCGCTGAGCGCGGTGCGGGTGGCGGTGACCACCACCGGGTCCACCTCGCCCACGTCCTCGACGAAGCCGGCATCCGCCGCCTCAGTGTTGATGCCCGCACCGGTCGCCGCATTGGCCGGGCTAAGATTCGTGCACGAGAGCAGCGATGCTGCCACGAGCAGGCCGCCACCCCGGCGACGCGGCGGGCACGTTGGTTGGGTTCGTGTCATGTAGGGCCTCTCGACTCCCCGCTCACCCGCTGGGGATTTCGGTGAATTCAAGCGCCGAGAGGCGGCGGGCGGCGTGGACGATGGACGAGGCAGGACGCACAGCGGCGTCGGCCCACGGCTTGTGGGTCGAGCGGATGGCTGCGGCGGACACACGAGCGACACCGGCACACCGACCCCGCCCTCCGCGACGCCGCGAGCATCCAAGGGGCCGGTATCCGGGCTCACGAGCACGAAGCGCCGGCAGCCGCCCGGGGAGAACCGAGCGCGCTGGCCGGATGCGTTCGCGACCGCGACACCTTCCCGCAGCCCGAGGGCCACAGTGGCATGTCGTCGCGGCTTGACTCGCCTACCGTTGCGGGGGCAGCGCCGGCATCACGCGTGTCGGGGCGCTGTGGATCGTGCTCTGCCGGGTCTTATCCCGTTGGAGCAGGGCCCGCTGGAGCGGGTCCAATTGGATCGCATCCAACTCGATCACATCTTCTTCAGCGCCACCGGCCGCGTTGGACCGGCTTCCCGTTTAACCCCGCCACCGCGCAGCTTGCGGCTGCCAACGGCCGGGGCACCCATCGGAAAGCATGGACATTGTGATGCGCTGATCCCCGTGGCCGCAACCGCCGCGCATGACGGGGATCAAGCCGCGGCGGTATCCGGGCGACGTCGGCACCGTAGAGATTCGGACCCGAAGCGCGCGCGCAAGCCCCGAGCGTGAACGAGGCTCGGATGCGGCAATAGCGTACAATCCGTACAGATAACGCTGGACAGCAAGCACAGAGCCGTTCCCCATGCCAGACACCAGCAGCGGCATCGATCTGCCGCCCATCGAGGATATCGCCGCCGAAGCCAGATTCTACGTCGTCGCCGTGGGCGCCTCCGCCGGCGGCCTCGACGCGCTGGAGCGCTTCTTTCACGGCCTGCCGGCCCAGTCCGGGGCCGCCTATGTGGTGATCCAGCATCTGTCGCCGGACCACAAGAGCATGATGGGCAATCTACTCGGCCGCCACACCGGGATGCCGGTGGTCACCGTCGAGGACGGCATGGACATCAAGCCGGACCGGGTACACCTGATCCCGCCGGCGAGCGTCATGAGCGTCGCCCATAACCAGTTGCGCCTGAGCCCGAAGAATCCACGCGGCCTGACCCTGCCCATCGATCTCTTCTTCACCGCCCTGGCGCGGGAGTTTGGTAAGCACGCCATCGGCGTGGTGCTATCCGGCACCGGCTCCGACGGCACCCGTGGTGCCGTCGCCATCAACGACGCCGGCGGCCTGCTGCTGGCGCAGGAGCCGGAATCCGCCAAGTTCGACGGCATGCCGCGCAGCGTCATCGCCACCGGCCTCGTGGATGGCACCCTGCCGCCCGAAGAGCTGGGCCCGCGTGTCATGGACCACATCAGCCAGGCGCCGCGTCCGCGCATCCGCCCCTCGGAGGAAGGCATCACCGCCGACCGCCAGAGCGCGCTGGAAGAGACGATGCACCTGCTGCAGCACCAGGGCGGCATCGACTTCCGCGAGTACAAGCCGGCGACGGTGATGCGTCGCATCGAGCGCCGCATGCAGGTGCGCCATGTGCCGGACCTGGAGAACTACGCCCGGCTCCTGGACGGCGACCGCACCGAGCTCAACGCCCTGCGCCGGGAACTGCTGATCCCGGTCACCAGCTTCTTCCGCGATCCCGTCGCCTTCGAAGTGCTGGCCCAGACCGCCATCGACACCATCGTCAAAGAGCGTAGCGAGAATCAGCCCATCCGCGTCTGGGTGCCCGGCGCCTCCACCGGCGAGGAGGCCTATTCCATCGCCATCCTCTTCGCCGAGGCCTGTGCCCGCACCCGCCGCTGGCCGCCCGTCAAGCTGTTCGCCACCGACGTGGAACAGCACAACGTCGACTTCGGCAGCGCCGGCGTCTTCTCCGAGGCCATCACCACCGAGGTCTCACCCGAGCGCCTGGAGCAGTGGTTCTACAAGCGCGGCAACCATTTCGTCATCAAAAACGAGATCCGCCAGAACATCGTCTTCGCGCGGCACAATCTGCTGCAGGACCCGCCGTTCACGCGCATGGATCTGGTGTCCTGCCGCAACCTGCTCATCTACTTTCGCGCCGAGGCCCAGGACCGGGCGTTGCGACGCCTGCAATACGCCCTCGCCCCCGGCGGCTTCCTGTTCCTCGGCTCCAGCGAGACCCTGGCGCAGCTGCAGACGGATTTCACCGCCGTCAACTCCAAGGCCAAGGTCTTCCGCATCCTGCGCCATCTGGCGCTGCCGCTGGACACGGGAGCGTCGCAGTTGCAGCGACTCACGGGCGGCGCCGGCGCGCATCCGCGGCGCCACGCGCACAGGGACCGTCAGCTCACCGACGCCGCCGTCATCGAGGCCGGCGAATCCGTCCTGCTACGCTCCTATGCACCCACCAGTCTGCTGCTCAACGCCAACCAGGAGCTGATGCACGTCTTCGGCGACGTCACGCATTACCTGCGCATCGGCGAGGGTGCCGTCACGCTGGATCTCGCCAAGCTGCTGCCACCCACACTGGCACCGGTGGCACAGGCCTTACTGCACAAAACCGCCCGCGGGCACGAGCCACTGCGCTCGGATCTGCTCACCATGCAGCTGCCGGACGGCGCCTGTGAGCGGCTGCGCCTGGTGGCGCGCAGCGTCTCCCTCGAGCAAGGCGAGCCGCACCTGCTGCTCTCCTTCGAGCCGGACATCGCACCCATCGACGACGGCACCGCCAGAATCGGCGCCATCGAGACCATGAACCTGGACCAGGAGCACGCCGAGCGGGTGCAAACCCTGGAGCGGGAGCTGGCCGCCACCCGCGAGAGCCTGCAGGCCACCATCGAAGAGTTGGAGACCGCCAACGAAGAGCTGCAGGCCACCAACGAAGAGCTCATGGCCTCCAACGAGGAGCTGCAGTCCTCCAACGAGGAACTGCAATCGGTCAACGAGGAGCTTTATACGGTCAACGCTGAGAACCAGGAGAAGATCGAGATCCTGAACCGCCTGAACGCGGACCTCGACAACATGGCCAAGGCCGCTGCGATTGCGACGATTTTCGTCGACGAGCAACTGCTGTTGACACGCTTCACACCCGAGGCGACCAGCCTGTTCAAGATCCGCAGCGGCGATCTCGGGCGCTCCATCGAAGACTTTACCAACCTGTTGGACTACCCGGAATTCGTCGCCGAGCTCAAGCGCACCATCGCCGAGGGCGAGATGACCCAGCGCGAAATCCGCGCCGCCAACGGTCGGCTCTACCTGCTGCGGGTGCTCCCTTACTCCGTGCGCGAGCACGAGGCCCGCGGTGCGGTGGCCACCTTCGTCGACGTCACCGTCCTGCGCAATGCCGAGCGGCTGCAGGCGGTGCTGGACTCCCTGCCCGAGCACGTGGCGCTGCTCGATGACGATGGCGAGGTGAAAATGATCAATCACGCCTGGCGTGAATTCGCATCGAGCCATCATGCCGAGGGCGGTCTCGGTGGTCGCTACCCCGATGCCTGGGCCGGCGACCGCGGCTTCGGTGCGGACCTCGAGCGTCAGCTGCGCGATGGGCTCGACAAGCTCATCCGCGGCGCCAGCGATGAGCTCTCCATGATCTATCCCTACCATGGCGACGATGGCGAGCGCTGGTTTGCGATGCATGCCGCACCCATCGTGCACGGCGGCGGCGGCATCGTCGTCAGTCACGTGGACATTACCCGCTGGTATCGCNGCCCACCGCGCGCCTAAGCAATGCCACCCTGCGCAATGATGACCTGCAGCGCCCGAATGAAGCCGATCAGGTATTCGAACAGCATGCGCCAGAAGATTTCCATCATGAGGAACATGGCGCCGAACAGCGCGCCGATGAGCCAACGCTCGCGTGCCCGCGTCAGCTGCAGCAACAACGCTTTACCCTGCGCCTCGGCGCGTTGCAGCGCCACGAACCGCCGCCGCAGCCACAGCGCGAACAGCCAGGCCGCCACCGGCATGACCACGGCCCCCAGATAGTAGAAGCCCATCAGCACCGCCGGGCTTAGAAAAGCCCGGAAGCTGAGGAAATCCACCAGGGCTTGCATCGCGCCTAGCCGTACACCAGGCAATGCACGCTGAACAGGTCGTCAGCATCGGTCCACACCTGCTCAGCGGCGAAGCCGGCCTCGGCGGCGAGGGCATGGAAGCCGTCGATGCGGTATTTGTAGGAGCATTCGGTGTGGATGGACTCGCCTTCGGCGAAGGCGAAGGTCTCGCCGGCGACCGTGACCCGCTGTGCACGGGTGCTGATGAGGTGCATTTCCACGCGGGCGAGCGCGGCGTTGAAGATAGCCTCGTGACGGAAGGCATCGCGGTCGAAATCCGCCCCGAGCTCGCGGTTGATGCGCGTGAGCAGATTCAGGTTGAAAGCAGCGGTGACGCCGTCGGCATCGTTGTAGGCCGCCTCCAGGCGATGCACATCCTTGATCAGGTCCACACCGATCAGCAGGCGGCCGCCGGGTCCAAGGATCTGCCCCACCCGGGCCATGAGCCGAGCCGCCGCCGGCGGCTCGAAGTTACCGACGGACGAGCCCGGGAAGAACGCCGCCCGCGGGTGGTCATGGTGATCCACCGGCAGCACGAAGGCGCTGGAATAGTCGGCGCAGACCGCATGGACATCGAGCGCCGGAAAGGCCGCCGCCAGCGCCTCAGCCGACTGCAGCAGATGCTCCCTGGAGATGTCCACCGGCATATAGACCGCCGGCCGCAGAGCCTCGAGCAGGGTACGGATCTTTACACTCGAGCCGCTGCCGAGCTCGATGAGCAGGGCCTCGCGACCCAGGCGCGCAGCCATCTCGGCGCCGTGGCGGCGCAGGATGCCGATCTCGGTGCGGGTGGGATAATACTCCGGCAGCGCGCAGATGGCGTCGAACAGCCGCGAGCCGTCGGCGTCGTAGAAGAATTTGGGCGAGAGGCGCTTTTGTGGCAGCGCGAGTCCCGCCAGCACCTCGGCGCGCATGTCCGCAGGCGCGGGATGCAGGTCATGAAAGTGCACGCGACGCGCGGCCGCGGTTCCCGTGGTGGTCTGCGACTGCATTATTGGTCCTCCGCCAGTCGAATGCCCTTGAACTGCCAGCGCTCGTGGGGGTAGAAAAAGTTGCGGTAGCTGGCGCGGGTGTGGCTCTGCGAGGTGGCGCAGGAGCCGCCACGCATGACCATCTGCGCGCACATGAACTTGCCGTTGTACTCGCCCAGCGCCCCCGCCGGGGGCCGGTAGCCCGGGTAGGCCAGGTAGGCGCTGGCGGTCCACTCCCAGCAGTCGCCGAAGAGTTGCCGCAGCCCACCGTCGGCCGGGCGCGCCGGCGCCGGCAGCGGATGCAGCACGCCTTGATCGACACAGTTGCCGACGACGGGCACCGCGGCCGCCGCGACTTCCCACTCGGCCTCCGTGGGCAAACGCCTGCCCGCCCAGCGGGCGAAGGCGTCGGCCTCGAAGTAGCTCACATGGCAGACCGGCTCCGCCGGATGCAGTGCCCGCAAGCCGCCCAGGGTCATCTGCTGCCAGGCATCGGCGCGCGCCAGCTCGGTGCCGGCGGCAGCCGCCAGCGGTTCCCAGTACAGCGGCGCCCGCCAGCCATACCGCTGCACCGCGTCCCAGCCGTCGGCGAGCCAGAGCGCCGGATTACGGTAGCCACCATCGGCGATGAACGCCAGATACTCGGCGTTGGTCACCAGTCGATCCGCGAGCCGATAAGGCCGCAGCAGCACCTGGTGGCGCGGCGTCTCGTTGTCATAGGCGAAGCCGGCGGCGGGGTCGGCGCCGATCTCGGCGACACCGCCATCGAAGCCCAGGTAAGCCACGGCATCCGGATCGGCGAGAGGCGTCTGCGGCAAGTCCTCGCGGTAGGCCGGCTTGAGCGGGTTATAGGCCAGGTTGTACTTGATATCCGTGACGAGCAATTCCTGGTGCTGCTGCTCATGATTGAGGCCGATGGCGAGACGCTCGGCCACCACGGGCCAGTGTGCATCGGCGCACTGCGCCAGCAGTCGCGCCATGCCCGCGTCCACATGGCGGCGGTAGTCGTAGACCTCTGCCACCGTGGGGCGGGACAA
>PR_CR_10_Liq_1_inCRDRAFT_1000964_pt1 | contig 16962 bp, 16 predicted proteins | sample PRCRCaboRojoPR_3_FD_10241 | JGI IMG/M metagenome (IMG submission 10241)
CCAATCTTACCTCCAATGGTTTTGCTGATATTTTCCTCCTACGGCTTTCTAATGCCGGAAATTTTGTCTTCGCTAAAGGCATGGGAGACGTAGGCAGTGATGTGGCCTACACCATGGCAGAAGATGAGCTGGGCAATATTTTATTGACTGGCAATTTTAGAAACACGGTTGATTTTGACCCAGGGTCTGGCATTTTTAATCTTACCGCCAACCCCAATACCTGGAGCCTCTTTTTGGCCAAATTCGATGTAACAGGCAATTTCCTTTGGGCGGAGGGAATCAAGGGGTCACAACGCATTTACTCCAGAGGATTGCATTACCTAGGGAATCAGGAAATTTTTGTGACAGGCGAAGTAGATACCGTCTATGATTTTGACCCATCCTCGGTTTTATGGAACAACTTTAGCAATGGTGAGGAGGATATTTTTCTGTACCGGGTAAAGGAGTGTACGGCAGATACTATTTCCATCGCGGTAAGCGCCTGTGAAAGTTTTGATTTTATTGGCCAAAACCTCACGGCCAGTGGAGTGTATGTAGATACCTTACGGAACGCCCTTAACTGTGATAGTATTATCACCTTAAACTTGACCATTCTAAATCCCAGCTTTTTCAGCTTTAGCGATACGGCCTGCCTGAGTTATTCCTTTGCTGGCCAAACTTTGGTTAATAGTGGGGTTTACACCGATACCCTAACCAATCAAGTAGGTTGTGACAGTATAATAAGTTTAAACCTTACCGTAAATCAACCCAGTAGTGTTGCCATTAGTCAAAGCGCTTGTGACGCCTTCATTTTTAGTGGGGATACGCTTACTAGCAGTGGTGTTTACACGGATACCCTTTTAACCCAAAGTGGCTGTGATAGTATTGTCACCTTAAATCTGAATATCAATAGCAGCCAACAATTCGCTTTCGCGGATACGGCCTGCTTTGCATATAATTTTAACGGTCAGAATCTCACCAACGGGGGTTTCTATACCGATACCCTCCAAACCAGCAGCGGTTGTGACAGTGTGGTTACGCTCAACTTAACCCTCAATGGAGCAGCCCCTACGCAGGTNAACGAAACGGCTTGTCGCNCNTTTGCTTTTGNCNGTAGAAACCTTACCGCNAGTGGCACCTATTTTGACACGCTGGCCGTTACAGGAAGTTGTGATAGCTTGGTGCAGTTAAACCTTACCGTGATAGCTATTGACACCAATGTGAGCAGAAGTGGTACAACCCTAAGTGCCAACCAAAGCGGGGCCACCTACCAATGGATAGACTGTGCAACCAATACCCCAGTGACCGGTGCCAACAACCGAAGCTTTACGCCCACCGCCAATGGAAGCTATGCAGTGATAATGAGCTTAAATACCTGCACCGATACTTCAGCGTGCACCGTGATCAATGATATTTCACTGTCTAATGCACCAGCCCTGCCTAAGGTGGAGCTCTTCCCGAACCCCACGGCTGATGCGCTGACTATTAAAATTACAGGTGGACTTTCAAAAAATAGCAGTTATGTACTCACCCCGGCCAATGGGCAAAGGGTGCAGGCTGGTGTTCTATATCAAAACCAGCAAGTTTTGGATTTAAGTGCCTTGGCGCCCGGCTTGTATTTTCTGGAACTTAAAGAAGTTACTGTTGCACAGCGGGTTTTCTCGGTAGTGAAGGAATAGGGATAGATTTAAAACAAGCTGCCTTTGTCCTAATACCATTGTCTTTTTACTTCTTTTAAGTACTAAGTACTTAGTATTAAGTACCAAGTACCAAGTACCAAGTACTGAGACTTTTCATTAATGCACCTGATGCCAAGTACTGCCGTCTTTGTACTGAAGTCTAAAATCTAAGATCTNAAATCCCAAATCTCCCTACTAACATCTAAATCCCAATAAACTTATACCTTTGCCCTCTCTCTCGGGGTGCTGTTTGTGCAGAGCAAATGGCTGAGATTATACCCGGATCTTTCGCTGCAAAGATCAAAGCCTGATCCAGGTAATGCTGGCGTAGGTAAAAATGCCCTAAGGGTAGGGCCAAGTTGAACTAAAATAAACACTAGAAGAACCCCGGCTTCTCTTCATTGATTTTATCATGAAAAGGAAGTTTTTCGTTTTTTCAGTGCTGGCAACATTGGGCGTGCAGGCACAACAACAAGACACCTTAAAGCCCCAACAGCTAGAAGAAGTAACCATTAAGGCCGTACGAGCAGGAGAAAACGCTCCGGTGAGTCAGCTTACGGTTTCTAAAAAACAAATTGAAGAAATTTACCAAGGGCAAGATGGCGCCTTTCTGCTGGATCAGATTTCACCCAGCATTGTCAGTTCTACTGAAAGTGGCACCAGCCTGGGCAACTACGGTACCTTTCGCTTGCGTGGCATAGATCAAACGCGCGTAAATCTTACCTTAAACGGAGTGCCACTGAACGACATGCTGGGCCAGGGCGTGTTTTTCTCCAACTTTGTAGACTTTGGCAACAGCATTGAGTCGGTGCAAATTCAGCGGGGGGTAGGCACCAGTACCAATGGTGTTTCTTCTTACGCGGGCTCCATCAATTTTGAGTCTATAGCACTCACCCAAAAAGAACCTTCCAGCGAAGTACAGTTTACGGGAGGCTCCTTTGGGACCCTCCGCGGAAGCGCAGAGGTACATACCGGTTTGCTGGAAAACCGCACCGCTTTTTATGCCCGGGTGAGTCATATTCAAAGTGAGGGCTTCAGAGATAATACTGCCACCAACGCGCAGTCTTTCTTTTTCTCAGGGGGTTATTTTGGGCAAAAACACGCCCTAAAGTTTACCGCTTTTGGCGGATTGTCTAAAAACGAATTAGGCTATACTGCTGTACCCGAAGCGGAGATTAAGGAAGACCCCACCACCAGTCTCAACTTCCTGGGTGATGAGGATGATTTTAACCAGTACATGCTGCAATTGCAGCACACCTATCGCCTGGCTTCTAAAACTAGCCTGGTAACCACTGCTTACTACAGTGGAGCCGGGGGCGATTTTTTTGCGGGTTATAAAGACACATCAGATGTTTTTTATCAAGAAAATTACCCCTTGTTCAACCAGCACTATGGCGCAATGAGTAATCTAAATCATAATGCCTTGCAGGGCAATCTGAAGCTCAACGTTGGGGTGCAGGCCTACCAGTTTTTACGAGAGAATATACAGTATGAAGTACCCGAAATTAACACCCGGTACAGTTACAATGAAAACTCATTTAAGAATGAGGCTTCTGCTTTCGCGAAAGCACAGTATCAGCTGAACCAATTTGAGCTTTATGTTGATGTCCAAGCCCGTGCAGTGCAAATGGGTTTTAGTACCGATGTGGCTTCCATTGGCCAAGATGTTTCCATACCTAATCGCGAATTCTTCTTTGTAAACCCCAAAGCCGGGTTAACTTATCAGGTAAATGAAAAAAACCAGCTGTATGCATCTTTTGGCCGCAGTGGCCGAGAGCCGACCCGGGTGGATATTTTTGGAGGTTTTAATTTGATAGACACCAATAGTTTAAACCTGGCCCTTAACACTGGCACACCTAAACCAGAGTACGTAAATGATTTTGAAGTCGGTTACCGTTTGCGCTCTGAAAAATACACCCTTAGTCTGAACGGCTTTTACATGGCTTTTGAGAATGAAATTGCCCCCATAGGAGAGGCGCTTAGTTTTGGCGTTTTAGCCCGGGTAAACCAGGCACCCAGTTACCGCACGGGGGTGGAGCTGACGGGGCAGGTATACCTAACGCGCAAGCTGCGTTTAGAAAGTCAGGCTACCTACATGCAAGCCGCCATAGAAACCTACAGCCCGGCTGATACCAATTTGGTGTACACCGATGTAACCCCGCTTTTAAGCCCAGAATGGAATGTGCGCGGCACGCTAAGCTATCAACTATTCCCAGGCTTAGAACTTTGGTGCACCGCGCGCTACTTGAGCGAGCAGTTTTTAGAGCTCACCAACAACCCCGAATTGACGGTACCCGCTTCGCTGGTTTTTAATGCCGGTTTCAACTATCAGTTTTACCAGGAACATAGCCTGGCCCTGCAGTTTAATAATATAACAGACCAGCTTTACTACACCCGCGGTCAAATCAGTTTTGGAGAGGCAGGCTACTACGTGCAACCGCCCTTTCATATTTACGGAACCCTAACTCTGCGCTTTTAATGAAAAATACATCTTTACTTTGCAGTGTTTTGCTGGTGTTCGGTTCGCTTTTCAGCGGATGTAACCCCAACGGCTCATCATCGGCCGAAGAGCCCAATACCAAGGTACCTACAGAAACCCCGGCCACTTTAGATACTTTGGTGCTGGCTTTAGACTGGCGGCCTAACGTTTTGCATACCGGTATTTTGTACGCGCAGTCGCAAGGTTGGTATCAACAAGCGGGGGTGCCGCTCAAAGGGTTTACACCCGAAGTAGACGGTTACACCAAAAAGCCCTTGAAAAAAGTGTTGGATGGGGAGGCGCATTTATCCATAGGTCCTTCAGAGCATTTATTTCATTACGCAGTGGATTCATGCAAAGTAAAAGCCCAGGCTATTGCCACTTTGCTTCAGAAAAGTCGCAGCGCCTTTGTGGTAAAAGCCGCTCAAGGATTGGACAATCCGGCCAAGTGGACGGGCAAAACCTATTTGGGCTACCACACCCCTTTAGAAGAAGAGGTGCTGGGTAGCATGATTGAAAATGCTGGTGGCGCACCTGATTTTAAAACCCAATTGCCCGGGCGCTTGGAACTATGGGAAGCTTTTCTAAAAGACTCTGGCCACATTGCCTGGGTGTTTTTGCACTGGGAGGCCATACGAGCCCAGCAGGCCGGAGTAGAGCTCAACACTTTTATACCCAATGATTACGGGGTGCCCTATGGCTATTCTTCGGTAATTATGGCACCCAAGCCCCTGCCTGAAAACTGGGAGCCTAAGGTGCGCGCATTTTTAGCGGTTACGCGCAGGGGTTATCAGGCCGCCATCCGCAATCCTCAGGCGGTACTAGATAGTCTGGTGCGTTTTGTTGAGCACCCTAATTTTAGTGATACTTCCTTTTTACGGGCGGCTCAGGCCGATATTAATGGCGCCTACTATAATTTAGATTCAGTCCCTTGGGGCCAAATGAGTGAAAACACCTGGCAGCAATACCTGGGTTGGATGGCGCAAAAGCAATTGCTGGATTATGAGAAAATTAAAGGCCTGCCAGCCGAAGCTTTCTTCACCAATGCCTATTTACCCCAGAGTGAATAGACGTTTTACAGCCATTTTTCTACTGCCTGAATAGCGTTTTGAAGGCGTTCTGAACCGGTTCCCTTGACAATGGCAAAGGGCCGGTTTTTTTCTTCAATAAGGCGCTTATGCGCTTCAAAAATTGCTAGGCGCTGTTTAGGGTTTTCACGTAAGGGATCGGCTTCCCAGGGAAGGTCTGGGTAACAAATCAGATAGTAATGCGGATTCGGTTGGGCAAGCAAGGCTTGCAATTCTTGCGGGCGCTTTTGATATACAAAATCTGACCAAACGGCAAAATTGATTACATCGGTGTCTAAAAACACCGGGCTTTGGGCATCCGCGCAAGCGATTTGGTTATGCTGCCATTGCCCAGCCAGCATGTGTTTGAAGTCTGCTAAGGAATATTGCGGTCCGTGCTTTTCAAGGTACGTGCGGGCAAACTCAGGTACCCAGGCGCTTTTAAAATAGTCTGCCAGAGCTTGGGTTAAGCTACTTTTACCGCTGCTCTCTGGGCCGGTTACAACAATGCTTTTGGCTAGGTCCATGAAAAATATCCATTTATAGCCAGTGCAGTGTACACTAAAAACAGGAGTGCAGTTAGGTACAGCTTGCGGCTGAGGTAGAGGTACACAGAAGCAGCATCAATCACTATAAAATAGAGCCAATTCTCGGGAAAGAGGTTGATTTGCAATAAGGTTGCAAAAACGCTGAATACGGTAGTGAAAGAGTCAATTAAGGGCTTGGCTGCATTGGTGTAGCGTTTTAAGAGGAAGCCACTAACCAATACCAGCGCCAGACCGGAGGAGACGATGCCCGCGTGAAAATTAAGGGGCAGCTGGCGCATGGTTTCTTCCAGCCCGCGGCCCCAGTGTTGGTAGCCGTATACGGCAGTGGCCAGGTAAAATCCCTGCAGGAGCATTTCGGCATAAATTCGTTTTTGGCCACAGATTACCAAGTACAAGGCGGCTGAAAGCAAGGCAAAAAGCCAGCACCAGATAATGCCCTCTGTAATGAGAACCGTGTAGGCAATGCTGCACAGCACGGCCAGGGCTTCCAAAATGAGCAGTAATCTGCCAGACATTAATACCTTTTTATAGTCATGTCAGACAAATCTCCTTTTAGAATTTTCAGCACAAAGGGGCTTTGGCCACTTTCAAAAGAACGGGTGATTTCTTGTTCTAAAATTTGAAATACCGTGTGGGCCTCACCAAAAATTTGGGTGCTCATGCATTGGGTCACCACCTTTATTTGCGGGTGATGGTGCAGGCGTTCCAGAAAGTCATCTACCCGGTTGAGGTAGTCTTCGGTTAAGGGGTGCTTGGAGATTTCTACGGAAATATCCATACGAATACGCTTTAGGATTGGTGAACGGCTTCGGCTATTTGGCGCAGCAGTTTGGGATTGCTTTCTGTGGCGTTGCCTACTACAATTACATCGGCCCCAGCCTTGCAATTAGCGACCGCTTTTTCTGGGGTTTTTATGCCGCCTCCCACAATGATGGGGGCGTCTACCGCCTGCCGCACTTGCTGAATCATGCTTTCAGAAACTGGATATTGGGCACCGCTTCCTCCGTCCAGATAAATAAGCTTGAGTCCCAGCATTTCACCAGCCATAGCGGTGCAGGCTGCTATTTCTGGTTTATGATGCGGTATGGGTTGGCTCCCGCTCATATAGCTGGCGGTGGTGGCTTGGCCGCTTTCTACCAGAAGATAGCCGGTAGGCAAAATTTCAAGGTCAAGTTGCTTTAGGTAAGGAGCAGCAATCACCTGGTTGCCTATTAATAAATCAGGGTTACGCCCTGAAATAAGACTCAGAAAAAGAATAGCGTCTGCCTTTTCACTTACCTGTAAAACACTGCCGGGGAAGAGAATTACGGGAATATTTGTAAGCGACTTAACTTTTACCAGGCAAGACTCTAGAGTGTCTTTTAATAGTAGAGAGCCTCCTACGAAAATATAATCTACATGTGCTTGATTGGCTTCCTGCACCAAATGCTTTAACTGATCTTCACCCGGGGTATCAGGATCAATTAGAAGCGCCAGCTTTTTTTGTTTTTGCTGACGTGCCAGGGCAAATGTTTGGAGTACGTTGTGAGCCATAAACTTGAAGCCACAAACCTAATTAAAATACAAAAATAAAAGCCTACAAATTAGGGGTTACGCCAACCGTAGGTGAGTATAAATTTCGGGAAGGTTNTAAAGCGCAGGGTAANGTGGGTGCGTTTACCTGCACGCAGCAATACGGCCTGAGTGCTTTGTGCCTGCTGGTATAAAAATGGCTGAATGCGAATTTCTTTCTTAAAGTCCAACTGCCGGTTTCCCTCTATTTTTACAATGGCTTCTTTGCCACCCCAGTAGGCCGTTAAGTGTTTTATTTTAGCTTCCGGGTGCAGCGTTTTATTTTCTTCGGTGCGTATAAATTTAGATTGTATCTTTTCAATACCCTCTCTAAAGCACTCCAAATCAATGCCTACGGGCAACTGCTTGCTAAAAATTACAGCCGCATATTGGCGGGTGTGTGAAAAGGAAATATGACCTACTGATTCCAGTTGAGGTTTGCCTTCTGCGCTGTAAAATACCTTGGGGTTCTTGCCAAAAATTTCAGCCAGGCAATGCCTTAGGGCTAAGAATTCTCTTTTTCGAACCTCATTTTTAAAGGATTGAAATCGCTCTTTTTCTTCGGGGTGTAGTTCTATGCCTTGCTTCAAATGATCAGTGTTCTCGGTAATGTGCCAAATCACTACTTCAAATAAAGATTGTCTAAGATGTTTGAATACAGGCATTAAACTCTATCTATGGGTTTTTGATACAGGATTTCTTGAAGTATCTTTGCCAAAATTTTGAACAAAAAACACTTATGAGTACTACTNTAGGAAAATACATTCCTTACAAAGTTAAGGACATTTCATTGGCTGAGTGGGGTAGAAAAGAAATTGAGTTGGCAGAAGCCGAAATGCCCGGACTCATGTCATTACGCGAAGAATTTGGGAAAGACAAGCCTTTGAAAGGGGCCCGTATTGCCGGTTGTTTGCACATGACTATCCAAACAGCTGTGTTAATTGAGACATTAATTGAGCTTGGCGCTGAGGTAACTTGGTCATCTTGCAATATTTATTCAACCCAAGATCAGGCGGCAGCCGCTATTGCCAAAGCCGGTATCCCCGTATACGCTTGGAAAGGCATGAACGAAGAGGAGTTTGACTGGTGTATTGAGCAGACCTTATTTTTTGGTGAAGACCGCAAACCTCTTAATATGATTTTAGATGATGGCGGTGATCTGACCAATATGGTTTTAGACCGTTACCCTGAGCTTACAGCCGATATTAAAGGCTTGAGCGAAGAAACCACCACGGGTGTTCACCGTTTGTACGAGCGCATGAAAAAAGGAACCCTTCCTATGCCTGCCATAAACGTGAATGACTCGGTAACCAAGTCAAAGTTTGACAATAAATACGGCTGTAAGGAATCTGCCGTAGACGCTATTCGCAGAGCTACTGACGTAATGATGGCTGGTAAAGTAGCAGTTGTAGGTGGTTATGGAGACGTAGGTAAAGGTACGGCCGCTTCTTTAAGAGGAGCCGGATGTCGGGTNATTGTTACCGAGATTGATCCTATTTGTGCCTTGCAGGCCGCTATGGATGGCTTTGAAGTAAAGAAAATGATTAATGCCGTAGAAGAAGCGGATATTGTGGTTACCGCTACCGGTAATAAAGACATCATTTCCGGAGCCCATTTCGAGAAGATGAAAGATAAAACCATCGTGTGCAACATTGGTCATTTTGATAATGAGATTGACGTAGCCTGGCTCAAACAGAACCACGGAAACACCCACGTGGAAATTAAGCCTCAGGTAGATAAGTACACCGTAAATGGTAAAGATGTTATCCTTTTGGCTCAAGGCCGATTGGTGAACTTAGGCTGCGCTACTGGGCACCCAAGTTTTGTAATGTCTAACTCTTTTACCAATCAGGTATTGGCGCAAATGGAGTTGTGGAACAATACCGATCAGTATAAAAATGAGGTGTATACTTTACCCAAGCATTTAGATGAAAAAGTAGCCGAATTACATTTGGCTAAGATTGGCGTAGAGCTTGAAGAACTTAGTTCAGAGCAAGCTGAGTACATTGGGGTAGACCAAAAAGGGCCCTTTAAACCAGAGTATTATCGCTACTAATAGGATAGTAAACTTCATTAAAGACCTCACCAAGGAATTGGTGAGGTTTTTTTTTAGATCTGATATAACCCTCAAACACTGGCATAGGCAAAGAATATTAGTATTTTTACTATCGATAAAGATATGCCAACACCCTTAAAGGAACATGTGTTAATTGCCAAGCATACCACCGACATGGTTTGCCTGCATGATACAGAAAATGTAATCCGTTTCGCAACCCCATCCTCCAAAGCCGTATTGGGCTATGAAGCCTCTGCTTTATTGGGTAAAAAACTCACAGATTTCTTGACCGACAGCTTTATAAACGAAATGGATTTCAGCACGCTCATGCGTTTTTTTGACCAGCCCGATGCCCGCATCCGTTATCAGGTACTGCATGGCGATAATCGATTACGCTGGTTAGAGACGACTTTTACCAAAATATCTGAGCCTGAGTTTGTGGAATACCATATTCTTAGCACAACTAGAGACATTACTGAAAGTGTACACCTCACAGACGACTTGATGCAAGCGCTCAGTAAAGAGCAGGAATTAAGCAAGCTTAAAACCAACCTGTATTCGGTTGCTAGCCATGAGTTTAAAACACCGCTGGCCGTAATCCAGGCAAACCTTGAAATGTTAAAATTCAAGCAGTCACCTCGTCTACTAGAAACTGGTTTGGCAGCTATGGAAGAGGAGGTAGATCACCTAAACTTGATGATTGAAGACATGCTCAAGCTTAAGAAATTAAACTTGGGCAGGCGAAACTTCAATTCAGCTCCTGTAGAATTGTTGCAACTATTGCAGGACCTAATTAAAAGTTGGCATGATAAACAGGTTAAAGGCTTAAACATCCAAATGAATGTAAATGGAGAGCCAAAGCTCGTCTTACTTGACTACTCCATGATACGCTATGTTTTTAGCAACCTTATTTCAAACGCTATTAAGTTTTCCCCTCAAAAGGGTACGATCAAAATAAGTGTTACCTTCAGAGAGCAAGATGTAGATGTTGAGGTAAAAGACAAAGGCATTGGCATACCTGAAGATGAGCAAAACGCTATCTTTCAGTCATTTTACCGAGCTAAAAACGCAGATAATATTGCCGGCACAGGAGTGGGACTCTCTATAGTTTCTGAATTTATTAAATTACATAAAGGAAAAATTAAAGTGAATAGCATACCTGGCGAAGGGAGTGCATTCATAGTTACATTACCTATAAAAACTAGCATGGCATGAAAAAGAAATTGCTATTAGTAGAAGACAATGAAAAGTTGTTGAATTCAATGAGTGCGCTTTTTGAAGATTATTTTGATATCTATGAAGGTAAGAATGGAGCCGCGGGTATTGAAAAGGCGCGTTTACACATGCCGGATATTATCATTAGCGACATAATGATGCCAGAGGTTAATGGCTATGATTTAGTAGAAGAATTAAAAGGTAATGATCGTACCTCTCATATTCCTATTATTTTGCTTACCGCTCTTGGCGAGGACGAACGGATTATTGAGGGCTACAATTACGGTGCGGATGATTACATTGTAAAGCCGTTTAAATTTGACGTTTTATTATCCCGGGTGAACAACCTGATAAAATCTAGAGAGCAGCTAAAGAGGATTTATGATAAATCCACTCCTGTGCATCATGAATTTGGTGTGAAAGACCCTTTGCTATCTCACCTTGAAGCACTTCTTGTAAACCATTTCAGGTTTAGAAATTTTTCAATTCCTAAAATAGCGGAATTAATGAACATGTCTACTCCAAAGCTTGAAAGAGAGATCAAAAAACTTACCGGCATGACGCCTATTCAATACGTCAATAACTTCAGGTTGCATAAGGCTAAGGATCTACTGCAGAAGGATGATAAGTCTGTTTTTGAGATTTCTCATAGCTTGGGCTTTAAAAGCTTAAGCTATTTTGGTAAGGCTTACAAAGAGATGTTTGGGGTTGCGCCTTCCAAAACCAAGCAATTATGAAGGTAATTGACTTATTGGTAATAGACAATGATCAAGTAAACAGCTTTGTGCTTAAAAATATTATCACTCGTAACTACGCCATGTCAAAGGTAAACCTGATAGCTGATGGCTCAGAAGCGCTGAAAGAACTGCACCAAAGAGATAACGCGAATCAACCTTTTCCAGATATTATTTTACTGGATATTTATATGCCCATAATGGACGGTTTTGAGTTCTTAGATCATTACACAGATCTTTATGCTCATAAAGAGAGTTTGATTTTCACCATGAGCAATTCACTCATAAAAGAAGACCAACAGAGGGCTAACGATTACTCAGTGGTAAAAGGATTTATTACAAAGCCCCTAATCTACAACAACATACAGTTTATTATTGAAACCTATCTTGATAATCAATCTTAGATTTTCACCTAAGCCAGTGTAGGAAATAGGAATGGCCAATTCCCTCACCGATATTGTTTTAGGCCTTTTAGCGGCCAGCTTCACACTTTTAGGTCATTGGGCCTTGGGTAGGTTTACCACCACTCAAGTCTTTAAGGCAGCAGCTATACCCACTAGTTTGGAGATAGTGGCAGGCTTTCCACTTTTTTTCTTTGCCTTTTTAGGGTTAAGCCTGTTTTTGCCGGCAAAATGGCCTACTTATATTTTACTGGCTCTAATGCTGCTGATATTCCTTCAAGAAAGGAAATACCTATGGCTTAAGATTAACTCTGCATTTAGTCATTATCGTTGGTTCTATCTTATTTTAGTTTTATTGCTGCTGCCCGTCATTAGCCGCGTGTTAGGACCCCCTGTTTTAAATGATGGTCTAAAACACTATTTGCCAGCGGTAGAGTGGATATTCGAGAAGGGTCTTGAGTTTAACCCATACCTAACCGGTTACACCACCATGCCACAGGGCGCAGAATATCTGTTTACCTTGCCACATGCCTTAGGCGGTTACCAAGCTGTCCGTATTTTTGACGCATTGCTGGGTTTAGTGCTTTTGCACGTGGTGTTTCAAACGGCACGACTCTTTACCTCGCAACCCGGAGCCTTTATAGCAGTGCTGCTTGTTCTATTAGTGCCCAGAACGTGGCTGTGGTTGTTGGGTCAGGCCAAAGTAGACACTATGGCCATGTTGTTATTCATGGCTGGTTTGTATCTCACATTTAGCTCGTGGCGAAGAAGCCACCCTACATTTACACTGGTACTGCTTTCATCGGCTTTAGCCGTAAAGTATACTTTTTGGGTACTCTTGCTTGCGCCTACCGCTTACTTTTTCATCAAAATATTTTTGGTTGGCTTTAAGCCGAAGAATCTTCTCTTATTTATTATTCCAATTCTATTTGTGGCCCCTGTGATGGTAAAGAATAAGATTCAGGTAAACAATTATTTGGCGCCAGTTATCATCACCGGCAAGGAAACAAGGTTTATTCAAAAACATCGAAGCCAGGCGCGTCAGAAGTTAATTGAAGAGCGCAAAGCGGAGAATAGAAAGAATATTTACGCCGAGAATTTAATTGAAGATTTTAGATACCTAAAATCCTGGAGGCAACTTCTAGGTAGTGTAAAATGGTGGGTGCTGGGTATTTCTTGTTTGACTTTAATTTTTGCGGTTTCCATCTACAAAACCAAACCGAAGCTGACTGCACTTTTTCTACTAGGCTTAGCCATGCTGGTAATATGGATAAACAGGCTTGGGGTGGCCTGGCATGTTCCGCGATTTATATGGCCCATTTTAGTCATATATATCTTATTTAGTGTTGCTTATATGGAGCACACTTTGGCTAAGTTAAAAACTGACTCTAAAGCTCAAAGATCACTTTGGTTAGCGCTGGCGACTCTTTTAATTATTGGCAATGGTGTTCATTCTTACATTAGAAATTACCACTACTTTGAAGCCCTAAGTGCTAGTTTTTCTAAGCCTTTAGCTAAATGGTATCAAAAGCAAGAAAGGCCCTATTTTGCTTTTTCAGCTGCTTTAGACCAAAAAAAATTACCAGCCAGCCAAACCATTTATCTCATAGAGCCCGCCTTTGGACTAATGTCATTTGAAAGTTGGCAGGCAATAGGAACCCAAGAAGCTATTTACCAAAATATTACGGAAAAGAGGCCGCTGCCCAAAAAGGGATTTTTGGTATGTCACCAAACTTCAATCGAGAGCCTTTTCAAGCGTTTCGGGGCAAGACTAAAAGTCAACATGAAAGAAGGAGAATACTATTTATTGGAATTCGCCAACGGGGAGAATACCTAGCTCTTGATGATGCGTTTTCATCTTTGCCTTTCTGGAATCCAGTATTTCCTGCTGTTTCCTAATGGCTGCTATCATTCTAACCATTAAGAAGGTTGACACAATAGCAATGCCCAGCATTGTGTTTAACAAAATAAGCCAGCCTAGATTAAGACTATAGGTGAGGATTGCCGCATACTTAAAAGCTAGTATCCAAGTTATACTTAAACTAATCCTGCTGGTAAGATTCTCATTGAGCCTCTCTAGTTCTGTATAGAACTTACGGTAAAACTGCTTATGCTCATTCTGATGCATCTTCACCCAAACCAGATAAATGGCGGTGTGAATTGGGATGACTAAAATTAAGAGTTCTTGGTAGTTATTTAAATTATTTATTAAGTCAGAGTTCTGGACTAGAAGATTTAGCAGTAAAAGACTTAAGCTTAGAAGCGATACGATGCCCGGAAAGATAAAATGTGCTTTTGGTTTTAGCTTAAAACGTGTGGTTCCTTCAAAAAGCGTTTGGTGGTAATGCATAAACAAAGGACCTAAAAATGCGGACAGCGCTACCACTAAAGTTTTTATAACAATCTGAAAAAAAGGGTCTAAAAACCAAGAGGCAAGACTATTGGTCATAAAAGAACCCGCCCAAAGCATAGCTACTATAAAAAAGACTATGGAGGACTTAGGGGGCAGAATGAACCAGAAAATCAGGAAGGAAGCTATCCCTACAATGGCAGGCAAAAGCAAAAGAAAATAATTTAAAATCATGTTTTGGATTTATTAATTTTTTTCCTCTAAATATTCGCTATCGGTATTGATCTTCCATAGCTTTTCAAAGTCTGAGCTTTTGCTCAGGATTAAATCTCTCGCTTTAAAGGCTGTGAGCATGCTATGGTCCTGGTTATTGTACTTATGCATACCGTTACGGCCAATGGGAATGAGATTGCTGTGACTTTTAAGAAAACTCACAATTTCATTAAAATCCTCATAAACACCTGTGTAGGATGGATAGGCTTTAGGACACCGCACTACAGTTCCATCCACTACCTCCTGTGCATCCAGTACGCCAATAGATTCAAGCTCTTTAGCCGCAAAATCAATAATTTCTTTGTCTTTCATTTTCCAAAGATCATCATGCCGATAGCAAAAGTACTCGGCTCCAAGCCAGGTTTGCTTTGGGTTGGCCACCATGTAAGGACTCCAATTATTGAAGAGCTGAAGCCGGCCTAACATAACATTTCGGTCTTGAATGTAAAGCCAGTTATCCGTTACTCGCTTACCCTGTTTATTTTTGAGTTTAATGGTATTTGCAAGTAAACCTACAATCAAAAAGTCTCTGTATTCGAGATTTCTGGCTATGCTGCGTAACTGGTCAGGAACCTCTTTGGTAAAAGCCTCAATCAAGGGTCTCACAGGCATAGAACTAATTAGGTAGTCGGGGTTTAAAGTTTCAATATCGGAACCTTTCCGTAAGAAGCTTATTTTGGAAACTTTATTTTCATCATCGGTCCAAATATTTTTTAATTGGGCCTCCATCTCAATTTTCACACCTTGGCTCAGGCATTTATCCCGTACCTTTTCCCACATTTGTCCAGGTCCCTTAGCGGGATAAAGAAAGTGCTCTACCAGTGAGGTTTCTGTTTTTTTACTGAACCCTTTAGGCTTGCCCAATACGTTCTTTAAGGAGTGAAAAATGATTCGCCTTATCGAAAGCGTTTTTACTCTTTGTCGGCCCCAGGCGTCACTAATTTCGTGGCATTCTTTACCCCAAACTTTCCGGGTGTAATCTTTAAAGAAAGTATTGTAAAGTTCTTTTCCAAAACGGTTTATATAAAAGTCTTCCAGATTTTTTTCTTCCTTAATAGGATTTACTCTAGACTTTAGAATGCCTAAAGTAATTTTTAACGATTTGTAAAGCCCTAAATTTTTCAACAACTTCGGTTTAAGTTGCAAAGGGTAGTCAAAAAAGTGCTGGTTGTAGTAGATCCGAGACTTTCTAGGTCTTATTAATAGAGAGTTTTGCTTATTAGTATTGTTTAAGTCAGTGGGGAGAACCTTGCTTTTATTTTGATAATTTATGGTGTTTACATCGGGTTCGGCATGGAGTGGCATTATTTCAGACCACCATCTTAGTACTTCGTCATGCTTTGAGAAAAAGCGGTGCCCGCCCAGATCAATTAAATTGTCCTTATAGTTGACCGTCTTACTAATACCCCCTACTTGATTAGATTGCTCAATTATGGTGATTTTATACCCTAGATATTTAGAAAGCTCATAGGCAGCAGTTAATCCGGCTGGACCGGCACCTATAATCACTATTGACTTTTTATTGGCTAGCTTTTGACTCAAGACAGATTGTTTTTAGGTGGCCCAATATAAAACCAAAAACAGCAATTTTGAAGTAAAGCTGGTGAAGAAAATAATAACTTACTAGGTTTCTTGATTTACCAAATTGAGCTAAATAGAAGTACAATGACCTTTGAATAACAATTTGCAAGACTAATGCTATTGCAAAAAGTATGAAAAAGGTAGGAAAGAAAGGGCTCATCACCAGTAGGAGTGCTTGAGCCAAAGCAAGAAAAGCGCTAAGTTTTTCCTTGGGGGAAGTGTTTAAGCCTGCGTTATTCCAGTTTTTTTCTTCATTTAGAAGTTGGGTCCATGGCACAGCCCTAGACCAGAGATCGGTCTTGAGCATATTCCTAAGAGTCCAGCATTTGTGGTGCTTTATTTTCACATCCGCTAGAAGCTTTATTGTGTAGCCATTGTTCAGTAACCGGTAGCCCAATTCAATGTCTTCAATGGAGGGCCGAGCGTAGCGGCTTGCGTTAAAGCCGCCCACGGCTCTAAAAGCTTCATGCTTAATGATTCCAAAAGCACCCCAAAACACCCCAAGCTGGCCATGATTTTTCTCATGATGATAGGCATGAAGTAAGTTCCTGAACTGCGAAACGATGGTTTTACAACTAGGTTCCCGATCATAGCAGCCAATTAGCCCATCTAGTGCATCTTTTTGTAGGTGATGGTAAGCAGTTTCTAAAGTTTCAAGGTGATGCTGCGTATCCGAATCACAAAAGCATACGTATTGACCATTGGCCGATTTAGCCCCTAGATTACGGCAAAATGCCGGCCCCTTTTGCTCGGGATTGATTACCTCAATCAGCTTGTAATGCTCATCTTTTTCTGATCTTTCGGGCTTCCAGCCATCATAAACCAAAATGATTTCATAGTCTTGAAAAGAGCCTGCTTCTATGGAGCCGAGCAGCTTTTGGTAATGCCCATCTTGAGGTTGCACGGGAACTATTATGGATATGGCCGGAATGTAAGTCAAGCGCTAAAATTAACGTGAGCAAATGTGCTAATCTTTTTGCTGTTCACCTAGGTTACTCAAGGCTTCGCACAAAAAACCTTAACAATGGAGCAATTTTTTGCGTTACTAG
>PR_CR_10_Liq_1_inCRDRAFT_1000965_pt1 | contig 16954 bp, 12 predicted proteins | sample PRCRCaboRojoPR_3_FD_10241 | JGI IMG/M metagenome (IMG submission 10241)
TGGTTAATTGAAGCCTACAAAATGGCCCCAGACCAAGAGGCCTTTTTCACGCCTTTCTTTAACAAGTTGGCCGGTAACGCCACTTTGCAAGCGCAAATAAAAGAGGGTCTTTCGCCCGAAGACATCCGCAAAAGCTGGGAGCCCCGTCTTACTGCTTATAAGCAAATGCGTAGAAAGTATTTGCTGTATCCTTAAAATCAGTGATCAAGAGATACCAACATTTTGGCTTTTAATTTTATCCATTCTACACCGGCAAAAAGCAGCTACTTCTTACCTTCGCAGCACTATTGATTTTTAACCTCTTAAAAATATTTTCATGAAAGTTACCGTTGTGGGTGCAGGGGCCGTGGGGGCCAGCTGCGCAGAATACATTGCCATTAAAAATTTTGCCTCTGAAGTAGTTTTGGTAGACATTAAGGAAGGCTTTGCCGAAGGTAAAGCCATGGACTTAATGCAAACCGCTTCTTTAAACGGCTTTGATACGCAAATTACTGGCAGCACCAATGATTATTCCAAAACAGCCGATAGCGATGTAGCGGTAATCACTTCAGGCATTCCGCGTAAGCCAGGCATGACGCGTGAAGAACTTATTTCTACCAATGCAGGTATTGTTAAAACAGTAGCGGAAAACATTATCAAGCACTCACCTAACGTAATTATTATTGTGGTATCTAACCCTATGGATACCATGACTTACCTGGCGCATCAGGCCTTAGACTTACCCAAAAACCGCATCATAGGTATGGGCGGTGCTTTAGACTCTGCCCGCTTTAAGTACCGCTTAGCGGAGGCCTTAAAAGCCCCTATTTCGGATGTAGACGGTATGGTAATTGGCGGTCATTCAGACACCGGCATGATTCCTCTAACCCGCTTGGCCACGCGCAACAGCGTGCCCGTTTCGGAATTTTTATCAGCCGACAGGCTAGCGGAAGTGAAAGAAGCTACCAAAGTAGGGGGTGCCACCCTGACCAAATTATTAGGTACTTCAGCCTGGTATGCACCGGGTGCAGCAGTTTCTTCAATGGTACACGCCATAGCCAATGATTCGCATAAAATGTTTCCTTGCTCTTGCCTATTAGACGGTGAGTACGGATTGAACGATCTTTCTATTGGCGTACCAGCTATTATTGGCGCAAACGGTATTGAGCGCATTGTGGAGATTGATCTCAATGACGAAGAAAAAGAGGCTTTGGCCAACAGCGCCACTGCAGTGCAAAAAACCAACAGTTTACTTTCTTAGTAACGATTTAAGTATATTTCAAAATACGCCTCGTGAATTACATTCACGGGGCGTTTTTTTGGCGGGGCTGAGGTAATGCTTCATGAGCCAGGCAATAAACCAGGTGCTGAAAAAGGTGAAGCTGCTGTAAATTACCGCCACCAAGGCCATTTCTGAACTGTTTAAAACAGAGCTGGCAATAAATATAGCCAGCGCACTATTTTGCAAGCCCATTTCTACCGCAATGGTGTAAGCACCGTCATGCTTAATACCCATGTAGCGGCTCACATACAAGCCAAAAAACATGGTGATTGCGTTAAGCAAAACCAGCGGTATCAGAAGGTTCAGGTTTTCCAGAAAGGCCGTGGGCTGGCCATCGTCTTCTACAAATAGCGCCAGAGCAAAAACCCCCAAAAGGGTGGCCGGCAGCAGAATACGCAGTGCAGGCTTTACTTTTTCTAGGTACTCACTGGGGCCGTACTGGTTAAGGCCTATACCGGCCACTACGGGCAAAACCACCGTAAATAAAATCTCCTTAAAAGTGTCGGTCAGGCCGATGGAGATATGGGTGTTTTCAGCCCCTAGAAAAATCTCCAGCGCCAGACTAACGTACAGCGGAATGGTAAATAAAATGGCAAAGCTGTTGAAAGAGGTGAGTGATACCGAAAGGGCCACCCTCCCTTTGAGCATGTGCGTAACCAAATTAGAGGCGGTACCGCCCGGAGCTGATGCAATAAGAATGATGCCGGCCTTATAAATAGGCTCAAGAGGCCAAAAGTACACCAGGGCAAAGGCCAGCAGGGGCAGGGCAAAAAGCTGCGAGGCCAGACCGGTAAGAATGGCCTTAGGCTTTAAAAAAACCCGTGTAAAGTCTTTAAACTTTAGGTTGATGCCAATACCCAACATGATAAAGGCAATAGCTCCCGGCATTAAATAGTCCATAAAACTGCTCCTGAAGAAAGCTGAGCCCTGCGCAGCGCTCTTTTAACTAATCATCTTGCGCATCAGAAGCTGTTTCCTCCTTTTTTTGTTCAGCTTCCAGCTGCCTTATTTCCACGTTGAGCATTTTCATTTGACCCTCTAAACGATCAAGTAGCTCTTGCTGGCGCTTTATTTTTTTCTGTGCTTCTTTAACAATGGGTGATTTTGGATCACTGCTGCTAAAGAAACTCATGTTAGTTTCCAGTTGGCCAAGCTCCTTTTTAGCCTCTTCTATATTTTGCCTTAAAGATCTACGCTCTTGCTTGAGTTTTTTATCGCCACCCTGCGCCTCCAGGCTCTTCATTTTATTTTCAAACCTGATGCGGTTCGCTTCTTCGCGGCCTAAATCAATGGCGGCAAAATGGGCATCTAAGGCATCATTAAACTGTTTTTCAATTTTGCCTTTGCCGCGCGGAACGGCTCCAATTTTGCGCCAGCGGTTAATAAAGTCTTTGAGCTCATTAACACCTTCTTTGCTATTTTCAGTGTTTAGTTTGTGTTCTTTAAGCTCAGCCAGCAGGGCATTTTTAGCCTCCAGGTGTTTTTCCAATTCCTGATCGCGGCCTTTGTTGTGCTCCGTTAAGCGATCAAAAAAGTGGTTGCAGGCCGCCCTAAAGGTTTTCCAGATTTTATCGCTTTCCTTTTTGGGAACATGGCCAATTTTCTTCCAATCGGCTTGAATTTTCTTGAGCTTATTGGCGGTTTCACGCCAGTCTTCACTGTCTTTTAAAGCCTCTGCCTCAGCCACTAATGCCCGTTTTTTCTCCAGGTTGACCTGATGTTCTTTTTTGAGGTTCTTGTAAAACTCGTTTTTCTGATGGTTAAAATGGCGCATCGCCTCGCGGTAGTCTTCCCAAACGGGGTCATTGTCGGGGTGATTGAGCCGGCCTATCTTTTTAAAATTTTCACTGTACTCCTGAACTTCCTTCATGGCTTTTTGCCATTGGTGGTGCTTGGTAAAATCAGTGGCAACGGCCTTTATTTTTTCCACCCAGTCCCGCTTTTGGCCTACTAGAATTTCCCGCGCTTCGTGTAGCTCTTGAAAATAGGCCTCTCTTTTGTCATGCAGCTCTTTAGTGATATCACTGAACGTATCCCACAATTTTTCGCGTAAATCAGGTTCTACCGGGCCCACATGCTTCCATTCTTTGTGCAGCTCTTGCAACAGCTTAAAGGCTTTGGGCTGATCTTTCCATTCCAGTAGTTCCTTTGCCTTTGCAATCAGCTCTTCCTTTTCTGCCCGGTTTTTTTTGTAGTCTAAATCGCGTAGCTCCTTATTAATGTCTATGTACTCATAGAAATTGTGCACATGGTGATGCCAGGTTTGCCAAAGATTGTGACTTTCGGCCCGCGGCACCGGGCCGGTGTTACGCCATTCCTGGCGGATTTCATTGAACTCTTTAAAGGTTTTACCAATAGACTCTTCTTTGTTTACCAGGTTTTTGAGCTTTTCAATCAGCTCTTTTTTCACCTTAAGGTTCAGCTCTAGTTTATCGCTAAGCTCTTGGTAGTATTTTTTTCGCTGGTGGCGGTATTGGCCGTACACTTTTTTGAAGCGCTCGCGCAAGGGCTGAATAAATTCAAAATCAATTTCATTACCGCCTTGCTCTTTGAATTCTTCTAATTTTTGAGCACGCTCTTCGTTTAGGTTGCGGAGCAGATATTTTCGAATGGCTTCAAAATGATCTTTGAGTTTTTGCGCGGGTTGTTGTGCCAAAAGCTTTTCCGCTTCACTCACCAGTTTTTCAGGTTGGTATTCGGCATAGTCAGGCAGTTCCAGTTCCTCAGGATGCTCTTCAGACTCGTCATCACTCTCTACTTCCTGGGTATCGTCTTCATTTTCCAGGTCCTCATCGGTTGCGGCCGTTTCTTCTTCGGGCTGTGGCTCTTCTTTTTCAGGCTTTTCAGCCGATGGTTCCGCTGAGGGTTTTTCGGTTTCAACGGGGCTCACCGTGTCAGCCGACTTTTCTTCAACCGGTTGCGTGTTATCCGTCTTCACCTCTTGGGCTTCTTTAGGTTCAGGCTGGGGCCCGTCTTCGCTTGCCTCAGTCTGTTCGCTTTTAGGGCCTTCACCTACTGGGTTATTTTCTTCCTTATTTCCGTCAGTCGGTTGCGACTGGTTGTCTTGCAAATTCTCCATGAATATGATCTCTAGTAGGCAAAATTATAATTCATTCCATATTTCCCACGCCTTTTCGGCCTGTAATTCAAGCATTTTTAAACCGTTGGCAATTTGGGCTCCTCTAAATTCTGCCTCCTTAAGTAAGGCAGTTTTGGCTGGGTTGTAAATTAAATCATACACCAAATGCTCCTCGCTAAGGTGGTATAGCTCAATAGGGGGGCGGTCTTCAACCGCGGGATACGTACCGCGTGGGGTGGTGTTAATTAACACGCGGTGGTCTTCCAGCAACTGGCCTGCTTCCAGGTAACCAATTTGTCCTGAACCTTTGGGGGTACGGCTCACCAGCAGGTGGGTCATGCCCATTTGATCCAGCGCATAGGCTACGGCCTTGGCGGCACCTCCGCTGCCCAAAACCAAGCAGCGTTGTTGGTGAACGCTTAAGAGCGGATCAATACTTTCTTTAAAGCCCCACCAATCGGTGTTGTGACCAATCCATTGACCCTTATGCTTCACTACCGTGTTTACGGCTCCTATGGCTTTGGCATCGGGCGACAGCCCATCTAAAAAGGGAATAATTACCTCTTTGAAAGGAAAGGTAACGTTGTAGCCTTTGAGGCCAGGGTGGTTGAGGAGTAGGGCAGGTAGTTCTCCTATGCCATTCAGTTCAAAATTTTCGTAGCGATAGTGGCTTAGNCCCAGAGTGGCAAACTTGCCNTGGAAATAGTTTTGAGAGAAAGAATGCTTGAGTGATTTTCCTATAAGTCCAAATTTCACCGCTTATGTTTTTGCACTGATTTTACTTCTACTTTCCAAAACCCAAATAACGGCAAAGCCTACTATGGCAGCTACCAAGGCCCAAATTAACTGAGGGTCGGCATCAAAGTTTTGCGGCAATACGCTTTTTTGGGTGAGGGGAATTTCTTCACCGTGCCGGTCAAGGGTAGTTTGGGTGGTAATTTTCCAGGGCCAGACTTTATTTAATGAGCCAATCATAAATCCGGTAAGCATGGCAATGGTGGTGTTTTTGTAATGCTTGAACATCCACGAAAGTAGGCGGGCGAAGCTGAGCAGGCCTACCACGCAGCCACTTAAAAAGAGCAGAATGGTTTGAAGATCCAGTTCAGAGAGGGCATTTAAAATATACTTGTACTTGCCTAAAAGCAATAAAATAAAGCTGCCTGAAATTCCGGGCAAAATCATGGCACAAATGGCTAGAGACCCAGAAAGGAAGATGAACCACCAAGCTTCAGGCGTTTTGGCTGGCGAGGCTACCGTAATGAAATAGGCCAGGCCTATGCCCGCTACCATGATAATCACTGCGGTGGCATTCCATTTTTCTACGCTTTTACCCACTACCACTGCGCTGGCTACAATGAGGCCAAAGAAAAAAGACCAAACCAAAACGGGCTGGGTTTCTAAAAGATGGCTGATGCCCTTGGCCAGGCTTAAAACAGAAACGGCAATACCACTGAGCAGCACTAGCAAAAAGTTGGCATTGGCTTTTTTCCAGGCACTGGGTAAACCTTCTTTAAACAGAGCGGGAAGAGCTTCAGTGCTAATGGACTGGATGGAATTGATCAGCTCCTCATAAATACCGGTAATGAAAGCAATGGTGCCACCACTAACGCCCGGAACCACATCGGCTGCGCCCATGGCCATACCCTTTAAAAACAGAAATACCCTTTGCATACCCGTAAAATTTGGGGCAAATAAACTTAATTATTTATAAAGATGAATAGCGCTGTAACAACATTCATTCATGGCTCAAGAATAACGGGGTTGTGGATATTAATTAACATCCGGGTAATTTTAAAAAGCTTTTAATAATGTGATATTAATTATCATCTCAATTTAGCTTAACAATCTTAAAGTTGCTTAGCAAATTATAAACACAACTAAGCAAACTATGAATCGATTGGTATTAACATTACTAGGACTTTTGAGCGCTGGGCTGCTTTATGGGCAGGTGGCAGCTATAAAAGGTTCAATTTATGATGAAAACAACTTACCTATGCCCGGTGCCTCAATTTTTATTGAGGGGAGTAATTTAGGAACAACATCTGACTTGGCTGGAAATTTCACCTTGGTTGGTGTACCAGTTACTACCCAGGAAGTTACCGTTTCGTTTATTGGCTATGGCACGCAAAAAGTTGTGGTGGCTCTTGCTGAGGGTCAAACAGAGCAACTAACTATAAACATGCGTCCTGCATCTAATAACCTGGGCGAGGTTACCATAGTTGGAACCTTAAAAAGGGGGCAAGCTAAGGCCATTAGTGTACAACGAAATAACACGAACATTACCAATGTAGTTTCTTCAGATCAGGTAGGTCGTTTCCCTGATGCAAATATTGGGGAAGCCATGCGCAGAATTCCTGGAATAACCATGCAGAATGATCAAGGTGAGGCTCGAGATATTATTATTCGCGGAATGGCGCCCCAATTAAATTCGGTAATGGTGAATGGTGAGCGAATTCCTTCTGCCGAAGGTGATAACCGCAGAATTCAAATGGATTTGATTCCAGCAGATATGATTCAGACCATTGAAGTGAATAAATCTGTAACCCCTGACATGGATGCTGATGCTATTGGCGGAGCGGTTAATTTAGTTACCAGAGCTGCCCCAGGGAATCAAAGAATCTCTGTGACGGCCGCTTCGGGTGTAAATTTACTTTCTGAACAACCTATTTGGACAGGAGCTTTTGTTTACGGCAATAGGTTTGCAAATGATAAATTAGGAGTAGTAATTTCAGGTTCATACAATGACCATGATTTTGGTTCAGATAATGTAGAAGCAGAATGGGTTACTGATGACGCTGGCCGAACTTATATTGAGGATTATCAGCTTAGAAGCTATTTAGTGCGCAGAGTACGCAGATCTGTTTCCGCAAACCTGGACTACAAATTGAACAAGAACAACACCGTCTTTTTTAATTCTATTTACAACTGGCGCGATGATTGGGAAAATCGTTTTCGCTATAGAGTTACGGATATTGAGTTTGACGAAGGCCTGGGGTCATTTGTGGGTGAGGCTGAAAGAGAAACCAAGGGTGGTTTAAATAACGATCGTATTCAAAACAGAAGGTTGGAAGACCAACGCATGTGGAATTACCAAATTGGTGGTGAACACTTGTGGTTTAATAAACTGAAGGTAGATTGGTCTGCCAACTTGGCCCAGGCCAGTGAGGAGCGACCTAATGAGCGATACATTGTTTTTAAATCTGATGATGTTTATCCTGTCAATTTAAATAATGACAGCCGCTTTCCTATTGCCGTTCCTAATAACAGCAACCAATTTGATTTGGGTAATTTGGAGTTTGATGAGCTTACGGAGGAATATCAATATACCGAGGAGCGTGATAATAACTATCGATTGGATTTTGAACTTCCGATTGTGGGCAGAGGTAAATACAAATCTATCTTAAAATTTGGAGGCCGTTACCGAGGTAAAGAGAAGTTTAGAGATAATAATTTCTTTGAGTATGCTCCCTTGGCCGATATTGACCCCAATGCCATTGGAACGGTAGACATGACGGATCCGGGCTATTTAGTTGGAGAAGAGTATGAAGCTGGTGATTTTGCATCTCCTGAATATTTGGGAAATCTGGATTTAACCAATAGAAATCAGTTTGAAGAAGAATCAAAGCCCGCTGACTTTGCCCCGGGAAATTATACTTCAACAGAGAATATTACCGCTGGTTATATTATGGTAACGCAAAATTTTGGGTCAAAGCTTAGTGCTATTGCTGGTGTTAGATTAGAAAATACGGCAATAGATTACACCGGTAATCGCTATATTGATAGTACTGACGAGGTTTTACCAGTAAGTGCCACCCAAAACTACACCAACGTATTACCTGGTTTGCACCTACGCTATGCCCAAACAGAGAACTCAGTATTTCGTTTTTCAGTAAATCAAACCTTGGCACGTCCCAATTACTTTGATCTAGTACCCTTTCAGGAGATTTTAACAGATGATGAAGAAATTAATTTGGGGAATGCAACGCTTACGCCCGCTGTAGCTACTAACATTGACTTGAATTATGAGTATTACTTTAAAAGTATTGGTTTAATAAGTGGCGGTGTTTTCTACAAATCAATTAATGATTTTATCTACAGTTCTGTACGGGATAGTCTGGTAGCAGGGGAGGAGTTTGATATTACTCAGCCTAAAAATGGAGGTATTGCCCAAGTACTTGGTGCTGAAATAGCCTATCAAAGGAACTTTGATTTTATACCCGGAAATTTTTGGAAAAACATGAACCTTTACATGAACTATACTTACACGCAAAGCGAAGTAAGCGGTATAGAAGGAAGAGCAGATGGATTAAGCCTTGAAGGTACCGCTGGAAATATGTTTAACCTGTCTTTAAGCTATGAGAGTGACAAATTTTTAATACGCACTTCCATTAACTATGCCAGTGATTATATTGATGAATATGGAGGCGAGGCCTTTGAGGATCGCTACTACGATCAACAAATGTTTTTGGATATCAATGCCTCCTACGCTATAAAGCCTTACCTAAGGATATTTGTGGAAGGTATAAACCTTACCAATACCCCTTTACGCTTCTACCAAGGCATCCCTGACCGCACCATGCAGGTGGAATATTACAATGCCAGAATTAACCTGGGTTTAAAGCTTGACCTTTAGTTTATGAAGTTTAAAAGTATTTTATACCTGAGCACGTTTATGGCAGTATTGGCCTGTAAACAAGCATCTCAAGAGAACAACTCCACAACTGCCACTGGTTTAAAACCGGTGGTAGTTACGCACCAAACGCCAGATGATACAGATGATCCTGCTATTTGGGTTAACCAAAAAGATCCCAGCCAAAGTTTAATAATAGGTACAGATAAAGGGGATGAAAATGGTGGGTTATTTGTCTTTAACTTGGCAGGTGAGCTAGTTGATAGTTTAAGCTTTTACCCATTAAAACGTCCCAATAATGTAGACATAGAATATGGCTTTCAATGGGATAGCACCATTTTAGATATCGCTGTTTGTACTGAGCGAAATACCAACAGCATTCGGGTATTTAGCCTGCCAGACATGCAGCCTATTGACAATGGTGGTATTGCTGTTTTTGAAGATCAAGCTCTGCGGGCTCCCATGGGCATTGGGCTCTACAAGGATGAACAAGGCTATATTCACGCTATTGTTAGCCGTAAAGAAGGTCCGGCAGATGGCTATTTACAAATGCTTAGGTTGGTATACGATACTGCCGGTTTTGTAGTAGCTGATCAGTCTGTATATTTTGGAAAATTCTCTGAACAAAAGGAGATTGAGGCACTTTTTGTGGATGATGCCAGAGCAGAACTTTACTACAGCGATGAAACCTTTGGCGTTCGCAAGTATGACCTAAAAACGCTTAGAGAACTAGGCGTTTTTGGACAAAGCGATTTTAAGGATGACAACGAAGGGATTTCCTTAGCGCCAGACTCATCCGGCTTCCTGCTGATTTCCAATCAGCAAGCGCATACATTCAATGTTTACAATAGGTTGGATAATAGGCTAATTGCCGAATTTGGAGTAGAGGCCAAGGAGTCAGACGGTAGTGAAACCTATCTGGGCTACCTAAATGAAAAGTTTCCAGAAGGGATTTTCGTTTGTATGAGTGAAGGAGCCGTTTTCCACTATTATGACTACCGAGATATTAAGAAAGTGATTCGCCAAGCGGGTCGTAAAAACATGTAGACTTGAATTTTTTAAAAGCTTAGGAGCAGGCTAGATCTTCGCACTGGGTTTGTTTGATGATTTGCAAAAAAGTCTAAATGAACACACTTTAACAAGAAGAAAGAAATGGCCGCAAGAGAATCCTAAAGTAAAATTTAGGTATACCTTTTTTTGACAGGTTCAAGAAATTGAAACCTGTCTTTTTTTTAGGATGGTGGTTACAAATTAGCCACCAAATTTTGCAGGGTACGGTTTTGCTTTAATTGGGGAAAAAGCTCAAAAAACAGAATGCGTTTTTCAGCATTTAAAACCAGGGCTTTTTTGAAGTAGATGGTGGCTTCATCAAACTCTTGCATGGTGTAGAGGTATCCGCTTAGGCGGTAGTGCATATCTGCTGATTCTGGATTGAGTGCGATGCCTTCGTATAAAACCTGCATGCCGTTGTCAAACTCACACATGTCAAAAAGTAATTCGGCCCAGTCAATGTATAAATCTGCCTCGCTGTAGCCGCGCTCTGCCATTCTTTCGTAAAAGATCTCGGCTTCTTCCAGGCGGCCTGCCCTACGATGTATACTGGCGTTGAGTTGTAAAAACTCCGTATCGTCTTCATCCAGCTCCAGTAATTTTTGAGCATAAAACAGAGCTTGGCTCCAATCTTCATCTTCATCTTTCAGTAAAGCCAGTTCCAGATACGCTTCCTCAAAATCAGGGTCATATTGTATAGCCTTGGTAAAAAAGCTTTCGGCTTTAAGCCTGCGGTGCAGTCTTAGGTAGCACAGGCCCATACGGTAAAAAATATAGCTACTCTCTTCATCGCTTTCCAGCGCCAACTCATATACTTTTAGCGCTTCGTCAAAGCGAAAGTGGTACTCCAGTATTTTAGCCTTTTCAAAATAGGGAGCCATAAACCACTCATCAATCAAGTAGGCATATTCAAAGGCCTGGAGCGCTTTTTCGTGCTCGTCAATTTTTTCATTCATAACGCCAAGTTGATACCAGGCAATTTCGCTGTAGGGATTTTGGTCTACAAATTTTTCAAAATAGTGGGCGCCTTCATCAAAGTTTTCAAGCAACTCATAGCAGGTGGCAATNTGGTACAGGCCCACTTCATCTTCAGGGTTGGCGGCCAGCGTTCGCTTTAAAAAACTAATAGCCTTAGCCGGTTGCCCCAGCAATTGGTATTCCATGGCAATTAAAGGCCAAACATCCTCTGGGTACTCAGTGTGTTTTAAAGCTTGTTTAAAATGATAAATCGCTTTTTGGTGGTTGTGCTGTTTGCTTTGCAGGCTGGCCCTAGACATGTGCAGTTCAAAGCTATCGGGCGCCACCCGTTCTAGCTCTTCCATGGCTTTTTTAGCCTCTTGGGTTTTATTGGCTGCGGTTAAAAACTGCACCTTGCGGGCCATAAAATTAGCTGCGCCCGGGTGTTGCTCCGCGGCCATTTGCACAACCAACAGCGCTTTATTGATTTTCCCCATGTCATAGAAGTAATCAGAAAGCGCTTCAAACTGGTCTACGTCATAGTAGCGTACGGTTTCATCACTAAGCATCTGATTAAAAGACTCAATCAGGTGCAGCAATTCAAATAAGCTTTCATCGTCTTCCATACAAGAGAAATTTACCTTTGATTACTTAAAGGTATTTAAAACCTTGGGCGCAAAAGTACAATCCTAGTTACGCTTTTAAACATTTTAATCAACAGAATATAGACCAGTATATTGTAGGCAGGCCAAAGCACTTTCTATATTTGCCACGCTAAATCTTAAGCATGACATTAATAAAATCCATTTCAGGTATACGCGGCACCATTGGTGGACCTAGCGGTGAAAATTTAACGCCTTTAGATGCCCTTGAGTTTGCTGCGGCTTACGCCCGATGGCTGAAGAAGAAATATACCAACTCTAAGGTGAAGGTAGTGATTGGCCGTGATGCCCGCCCCAGCGGCCCCATTATCCAAAACCTGGTGCAGAATACCCTTTTAGCCTCTGGGGTAGAGGTGGTAGACCTAGACTTAAGCACAACACCCACCGTGGAAATGGCTGTGGTATTTGAAAAGGCACAAGGCGGCATTATTCTAACCGCTTCCCATAACCCGGTGCAATGGAATGCCCTTAAATTGCTTAACGAAAAAGGCGAGTTCATCTCGGGTGAAGATGGGGCAGAGCTCTTACGTTTGATTGAGGCCAAAGATTTTGATTTTGTTCCGGTAGACCAGCTGGGCGCGGTTACCAAAGATCAAAACGCTATTGCTAAGCACATTGAGGCCATTTTGGCCTTACCCTATGTAAATACTGAGGCCATTCAAAAAGCCAACTTGAAAGTGGCGGTTGATGCGGTGAATTCTACCGGAGGCATAAGCATCCCGGTTTTATTGGAGCGTTTGGGCGTTAGGCAAACCGAGTTGTTGTATTGCGAGCCTAACGGCCAATTTCCCCATAACCCAGAACCGCTTAAAGAGCATTTGGGAGATATTATGCAACGCGTAAAAGACAGCGGCTGCGATGTAGGCATTGTGGTGGATCCTGATGTAGACCGCTTGGCTCTGATTGATGAGCGGGGAGAAATGTTTGGCGAAGAGTACACTTTGGTGGCTGCAGCCGATTACCTCCTGCAGCACAAACAGGGCCCTCTGGTAAGTAATTTATCGAGTAGCCGCGCTTTGCGCGATTTGGCGCTAGAAAGGGGGCAGAGCTATCACGCTGCTGCAGTGGGTGAAGTGAACGTAGTTACCAAAATGAAAGAAGTAGGCGCTGTGTTGGGCGGTGAAGGCAATGGCGGGGTCATTCTTCCCGATTTACACTACGGCCGCGATTCACTGGTAGGCATAGCTTTGGTGCTGTCCCACTTGGCTACTTCGGGCAAGAGTTTATCGGCTTTAAAAGCCGGTTACCCGCAATATTTTATGGCTAAAAATAAAGCCCAGCTTAGTGCTGGTATGGATGTAGATGCGCTGCTAAAGAGCGTGGAGCAAGAATATAAAAATGAAGAATGTTCAACCATTGACGGATTGAAAATTGACTTTGAAGACGAATGGGTACACATGCGTAAGTCAAACACCGAGCCTATTGTGCGCATTTACACCGAAGCCAAGAATCAAGAAAGAGCCAACGAATTAGCCCGTATATTTATGGAGAAACTGGAAGGCTAGCACCTTTCCTACAAACCTTTTGGATTATGTCAAAAACCACTTTGGCGGCCCCCCAGTTAGAAACCCAGCTGGAGCAGCATTTTAAGCCCTTCAGGGAGCACACCGTAGGCCATGAAGCCTACCTTAAAGGTCCTTACGGGGAAAAGAAAATTATTTATGCTGATTGGATTGCCAGTGGCCGTTTGTACAAACCCGTAGAGGAGAAACTTTCCACTTTGCTGGGGCCTTATGTGGCCAATACGCACACCGAGACTTCCTACACGGGTGCCTTAATGACCAGGGCCTACGCCCAGGCCAAAAAGGTGATAAAGCAGCACGTTAATGCGGGGCCTAATGACGTGCTCATTGCCACGGGCACCGGCATGACGGGGGCAGTACTGAAGCTGCAGCGCATACTAGGACTAAAATTACCCGAGCAGTTTAAAGATCGAGTGCACTTAGATCCGCAAGAGCGCCCCGTAGTATTTATTAGCCACATGGAGCACCACTCCAACCAAACCAGTTGGCTGGAAACTACCGCTGAGGTGGTGCAAATTCAACCCAATGAAAAAGGGGAAATGGATTTGGGGAGCCTGGACGCCTTGCTGGAAAAATACGCGGACCGCGCTATTAAAATTGCCAGTATCACTTCGGGTAGTAATGTAACGGGGGTGCTTACGCCTTACACAGAAGTAGCCAAACGGATGCACGCCCGCGGAGGTCTTTGCTTTGTGGATTTTGCCTGCAGCGGCCCTTACGTAGAAATTGACATGAATCCAGTCGAAGAAGGCGCTTACCTGGATGCCATTTTCTTTTCGCCACACAAGTTTTTAGGCGGCCCCGGCAGCAGCGGGATTTTGATTTTTAAAGATAAGCTCTACAAAAACAAAGTACCCGATATACCGGGAGGCGGAACCGTAACCTGGACCAACCCCTGGGGCGGGCATCAATACATTGCTGATATTGAGCTGCGAGAGGACGGTGGTACCCCGGGGTTTTTACAAACCATCAAGGCCGCCTTAGCCATGCAGGTGAAGGAAAAAATGGGAGTAGCCGAAATTCAGGCCCGTGAAGAAAACCTTTTGCGCTACCTCTTTCATCGGCTTAAAGCCATACCCAACTTGTTTATTTTAGCCCCTGACTTGGTAGAACGTTTAGGCGCCATTTCCTTTTTCATTGCCGATTGCCACTACAATTTGGCGGTAAGCTTACTCAATGATCTTTTTGGTGTGCAAACCCGCGGGGGTTGCAGTTGTGCCGGCACTTACGGGCACTACCTGCTGGAGGTAACCGAAGATTACAGCAATGAAATCACTTCGCGTATAGATGCTGGAGATATATCTTTGAAACCTGGCTGGGTAAGACTCTCAATCCACCCCACAATGAGTAATACTGAGGTTGAGCAGATTTGCGAAGCCATTGAACATGTGGCGGCCCATTGGCAAGACTATGCGGAAGATTACATCCGTTTGCCCAATTTGGAATACAAGCATAAAAAGAACATGCCGGTAGGCGAGGAGGTTTTAAAAGAATGTTTTAGCTAAATGGCAGAACCTATTTATTTAGATAACGCAGCCACAACGCCCATGCACACCGAGGTGCAGGCGCGCTTTACAGAGCTCTTGGCCGGGCCTTATGGCAATCCTTCCAGTACCCATGGCTTTGGCCGAAAAGCACGTATTGTGGTAGAGAGTGCCCGCAAGGCCATAGCTAAGGAATTGCACTGCCAACCAGGTGAGCTGGTGTTTACCAGTGGCGGTACAGAAGCCGATAACGCGGCCTTGAGCCTGGCTATTACTGATTTAGGTATTACCCGCATTATTACTGCTCCCACTGAGCATCATGCGGTGTTGCATGCAGCAGAGCGGCTGGCTAAAGTTCATAAGGTGTCACTGGAAATACTGCCGGTGAATGCCTTGGGTGAGCCCGATTTAGCGGTGCTGGAGCAGAAATTACAAGCAGGCCCTCGGGCTTTGGTTTCCCTGATGCACGGCAATAACGAAATCGGCAATTTGCTGGATTTGAAAAAAGTAGGCGACTTAGTGCACCAATACGAGGGCGTGTTTCACAGCGACACGGTGCAGACGGTCGCGCACTTTCCCATTAACCTGCAAGACTTACCGGTAGATTTTATAACTGCTTCGGGCCATAAATTTTACGGGCCTAAAGGGGTGGGTTTTCTCTTTGTACGCGCCAATCATAAGGTGGGCTCTTTTATTACAGGCGGTGCTCAAGAACGAAACCTGCGCGGAGGTACCGAGAATGTGGCGGGTATTGGCGCCCTACACAAAGCTTTTGAGCTGGCCTATCAGAATCTGGCCAGCGAGAAAGCGCATATTTCAGAATTGAAACAATACCTGCTGGCCCAGTTAAAAGAGCATTTGCCGCAAACCCGTTTTAACGGCTTAAGTGAGCAAATGGACCGTAGCCTTTATACGTTGGTGAGTGCCGTGTTTCCTCAGTTTTTAAATGACTCCATGCTGCTTTTTAATTTGGATCTAAAGGGCATCGCTGTTTCGGGTGGTAGTGCATGTACCTCGGGTAGTTTGCAAGGNTCGCACGTAATTAAAGCTATAAAACCTGAAAATGAGGCTCCGGTCATTCGGTTTTCACTGGGTAAAGACAATACCCGTGNGCACATTGATGCGGTGGTTAAGGCGCTCAAAGAGATGCAGAAATAATTAGTGTCTCTNGATTCTAAATAAAAAAGGCGGTTTCATTTTTGAAACCGCCTTTTTTGTTTTGTACNCTAATTCTTATTCTCCGTCTACCACGGTAACNGANATGGTTTTGCTCATNTGCTCACCGTAAGAGCGNTGGTAACCATCGGCAAANTGCATGGTTAAGGTATGCGTACCTACGGGNAAATCTAAACTATCACTGGTTTGGCCTTTACCGTAGTGAATGTTTACGCTATCAGCGGGTACCACAGCGCCCGCTTCAGCAAAACTTCCGTTGATGATTACGTGGTGGTGACCTTTACCTTGATTTGCTTCACCGGCTGGTTCTACCTCCATGCCGTTTATGCCAAATTCCACCAGCACGGGGGAAGTTACGGTATCGCCATCCTCTAGATTGGCAAAATACACATTGGCCTCAGCCGGAACGGGTAATAAATTGCTGGTGGCATTTTTTTCTTCGTGATTGTGATCATGAGTAGCAGTGCTATCAGCGGCAGCATCACTTTCTGAGCCGTTGGCCGGAGCATTGTTACAGGCTACCGCCAAACCAAGCAAAGCAATAACAGGGAGAATTATTTTTTTCATGTTTATTTTTTAAAAGATTTTCAAAAATAGTAAAGCCTTTCAACTAGCCGTGCTAATGGCTATTTTTTCACGGTAAATTCTCTGATGATGGTGTTCACCTCGGGGTTCACCCGTAAACCTTTTTTATTGAGTAACTCTAATTTTATGACGTTTTCACCTTCGGGCAATCCTTGAAGTGCAAACGGTTTCCAATCGGTAATGAGGTATTTTTCACTTTGGTTGATGGTCATTTGCACTTTAAAACCATCGGCACTAAGCCGCACATTGTGCAGATAAAAATCCAACAGTATAGATGGAGCATTTGCCCCGGCAGAGGTGCCTTTTGGGCGACTGTAAAAGAGGGTAGGCTCATTTAAAGGATACAGCTTGGGCCGGTTGGGCTGACTTTCCTTTACGGTAAATTGAAAGGCTTGGTAGGCTTCGGCATTTTTTACGCTTAGGTGGTAACTGCGTGATAAAAAGGCAATAGCGTAGTAGTGCCCAAGCGGTAACTCTTTGCTGAATTTTGATACTTAATGCGCGCTGTAGGGATTATTATTGAGGATGAGGTGTATGTGCTGCCCTT
>PR_CR_10_Liq_1_inCRDRAFT_1000966_pt1 | contig 16937 bp, 17 predicted proteins | sample PRCRCaboRojoPR_3_FD_10241 | JGI IMG/M metagenome (IMG submission 10241)
TCTACATAAAAACCTACTTGGGTTTTATTTTCAAAAGTCAGCAGGGCTTTTTCAGCCGATTGAAGTTGCGGGGTTTTGCCGGTAAGGGCGGCCAGAATACGCGGCTTGTTTTGCGGCCTTAACTGCTCAATATATTGCTGGTAGAAATTGTTCAGTTGTTCTTGGGTGAAAGGCTCGCGGGGCTTGCCTTCCTGCGGTGCTAGTTCTTCATTTTCATCTACCTCAGTTTGTTGTTCTTTCACCTGTTTTTTGCCGGCCAGGGTGCTGGATATGGAAAAACCGCTGCGGTTACTTTTACGCTTGCGCGAAGTGGGTGTGGCGGCTACTCCATCGGTAGGTTGATCAGGTTGGGGCGGGGTAGCATAAGCAGGAGGTGTTTCTTGAGCGGGCTGAGGAGGCGTAGGTTGGGTTTCCTCTACCTTTTTAGTTTGCGCTTCACGGGCTTTTACGGGTAATGCTTGCGCTTCACTTTCTTTAACACCTAATTTTTCTAACCTTTCCGTAGGCTTTACAGCCGAAGTTTTCGGGTTTAATTCAGGCTTTTTTTTTTAAGACCTTCCGGATCGGCTAAATTGGCGAGTTCCAGTAGAGCCAATTCTACCAGCAGCCGGGTATTGTTGCTGCTTTTGTAGCGTACGTCAGCTTCGGTTAAAATTTTTAGGGCGGGTAGTAGAAAAGCACCGGTGGTTTTCTGGCTTTGGGTTAAATAACGTTTTTTGGTTTCCTCATCAGTTTCCAGCAAATCTACCGTGCTGGGTTGAGTGCAAACCAATAAATCCCTTAGATGCGAGGCCAAACCGCTGAGGTACAAATGGCCATCAAAGCCGTTTTCTAAAATTTCATTAAAAAGATTAAACAACCCAGAGTGGTCTTGGCCCAGCACCAAGTCTACTGTTTTAAAGTAGTATTCGTAATCTAAAATGCGCAGGTTTTCAATTACGTCTTGGTAGGTAATCTTTTGGTTATTAAAAGTGGCTAACCTATCAAAGATTGAGAGTGCATCACGCAGGGCTCCATCGGCCTTTTGAGCCACTACCCGCAAACCTTTTTCTTCTGCTTCAATTCCTTCTTTTTTGGCTACTATTTGCAGGTGGCTCAAAATGTCATCTACCGAGATTCTTTTGAAGTCATAAATTTGGCAGCGACTGAGAATGGTGGGGATGATTTTGTGCTTTTCAGTGGTGGCTAGTATAAAAATGGCGTGTTTGGGAGGCTCTTCCAGCGTTTTTAAAAAGGCATTAAAAGCCTGCGCGCTTAGCATGTGCACCTCATCAATAATATACACCTTATACCTGCCCACCTGCGGGGCAAAACGCACTTGGTCAATAAGGCTGCGCATATCGTCTACCGTGTTATTACTGGCAGCATCCAGTTCAAAAATATTAAAGGAAAAATCGTGGTTTTCGTCTTCAACGCTATCGGCATTTATCAGCTTAGCTAAAATACGTGCGCTGGTGGTTTTACCCACTCCCCGCGGACCAGTAAATAAAAGGGCCTGCGCCAGATGGTTCTTGTTTATGGCATTAAGCAAGGTGTTGGTAACATGCTTTTGCCCCACCACTTCGTCAAAAGTATTGGGGCGGTATTTACGTGCCGAAACGATGTAATTTTCCATTGGCGCAAATATAGAAAGAGCTGAGAATTCCTTGTTTAATTATGATGCGGAGTTATTCCGATCAAAGGATTAACAATGCTTTGAAGATGTAAGCGAAAAATACGCTGATTTTCAAATAAGGAAAGACTAAATAAATAAGCAAATTTTGTTAATTTTGCCGTCCTTTTGAGAAAAGGGATTTATGTAATCAATAATTAATTAGTAACAATGAATCAGTACGAAGCCGTTTTCATTATGCATCCCGTCTTATCTGATGATCAGGTAAGGGAAACGGTAGAAAAGTTCAAGGGCCTTTTGGAAGCAAAAGGTGCTAAGGTACTGCACGAAGAGAATTGGGGCCTCAAAAAATTGGCATACCCTATTCAGCACAAGCGCAGTGGTTTCTACCATCTTTTAGAAGTTCAAGCGCCTGGCGAAATTATTGCCGGCATTGAATTGGAATTAAAACGTGATGAACGCATTATGCGTTTTATGACCGTTAAAATGGACAAACACCACGTGGAGTTTGCCAAAACCCGTAGAAAAAAATTAAAGAACGCTTAATCCGTAAACTATGAGTCAATTAGATACAGGTTCTAACCAGAGCGAAATTAGATATCTACAGCCCTTAAAAATTGATACTGGTTCACGCGAGAAGTATTGCCGTTTTCGCAGATACGGTATTAAGTATGTAGACTACAAAGACACTGAGTTTTTAACTCAATTCTTAAACGAGCAAGGTAAAATTTTACCGCGCAGAATTACCGGTACTTCTTTGAAGTACCAGCGCAAAGTAGCTACCGCTATTAAAAGAGCGCGTCACATTGCGCTAATTCCATACGTAACTGACAACTTAAAGTAAAAAGCACTATGGAAATTATTTTAAAACAAGACGTTGAGCATTTAGGCTATAAAGATGACGTGGTATCCGTTAAAAACGGCTATGCACGCAACTATTTAATTCCTCAAGGCTTAGCCACCCTGGCTTCACCAGGTGCGGTTAAAATGTTGAAAGAAAACCTAAAGCAAAGAGCTCACAAAGAGGCTAAGCAAATTGAAGAAGCCAAAAAGACCGCTGAACAACTCAACGGTTTGGATTTGAAAATCCAAGCGAAGGTGGGTAAGGGCAATAAACTTTTTGGTTCTATCAACAATGCCAATTTAGCCGAGGAACTAGCCAAAGCAGGCCATAGCATAGATCGTAAGTACATTCAAATTCAAGGAGGTACTATCAAAGCTACAGGCCCTTACATGGCTCATATCCGTTTGCACAGAGAGGTAAACGTAGAGTTTAACTTTGAAGTTATTGGACAAGCCGGTTAGGCTATTTTCCATCAACGCTTTTTGAAAGCTCCCTCCTGAAAAGGTGGGAGTTTTTTTTTGGTTCTTATTTCAGAAAAGAATGGGTTTCCAAACCCTAACCTTCTTAAATAAGCCCAGAATCTATCCACTAAAAAAAACCAACTGGTAAATATTGCCATGACAACGTCTGGACAGTTAAGATCTTGGCATTTTTCACCAATCAGCTTGTATGTCCTATTATTTAACGCCAAAGTGGACCATTTTCACCTTCTACTTTTACCCCCGGTTAACATTTAAAAACCCAAAATCATGAGAACCATTCAGAGTTTAATTGTACTTATTATAACACTATTCATCAGTGTTAGAAGCTCCGCACAGACTAATTCAAAAGGCGAAGTTGCGGTTATTAGTATTGACACCCGCGGATTGGAGTTAGACAACCTAAGTATGGCCAGCCTGGTGCGCCTTGAGTTGGAGAAAACACGGCAGTATGAGGTGATGGATAAATATGACGTAGATAATCAAGTAAAGGCTATGCAAATTGACCCAGCCAGCGCCTTTGGTAAAACGGCATTGGTTGAAATAGGCAAAGGCCTGGGCGTAGATTATGTATTAACCGGCTCGGTAGATGTTTTTGGCGACAAAATCATCTATATCTTACGGCTGATTAACGTAAATGCCAACGAGTTTTCGCAAACCAGTGTAAAGGAATATGTGAATAATGAAACGCATATTCAGCTTATGACGCGTATCTCCGTAAAGGATTTAATAGGCCTGGAGTATGATAAGGAAGTAGCGGCAAAGCTGGAAAACGTTCCTACGCCCATTGTGAATGAAAACACGCGCTTAAGCCTTAATGGCCCGCGCTTTGGTATGCAATTTTTCACAGGCCGTTTGGCGGAAAGAATGCAAGATCCGGTGAGTGAGGGAGGTTTTGGCACCCGTCCTTTCAGTTCCGTTTTTGGATATCAGCATGAGGTTCAGTACCTCAATTCAGGAAAGTTTCAGGCACTTTTTGAATTTATTGGCAGCATCAACGCTATTGAAACCGGTAAATTTTCGCCTTCGTTGGTGGTGCTTAATGGTATCCGCTATGACGGATGGGAATTTGGTTTAGGGCCGGTATTTAGGGTAACCCGTCTGGCCGAGGGCTATTACGACCAAGATGGATCATGGATAAAAACCAATGAGGCACCAGATGCCAATACCCAACTAATGACCAATTTAGACAGCCGGGGCGATGTAAATGTGAGTTCGGGCTTGGTAATTGCCCTGGGAAAAACCTTTCGCTCTGGGCACTTAAATGCTGCCTTTAAATTTCTACTACTCTTATGAGCCTACTTTAAACTCAGACATCGTTGGAGTACTACTAGGCTTTAATATTGCCCGGAATAACTAACAACACCTTTTATCTGCGTCAACGGGGCCGCTTTCCCAAACCTCCCTCCCATGGTGAAAGCGGCCCTTTTCTTTTACTCATAGCGCAAGCTTTCTATTGGGTCTAAACTACTGGCCTTATAGGCGGGGTAAAAGCCCGAAATAAGTCCAACCGCAATACAAATTAAGGCTGAAACCAGCATCCACAACCAGGGAATAATAAAGCTGCCGCCCACTAGTACTGAGGTAAGATTGCCAATTCCAATCCCTAGAACCACCCCTAAGGCTCCGCCTAAAAGGCAAATAACTATGGCCTCCGTTAAAAACTGATTGCGTATTGTGGTAGATTTAGCCCCAATTGCTTTACGGATACCAATTTCACGGGTGCGCTCTGTAACCGAAACCAGCATAATATTCATAAGAGCAATGGCCGCGCCTAAAAGGGTTACTCCGGCAATAACCACAGCAGCCCCCGTAACTTTACTGATGTTTTCAATAAGGGTTTGGCTTAAATTATCACTTTTGGTAATAGCAAAGTTATCTTCCTGTTGGGGCTTGAGTTTTCGTATCGCTCGCATAAGTGCGGTAGATTCGTAAATACTGCCATCCAGGCTTTCAGCCGAAAGCGCCATAATGTTAATGGTAAAGCTAGTGTTGGCGGCCCCAAAACTTTGCCGTGCGTTTTGAATAGGTACCCAAATAATGTTGTCGCCCCCAAAGCCAAAAGAGCTTCCTTTAGAGGCTAAAACGCCTATCACTCGGTAGCGTTTGGAACGCACCTGGATGATTTTACCCAAGGGCTCTTCCTCTTTAAAGAGCAACTCAGCTACATCTTGGCCAATTAATGCTACGGAGGCGGCATTTTCTATTTCCACCTTGCTAAAGTTACGGCCTGCGTCTAACTCATACCCTCCGGTAGTTTGGTAATTTTCGTCAACCGCCATTACCTTGATATTAGGGTTGGTGGTTTTGTTTTGAAATTTTGCTTCGGCAATGCCCGTAGCCTGATAGGAAACCGAAACCACATCGGCCTGCTGAGCCTCCATTTTTTCTTTAAAACGCATGGCCTGGTAGTAGGTTATTTTCTCAAAGGACTTAGGCCTTTTACCCGAGTTGCCAATGCGAATATTGGGGCCGCGGTTGCGTATAGCGTAGGTATTAGCCCCTAATAAAGCAAAATTACCGGTGAGGGTTTCTTTTATGGAGTCAATGGCCGTAAGAATACCTACCAGAGCCATAATACCAATGGCAATAATTAAGCTGGTAAGTATGGTACGTAAAAGCTGACTGCGTATGGATTGCAGCGCAATTTTAATGTTTTGCTGAATGTTCATAGTTACTCTTCAAAAGTACATTTTATTATCAGCTCTGGCTGATGGCTGCTTACTTTTAAGCCCTTACTTTTGTGGGATGCCTCAACAAACTGAAAAGCCCATTCCTCCGCAAGGCTCTTTAGCCCTTTTAGCTTTGGGCGCTCAAGGAATAAGAGCCTGGCGCATAGCACGTGCCCAGCAAGAATCAGCGCAGGCTCCTCAAAGAAAACCGCATGGCTAAGACCATTTTAATAGGATGGGATGCGGCAGACTGGCAAGTGCTAGACGGCCTAATGGCGCAAGGCAAAATGCCAGCCCTTAAAGATTTTTTAAAACGCGGGATACGCGCTAACATGGCTACTCTGAAACCGGTGTTGAGTCCACTTTTGTGGACTTCCATTGCCACCGGGCAACGCGCCCATGAACACGGGATTTTGGGTTTTATGCAATCTTCTGGATTGGAAGAGCAGCCCGTGCCCGTGCAAGCCAACGTCCGCAAAGTGCCCGCTATTTGGAATATTTTAAATGCCGCTGAGCAAAAAACCAATGTGGTAAACTGGTGGCCCAGCTATCCCGTAGAAGCCCTTAAAGGCTGCATGGTTTCCAATCAGTTTGCCACTGCTAAACCAGGGGAGCCCTTGAAAGCATTGCGTACGGCAGACTTTTATCCTGCTAAAATCCGAGACTTTACTGAAGAGTTGCGGGTGCATCCCGATGAGTTCTCTCCAGCGCATCTGTGGCCCTTTTTTCCTGAGCATAGCTTAGAAGATTTGCAAAGTGACCCCTTAGTAGGAAATGTGGCGCAGATTTTAGCTAAGGCCAGCAGCGTGCATGGGGTTTTCACCGAATTGCTGGAAAAACACCCTGCTGATTTTCATGCCGTGTATTTTGAGGCACTGGATCACCTTTCGCATTTGGCCATGAAATATCATCCGCCAAAAGTCAAAGGTATAAAGGAGACCGACTTTGAAAAGTACCAAAAGGTGGTGGAAGCGGGCTATCGTTTTCACGATATGCTCTTGGAGCGCACCTTGGAGCTGGCGGGCCCAGACACCAATTTTATCCTCATCTCAGACCATGGTTTCCAGTCGGGTTGGCAACGCAGCCCTGAATTGCCTGATTTACCCGCAGCCCCAGCGCTGGAGCATCGTAACTTGGGTGTGCTGGCTGCCATGGGGCCAGATTTTAAGCAAGGGGAAAATTTGTACGGGGTAAGCCTGCTGGATGTTATGCCCACCCTTTTGCACTTGCACGGCTTGCCGGTGGGCGAGGACCTTCCCGGCCGGGTACTCACGGAACTTTTCCAGAACCCACAACCTGTGAGCACCATCGGTAGCTGGCAGCAGGTAGTGCCTGAAATGAAGTTTTTAGAGACCCAGGATACTGCGGCTCCGGAGGTGCTTCGTCAATTAGAAGCTCTGGGTTACGTAGAGCTCCCGGATAAACACCGGGCGGAGACCCTGGAAAATGATTGGCAGTATAACCGGGCCGTAAGTTTGCTGGATGCCAATAAAAAAGAGGAAGCCTTGCAGGTTACCCAAAACCTTTACCAGCGCGATCAAAGCCTGCGGGTAAGTACGCTTTTAGCGGATTTGTTTCTGCAAAATGGCCAATGGCAGGCGTTTGAAAAGCTTCAAGATCAGTGGCCCGCGGCTTTGCACGAGCATCCTTTTGGTTATTTTTTAAAAGGGCAGGCTGCTTTAATGCAAGCCAACTTTAAAGAGGCTTTGGCACATTTTAAGGCCATTGATAAAAAGGGAGTGCAAAGTACCCAACTGTGGCATGAAATAGCCCGCACCCTTTGGGCCAGTGGTCAGTTTGCTGCGGCTGATAACTATTGGGATAAAATTCTGGCGCAGGAGCCAGACCACGCTGCCGCCTTAAGCGGTAAGGCCGAAATGGCGGTACAGCAAGCAAACCATGAGGAAGCTTTAAGTTATTTGGAAAAGAGTTTAGAATTGCGCTTTTACCAACCCCAGGCCCATTATTTAATGGCGCTTTGTTTTCACCATCTTCAAGAAAAAGAAGCGGGCCAGCAAGCCTTACAGCTCTGTTTAAAGCAAGCCCCTAAACACCAAAAAGCTTTGTTTTTAGCGCAAGATTTGGGTTTGCTCAAGGCGGAAGAAACAGCTGAAACTGTGGTAGTATCGGGTTTTCCGCGCAGTGGCACCAGTATGCTGATGCGCATTTTAGCTCAAGGAGGCCTCCCGGTGCTTAGCGATGAACAGCGCAAAGCCGATGCACACAACCCTAAAGGCTACTGGGAATACGAACCGATAAAACAGCTGGCTTTTAAACCCAACATTTTGGGCGCTACGGCCGGGCAAGCCCTTAAGGTGGTGGCACCTTTAGTACCTTACCTTCCAGCTGATCGCTCTTACGTGCTCTTGTGGATGGACCGCCCTTTGTTGGAGGTCATCTTATCGCAGCAGCGCATGAAAAATGAACAAGATCCAGCCCGAGACTTTCCCTTTAAGCTAGCGCTTGATTACGAAAAGGAGAAAGAACGGCTCACCCGTTGGCTCAATCAACAGCCCCACATCCGCTGGAAAGCGTTTGATTACCAGCAATTTTTAACCAATCCGCAAAAAAGCCTCATTGAATTGCAGGTGTTTTTAGGCAAGCCTCTAAACCAGAAAGAGGCCATGGCAGCGATTGATCCCAACCTGCACCGCACCAAAATTGGCTAAATGCTAAACTATCACCATTTTTGCCTCCTGTAATTTGCACCATGAAAAAGAAGAACGTTAAAAAAATTGCTTTGCATTACACCGGAGTGGCCTCCGCGCTATTAGGCGCCCAGCAGGCAAACGCGCAGGTGAACTACGTAGACCTTCCTGATACTACGCTGAACACCAACAATGCCACTTTGGAATTGAACATAGACAATGACACTAATGGCGTGGTAGATTACCGCATTATTCAGTATGTAGATACTACTGATTTTAATGTTAGTGGCAGTTTTATTCAGGCCCGTGGCACAGGCCGCAACCAAGTGGTGGGCCTAGATTATGCAAATTACTACTATCCCTTCAAGTTAAATTTGGGAGCCGAAATAGGACCCGATACCATTTTTAAAGGTTTAGGGACCTCGCGAAATTGGGGACAGCTGGCTTTGAGCATTGCCGATACCTCGTACCCCAATGATCAGTTTGCCGGGGGGGTAACAGACGGTTTTATTGGTTTGCGTTTCCGCGATTTTAGAAACGACACCCTACGCAATTTCTATGGCTGGTTGCGAGTAGACGTAGCCCCTGACTTAAAATCCATTACCATAAAAGACTACGCCTGGCAAGAGCAGTTTGATTCCTCGATTGTAGCGGGTGAGGGTTCAGGGTTGTTAGGACTACAAGCTGCTGAAAAGGTACAACCCAAACTGCAACAGCGGGGTACTTTTTTGCACGTAATTCTTCCTGAGTCAATCCAGCAGGAAGCCTATGAGTTAAGCTTTACAGATCTATCAGGCAAGACCCTCAAAACAATCAGGCTACAGCCCGATGAAACGCAAGTGCCATTGAAAGACCTGCCCAAAGGAATTTTGGTGGCGCGCGTGCAAGCCGGTGGTCAAGAGAACTCTTTGAAAGTGGTGGTTTATTAGAGGCCTGCCTTTTTCAAAATTTCATCGGCAATAGCCAAACTGGCTGTGGCGGCTGGTGAAGGTGCGTTAAGCACATGAATAGCCTCCTCCTTTTTAACAATTTTAAAATCATCAACCAACTCACCCTTAGGGTTTAGGGCTTGCGCCCGAACCCCAGAGCGCACGGGTTGAATGTCTTCCATTGTTAAACTAGGAATAATTTTTTGCAAGGCTTTTAAAAACAGTCGTTTGGAAAATGCCCGTTTGTACTCGTCAAGGCCCTTGGCGGGATGTTTGAAAAATAGTTTCCAGGTGCCTCGGTAGGTCAAGGCCTCCCAGGTATCGCGCCAGCTAAAGGCGGTTTTTGAATAACCTTCACGCTTAAAAGAGAATACGGCATTGGGGCCACATTCCACACTGCCATCAGTCATGCGGGTAAAGTGCACCTAAAAAGGGGAATTCCGGGTCGGGTACGGGATAAATCAGGTGCTTTACTTTATGGTGTCCTGCGGGAGTGAGCTCATAGTAATCACCTCTAAAACCCACAATGGCCATGTCGGCTTTAGCCCCGTCTTTTTTAGCCATGCGGTCACTCTGTAGTCCTGCGCAAAAAACTTTTTTAGTGGTCTTGTAAAAGCCTTTAGAGGTTTGCAGACCCTGTGCGGTAGAGCGCGTAACTTTGGTGTTTAGAAATAACTTGCTTTCTGGGTTAATTTTTGCCACCTGCTCCATCAGCTTTTCACAAAAACCCACATAATCAATAATACCGGTTACGGCCACGCGTATAGCCTGCACGCCTTCTACAAAAGGTTCAATCGCTTTGATGGCTTCAGGGCCTATAAGTTCAATCCCTTCAATGCCATTTTCAATACCGCGCTGGTAAATTTTGTCTAACTGTGGGATTTCATCGGCATGGGTAGCCACAATAATTTTCCCGCACACATCGTGTTTTACGCCATGCTCTTGGGCAAATGCCACCAATTGCTTACGGCCATTGGTACAGGTTAAAGCCTTGTAACTACCAGGCTTGTAATAAATTCCTGAATGGATAACGCCTGAGTTTCGCCCGGTTTGATGCGCCCCTAAATGCGCTTCTTTCTCAAAAATAGCAATGGAGTGCTTAGGGTACTTAAGCTGATATTTATAGGCCGTAGCCAAGCCTACCACGCCAGCGCCAATAATGGCTAGATCAAAGGCTTTTTCATCTTGCATGCTTCCTGAAATTGAGGTCGCAATTTAAGGCGCCTGCTTGGGTTTTTGAAGGGTGAAAACCCGGGAAATATTAAAACCAAAATGCAGGTCACCATCGGCCCAAGAGCCTTGGTTACGAGCAAAAACATAAGGCTCTGCTACGCCCGCAGCGTTGGTTACAAAGAGTTGAAAAACGTGACCGCCTGTTTCTATATCTACTCCTACAGACAAGGCATTGGTATAGGTGTTTTGGTCATCACTTCCGGGCACGCTGTAGCTGTTAGGGTTCAATTGATGCACGTACTCTACGGTAATAGCGTGCAAGGGGGTAAACTTGTAACGTCCGGCCAGGCCCATGGCAAAAATGGTATTGTTGTCGGCCCGGGTTTCAACCAAGTTAAAATGTACTAAGGTGGGTACGGCTTCTAATGAAAAATTTTGGCTGAATTTACGGGCAATCACCAATTCGTGCACAAAGCTAAAACGGTCGCTGGTGTTGCGGGGTAAATCATCATTAAACCGCAAAGCCGAATAGTAGAGGGAGGAGAACCCCGTTACACTTACTGGCATGTTTTTCTCGCCTTTGCTTTGCCTTAAAAGGCGGTATTTTACAAAGCCATCGTACACTTTATTCACTCCGGTATGGCCCACTCCAAAGTTGAACCATTCGGTAGGGCTGTATTCTAAGGTAAGCCGTACCTGGGCATTGTCTAAACCCAAAAAGTTATAGAGAAAATCTTGATTAAATGCGCCAAAGCGGTGCAGAATGTTGTACTGCAGCACCCCTTTACCGGGCATTTCATTGGTTTGCAGGTTCACCACTTTTGTCCCTTTAAAGGTAGCAAAGGTGTATTCTGTGGCCGGCTTACTTTCTTCCTCTAACTCTGACAAAAGATCATCTTGCGCCTGCAAGCCCAGGCTTGCTAAAAAGAAAAAGGCCCAAAGGCCTTTCTGTAAGATTCTACTTCTTGTATTCCACATTAACCGTAACTTCCAATTCATTGCTAATATTGTCTTTTTTGGCAGCCGGTATTTCCACTTCATAATCAGAAGCTTTTACCATAAACTTGGCCTTTACTGTTACCAGGTTTTCACCGATGAGCAAAGTCACCGGTTGCGATATAGTTTGTTGCACCCCATGAATTTCCATGGTGCCTGTAAAAGTGGCCTCATATTCCCCTTCTTGGGTAAAGTCAATCTCTTCAATGTTGGCAATGTTTCCTTTAAAACTGGCGTTGGGGTATTGCCCACTTTCCATGTAGTTTTCATTGAAGTGTTCCTGCATTAGGGCTTTTTCAAAAACAAAAGCTTTTATGGGCACTAAAAAGGCAAATTGTCCATTTTCAGCAACTAGTACACTAGACACTTGATTATTTACCGCTTCAATATTTTCAATGGGTGTTTCAGAGAAAAAACGCACCATGCCGTCACGGGCTTTCATTTTTTGAGCGGAAAGCTGCAAGCTGCATAAAGCCAAAACGGCAACCATTATTTTACTTTTCATAAGTGTATATAATTTAATTTTCCAGAGCGCCTTGGTTTACCCAGGCGGTTATTTTTTCAATTTCACAATCGGGTAGGGGGCCAGACTGAGGCATAATGGGCCCGGTACTAGCAGTAATGCGACCAACCAATTGCCCATTTTCGGCTATGGCTTTTACATCATTAAAGTTGCTGAGGTCTAAACCGCTTTGTAGTGTTGGGGCTACGTGGCAGCCACTTACCGCACAGTTGGTTCTAATAATGGGCTCAATCTCAGCAGCATAGCTCAAACTGTCTGTTACACAGTCTTCCGTATCGCCAAAATTCTGATACAAATCTTCTTCATTGTCGTAATAGCATTGGCTAAGTACCATGGCCATACCAACAACAAGGCCTAAGCCAAAAAATCTTGTTTTCATCATTCAATCATTCCTTCATTAAACCATTTCTCAATACTGCGCACGTTGCAATCAATCATGGGCCTATTAGGCGGCATCACCGGAGCTACTGATGAACCTTTAATTCGCTGCAATAAGTTCGTATTCAGNAAAGCATCTTTCACCTGCGTATAGCTGGTTAAGCTTAACCCTGCAGTAGGGTTAGTGGCGCCATGGCAAGACACGCAATTTTGCTCGAAAATAGCTTTGATGTTGGTGGTATACCGCAAGTTAGCGGTATCACAATCATCACAATCTAAATTTTTCGCCCCTTGTAAAATCCAGGTGCGTATTTTGGCTACCTCTGCAGCACTTAACCGTGTATTGGGTGGGGGCGGCATCACTTTATCAGGGTCCGTTTCCGTAATAACTTCATATAAATCGCTGCCATCTAAATTACCAGCTCTAACATCTCCGGTAGTAATTACGGAATTATAGTCGCTAAGGTTTACACCATTTTGAGAACTTCCTTGCCCATGACATCCGCTGTAGGCGCAATTGGCATTTAATATAGGCTGAATATCGCGGCTGTAATAGATGGTATCGGGGTGACAAGGTTTACCGGTTTGAGGATTGTTGGTATCTACCGGATTTTGAACGGTGTCGTGAGGATTGTTTATAACACCGGGTGGTGCAGGAAAGGGATCGTGCTTACATTGGCTTAAGATGAACACCAGAGTCAGTAGAAATACTGTTTTTTTTAGGGTGGGTTGTGTTGCCATTTATTGTTTACTTGAATATCAAAATTGCCAAAATTATCAATGGGTTTAACGGTTGGCCAGAATTTATAGTGAATCAAATTAGAAACTTGCTACTTTCGCTGAAAAGCAACATTCATGAAAAAAGTAGGAATAGCAATTTTGGTTTTAGTGATTATTGGGGGAGCCATTGGCTTTTATCTTTACAATAAACCACACCGTGATTACCAGGAAGAAGAACCCGCTTACACCCTAAATGCCAATGAACTGGCTATAAGTTATGCCGAGGATCAGACCCAAGCCAACGCCCTTTATTTAGACCAGGTAGTGGTAGTAGAAGGCGTGATAATTGAAAAGCAGGAAAAGGGCCTGATTATAGAGCCCAATATTTTTGTAACGGTGCGTGACACCAGCTTTTTACGCAAAGTACAGGAGGGTGATGAGATTGGAATTAAGGGACGTGTACTGGGCTATGACGAACTTTTAGAAGAGGTGAAAATTGACAACGCCACCGGAGTTTCCGGGGGGTAGACTTTTCACGAAGCTTTGGGCGCTATTTTTTTTACCCGCCCCAAAAGAATAAGCCCCACCAGGAAAAAAACAGAGAGCGCCAACGCACTGGCTTTCATGTTACCCGTTAAATCTATCAAATAGCCGTAGGTAAAAGTGCCAATTACCACGGCTATTTTTTCGCTTACATCGTAAAAACTAAAGAAGCTGGCCGTGCTGTGGCTTTGCGGTATAAGCTTTGAGTAAGTGCTGCGGCTAATGGCTTGTATGCCGCCCATTACCAAGCCTACCAAGCCTCCTAAGGCGTAAAACTTGTAGGCTACGTTGGGGTCTTCGCCCGAAAGGGTATAGGCTCCAATGCACACCAAAATCCAAATAAGCAAACTGATTTTGATGGCCTGCAGGTTGCCATACTTCCGCGAAAGCGATGAAAAGGCGTAGGCACCGCCAATGGCCACAAATTGTATGATTAAAATGGTAAGAATGAGTTTGGAGGCATCCAGTCCTAGTTCTTCTTCGCCAAAAAGGCTGGCCAACAAAATCACCGTTTGTACGCCAATGCTGTAAAAGAAAAAACTGTACAAAAATCTGCGTATGCTTTGCAAACTCTTTAATTGCTGTACCACGTTCCGCAGTTCGTGAAATCCTTTAAAAATATAGCGCTCACCCGGTTTGCGGTGGTGCACGTTAAGCGGCAAACGTCTAAAGGTAATTTGCGCAAAGCCCATCCACCAGAGGCCTACCATCAAGAAGCTTATCCGCGAAGCCTGCCCAGAGTCCTCCAGACCAAAGCTTTCAGGCATTTGAATTAAAATTAAATTGAGGATGAGCAATAGCGAGGCACCCACGTAACCCAAGGAAAACCCTTTGGCACTTAAAGCATCTTGATCTTTGGCGGCCGCAATTTCGGGCAGAAAAGCGTTGTAAAATACCAGGCTGCCCCAAAAGCCCACGCTAGCCACCACACTAAGGCTAAGCCCCAAATATAAATTAGCTCCGGTAAAGAAAAACAAGCCCATGCAAGCCAGAGAACCCATGTAACAGAAGAATTGTAAAAAGCGTTTTTTGTTACCCGTATAATCGGCAATGCCACTTAAAAAGGGCGAAAGCACCGCCACTAATACAAAACTGAAAGCAAGGGAGTAACTGTACAAAGTAGCGCTGGGCAGTGCCTGGCCAAAAAGCAGCACTTCTGGCGGACTCACACTACTAAAGTAAATGGGGAAAACGGCCGTGCTGATCACCAAAGAGTACACGGAGTTAGCCCAATCGTAAAAGGCCCAGGCATTTTGGGTTTTTTTAGAGTAGCTCATGGTTGGGCAAGATAAATTAAATCGCCTTATCGGTGTTGGCCGCAAGAGATTTTGGATGTTAAAGATTACACATCAGGCAATTTCATGAGGCTCTGTAAAGATTAAGGCAGGAGGCTGGTTTTTTGGGTGGCCAAAGACTTAACTAGCCTGAGTGCCTGTAGAGTTTTCACCCCAAACCTCAAAATGCATTTTGATCCAGCTCCAAACAAAAAGCCCGCTTCACCTTAGTGAAGCGGGCTTGTAGTGACCTCGGCAGGATTAAATTATCGTTTCTTTTAGATTCATCATTATTCTTTTAAATTTCTTTGATATACTTATAAAACACACAGAATAAGTTAGTTATAAATTATTCCGAGGGTGTTTTAGATGAAATGAATACATTTGGATTGTAACAAAAGGAAGAAAATGTTCCAGTAATGTTCCAGTAAAATGGCCTCGATTAACTTAGAATTAAATAGTAAAGCAGATGCGGACGGAAGACACGGCATTTTAATTCGTCTAACCTTAGAACGAAAAAAGGCTCGGATCAATTCAGGTAAGAAAGTCAAGAAAAAGGACTTTAACACCGCTAAGAAATATGGCAAGTGGATACGATCCAGTGCCCCAAATTATGACTTGCTAAACCTTCAACTAAAGAAGCAGGTTGATGAGATTGAAGCTTTCACGAGTCAGTACTTATTGGAAAAACCTTATGTAACTGTCAAAGAATTAGTTGAAGCTTATCAGGAAAGCAAGAGGCCACAGAGTGATGACTGGCTTAAATTTTTTGACCGAGAAATTCAAAAGTATAAGGACCACGGCAAAACCAGATTTGCCATAAGAATTGAGGTGGTACGTAATAAATGGGCTGAGTTTTTAGATGGTAAGGCACTTCCTCTTCAAGAAACTTCGCTAGCACATATTTCGGATTTCGAGTCTTTTTTAAAAACCAACAAGAAAAATGCTCCTAATACCGTAGCTGGTAATATTAAGGTGATTAAACAGATTTACAGGACAGCAGCCAAACACGGGCTTATTGAAAAGCCAAACACACAAGTGCTTTCCTACGCGGTCAAAACAACCATCGTTCAGCGTGACAAGCTTACTGAAACTGAGATTGCCACACTGGAGCAGTTGGAACTGCCTAAAGGGACACAAGTATGGCATGCACGCAACTGTTTTCTCTTTGCTTTTTACTGTGCTGGTATGCGATTTTCTGACCTGGCTATGTTGTGCTGGGATAATTTCTCAGATGACAGGAGCAGGCTTACCTATATCATGAGCAAAACTGGAAAGGGTCAAACATTAAAAGTGCCCACCAAGGCGAAAGATATTCTAAACCTATATTCTACGAAGTCAGACTATGTGTTTCAATTAGTACCGAAGGACTTTAACGACCTTGAGCCAGATAGAAGAATCAGACATTTGAACAGTGCTAATACTTTAATCAACCGCTATTTAAAAGAAGTGACTTCAAAAGCACGAATTAAAAAGCGAATTTCCATGCATACTGCCCGCCATAGCTTCGCTTACATAGGCTTTAAAAAGACCAAAGATCCTGTGGCTATCCAGTCCATGCTGAAGCACAACAAGCTAAAGGAGACCCAGGATTACATCATCAGCTTGGCAAACGAGGAGGAACGTGATATTTTAGGGGAGATATTTGAATAAGATGTTACCGATACTTCAGGAAATTGCAAATGCCAAGATAGATGTTTGTCATTTAGACTTAATTGGCGATTATGGTCCAGCTCAAAATAAGGAAAGTTTGCAAATTGGGGCCCATTTCACCGTTGGGGACTTTTTAAAGGAGGACAGCTACGAGTTAGTACAAGATGAAAACCTGCAACGCTTTAAATCCAATCTTTATTACGAGGTATGGGATTTATTAGCCTCTACTACTAATTATCAGGAGCTGGTTGATCAAACACGTAAGCTATTATTAGAAAATTCTGCAGTTCAAATTTCAGGGGATAAATTTTCTATAAACAACGAACAGCTTAAATGTCCTGCAGAAAAACACCTTAAGCTACTGGCTCATGAAGGCCTTTACAGTTCAGTTAAGAGGGTCAGCGCGGATAAGGCAACGAATTTTTTTAATAACAGAAAGTTAGCTCATGCTCAAAGGTTGTCTAATAAGATCGGTGAAATTCTCATTGATCAG
>PR_CR_10_Liq_1_inCRDRAFT_1000967_pt1 | contig 16934 bp, 16 predicted proteins | sample PRCRCaboRojoPR_3_FD_10241 | JGI IMG/M metagenome (IMG submission 10241)
GGGCGGCGAGTCACGTCGCGGGCGTGGCCCGCGCGGGCGGGGCAAGCCTGCCGGCGGCGACGCCGGCACAGATCAGCCACCGGCGTCCGGCCCGGGGCAGGACCGCCCGGCGCCCGCCGCCGCCAGCGGGCCGGGTCAAGCCGCCGCAGACGGGCAGGCCAAGCCCAAGCGCCGCCGTCGGCGGCGCAAGCCCGCGGCGGAGCCCACCACCTGAGCGGTCGCCAGCTGGTCACGCACTCGGCCGGGTGCCGGCAGCGTCAGCGCAGCTGCGGCAGCAGCTCGGCGAAATGCGCCACCGCCGGGAAGTCGTGGATCTGCCGCTCGGGCGCCCGGGAGTCCGGCGCACTTACCGCCAGCAGCCAGCGGAAGCCATAGTCGCGCGCCGCCCGCAGCACGTCCAGGTTGTCGTCCACGAAGAGCGTCCGCGCCGGGTCGAAGGGCTCGAGCTCCCGCACCCGGTCCCAGAAGCCCGGCGACTCCTTGGCGAGCTTGAGGTCATGGGCGCAGATCACCCGGTCGAGCTGCCCGCCGAGGCGTGTGCGCCGGAACTTGAGCGCGATGGATTTCTGGTGCGCGTTGGTCACCAGCACGCGGCGCTTGCCCCGGGCCGCCAGCGCATCCAGGAAGTCCGGCACATGGGGATGCACCGCGATCAGGTGCTCCACCTCGGCCTTGAGCAGCGCGATGTCGAGGCCGAGCTCGCGGCTCCAGTGGTCCACGCAGTACCAGTCGAGCGTGCCCTGGATGCGCCGGTATTTCGGCAGCAGGGCCGCCTTGGCCTCGCGCACACTGACCCCGAGCTTGTCCGCCCAGCGCCTGGGCACATGCTCCAGCCAGAAGTGGTTGTCGTAATAGAGGTCGAGCAGCGTGCCGTCCATGTCCAGAAAGACGCTGTCGATGGCGGTCCAGTCGAGCGCCGGCGCCGGCGTCCTGGCGGGCACCGGCTCGCGCGGCGGTGCGGGGTTGTTGCGCTGAGACATGCTGACCCGCTGGCGATGGTTGGACGTAAGCCGGATGCCGCGCAGAATACCCGACCGCGCAGCATCCTGCGCAGCGCACTGATCACCCCGGGAGCACCTGGCCGATGACGAGACAGAAACCCCGTGTCCTGGCCCGGCGGCTCGCCGCGCAGTCGGGCATCTTCCGGGTCGAGGCGGTGGACCTCGCCTTCGCCAACGGCGCGCGGCGCACCTTCGAGCGCATCCTGGGCGGGCATGATTCAGTGATGATCGTCCCGCTGGACGCCGACCGCCGGCTGCTGCTTGCCCGGGAGTACGCCGCCGGCAGCGACGACTACCAGCTGGGCTTCCCCAAGGGCGTGGTGGACGCGGACGAGCCCTTCCTCAGCGCCGCCGGGCGCGAGCTGCGCGAGGAGCTCGGCCTCGCCGCCGGCCGGCTCGACCTGGTCCACCGCGTCAGTGTTGTCCCGGGATACATCCAGCACGGCACCCGCATCGTGCTCGCGCGCGAGCTGCACCCGGACCCCTTGCCGGGCGACGAGCCGGAGCCCATCGAGGTGGTGCCCTGGCCGCTCGCCGACAGCGACGGGCTCCTGGCGCGCCCGGACTTCACCGAGGCCCGCTCCATCGCGGCCCTGTTCCTGGTGCAGCGCTTTCTGGCGGCGGTGGCGGAGCCCGCGGGCTGACCGCCGCGCGCCGACCGAGTAACAACAACGCCAAAGTCGCCCCGCCCGAGCCGCGAGGCCACGCCTGATTGAGTGGAGGTATCGCCATGATCCGCGCGTCACAGCAGTCCACCGGCCGCGACCGCATGTCCATTGCTGCGCCGCTGGGGCTGTTGGCAGGCCTGCTGGTGGGCTTGACCCTCGGCACCGCTGCGGCCAGCGTCGATGAGTCGGTGGAATCCGCGCTCGCCCTGGACGACGAGCCCCGCGCCGAGCCGCTCGCCTATCCGGACTGGTTCAAGGAGCCCTTCCTGAATTTGCCGGACGACCACGCGGATGCGGTGGGGGCCGGCAAGGACCTGGTGGTCTACTTCGGCCAGCGCCGCTGCGCCTACTGCCACAAGCTGATGGACGTGAATTTCGGCGCACCCGACATCGTCAAGTACACCCGCAAGCACTTCGACATCGTGCCCGTGGATATCTGGGGCGTCGCCGAGGTGACGGACCTTACGGGCAACACGCTCAGCGAGCGCGACTTCGCGCTGCGCGAGGAGACCAACTTCACGCCGTCACTGGTGTTCTACGACGAGACCGGCGCCGAGGCCCTGCGCCTGCGCGGCTACTATCCGCCCTACCAGTTTCGCGCGGCGCTGGAGTACGTCGCCGACGACCACTACCAACGCGAGTCCTTCCGCGATTACCTGGCCCGCGGCGAGAACCGCATGGTCTTCGGCCCCGCCGACCTCAACGACCAGGACTTCTTCGACGCGTCGCCCTACAATCTGGACCGCTCCGAGGTACCGAGCGAGCGCCCGCTGGTGGTGTTCTTCGAGCAGGGCGACTGCCATGCCTGCGACGTGCTGCACGGCGAGGCCCTGGATCAGGCGGAGATCCGGCGCCAGTTCGGCGAATTCGACAGCGTGCAGCTGGACATCTGGTCCGACACACCGGTGGTCACCCCAGCCGGCGAGCGCACCACGGCCCGGGCCTGGGCCCGGGCGCTCGGCATCTTCTACACGCCGTCACTGCTCTTCTTCGACGAGCACGGGCGGGAGATCCTGCGGGTGGACTCCGTGGTGGGCTTCTATCGGCTGCGCAACGTGCTGAACTACGTCAGCAGCAAGGCCTACCTGGATGAGCCCAATTACCAGCGCTGGCGAATGTCGCGGGCCTTCTGAAGCACCGCCCGCGCCCGCGACCGTCCCAGCGGGCGCCGCGCCCGGGGCGCCGAGCCCGGGGGCGCCGAGCCTGGGGGCGCCGAGCTCCGCTCGGCCGCTGTCTGCCGTGCACCGGAGGGCCAGGCGCGCTGTGCTAGACTCCTACAGACTATCTGAGCAATTGCACCCAGATACATGATCAAAGGTTATTTTTTCACAGCCGTACTGGCCTTCGGCCTAGGCTGGGCAGCGGCGACGCTGCTGCCCAGCCCATGGGGCTCGGACGGCGTGCCAGAGGCGCCCGCGCCCGCCCTCCCCTCGGCGCAAGCACCGGCACCCGAACCCGAGCCGGCCGCGCCTGCCGCTCTGCACGCTGACGCCTCCGCCGACACGGCCCAGCTGGTGCCGGCGCCGACCCCCGTCGCCCCAGCCCCCGTCGCCCCAGCCCCTGTCGCCCCAGCCCGGCTCACGGCGGCAGAGGCCGGGCTGCAACGGTCAGAGGCACGGCGCGCGGGCGAGGCCGTGTCCATCGCCTCCAGCGCAGCCGTCGCCGCGGAGCGCGTGCGGTCCCAGGGCGCAACGGTCAGGACGAGCGCAAGCGGGCGCGCGGCCCAGCACGACCGCGTGGCCCAGCAGGAATACGGCTCCCGCTGCCAAACCCTCAAAGGTATCTGCACCCTGCCGAAGCCTCAGCCCATCGGCTCGGTCTGCTACTGCAAGGGCAAGGTGCGGGGTACCACCATCCGCTAGAGCGGGCAGCAGCCCCTACTCCTGCTGGGGATCGGGCTCATCCCCGGGGGCCGCGTCGCCAGGGGCTGGCGCCTCTGGCGTGGCATCTCCGCCGCCATCCGTCTGCCCATTGTCGGGCACCGACTCGCGGTCCCCGCTCACCCGGGCGGTGATCTGCGCGCGCGGGTCGTAGATGACGCAGGCCGGGCGCGTCGCTGCGGCCACGCCCTCGCTGGTCCAGACCCGCAACCGCACCGGGCGGACCCGCAGATCCTTGTATTCCTCGATGTCGCGCGGCGCCGCGCCCTTGTCCGCGGGCTCCGTGAGCGTGCAGGCCTCCGCCTCTTCCGGCTCGCCCTCGGCAGTGGGGCGCGGGTTGAACTTCGCGAACGGCAGCTGCACCGGTCGGAACTCGGCGATGATGCCTTCCATGTTCGGCAGCACGCGAATGCGGTCCGCGGGCTGCGCGCCCAGGGTCACGGCGGTGCTGCGCCACAGCCGTGTGCCTGGGATGAGGATGCTGGCGGGCTGCTCGGCCACCACATAGATGGCCTTGTCCATGGCCTCGTCCTTGATGCGCGGCGCCGGCGAGACCCAGCCCTGGTTGCGGAAGATGGAGTCGAGGGCCGTCACGTCCGGCGGCAGGCGGATCTCCACCGGCGGGTGCACCTGCACCGCATCGCGCCGGCCGCGGCCGTCGAGCCAGCCGGTGGTGACCTGCACCTGCACCTTGTCGGTCCAGGCGGGTACCGAGATGAGCACCAGCTGTGAGCGCAGGCTGGGCGCCATCTCCGCCGGCGCCGAGATGACCCAGCCGAAGCCCACGCGCTCCCCGTCGCTCTTGCCGGTGGAGCCGTTGCCGAAACCGATGGCCATCGACTCCGTGCCGCTCTGCACCAGCCGCCGGATGAGGTCGAAGCCGGCACCGCCGGTGCCGCCGGCGCCGGCGAGGGCGGTGTCCCGCAGCACCCCGAGCACGTCGTTCTTCGGGAACACCGCGTAGGTGTAGGCGTCCAGCTCGCGCATGCTCTCGATGAAGTTGAACAGGCCGCTCGGCGGGTTGACGATGACATCATCCGCGCGCACCAGCTCGGGGCAGGTCAGGAAGACCCGGGCGTCGGCTGCAGTGTCCGCCGCGGTCTCGGCGAGGGCGTCCAGCAACGCATCCGGGATCGGGTAGCGCGGCTCGAAGCTCGCACGCGTGTCGTTGATCTGGCTGAAATACCACTCATCCACGAGCAGCTGCCAGGTATCGTCCTCGGTCCAGCCGATGGGGAACAGCGACTGGGTGCGGGCACAGCTCGCCTCAGGCAGCGCTTCGGCAGGCTCGGTCGCCGCGCTCCTTCGGCGCGCAATGAAGAAATCCCGCGGCGCCGTCACCCGGAAGTTGACGCGCACATTGCAGGCCGTCTCGTCGCTGGCGCGGATGGGCTGCACCTGGATCTCCATGTACTTGGCCCAAGGCTCCGTGAGCCGGATGGCGCCCCCCTTGGGACTCCCGCCTTCCGCGGTCGGCGGCCCGTTGTCCTCGCCGCTCTCTGGGGCGACGGCATCCTCCCCGCTCGCCTCCACGGCTGTCACCTCCGCCCCATCCGCCCCCGCATCCGTGCGCGTGCCGGGATCGGCATCGAGATCGGTATCAGGATCGGCAGCGGCATCGCTGTCGTCCGCGATCCCGGCCTCGAGCGCCGCCTCCTGCGACAGGAAGCGCCCCTGATGGTCGATCAGGAAGCGCTTCTCCGGCAGGCTCAGGACCACATCCAGGGTGCGGCGAATGAGCTCGGGATATTGCTCCGCTCGCACGCCGGGGGCGGGGCTCGGGCAGGCTTCGTCCTCCTCCCCGATGCTCTGCACCAGCGACGCCTCGTTGGTGTTGAGCCGCTTTTCGATGTCATCCAGCCAGGCTTGGTACAGCGCCGTCTGCTTGTCATAGGCGGCCTGCTGCGCTGCGTCCACGCCCTCGCAGGCGTCTGCGCCGTCGCTTGGTCTGCGCGTGCGGCAGACATAGGTGCGCATATAGTCGGTCAGCCCGGGACCGCTGGCTTCGATGTCCTCGAAGACGATCTCCGGCTCGACCGTCACCGCTACGAAGGCGCGGTCGCGGGTGTTGCGCCCCGGCACCACGGTGGTGTCGAACTTGAGCCCGTAGATGGAGTTGGCCGTCAGATCGTGGCGGTCGTCCAGCATGTTCTCCAGGATCTGCTGGCGGATCATGTCGCGGATGCCGGAAAGCACGGCAAAGCGATCCCGAAACGAGAGCTGCTGCATGGCGCCGGCCCCATGGTCGCCCGCGTCCTGCCCGGGGACGCCGCCGGCGGCCTCCGCCTGCGCGCCGGCGCTGAGCGCCGCACGGCTGTAGAGTCGGCCCGAGGCGAGATCCTCGGGTGTCACCGCGCTCAGGCGCTCGAGCTGCTGGCGCAGCCAGTAGTCCTGGTCGTAGCGGTCGTTCACCAGGCGCTCCCGGGTGTAGACCTCAGGGCTGTCCACGTAGATGCTGCCGCGGGTCGTGAAGGGCCAGAACGGCAGCAGCAGCACGCCGAGCAGGTGCAGCACCACCGCCAGGAGTGCGGCCAGTGCCAAGAGCTTCAGGCCCTGCACGCCGCAGAGCCGGCCGCAGAGACCGCGCAGACCCGAGCCGAAGGCGCCCACGAAGGTGCGCAGCCGACCGGGCGCGGACGCGGTCGCGGTGTCGGTGGCTGGATCTGTTGGGCTCACGGCCTGTCTCCGCGGTTTGGTGTGGGAGCCCTGCGCGGTTGGCCTGCGCTCGCCGCTCAAGGGTGGATGCCCGTGTCCTCGCCGGCGCTCGCCCGGCGCTGTCAGCAGGCCACGGGCGCCATGTGCGGGTCGCGCTGCAGCCGCATGAAGTCGCGGCGCAGGCCCGTGAGCCGGTCGATGAGCTGACGCCGCTGCGCTGCGCTGAAACTGTCGTCGAGTCGCACCAGCAAATCCGTGATGCCGGCCCGCAGCTCGCGCTGACTTCGCGCCAGCGCCGGCGGCATGTCGCTGTAGTCCACCAGCCAGTCGGTGAGGAAGGCCTCGACGCGCGCGCTCGACGCGCCGCGGCGCAGCAGCGCAATGAGCTCGCGCCGCTTGCGGTCGCGGTACTCGTACCAGGTGGCGGTTTCGGGCAGATCCGCCACCACGTCCCGCACGATGCCCCGCTGGCGGGCGTCGAGCTCGCCGAGCCACCAGCGCATGTTGTCGGCATAGCGCTCGACGCGCTTGGCGACCCGCTCCGCTTCGGGGCGGGCGGCGTCGTCGGCGTCCTCCCGGGCCTCTTCGCGGAAGCGCCGCTCCAGCGCGCTGATCTGGCCCTGGTCCAGGTCCGCCAGCAGCGGCGCGGCGGCCGCCGCCGCCAGCGTGAAGTGGCGGCGGTAGATCACCTCGAACTGGTCCAGCAGGCAGGCGACGTCGGCGCGGTTGAACCCCTTGCGCGCGTCGTTCTGGGCGCTGTCGAAGAAGGCGGCGAGGTAGGGGAGCTCGTCCTGCCGGTGCTGCCTCAGCGCAGCATCCAGCGTCGGCGACCAGCGCTCCATCTGCGCACCGTCCAGGCCCAAATAATCGTCGGCATAGCGCTCGATGAAGAAATCGGCGGTGTTGTAGGCGAGCTGCATGCCCGAGCAGCCGGACAGCAGCAGCGCCGCGGTGGCCAGGAGCAGGCGCAGCAGAGGCGGGGGCAGCAAGGTCATGGGGCGCGGATTCTTCCCGTGCGCGGCCGCGGTTGCGCGGCCGGTGTAGGCCGCAATATAGCACCCGGTCCGGAGCACAACCGGCCACCCGCGTCAGCACTCGCAGAGCCCATGCAGACAAGCACGTCGACAACCATGCCGCCGGGCACCGCCCGGTCCAGCGCCGCCGCCGGGATCGGCGGCCTCTGGCGCCGCCGCACGCAGCCGGCGCCGCTCGCGGCCATGATGGCCCGCTTTCCGCAGGCGGGCCGGGTGGTGTGGATCGGCATCCGCGCCGGCAAGCGCGGTGCCGTCGAGCCTCTGGAGCAGGTGGAGGCCCAAGCCGGTCTCGGCCTTGCCGGTGACCACTATGCGCAGCCGGAGCGGGCCGGCCGCGGGCAGCGCAAGCGCCAGGTGACGCTGATCCAGGCCGAGCACCTCGCGGTGCTGGGCGCATTGCTCGGCGAGCCGCCCATCGACCCGGCGCGGCTGCGGCGCAACCTGGTGGTGTCCGGCATCAACCTGCTGGCGCTGAAGGACAAGCGCTTTCGCATCGGCAGCGCGGTGCTCGTGATGACGGGCCTCGCGCACCCCTGCTCACGCATGGAGGAGACCCTTGGCGCCGGCGGCTACAACGCCATGCGCGGGCACGGCGGCATCACCGCGGCGGTGCTGACATCCGGCACGCTCGCGGTGGGCGACCTGGTGGTGCCACTGGACCCGCCTGATGCAGACGCCGGCGCTGACTGACCACCACCGCCGACCACACCGACCACAGCAGCAGAGCACCATGACCCAAGCCACCGAGACAGCACTCACCACCTTCTTCGACGGCGGCTGCCCGCTGTGCAGCAAAGAGATCGCCCACTACCGGCGCGTGGACCGGGCCGGGCGCATCCGCTGGGTGGACATCACCCAGGACACCGAGGCCCTCGCCGCCGCCGGCCTGGACCAGGCCACCGCCATGCGCCGCCTGCATGTGCAGGACACCGACGGCCGGCTCATCCAGGGCGTGCCCGCGTTCGTCGCCATCTGGCGGCAGCTGCCGGGCTATCGGCTGCTGGCGCGCGTGGTCTCCACGCTGCGCCTCACGCGCCCACTGGATGCCGCCTACCGGCGCTTCGCGGACTGGCGCTTCGAGCGCCGCTGCCGCGACGGGGCCTGCGCCATCGAGCAGCGCTGATCGCACTGCGGCAGCGTTGTGCACCCTGTTCGGCACGCATCCGGGCGGGAGGGGTTTGGCAAGATCGGGGTTTGTACCTAGACTCAATCAGGGAAAGCCGCGCATCCGGCTTGGCTGGACGGACCAAGGCATGCGCAGAAACCGGCAGCAAGCTCCAACAAGCGCCTGACATGCAGACCTACACCCTGAGGCTCTATATCAGTGGCATGACCCGCAGCGCCCGGCGCGCCATCGCCACGCTGGAAGCGATCTGTGCCGAGTCGGTCGACGCGCGCTACGACATCGAAGTGATCGATGTCATGGTGAATCCGGACGCCGGCGCGCAGGCCGACATCATGGCCACGCCCACGCTCATCAAGAGCCTGCCGCCGCCGTTGCGCCGCATCATCGGCGAGCTGCGCGACCGCGCCCAGGTGCTGCGGGGCCTCGATCTCGAGCCCGCGAGCGCGCCGCCCCCTACAACCGTGTCGCCGGCCGACGCGGACGACTGAGTGCTTCTGCACCGATGCCTTGCAGCCTTGCCGGTGCCCGGCAAACGGACTCTCGGCCTTCGCGCGCTGCGACACTGACGGCGTCGTGTCTGAACTGGCGCAGTGTCGTCCTATTCCCTGCCTTGGTCAGGCACCGCGACGCGCGAGCCACCTGCGGCTTTGATGCGCATCAGTGTTCGCACCAAGGGTCGGCGCTAGGGTGCCTGGCTTTTCGGAGCCTGCCGCGCAGCGCCGCGCGCGGCAGCCTCGCCTGCGAGGCCCCACATGCATGAGCTCTCGGTCTGTCAGTCGCTGCTCGATCAGGTGCAGCGCATCGCCGCCGATCACGGCGCGGAACGGGTGGAGCGCATCCTGCTGCGCATCGGTCCGCTGTCCGGCGTCGAGGCGCCGCTGCTGCGCAACGCCTTTCCGCTGGCGGCCGCCGGCACCATCGCCGAGGAAGCCGTGCTGGATATCGAGCCCGCGCCCGTGCGGGTGCATTGCGTCACCTGTGGCGCGGAGACGGATGCGACGCCGAACCGCCTGCTCTGCGGCGCCTGCGGCGACTGGCACACCCGATTGGTGAGCGGCGACGAGCTGCTGCTCGCGAACCTGGAAATGAGCGTGCCGGAGGCTGCCGATGCCGACCCCGGGCAGGACGGCGACTGAGCAGCTGCGCGCTTCACTGCTGCGCGGTTCCGCCGACGGCCGCGCAGAACGCAGCCTGCAGGCGGGCGCCACCACCGCAATGGCCCCTCGGTGCGCGAGAAAAGGCGCACCGTGCAGGACGCATGGTCAAATTCGCAGGCGGCGCTGCTATAGTCCCTGACAGAAACAGCAGCGAATCCGGAGCTGACCCATGTGCGACACCTGCGGCTGTAACGTCACGTCCAGCAACGAGCATCTGGTGCGTCCCGGCGGCAAGCACGCCGAGACGGCCGACGGCCACGCCGCCGTCGAGGTGCTCCAGAACCTGCTCGGCGAGAACGACCACCAGGCGGCCCACAACCGCGCCCACTTCGATGCCCGCGGCATTCTCGCCGTCAATCTCATGTCATCGCCTGGCGCGGGCAAGACGAGCCTGCTCGAGGCCACCATCGACGCCCTGGGCGATGAGCTCAACATCGCCGTCATCGAGGGCGATCTCGAGACCGAGAACGACGCCGAGCGCATCCGCGCCAAGGGCGTCACGGCGATTCAGATCGCCACCGGCAGCGCCTGCCACCTGGACGCCCACATGGTGCACGACGCCCTGCACCGGCTCGACCTGACGGGCGTGGACATCCTGTTCGTCGAGAACGTCGGCAACCTGGTCTGCCCGGCGAGCTTCGACCTGGGGCACCACCGCAACGTGACGCTGCTGTCGGTGCCGGAAGGCGACGACAAGCCGGCCAAATACCCGGTGATGTTCCGCGCTGCGGACCTCGTGCTGCTCACCAAGGCCGACCTGCTGCCGGTGCTCGACGATTTCGACCCGGCCCGCGCCGAGCACAGTCTGCGCGGGCTCGCCACGCCGGCACCCCTGCTCACGCTGAGCGCCCGTCGGGACGCCCACAGCCTGGCGCCCTGGCTCGACTGGCTGCGCACGGAGCTCGCTGCCCAGCGCGAGCGCATCGCCCGCGGCACCACCGCGCGCCCGGCGCTGCAGCCGGACGGCGCGCTGCTGCACGGCGGCCAGGCCGGACACGCGCACGAGCACGCTGGGGGCCATCGGCACCGCCACCAGCATGAACACGGGCATGGTCAGGGCCATGGCCATGCGCATGCCCACGACCACGGCGGGCATGGGCACACCCACCCGCAGCGACAGGCTTCGGGCTGAGCGGCAGCACCGGCGCGCCCACGACCCTCGTGGGCATGGCGCTGTACTATCCTTGCCCCGCGGGCGGAGGCGGCTCAGATCGCCCCGCAGCGGACGACACCGGACCCGTGGCTCGCCGGCTGCGCGCAAGCAGCCCGCCGGCCACAATCCATCACCGATCTTGGAGGATGTCTCACGTGGCTATGCAAGCCCGCGCCCTGTCACTCGTCGGCCTCGTCTCTGTGCTGATGCTCGCCCCTGCCGCTCAGGCCATCAACTTCGGGGACATGTTCAACCCGGGCCGCTGGATGGGCGGCAACGATGACGATTACTACGACGAGGGTCCCTGGGGTCCCTACGGCGGCTACGGGCCCTACGGTGCCCCCTACGGCTATGGTGCGCCCGGCTATGCACCCTACGGCGCCCCCGGCTATGGTGCCCCCGGCTACGGCTACCCGGTGGCACCCGGCTATGCGGCCCCCGGCTATGCCGCGCCGGCGGCGCCCGCGGCACCCACCACTCCGGCCGCACCCGCGGAAACCGACAGCGCCAAGGATCGCGAGATCGAGGCCCTGAAGCGGCGCATCGAGCAGCTGGAGAGCCGCCAGGCGGCGCCGGTGCCGGCCCCCTCCACCCCCGGCAGTGGCGGTGACGGCTGGCCCTCCGCGCCGGCCTTCAGGCCCATGGACCAGTATTGACGCGGCCCCGGGCGGCGGGCTCACTGTCCGCCGCCCGCCTGAGCGCGTCGCGAGCCCAAATAACCCCCACAAGGCAGCTTCCGGAGGACACTTCCATGCCATGGCGCCGCGTCCGGACCCTTGCGCAGCCTGTCATGCCCGCCATCGCCCTGGTCTGCCACGTCTTCGCCGCAACTGCTGCGGCTGACGAGCGTTACGCCGTCTACGAGAGCGACAGCAGCTTCGGGGACGTCATCGACGGGCTCAAGCTCGCGATCCAGGAGCGCGGCATGTACATCAACAATGTCATGCACATGGACGAAATGCTGGAGCGCACCGGCAAGGACCTCGGCATGGACGAGACGATCTACACCCATGCCCAGTCCATCGAGTTCTGCAGCGCCCTGCTCTCGCGCAGGATGACGGCGGAGGACCCCACCCGCATCGTCAACTGTCCCTTCATCATCGCCGTCTACACCCTGCCCGACGAACCCGACACCACCTACGTGGTGCACCGCCGCATCCCCGCTGACGAGACCGACGCGAGCCCGGTGATGCGCGAGGTCGCGGACATGCTCCAGGGCGTCGCCGAGGGCGCCGTCAGCTGGTAGCCGCCAGCCCCCCTCACGCGCATCCACCGCCCCGCTGTCCCCGCCCCCACTGCGCCTGCGCAGCAGCACGCCCCGCTCCCGGGGCGTTCGGCCGGCATAGCTTCCGGCTCTACCGCGCGGCATTTCCCGCGCCGCGAACTGCCCTCCAATTGATCCAGGTCTACTCCGCGGGTGCCATCGGCGGCCCGCTTTGGTCTATCTTTCCTTGACAGGTGGCACAGCACCTGTTCCACGACTTTCAAATCTTCTAATAAACCAATCGAGAAAACCCGTCCGGCGCAACGCCGGGCACCAAGCCCAGCCACCGCCAGATGGTGGAGGAGACAACTGCATGACCGCCGTTCAGATCGCCGGCCGCGAGGTTCACTTCAACAAGAAAGGACATCTCGCGAGCTTCATGGATTGGGACAACGACGTTGCCGAAGCGCTGGCCGCGGAGGAAGGCCTGACGCTCACTGACCGCCACTGGAGCGTCATCGACTTCCTGCGCGAGTACTACGCCTTCCATGATATGCCGCCGTCACCGAAGGTGATCATCCGCGCCCTCGGCCACGAGCTCTGCCCGCACACCAACTGCACCCGCCGGGATCTCGATCGGCTCTTCCCCAACGGCGGCTGCAAGCAGGCCTGCCGTATTGCGGGGCTGCCGAGCTACTACTGCCATTCCTGCTGATGCCCACCGGGCCGCGTCGCACAACGCGCGCGGCCGGGTGAGGCATCAGGTCCCCACAGGGCAATGCCCCTTTTCAATGGGAGGGTGGATCAGCAAAGCGCATCCACCTCAAACCGAAACGGCGAGTGCGCGTCCCTGATTCGCCCTCAGCTGCTCACCGTGTTGCTGAACGCTTGGTGACGCCCGTGCCGCCCCAGCGCAGGGCACCAAGCCCGGCGAGCCCCAACAGCAACAGCGGCGCCGCACCGATGCTCGGCACCCCGGTGGGGGCGCCGGTGGGCGGTACCCGGTCCGGCATCGAGCCATGGCTGGCGCTGGCAGCCGTGCTGACGTCGGCGAATGCGCCGGGCACCAACGCGTGCAGCCCTACGACGTATTGCAGATCCGGGTCGAGCTTGGCGGCCTTGCGGGCTCAGTCCGTCGCGGCGGGCGTCAGGCGCAAGGTACCCTGCTCGGTGCCGGGTGCCGGCCCATGCCAGGGCCAGGGATGGGTGTCCACGGCGAGCCAGTCGTCCAGCTGGTCCGTGCGAAAGCGCGAGAAGCGATGCCCGGACTGGCCGAGCGGCAGGCTGCCGCGGGTGCCTGACCAGTCCGACGGCGTGTAGACCACGCGCATGGAGGGGATGTAGCCGATGCGCCGCGGCGCCAGCACCGAGGCATTGGCCACATTCACCGTGGCGTTGTCGCCGCCGAGCCCCACCGGACCGACGCTGAACAGGCGCCCCACCCAGGGCTGACCGTCGAAGGCATGGCGGAAGGTGACGCCGCGCAGCCGATCCAGCCGCTGCGGCCCGCGCGGCAGCAGCTCGTCCAGCCGTGCCCGGGCGGAGAGCACGGCTTCGCGCCAGATGTTCGCCGGGCCTTCCTGCAGTTGGGGCGTGGTCACGTCATCCCAGAAGGCGGAGCGTCCGCTGCGCAGGGCCTCGTCCAGCGGCCCGTAAGTGTTGGTGTCGAGCTGCATGAGCACGCTCAGGTCGTCCTGCAGCTCGTCGCCGTACAGCGCTTGGTAGAGCGCCGGCACCAGCAGCCCGAACAGGGCGCCCGCATGGCTCTGCGGTGGGAAGTCCCCGCGCCAGTGCAGCAGATCCTTCTCGGCGATGCGCGCCGCCTTTGGGTCCAGCTCCCGCAGCGCCGGCAGTGTGCGCCGCAGGGCGGCCATGAACACGCGCGCGCGGATACTCTCGCGGTCCGCCTGCATGGCCGCAAGCTCCGCCGCCGAGAGGTCCGCCGCGCCCTCCAGCAGCTCCCGGATGCGCTCGGCGCGGTACGGCGGCAGCCAGCTGTGCCCCACCGCGCCGGCCTGCACCTCCGGGACACTGCGGTTGTTGGCGTTCACCAGGCGCTCGTCCGGTGGGCTTGTCACCCCGGGGTTGGTCCCGAACGGCTGCCAGCCTTGCCAGCCGTAACCCGGCTCCCACCCGGGCACAGGCAGCATGCCGGAGCCGCGACCGCGCTTCGGCAGGGTGCCTGTGACCTGCCAGCCGATGCCGCCGTCGCGATGGGCGATGACCAGGTTCTGCGAGACATGGTGCAGATCGGCGCCGGCGGCCCGCGCCTCGGCAACGGTGGTGGCGGTGTTGAGCCGCCACAAACCCGCCAGCGAGCGCTCCGGCACGTCCAGATTGCGGCGCAGCGCCAGGGCGTCGCCGATGCGCACGCTGGGCAGGCCCTCGGGATTGTCGGGCCCGATGACATCGTCGATGAGCACGCCATGGTTGGTGCTGCGGATGCGCAGCACCTCGGGCTCTGCGCGGTCCGCCACCGGGATGCGCTCGGTGCGGGTGCGCACGCGCTCCCAGCCCTCGGGCCGCCGTGCCGCGTCGCGGGTGGCGTTCAGCTCCTCGACGAAGAGGTCCTGGGTGTCCGCCGTCACCGTGGTCATGCCCCAGGCCAGGTGTGCGTTGTGCCCCAACAGCACCAGCGGCACCCCGGGCAGGGCGAGACCGGCGACGTGCAGGCCGGGGGCGATGAGCTCAAGCTCGTACCAGATGGCCGGCGCCGAGGGGCTCAGGTGCGGATCATTGGCCAGCAGTGCGGCGCCGTCCGCGCTGCGGCTGCCGGTGACGGCCCAGATGTTGCTGGCACCGCCGCTCAGGGTCGCGGCCACGGGCAGGGCCTGCGCGGTGCGCGGCGGGTCGGTGACCCGCTGCCGCGCCAGGGGCTGGTAGTCCGGCAGGGCATGCACGGTCTCCGGCGGCGCCAGCCCCACGTCCACCGGAAACAGCTCCAGGGCCTTGCGGTTGCCGAGCCGGGCGGCGAGCTTCAGGAAGGACAGCTCCTCGCGCAGGTTGACGCTGTTGATCCAGGCCATGTACTCGCCGATGACCAGGCTGTCCACCGGCTCCCAGCGGGCGGGCTCGAAGCCGGCGATCAAGTACTCCATGGGCGGGCGGCCGCGCGCCTGTTCCAGGTAGGCGTTGACGCCCTCGGCGTAGCGGCGCAGCAGCTGCTGGTATTCGGGCTCCAGCGCCGCATAGGCCTCGCGTGCGGCCAGCGGCAGCCCCATGGTGCGGTAGAAGCGGTCCGCCGGCAGGGCCGCTGCACCGAAGACCTCCGCCAGCCGCCCGCCGGCGAGGCGGCGCAGGATATCCATCTGCCACATGCGCTCGGCGGCGAGCATGTAGCCCTGGGCAAAGACCACGTCGTCCACCGAGGCCGCCTCGATGCTGGGCACGGCGTGCGCGCCGAAGGTCAGGGTCACGGGCGCGCCGAGCCCGGGCAGCGCCAGCTCGCCGGCGTACCTGGGCTCCGCGCGCTTGCCGAGCCAGTACAGCCAGCCGGCGCCCGCCGCCAGCAGCAGCGCCAGCGCGGTCAGCCCGATGAGCAGCCAGCGGCGCATGGCATCAGCCGGCGTGGCGGAAGATGTCGCGGTAGCCGGTGTACTGGGCCAGCGACATGATGGCCACCGCGGCGAGGATCAGCGCCAGCCCGATGACGAAGGCGAGCAGGCCGAAGGGCGTCGCCGCCGCGAAGCCGAGCACGGAGCCGTTGAACAGCGAAGCAGCGCCGGAGGCGATGGCCACCGGAATGCCCACGGCCACACTCATCACCACGGCAAAGACCAGGGAGAGGCCGAGCACCGCCAGCCCGAACACCAGAAACGGCATGATGTTGAGCCAGCAGGCACGAAAGCTCGCCTGCATGGCCGGCAGGGCATCCAGGCCTTCCAGCATCACCAGCGCCGGTGCGAACCAGTAAGCCATGACCAGCGGAACGATCAGCGCGAAAAACACCAGCACCAGCAGCAGCACCCAGGCGGCGCCCATCATGGCGGGCAGGGCGGCGGGATTGTCTTCCATCATCAGCTCCAGGCTGGTGCCGGAGACGGCGAGGCCGGCGGCGACGACGAGGCCCAGCGCCAGTGCCGCCAGCAGGATGCCCACCAGATAAAACACCGCAATCAGGGCCAGCTGGCCGCCCCGCTCGGAGAAGCCGTCGAAGACCATGCCCACCCGGGCGACGCCCTGTCTGTCGAATTGCCGCGCACCGGCCATGACGCCGCCGGCGAGGATGGGGGCAATAAAGAACCAGACCAGCGAGCCCAGGGGAATCCAGTTCAGGACAAGACTCATCGTATTGATGACGAGATACACCCCCATCCAGACGAACGGCTTGCCGCGGAACAGGGCGTAGGCGTCCTTGATCCACAGCCAGCCGTGGCCGGCGGGCAGTGACTGCGGGCCGGCCATGGGGCCCTCATCGCTCAGGGGCTGCGTCAGCTCGGCCTGCGGCGGGGCGTAGGGATTGCCGGGGTCGGGCTCTGGCGCCGGCTGCTGCGCTCTGGTGCCGACGCCATCGGGCTCGGCGCCGGTGGCACCGCTCAGGGGCCGTTGCGCAGCGGGCTGGTCCTGCGCAGGCGCGGCGGTGCCCACAGGCGTGCCGGCGGGCTCGATGCGGACCTCCAGCCCGATCTCCTCCAGCACCTCCCGGTAGCGCTCGGCGTTGGCATCGTCCACCTCGCGCTTCAGGACATGCTCGCGCGCATCCAGAATCAGCCGCCAGGCCTTCTCTTCCGGCAGCTTGAACACGGCCGCGAAGTCCCGCGCCGCCTGCTCCGCGTTGATGCCGGGCCTGAGCCGGCCGGTGAATACCACCTGGTGGAAGGCGCTCATGTCGGGTCTCCATATCGGTCGAAAGCGGGATAGGGCCTGCGCCCGGCAGACCCTGAGCCCAGCCTGGGGCAGGCTGTTGTGCTGGGGACCGGGTTGGATTCCGGGGGGTGTCGATGATCGGGCTTGTCGGGGGCGTGATGGATCATTCGGTGTTGGTATTGGCGGTGATTTCGGCCTTGGTCCCGACTCCGTTTGTGCGCGGGCGTGCCCTGCTTAGCCAGGGCTTCCA
>PR_CR_10_Liq_1_inCRDRAFT_1000969_pt1 | contig 16890 bp, 8 predicted proteins | sample PRCRCaboRojoPR_3_FD_10241 | JGI IMG/M metagenome (IMG submission 10241)
CGTAAAGTGCTGAGTACCTCTGACTCAAATTTGCTGAAGAGTCAACAGCTACGGTGTAGCAGTCTGGGTGCTTTTTGCAAAAGACTGGAAACCTAGTTTGGTTCTGGTGTTGGTGTTTAAAAGCCTCTTTTTGGCACTTTGTCAAGTACTTGTAAATAATGATTTCTCCCCTGCACACGTCTCTGGGAGTTTCCCCTTCAGAGTTTCTCAAGCAAACGTCAGCACCGCCTTCAACCAGCATCTGGACTATTTTCATGTTGCCCATGCTTCCAGCTAAGTGCAAACTCGTGAACTTGAGAGTGCCTCCCAAAGCATCTAAGTTAAAAACAGGGCCTTTCTTTGAGTTCACACTCAAGACCCAAGATATTCCTGCGTTTTGGGACCTTCTAGCAGCTAAGTGAATTGGAGCCCATAAGTCTGCATTCAGTTCGTTGGGATCGCTTCCAGCTTGCAACAGCATGTTTCCAATGAGACAAGCCCTTCTGTGGGACTTGTTGAAAACTCCAAGCAGTATGTGCAGGGGCGTGTTACCTTCGCTGTCCTTAGAATTGGCATCAGCTCCCTTTTTCAAAAACGCCCTTGTGAGCCAAGGTTCTGTTTTGTAAACTGCAAGGTGTAGTGCACTTCCCAAACTGCCTCCGCCTAGAGTTATGTCAGCCTCTCTTTCCAAAAGCAACTTGGCGCTAGCAATCTGGTCTTCTCTCAAAGCCAAAACTATAGGGGAGTACCCCTCGCAGTCTATTTTGTTGATGTCAGACCCTGAGTCCAGCAGTCCCCTGATGACTCCTCTGTCTCCATGCACTGCTGCAATGTGCAAAGCTGTTCTGCCTCGGTTGTCAGTTCTTTCTAAGAAAAAGTCTTTTTGTGAAAAGTGCTCTAGAAAGTTCAGCAACTCCAGTTCTGCTTTTTCTTGTTGAGTGCACTTGTTGCATAGTTCCCTCAAACTACCTATAATAGCTTCCCCAATGGGTCCTTTTAAAACCCTTGAAAGCGGAGGGGAAGTGTACCTGAACCACTCTAAAGTGAACTCTTCTAAGAACCTCAGTTTAGAAAGTCCTACTGGCAAGCAGCAGAAGTCGTTTCCGTGCAAATGCAAGGTTTTGAGTCGTTTCAAGTGACCAATTTCAGAGGTAACACTTCCAATCTGATTTTCAGATAAGACAAGAGTGTTGATTTTGGTGAGGTTGCTGATGCACTCGGGGACAAAGAACAAGGAGTTGTTGCTTAGAGTTAAAACTTGCAGATTTGTCAGTCTGAAGAGTTGGTTTGGCAGAGAAGTAAGTAAGTTGGAGTCCAAACGGAGTACTTTTAAGTGCTTCAAAGAAGAAACCTTTTCAGACAGAAGTTCTATTCTGTTGTTCCTAAGGTCAAGACTGCGCAGCTGCGACAGTGAAAAGATGGAAGCGATGTGAGTTATTTGGTTGCTGCGCAGGTCTAAGTAAAGTACTCTATCCCAGACTTGACTGAAGTAATTCTTAGGCAAACTAAAAAGGTTGTTTTCTTTGATAATTAACTCACCTGTAGGAGTTATCAGGTCTTCTGCTAGTAGTGTGCTCCTTTTTGAAGAAGATGCCATTTATAAGTTTAACTACTTTTGGGCAACTAAAAACACGCAAAGCACCCAGTGCACTTAGTTTGGGCATTGTTTCAACAATTCCAATGCAAAAATGGAAACTCTGCAGTAGTTAAAAATGAAGAATACTATACAAAAGGACTGCAAGCCACAGACAACTAACTAAGTCTCTGGGAAACCACTTAGACAAGCCCCTCCCTTTTTATTGAGTTCCCGTTAAATAGGTGAGTTTCCATTTGCAAAGTGTTCCCGCCAAAGAAGGACTTTTTGAAGAGCTTTTCTGTTGTGGTTGCAGCTGAATATAATAATAATAGTTAAGATGCAAGTTTCCCCCAACTCTAAAGAAGAAGAGTTCCTTGGAGACTGCTTGTCTCTAATCAACAACCGACTAGTGAGCTTAGAAGCCAGACTCAAAGGCCCTCTACAGCCTTCGTCCTCTGCAAGCAACAGTTCTTCGTCAGAAACCTCCCAATCAGACCCCCTGGCCTCCCGCCAAATTGCCTCTCCTGCAACTTATAAAAAATCCTCTAATATGTCAAGCTCTGACCTCTTCAAGGCTTACTTCTCACCTGACCGGAAAAAACGATCCAGAACTCCTGAGGATAGCAGTGAAGGCGCTCAAACCAAGAAGAGGCAAATTCAAAGCCCGGTTTTTTCTGGTGCGGGACAAATTGCTGAGGCCCCTTCTCCTGGGAACCCTATAGAGAACCCCGACAGCAACTCTATGAGGAGCGAGTCTCAAGTTGCTGACTTCTTTTCTGATTTCCTGAAAAGCGAAGGCGGGTCGGGCTTTTTAAAGTCGAGTCTTGTGAATTCATTCACTCAAAAAATCAGCAAAATGAACCAAGAACTGCACCAACTAGAAAATGCATTGAAAGAAAAAGAAAAACTGCTTGTTTACAAAGAAAACCAGATATTGTCTTTGCAAAATGAACTAGTTTCCAAAGATGAGGAAATCAAAGAAGCTAAAGAACTTGCCCAAAAGCACGAAAACTCGGCCAAAAAGGGCAAACTTGCACTTACTCGCACTCTACGCGAACTTGAAGAACGCAAACGCCAAGAGTTAAAAGCCAAGTTGTTTAACGATTCCTTTAGACTCGGAAGAGTCACTGTAGTGAGGAACGGAGCTAGGTTCCAAGAGTACTGGGAAGACGGAAAAGAAATCACCGAAATTAAAGAACAACTTGCTTCACTTGCCAAACAAAAAGAAGCTTATGAAAAACAAAAAAAACTACTTAAAAAAACTGAGGATGAAGAACTAGCAACCACCTTGCCTCTCAAAATTGTGCTTTTGAACAAAGAAGAAGCCAAACTCAAGGAAACTCTGGAAAAACTCGAAATCGAAAAAGCCATCCACATCCAAGAAAGCCGCAGAGTGGCTGAGGAAGACTCAGCTAGATACAGCAAGTCCACTGCCGAACATGAAGCTTGGCCAGTTCTACATGGAAGGTACTTGCTGTTGTCCCTTCTTGGCAAAGGAGGCTACAGTGAGGTGTACAAAGCCTACGACCTCCTGGAACACCTTGACTTAGCTATTAAGTTCCACCAACTCAACCCTAACTGGGGAGAAGCCATCAAAGCTAACTACATCAAGCACGCCATCAGAGAAAACCACATCCACAGAGAACTCAAGCACCCAAGAATCGTAAGGCACTACGACACCCTTGAAGTTGACAGTAACTGCTTCTGCACAGTTTTGGAGTACTGTCCTGGAGAAGACCTTAACATGTACCTCAAGCGCCACAAAATCCTTCCTGAAAAAGAAGCCAAAAACTTGATGTTCCAGATCTTTGCAGGACTGAAGTACTTAAACGAGCAGCCCGAAAAAATAATTCACTACGACTTGAAACCCCACAACATCCTTTTAAACAACGGAGAGGTTAAAATCACCGACTTCGGACTCTCTAAGATAATGGACCCCAGCAAAACCAACATGGAACTTACCAGTCAAGGAGTGGGGACTTACTGGTACCAAGCTCCAGAGTGCTTTGAAACAGGAACGTCTCCTCCCCGGATTTCTTCTAAAGTTGACGTTTGGAGTGCAGGAGTTATTCTTTACGAATTGCTTTACGGCCAAAAACCTTTTGGACACAACATGTCTCAAGAAAAAGTGCTTAAGGAACAAGTCATCACTAAAGCCAACACTGTGAACTTCCCAGGCAAACCCAACGTGTCCAACGAATGCAAAGAACTCATCAGGAACTGCCTCAACTCTAGCCAAGACGAAAGGTGGGACGTGGAGCAAGTTTTTAATTCGAAATACTTCCAGGGTAAGTAATGCCATTTTACTATTTAAGCCTTTATTAAGCTTATGAAAACAGAAGCAGAGTGAAGAACTCAAGTTTCTGGCTAGTCTTTAGTTCTTTTTTTGTGAGTTCTTCAGTGTGAGTTAATGGCTCAAAAAAAGCCTTTGCCAACACTTCTTGTTCCAAAGAGTTGCGTGACTTGTAGTCTAGTATAAACTTCAAAAACTGAGTGATAAACAAAAAACACCTTTGGCTCACGATGTCCAGGTTGTTGAAAACGAACTCTTTAGCCCTTTGGTAGTTCCCTGAACTAGAGTAAATAGAACACCCTTCTTCCACAATGCCTGGACTCAGCATAGGTTTTTCAAGCGACTTCAAAAACTCCAACAAAACTCCACATACTGAATGGATGTTTAGGTTTTCAGGAAGCTTAGAAGAGTAGTCTAGAGCTTTTTTGACTAGAAGGATTTCTTCATGGCCTGAGGGAGTTTGGAACAGTCCTTGTCTAGTGCAGCCCTTTTCAACAATGAACTGAGTTAAGTTGTGCAGGGCGTAGGGAATGGGGTGTGGTGTTCCGTGGTAGTCACTGTAAGTTTTAATATGGCGCGGCAGGTCAGCTATTGGGGGATCAATTAGTACTAAGTCTTGGCAGGTGCTTCCAAAGTTTGATTTAAAGTTGCAAGTTACTTCAATGAAGTGGTCAGACCCTCCCTTCAGACTTATAACAATGATTGCAGTAGTGTACTTAGAGTTTGAGTTAGCTAGTCTAGCTTCAGCTTCTGCAAAAAACACTTCCACTTTTAGGTTTACTTGGCCTCCAACAGGCACAGAACCAGACTTTGGTTCGTAGAAAAGCCAGGTTTTGTTTTCTTTAAGTTGACTTGAAAATACTGTTTCGGTGTTTCCAGTGTTTGTAAGTACTAAACTCAAACTTTGTTTTTCTTTGTAAACTAAGTTTTGGAACTCTAAAAAGTTTTCAGACAACTTAAGCTTAGGTATGGATTTGTGATGGACTTCGTCAATTTCTCTGTGAATTTCAGCCTTAACTCGGTTAAACTCGGGGAAGTTGAACTTCTTAACTGGAACAACAAAGTATCCAAAAACAGGTTTGTGGTCGCTTTGAGTGTTGAACTCACAACTTCCGTACCTGAGTATGTTAAGTTCTCCTCTCGACAAAACCCTGTCGCACCAAGCAGGGTCCCTTTTACCTACTGAGTATTCAGTTTCGGACTCCTTCGAAAACTTGTAACTAGGAGGAAAAGCAATGGTAGCTTCTTTAAACCCTTGCAGTATGTTATTATTTTTCTTTTCTTGTCTGAGTTGGTCATACTGCAGCAAGTAAGAGTAGTCACAGGACTGTATTTTATTAAGTATGTCTTGGGTAGATAATCCTTCAAGTCTATAGTTCAGGTCCCCTGTCCAAAACACTATGTCGTGCTCAAAAATGTTTACTTTGTGCTGGTCCAGCATGAACCTTGCTTGTTCAACCAAACTTTGTATTTGGGAGTTCCTTAGTTTAGTTTGGTTCCTGAAAGGGGCCAAGTGACAGTTCACCACACAAAAACTAGTGTCGAATAACTCGAACCTGGAGAGTATGCCTCCTTTGTTTCCTGTGTAACCTTTGAACCCAAGTTTCACGTTGACTGAACTGATTAATTTTAGGTGGTTTTTAAGTTGGTTTTTAACAAATACTACAGACAGTAGTCCAACTAAGTCCCTTTCAGCAACTAAGGTGAACTGAGACTCAAACACCCTGTTAACTTCCCTAACCACAAACTGGACCCAGTCTCTTTTTCTGCTTTCGTCACCTAGTATGTTTTTAGGGGACAGTTGGCAAATTTCTTGGAAGCAAAGCAAAATAATGTCAGGAGGGTCTTCAGGAGACTGGTAGATAGAGCCTTGACACCTAAGCCACCTTTCCAGATCATCACGGGGAGCAGTCCCTCCTACGTTCCAAGTCCCAACCATTACCCTTACTTCTAAAGTTTCAGTGAACTTGTGCTTTCGTTCTAGGAGTTGTTGGTTCACAAAGGCATTCATTAACTTTTGGCCGTAGTGTTGAGGCATGAAGTTGATTTCTCTTTTTTCAGAAAAGATTTTTTCAGTGTTGAACTTTAAAATTTGGGCTTTGACAGGAATGCTTTGGTAGTGCCAAAGCCACTTGAAAATGTTGGACCCTGAGTGAAAGGGTTCTCCTTGATAGTTTACAAACTCGCTAAGGAACCCAGAAATCTTGTTTAGCATAGTTGAGTCGGGAGTAGAAACTTCAATTTGGGTTTCTGAGTAGTCTAGCCACCTGATCGCAAACCCCCTTTTGCGAGGTATGAGTCTGAGTTCCTGGGATATGGGCAATACCGTAAGCAGTTGGACTCTAGAGTTGAGTGAAAACTTCTTAGGGTGCTTGAACATGAAAATTGCCTGTTCATAGCTGTGGGGTTTGTTGGTGACTATAGCTAAACTGGCTTCGACAGACTTTTCATTGTGCCAGACTCTCACGGTTTGGATCTAATTAGGTTTTACGTCTAGGACTTCTTCTGAGTCCCTTAGTAGAGAATGAATTCCCTTTATTATGCTCATATAAATATGAACTTGCCGAATTAATAACTCAAATGCTAAGTGTTGGCTAAAATAAATGGAAAGAAAGCTTACGATGTCCCTTCAGTCAATTGACACTGACAACCCCGACATTAGGGAAGCTATGGAGCAACTTGGTATCTTGGAAGAAGAAATCCAGCCCAAGAAGTTCACTGAGTTTGGTGGGTCTAAAGTTCCTGAAAGGATCCAGAAATTAAGGTACAACTTCTATACTAAAAGGATGCGAGAAACAATCAAGCAAATCAAAAACTACATACAAGCAAAGCACAACGGGTTCTACACAAGTGGCTTCCAAAGTCCCCAAATGAAGAACTTTCTAAGTGCCAATCCGGAATTTGCCTACTCTAGGTCGCCCAAACCCCAAGGGTTCCAACTGAGTCAACTCAAGAAAATCAAAGAAGAACAAGCCAAAAAGACCATACAAGCCCTAGAAAAAGTCGAAAAAGAAAACAAAGTAATTGAAAACAACCAAAAAAAAATCAAAGAAGCCGAAAAAAAGCTAAAGGAAAAAATAGCCCAGCACAACGAAAAGCTCAACAAGTACAAAGAAAAACAACAACAAAACGCAGAAACTCTTAAAAAAGACCAAATCAAGCTCCAAAGGGCCCTGAACTCACGAATCAAAAGTTCTATGAAAAAGACTCCAGAAAACAAAGAGTTCGGAAAAAAAACCATCGAGTTAGGAAAAGAATTCGTAATTAAAAAGCACCAACAAGAACAAAGACTCAAAGAACAAGCTGAAATGCAAACTGAAGACGAAATCCAACTAAGACTCTCCAACTTCAACCAAAAAATCAAGAACTTCGAAGACAACCACCAAAACCAACTCCAAAGAAAAGTCCAAAGCATCCAGAAACTCAAGAAGTTCGACGAACAAGTCTCCAAAAAACTAAACCAACTGAAGAAAAACGAGTCCAAAGGCAAAATCAAAATGATCTACGAAAAACAAAAAGACATCCAGAAAAGACGCAGTCTCATCGAAAAAAAACTCAAACAAGAGTCAGAAGCCAAAAAAGAACTCAGGGAAAAAAAACAGACTAAAGCTGAAGACAACTTAAAAAAGAACGAAAAAGAACTTAAGGAACGCAATAAGAAACTCAAAACTATCTTTGTGGAATGGGACAAAGCAGAAGCCCAAAGGAGAAAAGACCTCCAGAAAGAAATGGAGTACAACAAAGAACTCCAGCGCTTAAAAGAAGAAGACAGACAAATTAAAATAGCCAGAGAAAAAAGGAAGCTTTACCGGTGGAAGCACGAACTACTCAACAAACACCTCGAAGCTAGGGAAAGGGTAGAAAATCTGTCGAGTGAAAAAGAATCCCTTCAGAAAAAGCACACCGAAGTCTCTCTTAAAACTATGATTGAAAAAGAAAGAATGGCCAAAGCAATATCTGCCCTTAGCAAGTCGAGAAGCTCTAAAGCAGCCCACGGACTTGCTAAGTCACTTAAACTAGAAACTAAAGAGAAGCTAGAAGAACCAGAAACTACTTAAACTATAACTAATATAATATGTCTGAAATTGAATCTGAAGCTTTGAAAAGACTAGAAGCTATTCAAGCCAGACTGATAGAAACCACACCTCAGTTGAAAGAAAGCAAAAGTTCTAAGGGCCGAATTCTGGACTCGTTTGAGAAGTCCCGACCAACCACTTCGAACTCCAAAAAGAAAAGAGAACCCACCGGTTCTAAAACTTCCGAACTAGAAAACAAAGTCCAGGAACTCAAAAAACAAATTGAAAAAGAAAGAGAAACCAGAGAACAAATGCAAAGAGACATGAAAGCCAGAGAAGACCGTTACTCAAGACGCGAAAGCGAGTACAGAAAAACCCTTTTAGAGTACGAAGCAGAACTCAGAGCTAGGTCTAAGTACACTGAACTGCCCATAAACTTACAGTTTGACAGGAACTACCACAAAGTAGACAAACTCCACAACCAAATCAACAGCAACATTTCAAACATGCAGAAGAAAACTGCAGACATACTTTCAGAACAAGAAAAAGACATCAAAAGACAGTTTGAAACACGCATAAAAGAAGTAGACAAAGAACTCGAAGAAGAAAAACAGAAAAAACTCGAAGGAGCTGGAACCTACATGGAAAAAGAGTCCAAACTAACTATGGAACTCGAGTTAATTAAGTCTTCGATGGAATTCATCGAGTCCAAAAACGCAGAACTCCAGAAGGAAAACCTCAGAATACTTAAAGAGTACAGAGAACAAGAATCCCTCAGGAAACAAACACTTAAAGAAATAGTTGACGTCAAGCGCGAAAACGCAGAACTTATGGAAGAACTTGCTAAGTACACTGAGTTCTCAGTTTCTGTGAACCTGTCGAGGGAGTCTTCTGTTTTCAGTCCTCCTAAACAAAAAGCTATGAAGTCAACTGGGTTCAGAGCAAGTTCTTTCAGTGTAGAAGACGAAAAAGCCACTCGTTACGAGTCAATCATAAACAAGTTGAAGCGAATGCTGGAGTTAGAACGCAGGAACTTAAAAGCAGTGCGTTCAAGCTACTCCAAAGAAATCCAAAATAAAACTGAACTTGAACAAATCCTTAGGAAATGTGTGGACGAAGTCATGGCTAAGTACGTCGTCACTGAGGAACTGGACTCGCACCAAAGAGAAGAAGTCATTGAAATGATGCTTTCTCAAGAAAGAGTCATTAGTTTACTCTACGACCAAACCTTCCCTTCAAGGGGAGTTACTACGCAGAACTTTTTAGAAGAAGAACTTTCATAAACTCTGTTCAACTAGTAATTTATATAAAGTGCTGTTGATTTCTTGGAGGTTTTGCAGTTCTTCTGAGTTGGTTTCTGGAGTTGGTTCTTCTTGAACTGTGTACTTGGTTCTTTTAAAGGCAAAGTCCAAAGTAGTGGGCTCAGTGCTTTGTTGTTTTTTAAGAGGCTTGATGGAAGTGAGTTGGGGGTGCTTTCTTTCAATGCACAATAGTCCAGCCACTCTTCCTGTGTGGAGTATAAAAGCTTTTAACTGGGTGCCTGTTTCTGGGTCTAAGACAAGTACTTTGTTGCAGGCCACCAAGAGAATGTTTTGGGTGTGCTTTAGGTCGTTCACTGGTCCTTCGTTTAAGTTCCAAAAAGTGAACTCTTGGTCAGAGGAATAGCCTACTTCTCCGCTCTGGGTTCCTACCCACTTTTGTTTGTTTAAAGTTACTTCTAAGGCCGTAGCTTCGCTGCTTAGGAACTTTTCGTACTCAAGTTCCCAGTTACAGTGAACTTTAAAAGACTTGTCAAGTGAAGTTGAGTAAAGGAAGCTTCCAGCCACAACTAGTGAAGTAACTTTCATAAGGTGGGCACTTAGAGTTCTGAAAGGCGAATAGTTACCAGCTAGCACGTTTGATATCAAAAACACTTTGATTGAAGCATCTTCTCCGCCAGACACAATGTAAGCTTCACACACGGTCAAAGAAGTTACTTTGTTGAAGTGGGCGTTCCAAGAGTGCAGCAAGCACCCCGACCCAAAGTCCCAGAAGTAAATGTCTCCTTCAAAAGAACCCCCCAAAACCATCCAGTGGTTGTTCGCAAGTACACTGATCTTTCCTAAGGTAGTTGACTTTTTCTCAGGCATTTCTTTTCCAAACTTGTAGTAGTGCAGTATAGTTTTGTTGGCTTGAGCTGCCAGAAGTAAATCGTGAGTGTACACTAAACTTTGCTGGCTAAGGCTGCTGTGTTGTTCGAACTGGCCAAGCACAGTTAAGCTCCTGCCTTCCCAAACATAAATGTTTGAGTCGTTTTCAGCCCAAGAAACCACTAGTTGTCCAAGAGTTTCCATTTATTGAGTATTAATGGAAATACAAACAGTTCAACACTCACTGAATGAACTCTACCAAGAGTTGCTAGCAAAGAACCAAAAAACAGACAACGAAACCCAAACTATCAGTCAAGAAATGATTAACCTCAGCAAAATCTGTTTGTTGCCCAAACAAGTGCTCAGAAGCATTTTCTTGTTCACAGACTTCTACTCAGACATCCCAGCTATAAGTGAAACCTGTGTGCTGTTCAACAAGCTAGTTAGGTCTAGGTCGTTCAACATCTCAGTGTACAAAATAGCTTCTCAAAGAGCCAGTCGAATGAAGTCCACTACCATCAATGCAGATGCCTTGGACAAACTCGAAGCCCAAAAATTGGTCAAAGACAACATATCCAGGGACGAAGCCCTTCTAGAACTCAAAAAAGCCAACGCAGTCAAGGACTTCCTTGCTGACAAAATGAAGAAGCAAGACAAAAAGATTGAGTCCCTACTTGAAGAAATCGACAAACTTAATGACCAAGTAATTCCCAAATAGCTAAGAGTCCAGAAACAAATCAACAGCAAAACTATAGCTAAAGTTTCGGTTTTCGAAACTAAGTTTCTAGAAATGAAAAAACAACTCGAAGAGTCAAACGGCGCAGTAGAACGCGAAAGAGCCAAACACACTCTGACCATTGAAGAACTGCGCAACGAAATAACCAACTACGAAAAAACTCTTTCAGAACTCAACCAGCACAAAAAAGTACTGAGAGCAGAAGTACTGCGTTTGCGGGGACAGTATCAAAACACTCTGCACCAACTCGGCTCTTACAAAGACGCTCTTTACAAAATGAAAAGTTACTTCGAAGCAATGTTCGTCCCTCGGATAGACGAATTAATTAGTGAAGATGATAATAATTTAAATGAAAAGGTCTGAAATGTGGCAGCACCCCTTTGTAGAGGTCTTCAAGTTAGTCAACATAGGCGAGTGGCGAGTAGCTCAAAAAGAAGGCGACGTAACTGAGTGCTTAGACAGAGTTACGGGCAAACGAGTCTTTCGAATAGCTGGAGCAGTCTCTGCCGCCAACTCAATTCAAATACCTCGTGCAAAGTCCCAACTTAAGACTTTAGGACTTACTGGAAAATACCTCTACATCCAAATGCACTCTCCACCTTCCAAGTTGTTTTCCCAACACTATGAGTTTGTGCTTAAAAACGCCAAAACTAAGTCCGAAGAAGTTATGCGAGTGTCTTTGTCAAACATCTTCAAGGAAACCAAAGCTACTTCAGCTGGAATCCAAGTGGCTCTGCACTTGAGTGAAAAGTGGTCGGTTGTAGTGCTGAGTGTTCCAGGACTCCTAGAGCACTTTTACCCAGGGACTTTTCTGAGTCACACTTTGAGGTCGTTTACTTTGTGCTCCAGCATGTACGTAAGGGGAGTTTTTACCTCCGACAACTTGTACACTCCCCAGTCACTTCCTCGCGAAATGGCTTTGAAGATTGGAAAGGACCAAAGGTGGACTGAAGTTTATGACTGGGTTGCTTTTTTCTGTGAAGAGACCAAAAAGGAAGAGTCCAAACAACCTAGCAAAAAAAGACCTTCCACTGCTAAAAAGCCCTCCAAACCAACTCAAGAACCTCCTCAGCTCCCCGAACCCCCAAAAGAACCCCAAAAAGAACTATCTGAGTCCCCAAGAAAACCCCAACTTCCTGAGTCTCCCAAAGAGTCCCCAAAAAAGCCACAAGAACTTCCTAAAACCAAAACTGAGTTCGACAGCAGAACAAAGTTTAAACTAGAACAAATTGAGTCCCAGTTGAAAAAAACCGGACCTAAAGAAACATCTTCGAAACCCACTTCCAAAACTGTTAACTTTGAAAAGCCAGCTCAAGAGGGAACCCCCTTTCCAGACCCAATAGTTCAGTTGGCCCAAGTAATAGGGTACACTTCTTCAAGGTCAAACGCTAAATGGACTAGACTCAACACAAACCTGACCTGTTACCCCCCAGACTTCGTAACACCTGGAGCTAACTACTTAATATACCCCTCAGGGTGCACTTTAGTTATGCTGAACACTGACAACAAAAAGCAACACTTTATGTTTGGACACACCCAATCTATCAACTGCCTAGATATTTCAGATGACGGTTCTATGGTAGCCACGGGGCAGGAAGGCAAGAACCCTTTGTGTTTAGTTTGGGAATTAAAAACCATGAGAGCACCTACTTTTATAAACCTAGCTAACTTCAACGGAGTTAAAAGTGTAGGTTTCAGTAACGACAACAAGTTCCTAGTAACTGCTGGCACTGACTCTAAAGCGCGAGAGATCATAATAGTTTGGGACGTTTCTTGCATTAACCAGTCACAAAAACCACAGATTCTGGCTAAGCAAATCTCTCACTTCCACATAAACACTATAAAGTTCTCACCTATTGACAACCAAAGACTTGTGTCCTGCGGCAAGGAAAACATTCGCTTTTGGAGAATCAACAAAGACCACTTGTCAGGGGCAGCTGTGGTGTTGAACCACCATGCAAGGTCTTCTGAGTTTTTAGACTTGTGCTTTGAAGTGTTTATTTCGACTGCTAAGTCCAAAGTAGCCAACGAGAACCTTAAAAGAGTCTTTGTAGGCTCTAGTCAAGGAATGGTTTTCCAAGTGAACTACCACAGTATGGACTTAGAAGGAGTCTTCCAACTCCACGACGGCGCCATTGAAGCCATAGCTGCTTCCGAGGGGTTCTGCGTTACTGGCAGTGCTGACTGCTTCCTCAGGATCTGGCCACTTGATTTTTCTGAAGTCTACTTAGAAGCCCACCACGAAGCTCCTGTGACAAGTGTAGACATTACTCAGGATAGCTTGAAAGTGACTTGTGGAACTTCCAACAGCACCATAGGCGTGCTTGACATGACTACTAATGCCTACCGCACAATACTACGCTCTCACACTCGCGAAATAGTAGCTTTGGATGCCCATCCTAGTTTGCCTTACTTAGTGACTGCAAGCAAAGACAACACCATTAGAATCTGGTCTACTGAAACCTTTGACGAGCAGTATGAGTTCTGTTCACCACAAGACCCACCTTTGTCTTTATCCTTTCACCCGTTTACTAACTACTTTGCGTGCGGGTTCAAGTCTGGAACGCTGAGAGTATTTAACGTAGAGGCCACTGCAGTTCAAGAAGAGTACATGCAGCACGAGAACTCTGTGCTTAAAGCAGTGCACTCCTCTGACGCCAGACTACTTTTAACAGCTAGTGAGGACGCAAGTGTGTGCTTGTACGACCCCAGAAACAAATACCAACCAGTTAAAACAATCTCTTCAGAAGTGCCTGGTGAGTATGTAGACGCTTGCTTTTCCTTCGACTCTAAGTTGTTTGCTGTGTTAGGAAGCAACTATTCAAGCATATTTATATGGGATTCTGAGACTTTTTCACTTAAGTACAGAGTAAACCCAACTGGAGTCAACTTGCAGAAAATACAGTTTTCACCCAATGGCCAGGATATCCTTGCTATTTCTAAGGCCAAAACTTCCAAAGTTAGGTTTTACAGTCTCAGTGGGTATGAAGCTACTCAGTCAAGGGAACTTAGCGACTTGCATGCTTCAGACATTTTGAGTTTTGGAATCTCGCCAAATTCCAAGTACTTAGTTACCGGAGGAGTTGACAGAATACTGAAGGTTTGGGACTACTCAAGCACTCAGAAAAGAGGCCAGGCTTTTATAGGCCACTCAGGAGAGGTTTGCATTACTGCTTTTAGTTCTAAGGGTGATTACTTAATATCTTGTGGAGACGCACTAGACGGAATCTTTATTTGGCAGTTCAACGGGGACAAAACTCCTTTGGAACCTGTCCAAAAAACTCAGAGTGAAAAAGTAAAGATTATTGAAGAAGAGTCCATAAACGAAATCTTTTCTGAAGTAGAACCTAAGGCTCAGAAAAAAGGTGACTTCCTGCAACCGTTGTCTCCTGAAAGGTTTGTTGAGGAACCTTCCTTTTTGAAGCCTGGAGAAGCTAAACTCAGGTTATCCAAAGTGAACTGCTTCAATGTGCCAGGTCCTAGTAACCTCCACTGGGCACCTGAAGAAGGGTGGTTTGTGTACACTTCTGGCAAAAACTTAATAAAAACTGACCTTAGAGCAGGAAACACTCAGGTTTGTTTAGAAGGAGTGCAAAAAGACCTTTACTGTCTTGCAGTGTCTCCTAACTGCAAACTTGTAGCTGGAGCTTCTAGGTTTCCCCAAGACTTTAACTCTTCAATTTTGCTTTGGGACTTAGAGACCTCAACACTGATTCGCAAACTCAGTTTCCACGAAAAAGGAGTAGAAGCCTTGGAGTTTTCTAAGTGTGGAGGTTACTTGATCTCAGCAGGGATCTCTGAAGAACCCGTACTTGTGGTGTGGGAAGTAGTTACTGGAAAAGTAATAGCAACTTCTCTACTAGAAGAACCAGTTGCAAGAATTAAGTGTTTAGAAGACCTTCACTTTTTAACTCTGGGCACTTCTCTTATGCAGTGGCGCCTTGCTCCGAGTATGTCTCTTGAGTACATTCAAATTTCTAGTGGAGACTACTCTGCTTTGGACTATTACTCCAACCAAATCTATGTGGGCACTTCTGACGGAAGGGTTTTGGTGTGGAACTTAGACACTTCTGAACTAGAGTCAGAGCACCTTTTGATTGGAGAAAAGATCAACGTAATCTCTTGCAAGTCAGAACGCATAGTAATAGGAGGGGACTCTAACCACTTGATGAGTTGGAAAGCCAACAGAAACATGCTTAAAACTGAACCTGAAGTAATTCTGCTGGACAATTTCATTAACTCTGTGAGTTTTGAGTCCACTGGGAACGAAGGACTAGTTTCTACAACGTCAGGCACAATTTGGTACATTAACTGGGAAGAAAAAGCTAGCTTAAGAGTTCTAAGCAGTCATACGAACCCTATAAACACCCTTGCTGTAGGTCCTTTAATAGCTACTGCTGGAAAAGACAACTGCATCCGGCTTTGGGAAACCTCTGAACTCAACGAAGTAACTCAACATAAAAACTCAGAAGAGTGCTTGGCTTTGAAGTTCCACAGTAGTCTTCCTTTGCTTGCTGCGGGTTTCAGCAGTGGAACTCTGAGGTTCTACAACACTTCTTCTTTTTCGTGCATTGCTAAGTCGCAGCCTTTCAGTAACTCAATAACGGCAATGGCCTGGGACCAAGACTTGTACATTGGAAGTCAAACAGGAGTAGTGAGTTCAATATCCTGTTCTAGCTGGGAGCAACTTGACTTGTGCCAAAGCGAAGTAGGCATGGCAGGAGGCGGAGTGAAGTCACTTGACTGCCAACCAGGAATAGTAGTGGGTAGCACTGACATCGGGAAGTTCACTGTCTGGGAGAACCAAACACCTTTAGACATTTTTAACGTGTTTCAAAATCCACATGGAGAAGAAGTTGACCAAAGTCAAGACTCCCTCCAGTACACTCTTAAACTCTACCAACAACTAGGACAGGTTGAAACTAGCGTTAAGTTTGTGGACTTGGAAAGGATTGCCTGTACATCTAGTGCATTGCAGTACTTGTTCATCAGAAACTTCCGCAGTCAAGAAATTGAAAAACGCATAGTTTTAAGTCACTTTCCGACTTGTTTGGAAACTATTGGCGAGGTGTTAGTTATGGGAACTGATGACAAGTTGGTTGTGGTTTACGACCTGGAAACTCAAGAAACCCAAGAGTACTCCTCTCATTCGTACGCCTTAAAGCATGTTTCTTGTGTAGAAGGCACTTTTGTAACAACAGCAGACAAAGAGTTTATCGCATGGAAAGTTCTTAATTAAGTCTTGAAAAGTTAGTTAGATATCTTCCTGTTGTAGTTCTTGTAGCCGTGACTCATTCTTCTGACTATGAGGATGAAGTAACTTTCGTTAGATAGAGTCTTGTAGCAGAGAGTGACCTTTTTGTGGGTGAATGCTATGTAAAACAGAACTTGGAATGCAGTTAAAGTTGCTATTAATGCTAGAACTACACTAAAAGCACCTTCTACTTCTTGGTGTATGCTTTCAACAAAGAGTTCTAGGTAGTGGTTGAGCGAACTGGAAAGGGACCACTGGAGTTCTTCTAGAGTGTGGAGTTCTCCAGCGAGTTCACTGAACTGTTTTCCTCCAAGCATTTGGTTCTTTAGGTCTTTTGCTGCTCTTTGGAACTCGTTCAGTCCTGGATGCACTCCTTCGTGCAGGTACTTGTTGCACTCAGTCTCAAAGCAGGCGTTTTCAAATATCAAGGCTTTTATTTTGGTGTCAGAATTCAGTTTTAAGAACTGCTTAGTTAAGACATGGTTTTTCCAGTAGTTAAGTTTCTGCATAGCTGAGTCAAACTGGAGTTCAGGAGAGTTAAAGTACCGGTAGCTCTCTGTTTTGTGGGACTCCAAAGAAACTTCTTTGAGCCAAAAGTTAACTTCTTTCATTTCAGTCATCATAAGACTTACTTGGTTCATTTTAAAAGGCATTTCCAGGATGTTATGCTCCACGACCTTGTAAAACTCAATGTAAAACAAAAAACACCCTACTCCCAGAAGCACCAGTGTTGAGCAAAACACCCCAATTAGAACCTTCATAGTAGAGTGCATTTGGTAGTTAAAAGCTTCTTGGCCTTTGGTTTTGGTTTCTAAAAAAGCATCAGGGTCGAAGCTTTCTTGGATTCTTTGCAGAATTAACCCTTTGGCTTCTGAAAAGTAGATTACTGGAATATTGAGCACGGGCT
>PR_CR_10_Liq_1_inCRDRAFT_1000970_pt1 | contig 16883 bp, 18 predicted proteins | sample PRCRCaboRojoPR_3_FD_10241 | JGI IMG/M metagenome (IMG submission 10241)
ACGAAGGCCGATGCGGTCGAGTGGGACCACGTGAAGCCCGCGATCCTGGGCGCCATCATGGAGCATTACCAGTCCGGCGCCCCGGTGATCGAGGGTGAGCGGGCCGCCTCGGCCCATGCCGAGCACGAGGGCGAGGATGGTCAGATCGTCGACCAGATCAAGGAATTGCTGGATACCCGTGTGCGCCCCGCCGTGGCTCAGGATGGCGGCGACATCACCTTCCACGGGTTCGACCGTGGCATCGTCTACCTGCATATGCAGGGCGCTTGTGCCGGTTGCCCTTCGTCGACGCTGACGCTCAAGATGGGGATCGAGAACCTGCTGCGCCATTACATCCCCGAAGTGATCGAGGTGCGGCCTGTTGCGGCCTGACCCGGCGATCCTGGTTTTCGACACATCGGCGGCGCATTGCGCCGCCGCTTTGCTGTGCGGTGACGAGATCGCCGACCTGCGCATCGAAGACATGGCGCGCGGGCAGGGCGAACGTCTGATGGGCTTGCTGGAAGAGGTTCTGGCCGGGGCCGGCCTGAGTTGGTCGGACCTGTCGGCGCTTGCGGTTGGCACCGGCCCAGGCAACTTTACCGGCATCCGCATTTCGGTCAGCGCGGCCCGTGGGCTGGCGCTGGGCCTCGGTATCCCGGCGATTGGCGTCACCACGCTCGAGGCGCTGGCCCACGGGCGGCCGCGCCCGGTTTCCGTCGCGCTGCCCGCGCCCCGTGACCAGTCCTATCGCCAGGAGTTTGATGCCACGGGCGCCGGTGCCGCCCGGCTCGACGCCGCGTCTGCCCCTTTGCCTGACTGGACGGCGACGCTGGCGGCCATGGCGCGGATCGCGGCGGGCCGCCTGGCCGAGGGCGTCGGACAGGCGCGTCCGGTGCCATGCTATGTGCGCCCGCCCGATGCCGCACCGGCCCGCGACACCGGCCCGAATATCCTGACATGACGCCCGCGGACATGGCCGTCTTGATGGCCCGTGCGATGCCTGATGCGCGGCCCTGGTCCGAGGCGGAATTCGCCGACCTTGCCGCGCGACCGGGCACGATCCTGACCGGCGATGCCCGCGTTCTCGTCATCGGGCAGGTGGTCGCCGAAGAGGCGGAAATCTTCATGGTGCTGACCGATCCTGCGCATCGGCGGACGGGTCTTGCCAGGGACGCCCTCGCGCGGTTCGAGCAGGCCGCGCGGGAGGCGGGCGCGATCCGGACGATTCTCGATGTGGCGGCCGACAATGACGCGGCGCGTGCGCTCTATGATCGCGCTGGCTATGTCTGCATCGCCGAGCGGCGGGCCTATTACCCGCGTCCGGAGGGCGACGCTGTCGCGGCGCATATGCTGGAAAAACGGCTCTGACCCGGCGTCAGTCCGGCCAGTTGCCGCAGGCGCGGCAAAAACCGGTTGACCCCCGCCCGTCCCCGTTGCCTAAATTGCGCATGATAGCGAACTGCTCGCTTCACGCCGGTGACGGCCTCGAAGGCCGCGCCGCATAACAAGAACCTGGGAGATATACATGACCCTCATGACGAAATTCCTTGGCGCGTCCGCCGCGCTGGCCCTGTCCGCCGGCGCCGCGCTGGCCGATCCCGCGATCATCTTCGACCTGGGCGGCAAGTTCGACAAGTCGTTCAACGAATCCGCCCATAACGGTGCACAGCGCTGGGCCGAGGAAACCGGAGAATCCTACAACGAGTTCGAAATCCAGTCCGACGCGCAGCGTGAACAGGCGATCCGCCGCTTCGCCGAGAACGGCAACAACCCGATCGTCATGGCCGGTTTCTCCTGGGCGACCCCGCTGGCCGAGGCCGCCGGTGACTACCCCGATACCAAGTTCGTCATCATCGACGGCGTGGTCGAGGCCGAAAACGTGCAATCCGTGCTCTTCGCTGAAGAGCAGGGCTCCTACCTCGTGGGCATGATGGCCGCCATGGCGTCTGAATCCGGCACGGTCGGCTTCATCGGGGGCATGGATATCCCGCTGATCCGTAACTTCGCCTGCGGCTATGCCCAGGGCGTGAAGGCCGTCAACGAAGACGCCGAGGTCATCGCCAACATGACCGGCACCACCCCGGCCGCATGGAACGACCCCGTGAAAGGCTCTGAACTGACCCGCGCCCAGATCAGCCAGGGCGCCGACGTGGTCTATGCCGCTGCCGGTGGCACCGGTGTGGGTGTCCTGCAGACCGCCGCCGACGAGGGCATCCTGTCGATCGGCGTGGACAGCAACCAGAACTACCTGCATCCGGGCCAGGTTCTGACCTCGATGATGAAGCGCGTGGACAACGTCGTCTACCAGAGCTTCATGACCGGTGAGGACATCGAAACCGGCGGCCTGCGCATCATGACGCTGGACAATGGCGGCGTCGGCTACGCGCTGGACGAGAACAACGCGGAACTGGTCACCGACGAGATGAAGGCCGCCGTGGACGAGGCCGCCGCTGCCATCGCCGCTGGCGAAATCTCGGTGCACAACTACAACAGCGACGAAAGCTGCCCGGTGATGAGCTTCTGAAGCTCGGCCGCGGATTGAAAAGGGCCGGGGCCGCGCTGAGGGATCGGCGCGGCCCCGTGCGCTAGGGGCGGAACGGCCCCCAGGGGAGAGGGACAGTCATGAGCGAGACCGCACCCGCCATCGAGCTGAAGGGCATTTCCAAGTCCTTCGGGCCGGTCCAGGCGAACAAGGATATCTCGATCCGGGTCATGCCCGGCACGATCCACGGGATCATCGGCGAAAACGGCGCGGGCAAGTCGACGCTGATGTCGATCCTCTACGGCTTCTACAAGGCGGATGCCGGCGAGATCTTCATCAACGGGAAGAAGACCGAGATTCCCGACAGCCAGTCGGCGATCGCCGCCGGGATCGGCATGGTGTTCCAGCATTTCAAACTGGTGAAAGTGTTCACCGTGCTGGAAAACGTGGTGCTGGGCGCCGAAGACGGCGAGATGCTGACCCCGTCGCTGGTCAAGGCGCGCGACGAGCTGACCAACCTGGCCCAGGAATACGGCTTGAACGTGGACCCCGATGCCCTGATCGAAGAGATCGGCGTCGGCATGCAGCAGCGGGTCGAAATCCTCAAGGCGCTCTACCGCCAGGCCGATATCCTGATCCTGGACGAACCGACCGGGGTGCTGACCCCCGCAGAGGCGGATCAGCTGTTCCGTATTCTCGCCCGGCTCAAGGAAGAGGGAAAGACGATCATCCTGATCACGCACAAGCTGCGCGAGATCATGGAAATCACCGATACGGTCAGCGTCATGCGCCGCGGCGAGATGACCGCGACGGTCAAGACCGCCGATACCAACCCCGCCGAACTGGCCGAGCTGATGGTCGGCCGCAAGGTGCTGCTGCGGGTCGACAAGACCCCCGCGAAACCCCGCGAAACCGTGGTCGAGGTGCGCGGCCTGAACGTGACGGACAGTGCGGGTGTGCACCGCGTCAAGGATGTCAGCTTCGAGATTCGGGGCGGCGAGATATTGGGCATCGCCGGCGTGGCGGGCAACGGCCAGTCCGAGCTTCTGGAGGTTCTGGGCGGCTACGAGAAGGCCACCGGCGAGATTTTGATCAACGGTCAGGCCATCGACCTGACCGGCGCCCATTCCGACGGGCAAAGCCGCCGCAAGCGCGGCATCGCCCATGTGCCCGAGGATCGCCAGAACGAAGGCCTGATCATGGATTTCCAGGCCTGGGAGAACATGGCGTTCGGTTATCATCATGATCCGAACTACCAGAAGAATCCCCTGCTCATGGACAATCGGAAGATCCGCGACGAAACCCAGGCCAAGATGGAGCGCTTCGACGTGCGCCCGCCGAACCCCGACCTGATGGCCAAGAGCTTTTCGGGCGGCAACCAGCAGAAGATCGTCCTGGCCCGAGAGATCGAGCGCAACCCGGACCTCCTCCTGGTGGGGCAGCCTACGCGCGGGGTCGATATCGGCGCCATCGAATTCATCCACCAGCGCATCATCGAGCTGCGCGACGAGGGCAAGGCGATCCTGCTGGTCTCGGTGGAGTTGGACGAAATCCTCGGTCTTTCGGACCGGATCGCCGTCATGTTCGACGGCCGGATCATGGGCGAACGCCTGCCCGAGGAAACCGATGAAAAGGAACTGGGCCTGCTGATGGCCGGGATCACCGACACCAAGACGGATCATTCCGTCGCGGAGGTCGAGGCGCAGCTGGCCAATGCGGGCGGCGCACCGCGCAAGGAGGTCTGAAGATGAACGAACTACCCCGCTGGGCCGACGTTGTCCTGGTGCCGCTGATCAATATCGCCCTGGCCTTCATCGTCGCGGGCCTTGTGGTGCTGGCCATCGGCCAGAACCCCATCGACATGGTCTATTTCATGGTCAAGGGCGCGCTGGGGTCCACCAGCAGCATCGGCTACACCCTTTATTATACCACCAATTTCATCTTCACCGGGCTGGCCTTCGCCGTGGCGATGAACGCCAAGCTGTTCAACATCGGCGGCGAGGGGCAGGCGGCGATCGGCGGGCTTGGTGCTGCGCTGGTGCTTCTGGCGATCGACTGGCCGCATTGGACGTTGGCCTTGCCGGCCGCGATCATCGGCGCCAGCGTGTTCGGCGCCGGCTGGGCGGCGATCCCGGCCTATCTGCAGGCCAAGCGCGGCAGCCACATCGTGATCACGACGATCATGTTCAATTTCATCGGCGCGGCGATCCTGGGCTATCTTCTGAACGGGTTGCTCAAGAAACCCGGTCAACAGGTGCCGGAATCGCGCAGTTTCTCGGAAGGGGCGCATCTGCCCAATTTCCACGAGATGCTGCAACCCTTCGGCATCGCCTTCAACAAGTCGGCCCCGGCGAATATCAGTTTCTTCCTCGCCATCGGCGCCGCCATCCTGGTCTGGCTGCTGATCTGGCGGTCGCGCATCGGCTATGAGATCCGCGCTTTCGGCAATTCGCCCGGCGCAACGCTTTACGCGGGGATTTCCTCGGTCCGGGTGACGATCATCGCCATGCTGATCTCCGGCGCGCTGGCCGGGATGATGGCAATCAACGTCGTGATGGGCGAACAGGAACGGCTGATCAAGGACTTCGTCGAGGGCGCGGGCTTCATGGGCATCGCCGTGTCGTTGATGGGCCGCAATCACCCGTTCGGCATCGTTCTGGCGGCCTTCCTGTTCGGGATGCTGAACCAGGGCGGGTTCGAACTGATGTGGGAAATGCCCGAAATCAGCCGTGAAATGGTGCTGGTGATCCAGGCGCTGATCATCATCTTTACCGGCGCGCTGGTGAACATGACCCGCGACCCGATCGAGAAGATCTTCCTGCGCCTGCACAAGAAAGGGGCCGCGTGATGGACTTTCTGCAATTCATCCTGACGCTGGATTCCACGCTTGCGGCTGTCCACTGTCCTGTTGCTGGCCTGCCTTGCGGGTCTGTTCTCGGAACGCTCGGGCATCGTCGATATCGGGCTGGAAGGGAAGATGCTGATCTCGGCTTTCGTCGCTGCCGCCATCGCCTACGAGACCGGCTCGGTCTGGATGGGGCTTGCGGCGGGCATGCTGGCCTCTCTGATATTTGCCATGATCCATGGCGTTGCCTCGATCATCTATCGCGGCGACCAGATCATTTCCGGCGTGGCGCTGAACTTCCTGGCCTCGGGGCTGACCGTCGTCGTGGGCGATGCGCTCTATCGTCAGGGCGGGCAGACGCCGACCCTGGCCGGCTCTGCCCGGTTCAGCGAGATCACCTTGCCTTTCGCGGACGCGCTGCGCGATGTGCCGATCCTCGGCCCGATCTATTCCGAGCTGATCTCGGGCCACAAGCCGCTGGTCTACGTGGCGTTCCTCGCGGTGCCGCTGGTCTGGTGGGTGCTGTTCCGCACCCGGTTCGGGCTGCGTCTGCGCGCGGTGGGCGAGAATCCCTCGTCGGTGGATACCGCCGGGGTCTCGGTTGTGGGCATGCGCTTCAAGGCGCTGCTTATTACAGGCCTGCTTTGCGGGATTGCCGGGGCCTACCTGTCCACCTCGCAGGCGGCGGGCTTCGGCAAGGAAATGACCGCCGGGCGTGGCTATATCGCGCTGGCCGCGCTGATCTTTGCAAAGTGGCGGCCGCTCCATGCCATGGGGGCCTGCCTTCTGTTCGGTCTGCTAGAGGCCGTGTCGAACCTCTATCCGAATATCGATGTCTTCGGGTTGTTTACCATCCCGGTGCAGTTCACCCAGACCTTGCCCTACATCCTGACCGTCATCATCCTGGGCGGTTTCATCGGCCGCGCCATGCCGCCCAACGCGATCGGACAGCCCTATGTCAAGGAACGCTGAGGAGCTGGCCGACAAGATCCGCGAGATCGCGGGGGATGCGCCGGCGCGTCTGGGCCTGATCCTTGGGTCGGGCCTGGGCCATCTTTCGGGCGCGGTGGACGGCGTGGCAATCGCTTATGACGAGCTCGAAGGCTTTCCCCATGCCGGGGTCTCGGGGCACGTCCCGCAACTGGTGATCGGCCAGCTGGAAGGCCAGCGCGTTGCCGTTTTCGGTGGGCGCGCGCATTACTACGAAACCGGGCGCGGCGATATCATGCGCCTGCCTTTGGAAGTGCTCAAGGCGCTGGGCGCCGAGGCGATGATCGCCACCAATGCCGCCGGGTCGCTCGATCCGGACATGCCGACCGGCGACATCATGTGCCTGTCCGATCACATCAACTTCTCGGGCCGGAACCCCCTGATCGGAGAGCCGACCGATGCCCGCTTCGTGCCGATGACCGAAGCCTATGACCCGGATTTCCGCGCTGCGCTGCACAATGCGGCCCAAGCCGAAGGGATCAAGATGCATGACGGTGTCTATGCCTGGTATTCGGGTCCGTCCTTCGAGACCCCGGCCGAGATTCGCGCCATTCGTGGCATGGGCGCCGACGCGGTCGGCATGTCCACGGTGCCCGAGGTGATCCTGGGCCGATTCCTGGGTCTGCGCTGCGCCGCGATCTCCACGATCACCAACATGGCCGCCGGGATGAGCGACGAAGCCATCAGTCACGAACACACCAAGGCCATGGCGCCCTTGGGCGCGGCAAAGCTGGAAAAGGTGCTGCGCGGGTTCCTCAGGGCGCTTTAGCGGGCATTTCCCTTAGCTTTGAGTTGCACTTGACCGTGTGGCATGGCTATTGGGGATATGTTGATCTACCTCCCGATAGCCGAGGTGTCGGTGAACGCCTTCCTCCTTCTTGGGCTGGGCGGCATGGTGGGTGTGCTTTCGGGCATGTTCGGGGTCGGCGGCGGCTTCCTGATGACGCCGCTTCTGTTCTTCATCGGCATCCCGCCGGCGGTGGCTGTCGCGACCGAGGCAAACCAGATCGTCGCCTCGTCCTTTTCCGGTGTGCTGGCACATCTGCGGCGCAAGACCGTGGACCTCAAGATGGGCACGGTGCTGCTGGTCGGCGGTCTGATCGGCGCGGCGCTGGGTGTCGTGATTTTCAATTACCTCAAGGCGATGGGCCAGGTCGACCTGCTGGTGCGCCTGTCCTATGTCGTGTTCCTCGGCATCGTCGGCGGGCTGATGTTCATCGAAAGCCTGCGCGCCCTGCGCAAGACCCGAGCGGCCGGCGGCGCCCCCGTCAGCGAGCGGCGCAAGCATACCTGGGTCCACAACCTGCCCTTCAAGATGAAGTTCCGGGTGTCCGGCCTCTATATCTCGGTCATCCCGCCGCTTCTGGTCGGGGTCTTTGTGGGTATCCTGTCCGCCATCATGGGTGTGGGAGGTGGCTTCATCATGGTGCCGGCGATGATCTACCTTCTGGGCATGCCGACCAAGGTGGTCGTGGGCACCTCGCTGTTCCAGATCATTTTCGTGACGGCCTTCACCACGCTGCTGCATGCGACGACGAACTTCACCGTCGACATCGTGCTGGCCGTGTTGCTGTTGGTCGGCGGTGTGATCGGGGCGCAGATCGGCACCCGCATCGGCACACGGATGAAGGCGGAACAGCTGCGCATCCTGCTGGCGGCGCTGGTGCTGGTGGTCTGCGGCAAGCTGGCGCTCGACCTGTTGCTGACGCCCTCGGAGATCTATTCGCTCGGCGCGGCGGGGGGGCACTGATGCTGCGCTGGCTCGTCCTGTTCATGGTTCTTGCCCTGCCACTGCGGGCGGAGCAGGTCGTGTTGGGCCTGTCACGCGACGAGGTGGCGATCACCGCCACGTTCGACGGTTCCGACATCCTGATCTTTGGCGCGATCAAGCGCGAAGAGCCGATCCCGGAGGACTCGAACCTCGAGGTGATCATCGCCCTGGCGGGCCCGTCCGAGCCCATCACGGTACGCCGCAAGGACCGCGTGGCCGGGATCTGGGTGAATGTCGACGCGGTCGAAGTGGACGAGGCGCCCTCCTTCTACGCCGTACTCAGCTCTGCCCCGATGGAGACCGCCTTGCGCCAGGTCGAGGACCTGCGCCACGACATCACCATTCCCCGCGCCATCCGGTCGGTCGGTGCGCCGATGAACGTGACCGACGCGGAAGCCTTCACTGAGGCGCTGATCCGCATCCGCGCCGGGGCCGGGCTCTACCAGGTGCTGGAAAACGCTGTGGACCTGGAAGAGGACACGTTGTTTCGCGGCCAGGTTACGCTTCCCGCGAACCTGACCGAGGGGCCGTATCGGACGCGCATCTTTCTCACGCGGGACGGCAACGTGGTGGACATCTACGAGACCTCGATTGCGGTGAACAAGGTGGGGCTGGAACGCTGGCTCTACGAACTGTCCCGTAACCAGCCCCTGATCTACGGCCTGATGTCGCTGGCGATCGCCATCGCGGCGGGGTGGGGGGCCTCGGCCGCGTTCCGCTTGTTGCAGCGCTAGGCGCTATTCGGCTTCCAGTTCCAGCGGCGCGGCCGGCGCTTTCAGATCGGCGGTGGTCAAGGTGCCGCTCGGGCGGGCCAGGCGGTTGCGCACCACCCAGAACAGGCGCTCCTCGGCCCGGGTGATCGCGACGTAGGCAAGGCGCTTCCACAGGGGTTGCCCGGCCTCGACCCGGCCCATGCGGCTGGCGGCGTAGATGTCGGGCGCGAAGACCTGCACGTTCTCCCACTGAGACCCTTGTGCCTTGTGGATCGTCACCGCCGCGCCGTGCAGAAATGTTGCCCCCATGCGCGCCGCGAAGGGGATGAAGGGCTCCTCGTCCTCGACCTGGCTTTCGATCTTGACGATTGACGCGGCGCTGACCTGCGGATCCTCGGCCCCGATCACGTGCAGCCGGCTGAACCCGGGCCGGCGGCCCGGTCCCATGTAGATCACCTGTGCGCCCTTGATCAGGCCGCGCGCCTCCAGGTCCAGCCGCTTCTTGCGGTGCTTGAGCGGCAATTCGATCCCGTCGCAGATCAGCGGCTCGCCTTCCAGCAATTCGTCATCCGGCGCGCCAAAGGCCGCACGGAAGGCGTGGATCAGGCGGATTCGCGTGGCATTGCGCCAGACCAGAACGGGGGACCGCGCCATCAGGTCGGATTCGACCCGTTGCGCCATCACCACCCGGTCGTCCTTGGCTGCGATCTCTTCGATCATCCGCTCGAAGCCGTGGAAATCCAGCTGCGGGTCTGCCAGCGCATGGGCGAGATCGAGGATCGGGTTGTCCGCGTCCTGCCGGTGGATGCGGTGCAGTTCCAGCTTGTGCTTGTCGGGCAGGCTGTCGAAGACCATGCCACCGCCTTCGGACTTCACCGGCGGCAGCTGGGCGGGGTCACCGAACAGGACCAAGGTCGGAAAGATCTCTTGCAGGTCTTCCAGTTGCTTCGCATCCAGCATCGAGCTTTCGTCGACGAACCCGATATCCAGCGGATCGTCACGCCGTTTCCAGCCGGTGATGAAATCCGATCCGCGCAAACCGGCGGCCGCAAGGGCGGCAGGGACCGAACTGTTCACCTGATAGGAGGCCCAGGCACGGTCCAGCGCGGTGTCGCTCAGTCCCTCGATCTCGGGTTTTTCGCCTTCTCCGGCCAGCCATTCGGCGACCTTTTCGTATTCCGGGTCGTAGACGGGGGTATAGAGGATGCGATGGATCGTGGTCGCGGGCACGCCCCGTGTGCGCAGGACACTGGCCGCCTTGTTGGTGGGGGCAAGGATCGCCAGGGTGCGTTTGTCCTTGCGCCGGCGTCCCTCCCAATCGCCTGAGACGACGCGCACGCCAGCGTCTTTCAGGGCCTCGTAGAGGCGAGCCAGAAGCATCGTCTTGCCGCTGCCGGCCTTGCCCAGAACCGCAAGGGTGCGATCCGCGTCGCCGTCGCGCGGCGGGGTTGTCGTTGCCTCGAACAGATCGACGCCGGCCCCCCTCAGCGACTCGGCGATCACGTCCCAGGCCTCGGCCTGATCGTCGGAGAAGGTAAGGGCGGTCTGCGGCATGGCGGGACACTAGGCAGCGCTTTGTCGAATGCCAAGCGTGAAGCGGCAGCCCCATGGCAAAAGGTCGCTGGCCAATGGGCCACCACTGGACTCATGACGTTTCGTTGTTACGTTACATGCAAAGGAGGCTGTTCCAATGACCACTCAGAAAACGCCCGACCTCATCAAGCTCTATATCAAAAGCTGCGCCATCGGCTTCGCTGCGGCGGCTGTCTTCGTCGGGATGCTTCTTGCATTCGACGTGGTGGGTCTGTGGGGGCTGGTCTCGGGGTCGTCGGCCGGTATCCTCGCGGTGATCATGATGTGGATCTTCAACGGCATCGTCTTTGCCGGTGTGCAGTTCGGCATCAAGATCATGTCGATGGCCGAGGATGACGACGATGATCGCGGCGGCAAGCATATCCCAGTCCACTTGGCCGAACCGATCCCGGTGCGCCACGCCGACCAGCGCGGCTGAAGCAAGCCGCGCGGCTCTGCCATGACCGACCCTCTGAACCAGTTTCCCGGCGAACTACTGGACCGGCTGCGTGAAAATCGTGGCCGGATCTTCTGGCTCGGGGTGATCCTGAGCCTGATCGGATTGCTGCTGATCGTTTTCCCGGTCGTCGGGTCCATCCTGACCAAGGTGATGATCGGTTGGGTGTTCTTGCTGGCCGGAGCGGTGATGCTGTGGCAAGCCTTTCAGGCAAGACGCTGGAACGCGGCGCTCTGGACAGGGCTCGTCGCGGTGCTGCACCTCGCGCTCGGTGTCTACCTTTCCTTCTTTCCGCTGACCGGGCTTGTCGGGCTGACCATTCTGATGGCGGCGCTCTTCGCCATTCAAGGGGTCGTGGAACTGTGGATGGGGCTGACCCATCGTGCGGCACGAGGCTGGGTCTGGATGGTGCTGTCGGGGATCGCGTCGCTGGTCCTGGCGTTTCTGCTGGTCCTGGGCCTGCCGGGGGCGGCGATGTGGGCGCTTGGCCTTATGGTGGGGCTGAACCTGTTGACCAGCGGCATCGGTTTCATCGCGCTGTCCCGCTCGGTCTGAAGTCGGAGGAAGGGGTGGCGGGCACCACGACAACCGTTTGGGTGTGCTATTCCCGAGGACCTGTTTGAACAGGTGGGCGCCAGGTAATCAGACCACGGCCTGAACAGAGCCAGCTCCCTCGGATTTGCTTAAGGCCACCGGAATGAACCCGTTTCACGCGAAGCGCAGAGACCCGCCGAGTCGCGACATAGGCTGCGCAGGGCCGAGCGACAAGGGGGGCCGTTCCCGGTCAGGCCAGATCGCGCCGCAAGAGCCAGCCCTCGGGGCCAACCATTGTCGCTGGCGCAAACCGGCACAGCAGGGTTTCGACGGCACCCACGGTCAGAACGGCGAGTGCGATCTCCAGCGGTGTGATCTGGGAAAGAATGGACATGGCAGGCTCCGTTTAGCAGATGTGACCTGAATCGCCTGCCGCTCTGTTCAAAATGTGGCGGGGGCGCGGAAATGCAGTGTGCAGCCGGGTGTATTCCGCCGCATTCTCGTCACATCGGGCGAAGCCTTGATTAATGTTCACGAATTGTTCATGTTGGACCCATGCCCGAGGATCGTCCAACCGATGCCCTGATGCCCGGTCAGGTGCTGGCCCGCGGTGTCTGCCGCCATTTGCGGCAGGCGCACGGATTTGCCTGCGTCGAAGAACTCGTGCCGACGCGCGGGTTGCGCGTGGACGTGATGGCGCTGGGCCCCAAGGGCGAGATTTGGGTGGTGGAATGCAAATCGTCGCGTGCCGACTACCAGTCGGATCGCAAATGGGACGGCTATCTAGAATGGTGCGACAGGTTCTTTTGGGCGGTGGATGCGCATTTCCCGACCGAATTGTTGCCCGAGCAAACCGGCCTGATCATCGCCGATGCCTATGACGCGGAAATCATCCGTATGGGGCCGGAGGACAAATTGGCCGGCGCGCGTCGCAAGGTCATGACCCAGAAATTCGCCCGGCATGCCGCGCTGCGGTTGCAGGGGCTGCGTGATCCGGGCGTTCTGGAATCCTGGGGTTAGCCCAACCCTCTTCGAACAGGGCATTTGGTGACTTGGGCCGTCGAACATGCTTTGCTTGCGAGGCACACAATCGGAGCCTGACATGCCGTCCTCTTACGAAGACCTGACACGCCGTATTTCCGAACTGGAAGACGCATTGGAAGCCGAGCTTGCAGAAAAGCGGCGCAAGTTTCGATACCAACTGGAAAGAAGTCGCGTGGTTTTCGACACGGAGGTGCGGGCCCGTCATCGGGCCGCGCGGGAACGTCTGTCCAGCTTCCTGTCGCGAACCCGCCCGCTGGTCGTGCTGACCGCGCCGTTCATCTATATCCTGATCGTGCCTCTGGTGTTGCTGGACCTCTTCGTCAGCCTGTACCAGGCGATCTGTTTTCCGGTCTACGGTATCGCCAAGGTGCCGCGACGCGAGCATATCGTGATCGACCGGCAGCACCTGGCCTATCTCAATGGTCTACAGAAGCTGAACTGCATCTATTGCGGCTATGCCAACGGCCTGATCGGATGGGTGCGAGAGATTGCCGCGCGCACCGAGACCTTCTGGTGCCCGATCAAGCATTCCCGTCCGGTGATCGGGTCACACGGCCATTATCACCGATTCGTCGATTTCGGTGACGAGACCGGGTTTCAGCAAGACCTGTCCGCTCTCCGCCGCTCGCTGAGAGAGGACGATAGGGACAAGTCCTAGCTTTTCAGGAAACCGACGATCTCGTAGGTGCGCTGCAGGATCGGCGCGGCGATGGTCCTGCCTTTTCCGCGCCGCGGCCAAGCGTGCGGTCGATTTCGGCGGGGTCGTCCAGCAGGCGCTTCATTTCGTCCGAGATGGGCGCGAGTTTCGACACTGCGAGGTCCGCCAGCGCCGGTTTGAACTTGCCCCAGCCGGCCCCGGCGAATTCCGCGATGACCGCCTCGGCGGTCTGGTCGGTCAGGCCGGCATAGATATCGACAAGGTTCTTGGCTTCCGGGCGACCGGCCAGCCCCTCTACGGTTTCGGGAAGGGGTTCCGGGTCCGTCTTGGCCTTCTTGAACTTCTTGGCGATCGTATCCGCGTCATCGAGCATGTTGATCCGCTCCATGTCGCTTTCGCCGGATTTCGACATCTTCTTGGACCCATCGCGCAGGTTCATCACGCGGGTGCCCGGCCCTTCGATCACCGGCTCGGTCAGGGGGAAGAAATCAACGCCGTAATCGTGGTTGAACTTGGCGGCGATGTCGCGGGTCAGCTCCACATGCTGCTTCTGGTCCTCGCCCACCGGCACGTGGGTCGCGTGATACAGCAGAATGTCGGCGGCCATCAGCGACGGGTAGGCATAAAGGCCCAGCGACGCCTTCTCGGCATTCGCGCCGGCCTTGTCCTTGAACTGGGTCATGCGGTTCATCCAGCCGACACGCGCCACGCAGTTGAACACCCAGGCCAACTCGGCATGCTGGTGCACCTGGCTCTGGTTGAACAGGATCGAGCGGGCCGGGTCGATCCCGGCAGCGAGCAACCCGGCTGCGATCTCGCGTGTGCCCTGGCGCAGGGCGTGTGGATCCTGCCAGACCGTGACGGCGTGCAGGTCCACGGCGCAATAGATGTTCTCCATCGCCTCGTCCTGCATGTCGACCCAGCGCTTGATCGCACCAAGGTAGTTGCCAAGGGTCAGCCCGCCCGAGGGCTTGATCCCGGAAAAGACGCGGGGGGTGAAGGATGCATCGGTCATGGATGTGGTCGCCATCTGGTCTGTTGGGGGCTGGAAAAGCGGGTCGCACTCGCTTACCCACGGGGGCAAGTCCCGTCAACCGAAGGACAGCCGCGCAATGGACAACCAAAGCCCCTTCAACGCCATCCCGCCGGTCCCGCTGGCCCTTGTGCTGCTGATCGCCGGGGTCGAACTGGTCTTTTCCGCGGCCGAGAGCGGCTTCGTGGGCGGGCCGTCGGGGATCGGCTGGCGCGCCGGGGCAATGCAGGACTACGCCTTCGCGCCCGCCGTCGTGGAACAGGTGTTCGGGGCGGGCGATTTCGGTGTCGACATGCTGCGCCGTTTCGTCAGCTACATCTTCATCCATTATTCCTTCACGCACACGCTCTGGGCCTGTGTGCTGTTGCTGGCGCTTGGCAAGTTCGTGGGCGAGGCCTATCGCCCCGTGCCCTTCGTGATCCTGTTCTTCGGCTCGGCCATTTTCGGGGCGCTGGTCTATGGCCTGTTCAGCCCGCGCAATGTCGGGCTGGTCGGGGCCTATCCGGGCATCTACGGCCTGATCGGGGCCTACACCTACATGATGTGGCTGACCCTGGGCAGGATGGGCGAGAACCAGTATCGCGCTTTTACCCTGATCGGCATCCTGATGGGCCTCATGCTGGTCTGGTCCATGATTTTCGGCGCTACGCCGATTTGGATCGCCGAAGCCACCGGCTTTGTCATTGGCCTTGCCCTGGCGCCGCTCGTGGCCCCGGGCGGTTGGCAGCAATTCCTGGCCCGGGTTCGACAACGCTAGCCGCGCCGCATTGCGGACTTGAATTCCGCAAGCCGGAAGGCCCCCAGCAAATGGCCAAGGCCGAAATATCCCGCGATCCCGATCCCCACGATCAGGGCCAGCGCGGCATAGCGCAGGGTCGGCACACCCAGCCAAGGCCCGATCGCCAGAACCGCCACCCAAAGCAACCCGCCCATCAATAGCGCCGCCAGTATNATACGCAGCAACCGTCGCTTGAACCGCATATCCAGAAGTGCGGCGTCGCCCATGCCGCGACTGCCGCGCCACAGCAGCCAGACCATGGCCCATCCGGCCAGCGTGGTCCCGAAGGCGGCGGCGATATAGCCGATGAATGGTGCCAACCCTATGGCGATGGCGGCATTCACCACCATGGACACTACCGCGTAATAAAAGGGGCGCCGCGTATCCTCGCGCGCGAAGTAGAGCGGTTGCAGGGTCTTCTGCATGACGAAGGCCGGCAGGCCCAGCCCGTAGACGGCCACCGCCAGCGCCGTGGACGCGGTGTCGTCGGGGCCGAAGGCGCCGCGCTCGAACAGAACGCTGACCAGCGGCACGGGGATGACCACCAATGCGACGGCCGCCGGTATGGTGAGGGCCAGAGAAAACTCGGCCGCACGGTTGAAGGCATGGGCCCCGCCCTCGGTATCGTCGGCGCGCAGGCGGCGCGACAGGTCGGGCAGCAGCACGACACCGACGGCGATGCCGACCACGCCCAGCGGCAGTTGATAGAGCCGGTCGGCATAGGACAGCCACGCGATGGCACCTTCGAAGAAGCTGGCGACCTGCCGCCCGATCAGCAGGTTGACCTGCACGACGCCACCGGCCATTGCCGCCGGGGCCGCGATGATGGCCAGGCGTTTCAGTTCCGGCGTCAGGCGCGGTCGCCGTGGCCTAAGGTGATAACCGGCCCGCTTGGCGGCGACCCAGACCAAAGCCAGCTGTGCCAGCCCGGCCACGGGCACGGTCCAGACCAGCGCATCGCCCACGTTCCAACCCATATGCACGGCCAGGGTCATGGCCCCGATGAAAAGCACGTTGAGCAGAACCGGCGCGGCAGCGGCGGCCACGAAACGGCCCACGGCGTTCAGGACCCCCGAAAGCAGGGCGGCCAGCGAGATGAACAGGATATAGGGAAAGGCGATCCGGCCATATAGAACGGCCAGATCGAACCGTTCGTCACCGATGAAGCCGCCCGCCATGGCCACGACCAGCCACGGCATGATCAGCAGGGCCAGCCCGGTGAAGACGATCAGAACCGTTGCCAGACCGGCAAAGGCATCCCTGGCGAAGCCCAGCGCGTCATCACCGCCCTCGACCTTTTTCGAGAACATCGGCACGAAGGCCATGTTGAACGCGCCCTCGGCAAAGAAGCGGCGAAACATGTTGGGAAGGGCGAAGGCGATCAAAAAGGCCTCGGCCACCGGCCCTGCGCCAAGGAAGGCCGCGATCAGGATGTCGCGCACGAAGCCGAGGATACGGCTGAGCAGCGTCCAGACCCCCACGGTCAGAAAGCCGGTGACAAGGCGGATGGGTTTCAAGGGTCGCGGTCCTCAGCGGCTGGGCGGGTGCCACCCCATTCCCATGTCGCCATGGCCCTGCGCAAGCTCTGCCAGCATCTTTTCCATGCGCCGTTGCCGGGTCTCCTCGGGGTGGGCCGGTGGGGCCTCAAGGCGCAGGGCCGGATCATGCCGCCAGAACGGGGCCTCACCCCAAGTTGCACCGACGCCGCCCCGCCGTCAGGCCCGCGCGCGTTCCGACCCTTCGGTAATCGCTTCGCGCAGCTTCTTTTCCAGCGCCTTGCGTTTGCTTTCGGCGTGGAATTTCAGGCCGAACATGTCCTTCACATAGAAGGTATCGACCACCTGTTCGCCATAGGTCGCGATCACCGCACTGGAGATATAGACGTTCTGCGTCGCCAATGTGCGGGTCAGATCGTACAAAAGTCCGGGCCGGTCGCGCGTGTCGACCTCGATGATCGTGTAGATTTCCGAGCCTTCGTTGTCGAAGGTGATCGAGGTGGGCACGCGGAAGGCCTTTTCCCGTTT
>PR_CR_10_Liq_1_inCRDRAFT_1000971_pt1 | contig 16872 bp, 15 predicted proteins | sample PRCRCaboRojoPR_3_FD_10241 | JGI IMG/M metagenome (IMG submission 10241)
ACCCTCTGATAGGTGAAGCCGTGCTTGGGCGAAAAAATGAAGCGCTTGGCGATATTGTCTCGCAAATGATCTGGCAAACCGCGCAACAGGGGATGCCGGGAAAGGCCGCCATAGCGCAAAAGGACGCCCAGCTTGATCAGGTGATAATCCACGCGGTGCCCCTTCTTGCGCTGCGTCCGTCGGGTTTCCCTAGTCGCTGCCTGCTGTTCCGTCAATCTGGCCCGCTTCGGTCATCGTGGGGCCATTGATCTGGGTCAAGGCGCCTTTAGAGTGGCGGCGAAACACTGTCTGCAGGGAGGATGACCATGCAGACAGACAGCCCCAATGCGCTGTCTCGGGCAAAGGGTTCCCGGCCCGAGATGTCGCATCCTGATTCCGTAGAGGCCGAGCGCTGGCGCATGGCCGCTGAACTGGTCGACGGGTTCGACGATGGCCTCAACATATGCCACGAGGCGCTGGATCGGCACGTGGAGAACGGCCATGGCGACCAGGTCGCGCTGCGGTGGCTCGGCAAATCCGGCGAGACCCGCGACCTGACCTATGCCGACATGCGGGCATTGGCCGCCCGGTTCGCCAATGTTCTGGCCGCCCACGGATTGCAGCCGGGCGATGCTGTCTTCGGCCTCATGGGGCGGGTTCCCGAACTCTATGCCGGGGCTTTGGGCACGTTGAAGGCCGGCATGGTCTTCACCCCGCTCTTTTCCGCCTTTGGCCCCGAACCGATCCGCACCCGGATGGAGATCGGGAGTGCCAACGCCCTGATCACCACTGCGTCGATCTACAAGCGCAAGATTGCCGCTTGGCGGAACGAATTGGACAGTCTGAAACTGGTCCTGATCCTGGGGGACGAGGCGCCCGAGGGCTGCGTGGCACTGGGCCCGGCGCTGGACGCCGCCGCGCCCGATTTCGACACGGTGCATACCGCCCCCGAGGATCCGGCGCTGATCCACTTCACATCCGGCACCACGGGCAAGCCGAAGGGGGCAGTGCATGTTCACAACGCGGTGCTCTATCACGCCTTTTCGGGCCGCCATGCGCTCGACCTGACACCGGGCACGATCTATTGGTGCACGGCCGATCCCGGCTGGGTCACGGGCACGTCCTACGGGATCATCGCGCCATTGGTGAACCGGGTGACGATGATCGTCGACGAGGCCGAGTTCGACCTGGACCGCTGGTATGGCACGATCCAGCGTGAAAGGGTCGAGGTCTGGTATTCAGCCCCCACCGCGATCCGCATGATGATGCGCACCGGGGCCGAGGCGGCTCGGCCCTACGATTTTTCATCCCTGCGGTTCCTGGCCAGCGTCGGTGAGCCGCTCAATCCGGAGGCGGTGACCTGGTCTGCCAAGGTGTTCGGAAAACCGTTTCACGACAATTGGTGGCAGACCGAAACCGGGGGCATCATGATCGCCAACCAGCCGGGGATGGAAGTGCGNCCGGGGTCGATGGGCAAGCCGATGCCCGGCATCGAGGCCGGGATCATCGACCGCGCCGAAGACGGCACCCTGACCGAGCTGGGCGAAGGTCAGGTGGGCGAGCTTGCGCTGCGGCCCGGCTGGCCCTCGATGATGCGTGCCTACCTTCACGAGCAGGCCCGCTATGACAAGTGTTTCGTCGATGGCTGGTACCTGTCCGGTGACCTGGCGATGCGCGATGCCGATGGGTATTTCTGGTTCGTCGGCCGGGCTGATGACCTCATCAAGACCTCGGGGCACTTGATCGGCCCCTTCGAGGTGGAAAGCGCCCTGATCGAACACGAGGCCGTGGCAGAGGCCGGCGTCATCGGTGTGCCGGACGAGACCGCCGGAGAAGTCGTGAAGGCCTATGTCACGCTCAATCCCGGCCACGAGCCGAGCGCAGAACTCGAACGCGCCCTTCGCGGCCATGCGCGAAAGGCCCTTGGCCCTGCCGTGGCCCCGCGTGAGATCGTCTTTCGCGAAACCCTGCCCAAGACCCGGTCGGGCAAGATCATGCGCCGACTTCTCAAGGCGCGCGAACTGGGTTTGCCCGAAGGCGATATCTCGACATTGGAGACCGACGAGTCATGACACGAAGCGATAAGCCGAAGCTGGACCGGGGCCATGTACTGGCGCTTTTGCGGGACATGATCCGGGTCAGGAAATTCGAAGACAAATGCGCCGAGCTATACACCCAAGAGAAAATCCGCGGGTTCTTGCATCTCTACGATGGTGAAGAGGCGATTGCCGCCGGGATCATCCCGGTTCTGGGGCCAGAGGACAGGGTGGTGGCCACTTACCGTGAACATGGTCATGCGCTGGTGCGGGGCGTGCCGATGACCGCCATCATGGCCGAGATGTATGGCAAGGCCGAGGGCTGTTCGGGCGGGCGCGGCGGCTCGATGCACCTGTTCGATGCGGGGAAGAATTTCTATGGTGGCAACGCGATCGTGGGTGGTGGGCTTCCGTTGGCGGGTGGTTTGGCGCTGGCCGACCGAATGCGCGGCGAGGACAGGGTCACTGTGTGTTTCTTCGGCGAAGGCGCCGTGGCCGAGGGTGAGTTCCACGAGACAATGAACCTGGCCGCGCTGTGGGGTCTGCCCGTTCTGTTCGTCTGCGAAAACAACGGCTACGCCATGGGCTCGCGCTGGACCGCACGGAAAGCGCCACCGATATCCACGCCAAGGCGGCATCCTACGGGATCGAGTCGCACCAGATCGACGGGATGGATGTGGTTGCGGCCGAGGCCGCGGCACGCAAGGCCGTGGCGCGTATCCGTGAGACTGGCCAACCGGTCTTTCTTGAATGCAAGACCTACCGGTTCCGGGCGCATTCGATGTTCGATGCGCAGCTCTACCGCGACAAGGACGAGGTCGCCGATTGGCGCAAGAAGGGGCCGATCGTGCGGTTCCAGGGCTGGTTGCTGGAAAACGGACTGATCCATCAATCCGATATCGACGAGATCGAAAAAGCGAGCGAGGCCGAGATCGCCGAAGCGGTGTCCTTTGCCGAGGCTGGCACATGGGAACCGCTGGAAACGCTGACCAACCATGTGCTGGGCGAACAGCCCCCCGCGCCGCCTGCGCCCGCGGCGTCTGGTGAGACGGTCGAAATGACCTACCGAGAGGCGGTCAAACAGGGCATTCGCGACGCCATGAACCGCGATGACCGGGTTTTCCTGATGGGCGAGGACGTGGGCGCCTATGGCGGCTGCTACGCGGTGTCCAAGGGTTTGATGGATGAATTCGGCCCGGAACGGATCCGCGATACGCCACTGTCGGAATCCGGGTTCACCGGGGCCGGCATCGGGGCGGCTGCGGCCGGAATGCGGCCCATCGTCGAGCTGATGACGGTCAATTTCTCCCTGCTCGCGCTCGACCAGATCATGAACACCGCCGCCACGATCCGGCATATGTCCGGCGGGCAGTTCGGCGTTCCGGTGGTGATCCGCATGGCGACAGGCGCCGGCAAGCAACTGGCCGCCCAGCATTCCCATTCGCTGGAGGGGTGGTATGCGCATATTCCCGGTCTCAAGGTTCTGGCCCCGGCGACTCTGGAGGACGCGCGCGGCATGCTCTGGACAGCGATACAGGACCCCGATCCGGTGCTGATCTTCGAGAACGTCATGCTCTACAACATGACAGGCCGGATCGACGCCAAGGCTGGCCCGGTGGATATCGCGGGCGCCGCCGTTCGGCGCGCCGGAACGGATTTGACGCTGATCACCTATGGTGGCTCGCTCTTCAAGACGCTGGAGGCGGCCGAGGCCCTGGCCGGGGATGGCATCAACGCCGAAGTGATCGACCTGCGCAGCCTAAGGCCGCTGGATGACGCGACGATCATGGCGTCGGTCAACAAGACGCGCCGGGCGCTGGTTGTGGACGAGGGCTGGCGCAGCGGGTCGCTCTCGGCAGAGATATCGGCCCGGATCATGGAACAGGCGCTCTGGTCGCTGGATGCGCCGGTGGGCCGGGTCTGTGCGCAAGAGGTGCCAATTCCCTATCCCAAACACCTCGAGGATGCTGCGATCCCGCAAGTGCCGGGCATCGTCGCGGCGGCCCGGGCGATGATGGGGCGCTGAGATGGGGGTGTTCAGCATGCCCTCGCTCGGGGCGGACATGGAGGCCGGCAAGCTGGTCGAATGGACGGTGCAACCCGGTGACCAGGTCAGTCGCGGCGATGTGGTTGCCGTGGTCGAAACCCAGAAAGGCGCGATCGAGATCGAGATTTTCGAGAGCGGCACGGTGCACGAGCTCATCGCTGAACTGGGCGCGGAACTCCCGGTGGGTGCGCCCCTCGCCGTGATCCTTGCCGAAGGTGAAGCGCCGCCTGCCGAGGCCCCGGCGGCGCCCGAGTCGGTCCAGGAGGACATGACCGCACAAAGCCCTGCTGAGGACATCACCGCGCCCCCGCCGACGCCCGACATTGCCCCGCATGCGGGCGCTGGCCCCGCCGCCTCGCCGGCGGCGCGGGTGCGGGCGCACGAACTGGGCCTTGACCTGTCTGCCATCAGGGGCAGCGGGCCGGGCGGGGTGATCGTTCTGGCCGATGTCGAAGTCGCTGCGCCTGGGCCAGCCCGGCCGCAAGCCCGGACCGGCGGGACGGGGTCAGCGATCGACGAGATGCGCAAGGCCATCGCCGCCGCGATGACCCGGTCCAAGCAGTCGATCCCGCATTTCTACCTGTCCGAGACCATCGACGTGCAGCCGGCAATGGACTACCTCGCCGCCCTCAATGCCGACCGGCCCCCGCCCGAACGGGTGCTGCTGGGCGCGCTGTTCGTCCGCGCGGCGACGCGGGCCGCGGCCAAGATCAAGGTGATGAACGGGCATTTCACCGATGGCGCATTCCGACCTGCCGACCGTGTCAATCCGGGGATCGCCGTTGCCTTGCGCGGCGGCGGGTTGGTCGCGCCTGCCTTGATGGATGCCCAGGACATGACGCTGGACCAGACCATGAGCGGGATGCGCGACCTGGTGACCCGCGCTCGCGCCGGGCGCCTGCGCAGTTCGGAAATGACACAAGGCACCATCACGATTTCCAGCCTCGGGGAAACCGGGGCCGAGGCGATGACCGGCGTGATCTTCCCGCCGCAGGTGGCCCTGGTGGGCATCGGGGCACCGCATCGGCGGCCCTGGGTGGTGGGCGACGCAGTCGTGCCGCGCCACGTCGTGACCTTGACCCTCTCCGCCGACCACAGGGTCAGCGATGGCCGCCAGGTTGCCCGCTTCATCTCGGAATTCGAAACGCTGATGTCAGAACCGGAGGCCCTATGACCGATTTTCGCGCCGCCTACCTGGAGGAATTGACCAATATCGCACCCGATATCGACCCTGATACCGTGGGCGATGACGAGCATATCCAGGATGATCTTGAACTCGACTCCATGGATGTCCTGAACCTCGTCATGGCGCTGCATAAACGGTTCGGCGTCGATATCCCCGAGGCCGATTATCCCCGCATCGCCACCGTGGCCCTGGCCACCCGATACCTGGAGAGCCACGTGGCAAGCTAGGCCGCGCGGGATCAGGGATGTTCCGCGAAAAGGTGCGCCTGTTCGGTGTCGAAGGTCAGGCCGATCTCGGTGCCGGGGTCCAGCATCCTGTCTTCCGACAGGGCGGCGATGATTTTGGTGCCGTCCTTCATGGCGACATCGACGATGGTTTCCGCGCCCAGCCGCTCGGTCAGCGCCACGGTGCCGTGCAACATGCCCTTGTCGGGGTCCGTCGGGTGCAGGTATTGCGGGCGAATGCCGAGCGTCGCCTTGTGTCCAACGGCGACTGGTTGCTTGACCGAGCCAATCCGCACCGGGTCGAGCGACGGGTTTGACACCACGGCCACGCCGTCGGCGACCTCGGAGACATCGACGCTCAGGAAGTTCATGGACGGTGCCCCGAGGAAGCCCGCGACGAAGAGATTTGCGGGATTATGATAAAGCTCCATCGGGGTGCCGACCTGCATCACCTCGCCATCTCGCAGCACCACGATCTTGTCGGCCAGGGTCATCGCCTCGACCTGGTCGTGAGTGACATAGATCATCGTCGCCTTAAGCTGCTGATGCAGCTTGCCGATCTCCATACGCATGTCCATGCGCAACGCGGCATCGAGGTTCGACAGCGGCTCGTCGAACAGGAAGACAGACGGTTTGCGAACGATCGCCCGGCCAATGGCGACCCGCTGGCGCTGGCCGCCCGACAACTGGCTGGGGCGGCGGTCCAGCAGGTGTTCCATCTGAAGGATGCGAGCGGCTTCGTTCACGCGGCGGTCCTTTTCCTCCTTGCCGGCACGGGCGATGGTCAGGCCGAACCCCATGTTCTCGCGCACCGTCATATGGGGGAAGATGGCGTAGGTCTGGAACACCATGCCGACGCCCCGCTCTTTCGGGGGCATCTCGTTGACGACGGTGCCGCCGATACTGAGCGTGCCGCTCGTGATATCCTCCAACCCGGCGATCATCCGCAACAAGGTTGATTTGCCGCAGCCCGATGGGCCGACGAAGACGACGAATTCGCCGTCCTCGACGTCGATATCCACGCCGTTGATGACATCGACCGCGCCAAAGCTCTTGTGCACGTTCTTCAGTCTTACATCCGCCATGTCCCTACTCCGCCGCCTGCGTCCGGGGGCGAACCTGCAACAGCCCGTCCGACCGGATGTCCACCGGTTCGGGGTCCATTACATGCCCCAGGAAATGCCCGTCCTCGCCGCGGTCGGCGAAACCCATGATCATCAATTGCCCGTTATCTTCGACGATCCGCGCCGCGTAGCGCCGGCACGGGTTGGCGCCGTCCAGAAACGGGCCGGGCGCGATGCGCCATGGCCCGCGCGGGCTATCCCCGATCAGGTAGTGGTTTCCGGTGACCGGACCGCCCGGCGTCTGTTCGGCCTGTTCCTTGGAAAAGTGCTCGGCCGCGGTGCAGAACAGGCAATACCAGCTGCCGCCCGCCTCGAAGACCTGCGGCACCTCCAATTGCCCATACCCGCCCGCGAAGACCGGCGGTTGCAGGGTCCAGGTCATCAGGTCGGGCGAGGTCGCGAAACCGATCGCTCCGCCGGCATTGGGCTCGCGCACATCCGGCACCCGTGCGGTGAAGAACATCAGGTATCCGTCGCCCTCGGGGTCGGGCATGACCCAGGGGTCGCGCATGGCCCGGTCATGCCAGTGACCCTCGGCAAAGTCCGCCTCGTAGAATTTCGCGTTTGGCCCCACCAGGTCAAGGCAAAGGCCATCGCCGACCCGCTCCCAGCTGTGCAGGTCGGTCGAAGTCGCGTGGCCCAGGCGTTGGTAAAGCCCCTCTTCGGATTGGCGGCTGCCGGTGTAGAACAGGTGCCAGATCCCATCTGGCCCTTGCAGCACCGACCCGGTCCAGGTGGTGAAATCGTCCCAGGCTGGTCCTTCGGCCGGGGCAAGAGAGGTGCCCAGATGTGTCCAGTTCACCAAATCATCACTGACCGCATGGCCTTGGCTGACGTTGAAATGGCGCAGTTCTGGATTGATCAGGGATTTGTCTGCCTTGAGAAACCAGGCATGCCAGCGTTCCCCGTCATGGGCATACCAGCTGTCCCAGATCCATTGGTCGGGAAGTGCGAGAACCATCGGTGATTATCCTTTCACGCCGGTCGAGGCGATTGATGCGATGAAGGCCCGCTGGAGGACCAGGTAGAAGGCGAGCACCGGCACCGTGATCAGCGTCAGGTAGGCCATGACCTCGCCCCATGCGATGTTGAGTTGGAAGAAGTATTGCAGCCCCACCATGACCGGCCGGTAGCTTTCCTGCTGCACCACGATCAGCGGCCAGAGATATTGGTTGTACATGACCAGAAATTTGAGGATCGCCGCCGTGGCCAGAACCGGGCCGGCCAGCGGCATGACCACCTTGTAGTAGATCTGGAACCAGCTGGCGCCCTCGACCCGTGCCGCCTCGATCAGTTCGCGCGGCAGGTCCTTGAAATACTGGACGAAGAGGAAAATCGTCAGGCCATCGGCGATCCAGGGGATGATCTGCACCCGGTAACTGTTGAGCCAGCCCCATTCCAACCCTTCGAAACCGATCCACGGCAGCTTGCTGACCAGAAGCAGAAGCGGGATCGCGATGGTCTCGAACGGGATGATGAGCGTTGCCAGAATGATCGACAGGATCAGCCCGCGACCCCTCCATTCAAGATAGGTAAAGGAAAACGCCGCGAGCGAGCAGATCGCGAGGCTGAGCAGGACCGTTGTTCCGGTCACGAGCACCGAGTTGAACACGAACAGCCCGACCGGCGCGCGCTCGAACGCCTCGCGGTAGTTCTCCAGGCTCAGGTCGCCCACGGGCAGGAAGGCCCGCAGGCTGCTGGTGTCCGCCAGCAATTGCTGGTCGGGCTTGAGGCTGGACATGCCCATGAAGAGCAGCGGAAAGATGAAGATGATCGCGATCAGGGTCAGAACCGCGTAGCGCACGACCAGCCGCAGACCGCGATTGTCAGGAGTGATGACGGCCATGTTATTTCTCCCTCGTCAGCCAGCGCTGGATCAGACTGATCGTCAGCACCAGAAGGAACAGGATCACCGAGATAGTCGAGCCGCCCGAGATGTCCTGCTTTCCATAGCCCCGTTCAACCGCCTGGAAGACGACCGTCTGCGTGCTGTCCAGCGGTCCGCCATTGGTCATCACGTCGATTTGCGCAAAGAGCGCGAAGGCCTGCATGGTGATCACGATCAGGACCAGGACGGCGGTGTTGCGCAGCCCCGGCCAGGTGACATAGCGGAAGGTCTGCCACTTCGACGCCCCTTCGATTTCAGCCGCCTCGTAGAGCGTTGGGCTGATCGTCTGCAGGCCGGAGAGCCAGATCACCATGTGAAAGCCCACAGCCTGCCAGATGGACATGGCCATGATCGAACCCAGCGCAGTATCGGGGTTGCCCAGCCAGTCCACCGGTTGCCAGCCGCCGAAGGTGATCGCTGACAGCAGATTGTTCAGCAGCCCGTCATTGCCGTCATAGATGAACCGCCACAGCAGCGAGACGACGACGATGGAAACGACCACGGGCATGAAATAGATCGCCCGGTAGATATTGATGCCCCTGAGCTTCTGGTTGATCAGCAGCGCAAGGATCAGCGCCAGCCCGCCCTGAACGGGGGCCACCACCAGAACGAACATGAGCGTGTTCACCAGCGCTTTCATGAAGACCACGTCGCTTGCGATGACCACCCGGGCGTTGTCGCCGGATTGCCAACGGAACCATTCGCGCATGCCGCGATATTGCGGAAAGTCGTCGGACCGGGTGATCGTCCTCACACGAGGATATTCGATTTCGCCATCCTCATCGCGGATGACCGCACCGCTGTCATCGCGTTCGGGTTCGAGCGTGATCACGGACAGGCTCAGCAGGTCGCGGTAATTCTCGAAGCCCACGTATTCCGTCGGGTTCGGCGAAATCAGCCGCTGGTTCGTCAGCGACAGGCCAAAGGCAAAGAAGAAAGGCACGATGATGAAAAGCGCGATCAAGCCAAAGCCCGGCAATGCAAAGGCCCAGCCGGCCCCCGTGGACCGGGTCAGTTTCGACGCCATGGTCGTTCTCCGTCGTCGTGTCGCATGGGCAAGGGGACCGCGCCCCGGAAATCCTCCGGGGCGCGGAACTCTGCGTTAGTGGCCGTAGCCGCTATTGGCCTCGATATCGGCGTCGATCTCGTCGACGGCAGCATCAAGGGTATCGGCCACATCCGCGCCGTTGGCGATATCGGCCATCGCCTTCTCGAAGACCTTGGCGGCAACCACGTAGCCGGGCGAAACCGGGCGCACCAGCGCCTGGCCCTCGGACAGGCCGAAGAACGGCTCCAACGCACCGCCGGGGGCGTAGTTCTCGGTCATTGCTGCGGCTTCCTCGGTTGCCGGAATCAGGCCGATACCATCCGAGAATGCAGCCAGGTATTTGTCCTGAAGCGCAAATTCGACGAACTCCGCGACGCCTTCAGGATGTTCACAAGTGCCAGAGGCTCCGAATTGCCACGACCCCGCGCCGATGGTCGGGCCGTTGCCAAAGTCGGGCGCCGGCAGGAACACCACGTCATCGACGCCGCCTTCAAGCGTTGCGACAGCGGCCCAGTTGCCGTTCCAGCTGAACGCATACTTGCCTTCGATGAAACCGTTGTCGCGGTCGGCGGGGTCCTGGCTGGTGCCGGGCGCGTAGCCCTCGGTGAAGAGGCTCTGCCACCATTCCCCGAATTCCATCGCGGCCTCACCGTTCAACGCACCTTCGGCGGTCTGGTAGGTGGAACGGTCAACGATGTCGCCGCCAAAGCTTTGCAGGAAGGGCGAGAAGGCATAGGGATACCATTCCCCGGTCCAGGCCATGCCCGGATCGAAGGCGTATTCGAACTCGCCCGAGGCCTTGGCCGCTTCGAGCGCAGCCATGAACTCCTCGCCCGTCCAGGGGTTATCCAGGGTCGGCGTGCGCAGGCCCAGCGCGTCCAGCGTGGCCTGGCGGGTGTAAAGCGCGACGGCTGCATCCCACAGGCCGACCGAGTAGATCTCGCCATCCCAGCGCCCGACGGTCGAGTCCAGATGCCCGTCAATCGCCTCTTCCGAGATGGGCAGTGGCTGCATGTAGCCCGACCAGGCCCAGTTGGGCATGACAGGACCATCCACGTCGAGGATGCAAGGCAGGTTGCCCGACAGCGCACCGGCCACGACGGAGTCGTTGTAGCTGCCCTGCGGGAAGCTTTCGACGCTGACGGTCCAGTCGGATTGCGCGGCGTTGAAATCCTCGATGATGCCACCCAGGATGTTGCTTTCGACCTCGTTACCTGCACCGTGATACCACATCGACAATTCGGTCTGGGCCATGGCCCCGGTTGCGATCAGCGTGGAGCTGGCAAGAAGGCCAGCTTTCGTCAGTCGTTTCATGTCTTCTTCCTCCCAATTGGTGTGACATTCGTGTTTGGTTTGACGAGCGGCACGACACTGTCGCGCCAACAGACGGGACCGCTGACAAGCTGCGGCTCCGAGGGGGCTTGGCCCTCTTCCCGGATCAGGGACATGAGAAGCTGGGCCGCCCGCACCCCCATTGCAGCGTAAGGCAATTCGACCGTGGTCAATGGCGGGTAGAGCGTTTCGGCGAGCGTGCGGTAATTGTCATAGCCCGCGATCGAAATATCCCCAGGCAGGTTCAAACCGCGTGACCGCAGGATGCCGTAGGCGCGCATCGCCATCCGGTCATTGCCCATGCACAGCAAGGTCGGTGGGTTTTCCAGCCCGAGCATGCGGTCGATCGCGTCCCAAAGCAGCTGTGTCTCGACTTCGGGGTCGGGTTCTGCCATGTCGGCCTCGATCACCAGGGCCGGGTCGTAGGCGATCCCGGCGTCGGCCAGGGCACGGGCATAGCCCGCCGTGCGCAGCCGCGTGGCGTCGAGCGCATTGGCCAACGTGAGGTAGCCGATACGGCGATGCCCTTTGGTGATCGCCTCCGAGACAAGGGCGTATTGCCCTTTTTCATCATGTGGCAAGACGCAGGGCGTGCCCTGTTCGTCATAGCCGTTGGCGATAACCACCTTGCCGATGCCGGGCGTGTCGGGCAGGTCAACCTTCTTGTGGTAGTCCGCCACGTAGATCAGTCCCTCGACCCGGTGTTCGGCGAAGGTCCGCATCAATTGCGGCACCCGGTCAAGGCGGCCACCGGTATCCGAGATCATCAGCGTCATGTTCAGCGGCTCGATGGCGCGCTGAATACCCTGCACGATGAACAGTTCCGGCAGGCCGGACAGCTCGACATTGGAGGGTGTGCTGGAAATCGCCCCTGTGATTAGACCGACCAGTCCGGATCGGTTCGATCGCATGGCACGCGCGGCGTTGGACGGGACATAGCCCAGTTTCGACATGGCCTTTTCGACCTTGTCGCGGGTGCGTTGCCCGACAGGCCCATCACCATTCAGCACCCGGCTGACCGTCTTGGGCGAAACCCCCGCCGAGCGGGCGACATCATAGATCGTGGCCATCGAATCCTCCCAGCACGGATGTCAGCGATTCGCTCTGTGACATCGGTGTCATGACATCGGTGTCACAAGGTGCGGAGCTTTGCAACAGGTTCTTGGCTTCTGGTGCTCGCAAGTCGGTGACGATGGGGGCCTCTACCAAGGGCGCGAAAACACATACCCGCATCATGTTTCGGTCGATACTGTCTGTGCCGTCTACGTCATCACATCCGACAGAACGACAGGCTCTGACCGCGCCAAACGCGGCCTTGCATAGGATTTATCTTGGGGGGTTTGGTGGAGCCTAGGGGAGTCGAACCCCTGACCTCTTGCATGCCATGCAAGCGCTCTCCCAACTGAGCTAAGGCCCCATCCTGATGTCGCCCAAGGGCGACGACGTGCTCTCTAAGCACGGGCGCGGGCGAGATCAAGCGAAAAATCCCGCCCTGCCGAAAATCATTCGACGATCAGCTGTCGTCGTCCGGTGCGGCCACGTCGGCCAGGTCGTCCAGCGACACGTCATCGCTGTCATCGTCGTCTTCGAGAACGTCATCGCCCAGGTCGACATCGGACTCGTCGTCATCGTCTTCAAGAACGATCTCTTCGTCGTCGGACGATTCCTTGAGCTTCTTGGTCTGGGCGTCCTCGGCGTCGGCAACCATGGTGCGGGTCTTGCCGGTCTCCACCTCGACGATCTCGCCCGTGTAAGGGCTGACGATCGGATCGGCGTTCAGGTCATAGAACCGCTTGCCGGTGGTCGGGCAAACCCGCTTGGTTCCCCATTCTTCCTTGGGCATCGTTTCTTCCTTTGTGCAAACTGACAGCACTTGGCGTGATCGCCGCCACCTGCCATAAGCGTGGGGGCGTGTCAAAGGCTAAGACACGCGGGAAATTCATGAAGGGCGGATATGGGCCGTCTTGTCCTTGAAGGCAACCCCCCGGTCGAGGTGAATATCCGCCGCAGCGCGCGGGCGCGGAGGCTGAGCTTGCGCGTCTCCCGCCTGGATGGAACGGCCACGCTGACCTTGCCGCGCCGGGTGCCTGAACGCGAGGGCCTGGCCTTCGTGCAGGACAGGGCCGACTGGCTGCGCCGGCAATTGGCGGACCTGGCGCCCGAGGTCAGGCCCGGTTTTGGGCAGTCGCTTCCTTTTCGCGGCCGGCCGGTGCTGCTGGAGCCCACGTCGGAGCGGCGGGTGCGGCTGGATGGGGACCGATTGCTGGCCCCGGCCGATCCCGAACGACTGGCGCCGCGGCTGGTTGCCTTTTTCAAGACACAGGCCCGCGATGCCCTGGCCGAGGCCAGCGATCGTCACGCGGCCCGGCTGGGGCGGGGCTATGGTCGGATCACGCTGCGCGATACGCGGTCGCGGTGGGGGTCCTGTTCGGCGCGTGGTGACTTGATGTATTCATGGCGACTTATCATGGCGCCGCCCGAGGTGCTGGATTACGTGGCCGCCCACGAGGTCGCCCACCTGCAGCAGATGGACCATTCGCCAGCGTTCTGGGAGATCGTCGCGCGCTTGTTCCCCGACCATGCGCCGGCCCGGCGCTGGTTGCGCACCGAGGGCACGGCCTTGCACCGAATCCGTTTCGATTGACGGCATGGATTGACGGCTGCGGAATTTGTGATCACAAGACCGCATGCTCATTCATTCCAAGACCACGGAACCGACCGGCGCGGCCCATGATCGCGTCTATCGAACGTTGCGCCTGCGCATCCTGCATGGCGAGATGCATCCCGGCCAGCAGCTGACCCTGCGTGGCATTGGCAAGGAATTCGGCGTCTCGATGACCCCGGCACGCGAGGCGGTCCGGCGATTGGTGGCGGAAGGAGCGTTGTCGTTGTCTTCGTCCGGGCGTGTGTCGACGCCGGAATTGTCCAACGAACGGATCGAGGAACTGGCCGCCCTTCGGGCCCTGCTGGAACCGGAATTGGCCAGCCGGGCGCTGCCGCGCGCCCACCTTGCGCTGATCGAAAGGCTGGAGGAGATCAACGGCCGGGTGCGGCAGGTGATCGCGCGGCATGACGCCAGCGGTTATATCCGGCTGAACCTGGAATTCCACCGCACGCTCTACCTGCGTGCCCAGGCTCCGGCGATGCTGGCCATCGCGGAAACCGTCTGGCTTCAGCTGGGGCCGACCATGTCCAAGCTCTATGGCAAGCTGCGCCGGACGGAACCCCCGTATAACCACAAGCTGATCCTCGCCGCGCTCAAGGCGGGCGACGAACCCGGCCTGCGTCTGGCCGTGCGCAGCGACGCCACGCAGGGCCTTCGGATGCTCAAGGTCTGATCAGGCGGGGGTGGATTCCCGCAGCGTCGCGGAAATCCGGGTCAGCGCCTCGCGGAACTCTGTCCCGCCGATGCGCAGCCGGTTCGCGATCTGGCTGACCAGCTGGTATTCGGTGGGGTGGATCTGGCCATCGGCCACCGCGACATGCAGAGCCGATTCCATCACGATCCGGCGTTCCGCATCGCTCAGCCCTTCGCCCAGGGCGTCGATATCGCCAATATGGTTTTGAACCTGGTAGATCATGTCGCGCACCCGGTCCCGAGGATAGTCGCGCCCGGTCAGGCGGGCCAGGACCCCGGCGATGTGGCTGACCTCGCGTTCATCCACGTCCCCATCGGAAATCGCCACATGGGCCATGGCGGCGAGAGCGTTGATGGCCAGGGTGTCCGAAACCCTGGACTTGCGACGGCGAGGCTTGCGGCCATGAATAACCCACGCCAGCAGCGCGAACAGCCCCGCGACGGCCAGCAGGAGCGGCCCGGCATGGCCGACAACCATATCCCTGGGGGACAGGCGTGGATCGACCGGCAGATCGGCAGGGAACGCACCAATGGACTGGCCGCGCGCGAACATTTCCGGCGTCAGCGGGCGATAGGACGTGCCCGTGCAATCCTCCTCGGACATCGCGTAGGACGTGACCGTGGTGTAGACGGGGATGAAGGCGACGGCCATTGTCTCGACCAGGTGGCACAGGGCAAAGGTGCCGCCGGTGGCGGTCGGCACATCGGTTCTTGCCACGAAGACAAGGTCGTCGCCCCAACTGCCGGCACCACGCGCGGCCTGGGCCGGGCCGGACAGGCTCAATGTGAAGGCGAGGGCGAGGGGCAGCAAGAAAAGCCACTTTCTCATTGGAAACGTCCTGGTTGCGATTTCTCAACCATAGGTTTTTCCAAGAACGGGGCAGGTTTTGGGCCGCACCGGGGCGATTTGCGGCCCAGACCAAAAACAAGGGCCCCGGCGCAATGCGGGGCCCTCGTGGCGTCCATCGCTGGGGACGGATCAGCTGTGGATCGGGCCGTCGCCGCAGGCCAGTGCCGCCTCGCGCACCGCCTCGGAATAGGTCGGGTGGGCATGGCAGGTGCGGGCCAGGTCCTCGGCCGCCGCGCCGAATTCCATCGCGACGCAGACCTCGTGGATCAGGTCGCCGGCCGCCGGGCCGATGATGTGGCAGCCCAGGATGCGGTCGGTTTCCTTGTCGGCCAGGATCTTGACGAAACCGTCGCCAGCGAAGTTGGCCTTGGCGCGGCCATTGCCCATGAAGGCGAACTTGCCGACCTTGTAGGCGCGACCCGCCTCTTTCAGTTGCTCTTCGGTCTGGCCGACATTGGCGACCTCGGGATGGGTATAGATCACGCCGGGGATCACGTCGTAATTCACATGCGGCTTCTGACCGGCCAGCCCCTCGGCGCAGGCCATGCCCTCGTCCTCGGCCTTGTGGGCCAGCATCGGGCCGGCAATGGCGTCGCCGATGGCATAGATGCCCTTAACGCTGGTGGCGTAGTGGGCGTCGGTCTTGATCTGGCCGCGCTCGGTCATCTCGACGCCAAGCGCCTCCAGGCCCAGCCCGTCGGTATAGGGCTTGCGGCCCGTGGCGACCAGAACCGTGTCGGCATCCACGGTGTGCTCGCTGTCGTCCTTCTTGAGCTTGTAGGTGACCTTGGCCTTGGTCTTGAGGGTCTCGACACCCTGCACGGCGGCGCCCATGACGAAATCCATGCCCTGCTTCTTGAGCAGCCGCTGGAAGGTCTTCTGCACCTCGCCGTCCATGCCCGGCGTGATCGCGTCGAGATATTCGATGACGGTCACTTCGGCGCCGAGGCGCTGGTAGACGCTGCCCAGTTCCAGGCCGATGACGCCGGCCCCGATCACAACCAGTTTCTTGGGCGGCTTCTTGAGGCTGAGCGCCCCGGTCGAGGAGACCACGGTTTCCTCGTCGATCTCGACGCCAGGCAGGCTGGAGGCTTCGGAGCCGCTGGCGATGATGATGTTCTTGGCCTCGTGCACCTCGTCACCGACCTTGACCTTGCCGGCCTCTGGGATCGAGCCCCAGCCCTTGAGCCAATCGACCTTGTTCTTCTTGAACAGGAACTCGATGCCCTTGGTATTCTGGCCGATCGTGTCTTCCTTGTAGGACAGCATCTGGTCCCAATCGACCGACGGGCTTTTCCCCTTGAGGCCCATGGCGGCGAAGTTGTGCTCGGCCTCGTGCAGCATGTGGCTGGCATGAAGCAGCGCCTTGGAGGGGATGCAGCCCACGTTCAGGCAGGTGCCGCCCAGCGTCTCGCGCCCCTCGACAACGGCGGTTTTCAGGCCCAGCTGCGCGCAGCGGATGGCGCAGACATAGCCGCCGGGGCCGGAACCGATGATGATGACGTCATAGGATGCCATGGGAATGTGTCCTTCGTGTTGCGTGCGGGGCAGGGGCCCGCGATCAGATCAAGGCTGCCAGAGGCAGGGCCATGGTTGCAAGGAATCCCGCCACCCAGATCAGGCTGCGGCCCGGGGCCCAGCCCAGCAGGTAGGCGGGAACGTAGAGAAGGCGGGCCGCCAGGTAGACCCAGGCGCAGGCCGCCGTGAAGGCGGTGGATTTGTCGGCGAGGGTTATCACCAGAACGGCGGGCGTAAAGAGGGCAAGACTCTCAAAATGGTTATTCAGCGCCCTCTGCGCCC
>PR_CR_10_Liq_1_inCRDRAFT_1000972_pt1 | contig 16862 bp, 14 predicted proteins | sample PRCRCaboRojoPR_3_FD_10241 | JGI IMG/M metagenome (IMG submission 10241)
GAGTGGATAAGTTCTGGAGAGTTTATGAGATACTTCAGAAAGTGGAGGAACGACATGTGGGTGGCCCTTCTCACTGAGTCGGGCTTTGGGGAGGACGAAAAGGATGACCTGTGGCTGAGTGTAGTTATAAGGAACCCCCCTCTTTACGGCTTCACTTACAAAATGTATAAGCTAATGCACTGGGGGCCCGGGAGTTCAGAGTCAAGGTCTAAAGGCCAGCCCAAAGAAGACTTATAAATGCTTAGTTTATAAATAATGTCAAGGCTAATCTCGCTTCTCCAGAAGTTTAACTTCATTGATGACCAAATTACTGACCCCGACTCTAATGACAACGTTGCAGTTCTGACAACCCAAGACACACTTCCCTCTAACTGTTGTTTTGTGACTCCCAGAATACTGGTGACTCCTTTTCCAACGCCTGAATTGCAAGAGCACATTGCAGGGTACCTTAACACTCACTTCGGAAGGAGGTACATGGTTTGGAACTTAGGCGAACACGTTTACGACACTGAAATGTTTAACTCGCAGGTCCTAGAATTCGTTTTTGTAGGTTACCCGAATCCTCCTCTAGAAGCGATATTTGGAGTGTGCAACTCCATGAAGGGTTGGCTAGAGACTGACCCTGACAATATTGTTGTGGCGCACTGTCAGGGCAACAGGTCCAGGAGTTTAATGATAGTGTCTTGCTTCTTAGCTTGGTACACAAGTGACTACCCCTCTCCGCACCTTGCCTTTTGCGAGGTAGCTAAGAACCTTAAACTGTCAGTGGACATTCTCTTTCCTTCACAAAACAGGTACTTAGAGTACTTCAGCAGAGTGATAAACGGCGAAAAACCAGTTAGCAAGAAACTTTACTTAGAAAGGGTGATTTTAGATGGCATTCCAGTTATGGAAGAAGAAGGTCCAGTGGTCAGGCCTTACTTCCAGATCTTTAAAGGCCCGAACATGATATACTCCTCTGCAAGTCAAGGACCAGTGCTTTCTTACTACGAGTCAGACATGTCGATATCCTTTGAAGTGGGGATGGAAATAGAAGGGGACGTTCTCATAAGGTGCAGGCACATTTCCAAAGACAATAAAAGAATCACTCTTTTCAGGTGCATGTTTAACACAGCTTTTGCACATGACTTCAATTTGAGACTAGCCAAAGAGCAACTAGACTTTGCAAGTGGGGACTCTAGATTCCCTGACGACTTTATGATGGACTTGTTCTTCAGCAGCAGTCAGAGAGTTTCTGAAGAAGCAGCTGAGCAGTTGTGGAACAGTGTAGTGAGGAGACCTGCTTCTGAAGACGAAGAGGAAGAAAAGCTAGATGTTGAACTTATGGAAAAGTACAAACACCGCCTTGAGGACTCTGAGGGCGAAGAGGACGACTTAAGTGACTACTTTGAGCAACTAGAAGCTAAAACTAAGTAATGTGATTATTCTTCAAAGTCTTCTTCGTAGTCGTCTTCTTCAGGGTCCTTCTTGGGTTCTTGTCTAGGTTCTTCTTTAGAACTCAAAAACTCAACTACTTTTTCTGACGTGGCAAAGTCTTTTGCAGTTTTGCCGTTTTTGTCAGAATGTCTCAGGCTTGCACCGTGCTTAACTAAAAGCATGCACATCAGAATGTGGTTCCCTTTAGCTGCAAACATCAAAGGACTAGTGTAGTTGTGAGGAGTAGGTTCGTTGGGGTCACATCCTTTTTTTATAAGGACTCTTGCCATGTCTAAGTCTCCTAACTCTGCTGCACGCCACAAAGCTAATTAGTTCTTACTTTTGAAAGCTTCTTTGCACTTCAAACTTGAAGTAATTCCCAAAGCAGTCTTTTCTCCAGTGTCTTTCATGTTCACAAGTGCTTGTGAGTCAGAGTCGAACTTTACTAGGGCTGAAACTACACTGTGGTGGTCTGCTTAACTATTACTGTTAAACCCTGCAAAGTGCAATGCAGTCCAGTGTCTTTTGTCGCAAGCATAAATGTCGCATCCTAACTGTAGCAGTTTTTTTACACTGTTTAGAGCACCTGTTTTGGCAGCAAGCATCAAAGGAGTTCTTAGTTTGTTGTCTTTGGGGTTGACTTTAATGGAAGGTTGTTGGTAAAGCAGTTCTAAAACCAAGGGTTGGTTGTAATGAGCTGCTAAGTGAAGAGGGGTGTACTTATACTGAGACAAAGCGTTAGGGTTAGCTCCTTGCTTCAGTAAGATTTTGCATTCTTCTAAGTTCCCAACAATGGCTCCGTAATGCAAAGGAGTGTATTGGTTCCATTCAATCAAGTTAGGGTTAGCTTGGCTCTGAAGCACTGTTTCAAGCATTTTGCCCTCAATCACTGCAGTGTGCAAACTGCTGAGCATAAATTCGTTTTGGCAAAGGTTAGAGTCGTAGCCTGAGTTTACAAGGTGAGTGTAGCCCTCCTCGTCTCCTTGGTTAGTCATTTCTTCCAAAGAACTAAGGTACTTCATCACTATTTTGGTGCTAGCCATCTCTAAAGGGGTTTCTCCTTTTAGGTTCTTGGCCTTTTTGTCAGCTCCGTTTTGAATAAATAATTTGACAGCTTGAACATCTCCACTCCAAGACGCAATGTGCAAAGGCGAGTTTCCGTCTTGGTCAACTGAGTTAAGACATTCTGTCAAGACTTGTCTGTAGTTTTTTCTGAAGTTGTTTAAAGAACCCTCGAAGAGTTGACTTGGAAGGATTCTTTGAAAGGTGTCTAGAATATTAACAAACTGTTTGGGGTTGGACTTTTTTTGGGGGTTCCATTCTAGTTCTTGGACTTTATAGTGAATTTCAAGGAACTCCCCCAAGTCTTCAACGAACTCTACACTTAGTAACGAGTGTGCTGTTTTGGCATTCCAAGTAAACTTAGAAAGCGAAGCGTAGTGAAGAGGGTTGCGTTGGTACTCGTCAGAAGTGTTAAGCACTTGGTTAAACAACTCACAGGTGCTTTTGAAAAAGTTATCTAGGCTCTCTAAAAGTTTTAGGTCGAACTTTTGCTTTTCAGCTTGAATTCTAAGGTCAGCTTCAATGCTTGCAGTTAAGTTCAAATTGCCTGTGCTTTGCAGGTTCATGGTGCTCATTCCAAGGCTAGCTTTCATGTGGTTTACAGACTCGTTAAGTTGCTGTCTGAGTTTGTTCATTTCAAAATTCAAAATGAGCCTTGCAGTTGAGTAGTGGCCTTTAAAAGCTAAAGCGTGGAAAGCTGTTTGGTTTTTGGAGTCTGTTTGGAAAGGGTCTACTCCGTGGTCCAGCAAGTAAAAAGTTAAGTTTTGCAAACCTAAGTAACTAGAGTAGTGAATGAGCGTTTTGCCTGAGGAGTCCTTTGCAGAAAGAACTCCTTCGCTGTCTAGGCTTCCAACTAGTTTGTGCAGCATGCTTAACTTTCCTTTGCTGACTGCTTCAAAAGCGTCCTTTTCAGGAAACTGGGACAACTTGGGACGAGAGTACCTAATTTGTATTGAGTCAGGTTTCATTTAATTAGAGTGTAATGATTTTAAAGGTAGTCGAGAAGTTTCTTGAATGATATACCAGTTAGGAGAGGGCTCTTTTTTGAGCCACTTGAAGTCTTGGACTTCGTTCCAAGTGTTAGGACTCCCAAGACCACAGTCCCTGAAGTGGTCTTTCATGCCAAGGTACTCAAAGGCGTAAGGCGCAAAACCAACTTCAGAAACCTTTTCCACTATGGGGTTTGTGGAAGCGTGTACGTAAAACTGGCACTGAGTTGACTCGTGGATTCTTAGTTGGTGTGAAGCCACATTGATCACGCAGTTGAAACAGTCAGTGATGTGGGCAGCCCCTGCTACAGGTCCACAGTAAACTCTGCAGTTACGCAAGCTAAGGATATGGATAGCTTTGAGTCTGCCGGCTAAAACTACTTCGCAGTCTTCAAGGTTTTTGAGTTGGTAGCAGTTGAGGTCTCTGAGTTCCTGGTCTGACTTTAAAAAGGTTTGGGACTTAGAGTCCTTAATGCCTTCTAAGTGGACTTGGAAGTCTTCGAGAACAGTGGGCGAAGTAGTTACTTGTTGTTTGCGAGTTTGCTTCTTAGAAAAAGCAAACCGTTTCCTGGGGGCCAGCGCTTTGTGTCTGTTTTCGATTTCTTCGTAAAGCTGGGAAATGGAGTTTTGGGCCTGCATGATAGTGTAGGGGTTCAAGAAGTGGACACTTGCGTTAAGGAACTTAGAAACTTCTAGTAGTTTTTCTTTGAGTGTTTCTACTTTTTGTTGGATTTGGTCAGAACTGCTTAGAGTCTCTAGTTCAGAACGAATGTTTCCGAGCTCTTCTGCGAACTTTTTGTCAAAGTCGTTTGCAGACTCTTCAGGAGGTCTGATTTCAGTTCTTTGGCGCTGGAATTCTTCTCGGGTTTTTTGGAGTTCATTGACTGATTAGGCATTACGATTGGCTTGGTACTTTTCCTCGAACCTTCTTCTTGCGTCACTCTGTGCTTTTGAATATCCCTCCATTTTTGGTTTCAATAATCATCATGGAAGCCCTATTAGCAGGTTTTACTAGGAACCAGGGCAGAAACTCTGCTTCTCCCAAAAACTTGAAAAGCAAAACCCCAAAATCCCCAATCAGCTTTGGAAAAGTTTTTATGAAGAGCTTGATTAAAACTGTTACTATAAGGCCACTAGGAGTTATTCCCTTTAACTTGGGAAAGTCCCACAGGTTCAGCTGCCACTTTGAAGAACTAAAGTCTATTCAAAACTACAAACTCAAGCCTAACTCACAAACACTTAACTCCCGAACCCACACAAAGAAACCTCAGCACCTCCTAAAAAAACCAACTAACTCTGGAGCAGCCAGAGTTCACAGACACCAAAGAACCTCTACTAGAGCTAGCAGCGTTCAAAGGCCTAACTACAGAGCTTCCAGACTTGCTTCACTAGACTCTCCTAAGCCTTTGCTGCGCAGTAACTTCGTAGTGCCTAAGTTTTGTCAAACAGAAATCGAAGAGAAGTTTGAAGGCGAGTACAATGCAGGTCAGAAAAGCGGTCAGGGCAAGTCTAGTTTGTGCAACGGAGACACCTACACTGGGGACTGGGCAAAAAACCTTAAACAAGGAGAAGGAGTGTACTTTTACTCAGGCATCGGAGCTACTTACGAAGGCGAGTGGCAGGCTGACAAGAAGCACGGCAAAGGCAAGCTTACTTTCAAGAACGGAGACATCTTACACGGTAAATGGGAAGAAGACTTTCTTAGTGAGACTTCAGTTACCCTGTGCTTTTTGGGAGGAGAAGTTTACAAGGGAAACTTCAATCAACTCCAAATGGAAGGACTGGGCCAACTTAAGTACAAAACAGGAGGGAAATACCAAGGAGAGTTCCTTCAAAACAAAAGAAGAGGTGTTGGGTTTTTGAGTTGCAGCAACTCAATCTTTTTCGAGGGACACTTTGCAAACGACTCAACAGACGGAGAAGGCATGCTGCTCAGAAGAGACATTTTAACTAAAAAGGACTCCAGGTGCTTTCCTAAAGAACTCCTTCCAGACTCTAAGTTTGAAAAGATTACCCAAATGGAACTAGGTCCTAGCGACATAGTTTACTTTTCAGTCAGCAAATGCTACTGCGAAACCCTTTCTGCAAGCACAAAAGGAAGTTTTTGGAGTGGGAAGTTGCAAGGAGCAGGAGTAGCTATTTACGGAGCCTACGGGCACTACATTGGGAACTTCTCAAACGGCAAAAGGGAGGGTTGGGGCAAAATGGTTTACAGAGACCCCCAGGGAGTGTGTGAGTGGTTCAACGAAAAAGAAGGAGAGTACCTGGGGTTCTGGAAAGACGACAAAAGACATGGGAAAGGAATTATGCACTGGAACGAGGGGTCCAAGTACGAAGGCAGGTTCAGCAACGACAGACGTCACAATGTTTCAGGCAAAATGTGGTTTTCAAACGGAGACTACTTCGAAGGAGGGTGGGTTTCAGAGAGCATGCACGGGATAGGAGTTTACAAGACCAAAAAGGGACTGGTGTTCAAAGGCAAGTTTGAAAAGGGACAGAGTGAAAGCTACGGAACACTTGAGTACCCAGACAGAAGGAAGTATGAAGGAGACTTGTTTGAGTTTGTGCCTGACGGCAAAGGCCAAATGTGGTTCCCTGACGGAAGTATCTACTTGGGGGAGTTTTCAGAGGGCCAAATAGAAGGCAAGGGCAAAATGGTGTTTAGCAACAGAGAAGCCTACGAAGGCGAGTGGAGGGACTCAGTTAGGTACGGAGACGGAGTTATGGTGTATTTAAACGGAGAAGTCTACCAGGGAGAGTGGAAGGACGACAAGCGAGAAGGAAACGGAGTGCTGAAAGACTCCTTTGGAAGAGTTATTTACGAAGGACACTGGGACGAAGACGCCCCTGACGGAAAGGGACGTATGAATTACTTAAAAAATAACTTATAATGATTTTGCTAATTCTAACACTAGGTGCTTTTGCGTGCCCTGTGATGAGGCCTAACCGCACTCAGGAGAATTACTGTGCTAAGTTTGAAAACAATGAGATCCTTTTAGGCACTTGCAAAGACTACGGGTGCAGTTTAGATTCCATTATCCAGGCCTACCGAGAAAACACCACACTTGTTCCTTGTAACTACAAGTCACCCAACAAGTTCCACATCTACAAGGAAACTGTGGATATTGTAGCTAATCCTTATAGAATTACTACTTCAATGAAAAACCTGAACCAAAACACAAGGCAGTGCTCTCAGGACAGTGACTGCAAACTAATAGGCGGAGGTAATTGGTTTTGTGAATGTGCATTTGACGGATGGAAATACTGCCTATTGGCTCCAGGAGACGACTTATACGAAAGCCTAACCAATTCAAGGAACGTTAGTTACTTCCTTGAGTACAGCATGAGAATCCACTTCCACCCGTACCTAAACCACTTGCCTGAAGGCACCCAGGACTTCTTTGAAGACGTGAACTATATGAGAAACCTTACAGAAGAAAGCTTCAGGAAAACAAGCAAGCCCTCACACTCTATGCCTCTGATAGCAGTTACACTGTTAATTGTGGTTATCTATCTTTAATTGTTACTCTAAGTGTTTCAAGCGTCTAAGGCGTTTCCTAGTTTTTTCTGTGGTTTGGGCGGCACTCAGCATCTGGTTCCAAACATCACTTTGAACACTAGAAGGCTGCATAACTAAGCACTCACGACAGTACCAGTGCTCAACTTCAGGAATGTGTCTGAGACCCAAACAACTAGTGTGGAAGCCTCTGTCGCAGGAGTCACACAACAACATGATGTGTTCGTCCAAGTCTGACGCACAAACTACACACCTGATTTCCACAATCCAGTCCTCTACGAAAGGGACTCTTTGGTCTTTTTCCTCCACTTCAACTTCTCCACTAATGCTTTTGAACCTAGTTTTGCAAAGCGGGCACTGGTTAGTGACTTTGGACCAGTTCAAAATGCAGTCGAAGCAAAACTGGTCGTGAGAGCAGTCGAGTTTTCCTTTAGATTTGGTCTGGTCTATTAGTTCCATGCATATTAAGCACCTGGACAAAAGGTTTCCATTTGAGTCGCAAATTTTTTGGCTGGAAAAGCCAATCTGGCAGGTTTTTCTGAGTCTTTTCGGCATTTTGAATTATCCCGCTAAAGAATGTATAGTTATTTAATGTATAAGATAAACGAGTTAATCGATGATCTTGACGTTGACAGCTTTGCGTTTTTCCTTTCCGTTTTCGAGGTACTTTTTCATGTTGAAGGTGAAGTAAATAGGCTTCCTATTGATAACGTCTTCTTTGAATTTCTTAAGGTTGATGCTGCTGAGTACCAAGTCATCTTCACACAAAAATACGTCAGACTCGTCTATGTCCAAAGTAATGAACCCGAATCTTTTTTTGAGCTGGTAAAACTTCAACTTGCCTGTGAAGAAGTCCTGAGAAGTGTACTCAAAGCCAAATGTGCCTCTGAGTTCTCTTTTTACAAGGCTTTTTTTGGGAGGGTGTTGCAGCCTAAAAGCAGGGCGGTCAAAAGTCGGAGGTGGAGCAGGTTTGAGAGTATTGCAGAACCCTGGAGGAGGAGGTGTGCTAGTTAAGTAATTGGGCTCCAGTTCATCCTTCCCATGGTCTCTGCCGTTCATCATCCACTCTTCGTACCTTTTGGAGTTTATTTCCCAATTCTGATTGCCGAAATTAGGACTTAGAAGGGCATCCTGCTGTGTTTGGCCCAGCCCGAAGTGCTTTGGCTTTGTGTGTCTGGAATTGAAGAAGTAATTCTGATTGGTAGGTTGGTTGTAGTAATTGGGGTTAGAGTCAGAAGTGTCTATTTGGTAGTCTTCTAGCCCAAAACTAAAGACTGGGCCAGTCTTTATCCCGAATTTTTTGGGCGCAGAGTAGCTGTGGCCTGAAATCAGACTGTTATATTGGTCCATTCCCAAGTAAATTATGGAAGTTGTCCATTTAATGTTTTATTCAGTTTGGCGTTGCTCAGTAGGGGCCTCCAAGTGAGTTGCTGACTTTGAGTCAAGCAGTGTTTCTGACAACTACTTAGCAGTCTGGGTGCAAAGTTCTTTTTCCAAAGACTCATATTTCAGTTACTCAGAACCAAATTGCACTTATAAAAATAACGATGGCGCAGCCTGCTCCTATTATTAAAATCGACGAGATGGAAGAAACCATGAGAGAGTTCGCTAAAGAAACTGCCCTCACTGCTATCCAAAACAAAAGCACAGAAAAAGAAATAGCCACTTACATTAAAGAAGTTTTTGAGCGCCATTACCAAACTGACTGGCACTGCATAGTGGGAAGGCACTTTGGAGCCCAGGTAACTTTTGAAGCCAAGCACTATATTTACATGTACGTGGGGCAAACAGGGATTCTTCTCTTCAAGAGTGCTTAACTAATATTAAATATGCTCATTAGCAACCCTGAAAGGACTTCTGCTGTGTCGCGCAGGTCGCAGTCTATGGGCCAAAGTGTTGATTTAAGTCTTTTTTTAAGTCAGTTATCAAACAGAGAAAACAGTCCTCACAAGTTACCTGAACTCGTTAGAAGAACCAAACGCAAGTCTCCTGTGCACCCTACTCTCAAACTCAAAAGCTTAACTAACGAACTTCTTCGCGAAAGGGTATTTTCAGACCCCAACAACCAGTTGTCCAACAGAGCTATTAGAGAAAAACTTAACTTAGAAAAACCCAAAATCAGAATTAAGCACCCTAAGTTTTCTCCAAAACCTAAGTTTAAAAGCTTAGCTAAACCCAAAGTACTAACTAGGGCCACTAGAGACAACCCAGAAACTAACCCTGTTCCCATTACTGACCAAGTTTTGGAAGAAGGAACTTTCAACATAGTTAACAAAGGCATGGTTCCCAAAAGGTTCAACCAAGAACAACTGCTTAAGAACTACGAGTTGCTCAACTCGAAAAAGATGAAACTCCAAGAAAGGTTCCGCATCTGGGAGTTTTACAAAAACAAGCCCAAAACCCGAACTTGTTCTTTATTCAACAAAACTCAGTACCAAGAACAAGACCCCAGTCCTTCCCCTCCAGAAAGTCCTAAAAAAGAAGTCTTCACCAAAAGAAAAACACCTAAGTACAAGTTAACTATTCGCGAAGGAGAACTTGTGCAGGACGCTAACTTAATTACCTTCAAGGAGTTTTACAGAAGCAACTGGAAAGAACTCAAACTTGCCCTTAAAAGAGTTTCTAAAGACTGCAAAGACAAAAAGATCCCTAGTTTGAAGTTAGACCCCAAAGTTTTTTCAAGCATAGTTGTTGGCGAAATAACCAAAGTAGACTTAAACTACGTTTGGGAAGCTATTTTGAACCAAGACAAAGTTAGTGACTCCATGAAAAATGATAATAGCCTAGACTCAGCAGCCCTAAAACTCCAAGCTGTTTGGAAAGGCTACAAAGCAAGGGCCCCAGTAAAACCTGTTTTGGACAAAATCAAAAAGGTCAAAGTAATCCAGAGGTTTTTCAGAAACTGCCTCAAGAAAACTAATGCTAACTAATAATGGACGAACTAATTTACTCAGGCAAGTGGCTAGAAATCCGCAAACTCGAAGTTTCAGAAGGAGTCGTTTGGGAGTATGTAAAAAGAACCAACTCTTCACAGCGCAGTGACGGAGTTGAAGTAGTGGCTTTTCTAGACAAAAAGTTTTTAGTTGCAGTAGCTGTGTACAGGTACCCTGTAGATGCCTTTGTTCTGGAGTTCCCTGCTGGACTCATGGACTCCGAAGACTCTGAACCCCTTGAAACTGCTTTAAGGGAACTGAAAGAAGAAACAGGTTATTCTGCAAGGCCCCAAGACTTAGTTTTTGAAGGACCTATGATTTACACTGACTCTTGGAAAAGCACTGAGTCAACGAAGTATATAGTTTTAAACCTTAACTCTGCTCAAAACCCAAACCCAGCACAGTCGCTTGACTCAGAAGAAATCATCAAAGTAGAACTGATTCCTCTGAAGAACCTTGCAAGTGAACTCCAGGACTTAGCACAAAGACAAAACTACTTAATAGACTCCAGGCTGTTTACCTTTGCAGAGGGGTACGGGTTAATTAATACTCAAGGTTAGAAGAGCCCCCTTCTAGGTCGTCCCTGAGTTTGTTGACTTCCATTCTCAGGTAGAAGTTTTCTTGCTTCCGTTCTTCAAGGTCCTTCACAAGTTCAGCTATTCTTTGTTTGTCCTGCAGAGCTACTATTTTGCTTTCGAAAGTAGGCCCTTTGTATATCTTTCCAGACTGTGCAGCTCTGCTTTTGGCAGTGTTGGGCCGGGGCACTGGAAGAGGGTTGGTGTTTCTGGCAATGGAGACAGAGCTGGTGTTGCGGTTCATCTTTTCAAGGCGTTGGTTGGCTGCGATGGCTTGTTGCATTGACTTGAGCTGGTTTTCTCTGTCCTTGATTTCTTTAGCTTTGAATTCGTGTTCTTCACGGAGTTTGTGGAGTTCTTGGATGAGTTCTGAGTTTTCAGTTGTGCGTTTTTGGAGGTCAGTTTTGGTGCGTTGGACAGTTTGGGCTTGGTTGTGTTTGAGGTAGTTGATGGACTTCTCCATGAACTGGAGTTGTTCTTCCATTTCGTTGAGGCACTGAGGGTCTTTTTTGTTGACTTTGTTGAGTTCATGTTTAACGTACTTGAGGTAGAGTTTTTTCATGCCTTCTATCCAACTTTTGGGTTCGCCTTCTTTAACTATGTTGTAGATTTCATTGGTCATGCTCCGCAACTCGCGTTGTTTGCTTTGGGTGTTGGACTTAAGGTTGGCAGCTTCTTTTCGGTGTTTTTCGAGCATTTGTTCTAGGTCTTCTTTGCGCTTTTGGAGTTCTTCGTTGTGTTTGATTTCGTAGTCGCATTCGTAGTGGAGTTTCTTGAGTTCTTCTTTGAGTTCGTTGATTTCTTGGTCTTTGGGTTGGATCTCTTCTAAGGTTTCTTTTTTCTTGGCGTCAAGAACTTGTTTTTTCTTGTCTAGTCCTCGGATGTCGGACTTGTACTCGTTGAGTTGGTTTTGGATTTGGATTAGTCTTTCTTCAAGTTCTTCTTTTTCGCCTTCTAAGTTTTCTTTGGTTTTGAGTAGTTCGTTTTTGGTTTCTTGGATGTTTTTGATGGTGCTTTTCTTTTTCCTGGCTTTCTTTTCAAGGGTTTCTTTTTCTTCTATGAAGGTTTGTTGTTCTTTAGTGATGATTTCAATGTCTCTTCTGAGTTTTATGTTGTCGCTGGACCTTTCTTCGATTTCTTTGTCGAACTTAGCTTTGATTTCTTTGATTTCGGTTTCGTGTTCTTCTTCTTGTTGCGAAAGTCTTTCTTCGTAAACTAGTTTCAGGTGGTCTGCTGTCTTTTTGGTGTCTTCGTAGTCGTCTTGGACTTTTTTCAGTGACTCTTTGAAGACTGAGGCTAAGTTTTCAACTGCTTCTTCGTTTTGGCTCTGCAGCACAGTTATCTGGTCTTCGTAGGTTTTTTTGAGTTGGGCTTTTTCGGCTTCTAAACTTAGGTACTTTTCTTCTTCTAAGTTTAGTTTTTTTTCGTACAGGTTTTCTGTGTGTTCTATGGCTGAAGAGTGAGCTTTCTTCAAGTTGGTGATTTTGTCCACCCATTTTTTTTCACTGTTGGTTTTTTCGTTTTTGAGGGTTTCGTAGTCAGACTCAAGTTGGTTGTATTCTTCCAGCAACTCTTCTTCGATTTCTTTGCGTTTGTCTTCAAAGTTTATTTCTCTCTGCTTCACAGAGTAGTCTGCTTTTTGACGGAGGTTCTCTATTTGTTGTTTGATGTTGTCTTCTTCAACTTTAAACAGGTCTAGTTGCGACCTAGGCACCATAACTACTTCTGCCAGTGCTTCGTCAACTACCCTAGTCAGGTCTTCTTCCTTAACTAGTTGGTCTCTTGGTTCAATTAAATGGTAGATAAATACCACTCCGTCACTTCCTGCTGAAAACACAAACCTGCCGTCGTGGGAGTTCCTGATCTTGCGCACAGGGCCTAAGTGGGCTACTATTTCTTCTGCAAAGGACTCAGAAGGCACTTCTCCAAAAAGTTGTATGCTTCCTGACTGCGACCCTCCTAGAAAGCAAGGCAGTCCGTGGAAACTTTTGAAGTAATGTACTTGTGACACCTTAACACCTTCTGAAACTTTATGTACAATCCAGTCTGAACTGTTTTGCTCGAGAATAAAAGAATGGTTACTTTCACTTCCAGCAGCCACCACCATGTCGTTTTCGAGGAAAGTCACAGAAGTAAACTCAGTGTTCCGGGAAACGTGTTCAGGCTCCCTCACTCCGGTGAACATGTCGAACACGTAAACCCCACCGTCTTGTCCTACAGAAACTAGTTTTTGGTCATCAGAACTCCAACCAACTTCGTTGACTGCAGAAGTGTGCATTTTGAGCATGTGGATGTTTTCTAGAGTGTAGCACGTGTACACGTACACTACTTTGTAAGCTCCTGCAGCTAAAAAGTTCCCTCCGTTGCTGAACCTTAAACTAGTGGCGTTTTTGATGTTAAGTTCTCTGAAGAACTTTAAGTCTTCAAACAAAACGTGGTAAATCCTTACTTTGTCTTCGAACCCAATAGCCAAGTAGTAACCTGAGGGGTGGAAAGCCACTGACAAAATAGGTCGGTTCACTACGTCTCCTGTAGTTTCTTTTTCCATGCTCAGTTTTTTGGCCACTTCGCACTTAAAAGTGGTGTAGTTCCAAATCCGCACACTTGAGTCTGAGTAAGAACAAGTCACTAGCAAAGGTCTTTGCACAGCAACGTCCATGCCCGATATAGGTCCTTCGTGAAACCCTGAGCAAAACACCTCAGTAGGCACTTCTAGTTCCTCGTTCGTTATTTCTGAAATGTTAGATAAGCCTATGTCATTGTTTTTGTGACAAAAAGCCAGCTTGTTTCCGCACTCTGAAAGTGCTAAGCAGTTAATACTAGAGTTCCTTCCTGTGCTGAAGGAACGCAAAAACTCAAACTTAAAACTGTCTAGCTGGGCCGACTCGTGCACAGAACGTTTGGCCCAGTAAGCCACTACTCCTGAACTGCTTCCTACAAAGAACCCTTTTGAAGTGCACTTAACTACTGTAAGGCTTGCGTCGACTCCCCTTCCAAAGGCATTTCCGATAATTTGAATTACTTCAAAGTGTCTCACCACATAAGTCTCTCCCCCATCAGAAATAGCTATTATAGTGTTTTGGTCGATCCAGTCATGGTCTAGATAGTTCTGGGTTCTGTCGATTCCAGAAAAAGGGTTTTGGCCTTTGAATGCTTTCTCTTCGACCTTCCAGATTCTCCAGTGATTCTGGCCACTTGAACACAAACAGTAAGCGTCTTCAGGGCTAATAGTTAGGTTAGTGACTTTGCTTCCAAAAGAGTGCTTTGCAATTAGTTTTTGGGAGTACCAGTCCCAAACTAAGCCTGTGTAGTCAGGTGCCCCCGTTAACACTGCAATGAGTCTAGAGTCACTTGAAAAACTTATACTGGTGAATTCTACATTGACTATTTCTGAGGACCCGAGTTCCCTCATTCTTTTGAAATAAGCACCGCTTTTCAAGTCAAACACAGAAACTAAAGGAGTGCTTTGTTCTTCAACGTACTCCCCCACTGCAAGGAACCTCCGAGCTTTCTCTGGCGAAAGAGCCATAGCAGTTATTCTAGTTACTCGACTAGGTTCTCTGATTAAGTCTATGTCATGGGTTTCCAAGTCCTTCACTGCAATGTGCCTTCCTACTGGGTATACTATGCAGTTTGTTTCAGTTAAGCTAACTACCCCCTTAATGCCCCTATAGCCCATTGACCCAAAAGCATACAAAAAGTCAAGTCTAGTTTCCATATATTTGAAATATTAGCTAATGGAAGAAACCTCCTGGCTCATATTGGGTGGGTGTGGCTACATTGGAAGGAACTTAGTTAAGCACTTGCAAGACCATGGTTTTAAGAAAATCACCGTTGCTGACAAAAAGTTGCCTGAAATGTCTTTTATGCACCCAGTTCACTTAGAAGCATTTGTCCAAGTTAACATGATACAAACTGACTTAAGTCGCAACGCTGAAAAAGCTTTTACGGATAACTACAGCTACATAGTGAACTGCTGTGGAGAAAGTCGCAGTGGAATGCCTGAAAGGTACCACCAAACCAGCACAGTTGGTGTAGTGGAAAAGTGCTTGGAGCACCTTGGAAGTTCTAAGTGGATAGAGATCTCTTCTGCCAAAGTATACAAAAGCAGCAAAAAACCTTCTACAGAAGAAGCTCAAGTGGAACCATGGACCATTGAAGCCCAGTACTCCCACCAAGCTGAAGGTATGCTTCCTGAAGGTGCTTTGATCCTGCGCCCTGCACTGGTTTACGGGAACGGAGACACCTCAACAGTGACTCCAAGAGCAGTTTTGGCGGCAGTATACAAGCACATGAACAAGAAGATGAAAGTTCTTTGGGGAAAAGACCTTAGAATCAACACTTTGCACATCAGTGACTTGTGCAACTCCGTGCTGCACCTCAAAGACCAAGCTGGAGTGTTTAACTTGGTGGACGACAACGACACTACCCAAGAAAAGCTCAACAGACTCCTTAAAGAAATATTCGGAATCAAGTACTCTTACTTTTCCAAGACCCTAACTAGTTTGGCTTCCTTGCAAACTATAGCTGAAGAAGCCAACTCTGTGCACATGCAGCCCTGGGCTGAAATCTGTGGAGAACTTGAGTCGCCCATATCACCTTTTGTGGAAGAAGAAAACCTCAAAGGTAACCACTTGTGCATTTCAAACCAAAAACTAAAGTCCACAGGGTTTGAGTTGGAGTTTCCAGTCCTAGACACCAACTTAGTAACTGCAAACCTCAACTTCAGCATAGAGGCAGGAGTTTTGCCTAACATAATAAACACTTAAATGCTTAAAAGGAAAACCAGGAACGAAACTTACTCCCAACCTAAACTCAAGAAGCACAAAGCTAATTCTTTGCAAAAAGAACAGTCTTCGATTTTCAAGCACTTAACGAAACCAGACCTGCCAACTTCAGAATCCCCGCCTACTTACTCACTGCACCCGCAAATCAGGTCTACTTTGATGTCTTACCTCAAAAGTTACAGAGCTAAGGTCCAGAGCAAAGACTCCTTTGTGCTCAAAGAACCCAAAAAGACCTTTGTTGTCCAGGGACCTCCAGGCTGCGGAAAAACATTTTTAATTAGAGACACATGTGCTTACATGGGGTTCAAGTTGCTAGAACTGAACGTTTCTTGTCAAAGGAACTCTTCTAATATTAACAAGTTGCTTAAAGAAGCCACACAGACTTACACCCTAGGACAGAACTCCAACATAGGAGCTGTAGTGTTTATAGACGACATTGAATTGCACCTAGAACCCGACGTAGGCTTCTACAAGTGCATAAACGACTTAGTCACTAAAAGCAGAAGTCCTATTTTGATGGCCTGCACCTGGATTCCGCCTTTGCTCCAGTCTAACAAAGACCTCAAAGTTTTTACAGTTGAAGCACCCCAATTAGAGAGGATCCTCCACCTTACACCTAAGGTCCCTGAGTACCTAGTTTCTAGTTTATACAGAATTTACAAAGGCAATCTCCACAGAATACTGAACACCCTCAGTCTTTGCCAGTCAGGCCAAAACAACTTTGGACAAGCAGTGGAGTTAAAAGCTACAAGCACTGGTGTTGTTTTAGTTCAAAACCAAACATTCCAAGTCCCTTTGGAGCTTATGGAACTGAATTCTTTGTGCCTTGACACTGACTTGGACATTACTAGTGAGTGGTTGGACTTGCTGTGCACAGGCCAGTTCAGTGAATCCTTGTCTGGATTCTTCAAAGACCACTACAACGAAGACCCTTTAGAGTTCCACGGTGTCCAAAATTTTCCATACAAAGAGCAAACTAGGGAGCACTTACTGCACTTTGGAGACGTTCAAGACCACATAACTTTTTTTGAGTGGGTGCGGAATAAGTCTGCTAAGCAGTTCACTACAACCCTGCGCAATTCGAAAAAGCAAAACTTGTTGGAACTTTTTCTTAAGCGAAACCCTAATATGTTTAGATGATAATTAATGCTAAATTACTTGGTGAACAAAGTAAGTTAAGAATCTGATTTTTTAATATTGAATCCTTTTTGGGCTAAAAACTTTAAGTAGGGTTCGTTGTAGTAGCTTTCAACAGACTCTTTTTCATGGAACTTTAAAGGAGTTGAGGACTTTTGTTTGGGAGCAGTTCTCGACTTCCTTTTTTTGATACTCATAGAAGACCTAGGACGAGTTAACTTCCACCCACTTACACCTGTTCGGTACATAGGAGCTTCCACTACTTTGCTTTTCTTTAGCTGGAATCTGTTTTGGACTTTGTGGAACTCAGGGTTGAGTCTGCAGTACTCAACTTGTTCTCGGGACTTTCTGTAAGAAGAAAGGCACCGGGGTCTTGCGTAGGTGTGGATTATGTACTGGTCGTAGAGTTCAGGGTTAGGCTGTGCAACTCCTTCTTCTTCAGTGGA
>PR_CR_10_Liq_1_inCRDRAFT_1000973_pt1 | contig 16855 bp, 14 predicted proteins | sample PRCRCaboRojoPR_3_FD_10241 | JGI IMG/M metagenome (IMG submission 10241)
GCTGCCCGTCGAGGACACCGACACGCCTGCGGCAGCGCCACAGCCTGTGCCCGCGTCCGGCGCTCGTCGGCGCCGGCGCCAGCTCGCGCAGGCGACGGCCCTGCTGCTGCTCCTCGGTGCGGCGTTGCCCCTGGGGCTGTGGCTGCACGGACGCGCCACACACATCGTGACCGGCAATGCCCTCGTACGCTCCCACCTCACGGATCTCGGCGTGCGCGGCCAAGGCGTCGTCCGCGACATTTATGTCCGCGCTGGAGATCGTGTGCGCAAAGGGCAGCTCCTCGCCCACCTCGACGACAGCCACCTGCAGGCCGTGCGCAGCCAGGCGGCGGCACAGCTCGCCACCCTGGAGGAGGAAATCAACCTGCAGGAGACGTCGCTGGCCCTGGGCCGCGAGGATGCCGACGCGGTCCTGGCGCGCGCCGAGGCCAACGCGCGCCGCTTGGAGGCGGAACACCGCGCGGCCATGCTGCAGGCGGACGATGCCCGCGCGTCTCTCGCCGCGCGGCAGTCTCTTGGTGACGGCGGGGCGATCTCCGCCGAGACCCTGCGCGACGCCCGCGCCCGCGCCGCGACGGCGGAGGCCCTCGCCGCCGCGGCCGATGCGGCGGCAGCGGAGGCCCGGGCCGCGCTGCGCACCGCCACGCTGGGCGTCAAGCGCGTCGCCCTTGTGGAGGCGCAGCTGCGCGTACTGAAGGCCAGGCGACGTGAGGCGGAGGCTCGGCTCGCCGAGGTCGATGCCAATCTCGACGCCATGCGCGTCGTGGCACCGGCCGACGGCGCCGTGATCCGCCGGCTCATGCAGCCGGGTATGGCCGTGGATACGGGCATGCCGATCCTCAGCCTGTGGCTCACCGAGGATACCTGGGTGGAAGCCTGGATACCCGAGGCGTCCCTCGGCGGTGTCGGCACCGATGCACCGGTGCAGGTGAGCTTTGCGGCCATCCCCGGCGAGCGCTTCGAGGGCACCATCCACCGTGTCGGCCTCGCCACGGATTTCGAGATGCCCGCCGACTATCTCCCGCAGACGCGGGAAACACGCATGCGCCCCACACCGCAGGTCGGCGTCGAGATCCGCATCGAGGATCTGCCGCCGCAGCTGCGTCCCGGCGTGTCGGCCACCGTACGCATCCCGCGGAGTGATCGCTAGTGTCCCGTCCAATCCATGGCTGGCCCCCGGCCGCCGCCGACACCGACGCGAGCGCCCGGCCCGGCCCACCCCTGTTCCGGGATCGCGAGCGCATCAGTGCGCCGATGCTCGGTGCCCTGCTCGCCTGCGCCCTGCTGCCCCTGTTGCTGGTCACGCTGCGCATCCTCGCGCTCGCCGATCCGGCGCCCCCGGGCGCCATCCTCATCGGCGACTGGCTCAACCGCACACTCACCCTGAGCTGGGTGCAGGCCGGTGACCGCGACGTGGTGCTGTACATTCTCCTGCTGCCGCTCGCGGCGCTGCTGACCGCCCTGACGCGCCTGACCCTCGGCATCCGGGTGCTGGGGTTCCGCGCCATTCTGATCGCGTTCGGCTTCCAGGAAATCGGCCTGCTGCCGAGCCTGCTGCTGATCCTCGTCATCGCCGGCACCGTCGTGACCGTCCGCCCCGTGATGCGGCGCTTGGGCATGCCACTCTACGCCCGTGTGGCCGTCATCCTGTGCATCGTCGCGCTGACCATGGTCGCCGGTCTCCTCGGCGGCAGCTGGCTGGGGTCGGCAACGCTCTGGAGCACGGCCTTTTTCCCCGTGGTCATCCTGGCGATGCTCGCCGAAAGCGTGGCGGACACCGTGGCCCGGGAAAACCTCGCCGTCGCGGCCTGGCGCACGGGCAGTACCATCCTCCTCGCCGCCGTCATCGCGTTGCTCGGCCAGCTGACGCCGTTGCGGGAGCTGGTCCTCGCCTGCCCGGAGCTGGTGCTCACGCAGCTCGCCCTCATCGTTCTCGTATCGGAGTTTCTCGACCTGCGGCTCCTGGAGCCGATGCAGACAAGGCTCACCGAGGGCCCTGCGGGGTCCACCACGCGGGGCACGGTGGTCATCGCACGAAACCGCTTCGGCGAGCCGCCTCTCGCGCGGCGCACCCCCGCGGCGCCGAAGCGCTATCGGCGCGCCGGCCTCCAGCACGTCGTCGACAGCCTGCGCGATCACGGCTTCCGCGTGCGCGTGGCCGAGGGCGATGATCGCCTGCCCCAGTGCCTGCGCGAGGAGCATCGGCGCTGCCAGGCCCGCGGCGGGACGCCGCTGGTCGTGCTGAACCTGGCCGGCGGTACGCACGGCGCAGCACGCCTGGCCCAGGTGCCCGTGCTCTGCGAGATGCTCGGCGTGCCCTATACGGGCCCGGCGCCCCAGGCCCCCGCGCTGCTCGACGATCGCGAGGCACATCGCACGACGCTCGCCGCGGCCGGCCTCACAGTGCCGCAGCGCCTCACCCCGGCGCAGGCCGAGGCCTTCCTCGATACGCCTGGTGCCGCGGTCACCGTGCGCCCTCGCCTGCAGGCAGATCACCGCGGGCGCACGGTGCGCAGCCGGCGCGATCTGCAACGCGCGCTCGTCGAGCAGGAGCGCTTCGGCGAAACACTCCTCGAGGCGCAGGGCGAAGGACGTCTGGTGTCCGCCGTGCTGCTGTGGCGCCATGGCGCGACCGCGCCCGAGGTCCTTCCCCTTGTTGAAGGTCGCAGCGGCGCCTACCGCGCCAGCCGCACCCTCCCTCCCGCAGCCCGCGCGACGGCGGAAGACGCCGCGCACCGCGCCGCGCAGGCGCTGGGCTGCCGCGACCTCGCTCGCGTCGACCTGCACCTGGACGGCAAGGGCACCGTCACCGTCCTCCAGGTGGCCGCCATCGAGCTGCCGCGACCCCGCGGTGCCCTGACCTGCGCCGCCGCTGCCGCCGGCCTGTCCATGGGCGACCTCGCCCTGCATGTCGTATCCCGGGCTGTCGCCGGCGCTGGCCTAGCCGCTGCCGCTGATGCCACCCCCAGAAGCACAAGCCCCCACCCCACCAAGGAGACCACAGAGTGCGCTACTTCAGCCTCATTCGTGACGGCGTAGACGTCGACCCCTTCCTGGCGGAGATCGCCGCCGTCAGCGATGCCTGGGAGCTCGCCACCGGGCGCCAGGAAAAGATCCGTGTCCAGCGCGAGGCCCTGGGCATCCCCCTGCGCGGCCTGCGCAAATCCGCCCTGCGCGGCCGCCCTCGTCGCGATGTCCATGAGAGCCGCTGGACCAGCGGTTCCGCCGCCTTCCCCACGGCCCGCCGCTTTATCACCAGCACCGCCGCTGCCCTGGACTGCCAGCCCGGGCGGGCCAAGATCGTGAGCCTGCCGCCGGGAAAGCGCGTCTATCCGCACATCGATCGCGGCGACTACTACCGCCTGCATGCGCGCTTCCATCTGGTCCTGCATTCACCCGCCGGCTCGCTGCTGCGCGCCGGCGACGAACTCCAGCGCATGCAGCCCGGCGAGCTCTGGTGGTTCGACAACAAGCAGATACACGAGGCCTGGAACGACGGCGACGACCACCGGGTGCACCTGATCTTCGATTTAATGCCGAACAGCCATCGGCAGCAGGCCTTCGGCGAGGCACCGGTGGCCCCGCAGCACCTCTCAGTGGCGACCCAGCGTGAGGTGACGAGGGCTGCGCTCCGGCAGCCAGCGACGAGGGCATTGCGCAGCACGTCGCCGATGCCCGAAGTTCCAACCTGAAGGCCGAGACCGACGAGCAACGGATCGGAACTCCAAGCCGCCCTGTCAATGCCGGCAGGAGCTGGGGCCGGCCGGTCGTCGGACCGGGACCTGACGGCAAAGTCCGGGGACATGGTCACTTAAGACGGGTTGCGGCCACTGCTGACCCCACAAACGCGCGTCCAATCGAGTGCACATAGCGGACGCTCAGCTGCAGACCCCTGACCGACAATTCCCGCCCCATTGCGGACCTACTCCGATTGCTTATGTACAGAAGAAGCCCGTCCCAGAATGCGGCACGATGTCCTCCATACCGCCGCAATTATTAAAGAGATGCATCCGCCGACGTACAACATATACGACCCCATCGATCTCACGCTGATTCCGCCGCTGAAAGCGCCCGCGCTTCAGAAGTAGATACCGCGACAAGTGGCCCAGCACATCTTCGAGCTGGCCTCCCGCATCATCCGCATCAGATTCGGGTCGTTCTCCACCAACACCTTGGTGATGCCCACATACAGCTGGGACTCGGGCTCAGCCTCGTAGGCCGCTTCAAGATCAATGGTCATAAAGACTCCAGGTAGGTTGGCTCTGTCTCCTGAACCACTGGGAAACCTATTGCAAAAGTAGTGCCGCCAGTGTCCGCCGCAGCACTCGATCACCCAGACCGATGCCGGGCACGCAAACGCCCGGGCTGCGCCAGGTCCGCATCAGTTCTGGAAGCTGTCGCAGGAACTGAGAGTGCCGTCCCTGACCCCTCTTGCGAACCATTCGCCACGTTGCTGCGAGCTGCCGTGAGTGAAGGTGTGCGGAATGGCAAAGCCGCGTGCCTGCTTCTGCAATCGATCATCGCCGATGGCCGCCGCGGCGACGAGGGCTTCCTCAAGATCGCCCTCTTCGAGAATGTCGAACTGTCGGTGGGGATGGCCAACGGATTGCAGCGACCGTCGCAACCCTGTTCGCCCTCGGCACCTGCGATGACGGCGCCGCCCCCTCAACGCCGCCAAAACGCCGGCGTCAGCAGCACCAGCAGGGTGAAGATCTCGAGCCGCCCGAGGAGCATCGCGAAGCACAGGATCCAGATGCCCGGGTCGTGCATGTCGAAATAATGCGCACCGACGGTGGCCAGGCCCGGCCCCAGGTTGTTCATGCAGGCGGCCACGGCGGAGAAGGCGGTGATGAGATCGAGCCCGGTGGCCGCCAGGGCCAGGTACATGATCACGAAGGTGGCCACGTACAGCGAAAAGAACCCCCAGACGGCGTCGATGATGCGGTGGTTGATGACCTTGTCGCCGATGCGCACCGGCAGCTGGGCGTTGGGGTGGATGAGCCGGCCGATCTCGCGCATGCCCTGCTTGATGAGCAGCAGGACGCGGATCACCTTGATGCCGCCGCCGGTGGAGCCGGCGCAGCCGCCGACGAAGGCGAGGAACAGCAGCATGATTTCGATGAACGGCGGCCAGGTGTAGAACTGCGCCGTCGTGAAGCCGGTGGTGGTACCGATGGAGACCACCTGGAAGAGCCCCTGGGTGATGGCATCGTCCCAGAAGATATAGGTGTTGGTGTAGTACAGCGCGACGCTGACGATGACCGTGGTCACCGCCAGCAGAAAGAGGTAGAAGCGGAATTCGCTGTCCTGGGCATAGGCGCGAAGGTTGAACCGCCGCAGCGCCACGAAGTGCAGCGCGAAGTTGACGCCCGAGAGCAGCATGAACACCACCGCCACCATCTCGATGAGGGTGCTGTCGTAGTAGCCGATGCTCGCATCATGGGTGGAAAAGCCGCCGATGGCGACGGTGCTGAAGGCATGGCCGACGGCGTCGAAGGGCGACATACCGGCAGCCCAGTAGGCGAGCGCGCAGGCCACCGTGAGCCACAGATAGATGAACCAGAGCGCCTTGGCCGTTTCGGTGATGCGTGGCGTCAGCTTGGCGTCCTTCATGGGCCCCGGCGTCTCGGCACGATAGAGCTGCATGCCGCCGACGCCGAGCATGGGCAGCACCGCCACCGCCAGCACGATGATGCCCATGCCGCCCAGCCACTGCAGCTGCTGGCGATACCAGAGCACCGAGTGCGGCAGCTCGTCGATGCCAAGAATGACCGTGGCGCCCGTGGTGGTGAGCCCGGACAGGGACTCGAACACCGCGTCCGTCGCCGACAGATCCGGCTCCGGCGACAACAGGAAGGGCACGGCCCCGGCGAAGCCCAGGGCCACCCAGAACAACACCACCACCAGGAACCCATCCCGCAGCCGCAAGTCCTCGCGGACCCGGGCCACGGGCAGCCAGATGACGAGCCCGGCACCGAGCAGCACCAGAAAGGCGTAAACGAAGGGCATGCCGCCGCCGTCGCCGTAGAGCAGCGCCACGGCCACCGGCGGCAGCATGGTGACGCTGAACACCATGAGCAGCAGCCCGAGCACCTTCTGGACGGTGGAGAAGTGTTTCATTGCAGAAGGGCTGAGGGCTGAGGGCCGAGGGCAACGGCGAAAAGGCTTCGACCCCGGCGTCCGCCCTTCGCACCTGGCCCTTGGCGCTTTACAGAGAAGAGCATCCGCCGATCAAAAGGGATCAGAAGAAGGTGACGCCCACTTGGAACAGTTTTTCGACCTCGGGCACCCGCAGCTTGTCCTGAAGGAACAGGATGACGTGGTCCTCGGATTCGACGACCGTGTCGTGGTGGGCGATGATGACCTCATCGCCACGGACGATGGCACCGATGGTTGTGCCCTTGGGGAGCTTGATGGCCTCGATGGGCCGGCCCACCACCTTGCTGGAGCCCTCGTCGCCGTGGGCGATGGCCTCGATGGCCTCGGCGGCGCCGCGGCGCAGGGAGTGCACCATCACCACGTCGCCCCGGCGCACGTGCTTCAGGAGGCTGCCGATGGTGGCCTGCTGTGGGGAGATGGCGATGTCGATGGGCCCCGCCTGCACCAGGTCCACATAGGCGGTGCGGTTGATGAGCGCCATGACCTTGCGCGCACCCAGGCGCTTGGCGAGCATGGCCGAGAGGATGTTGGCCTCGTCGTCGTTGGTGACGGCGCAGAAGACGTCCGTGTCCTCGACGTTCTCCTCCAGCAGCAATTCTTCGTCCGCGGCGTCGCCGTGCAGCACGATGGTGCGCTCCAGGGCCTCGGCGATGTGCTTGCAGCGGTCAAGGTCGCGCTCGATGACCTTGACGCGGTAGCGCTTCTCGGTGGCGCGGGCGAGCCGTGTGCCGATATTGCCGCCGCCGGCGAAGATGAGCCGCTTATAGGGCTTCTCCAGCCGGCGCAGCTCACTCATCACGGAGCGGATGTGCCGTGGCGCGGCAACGAAGAAGACCTCGTCGTCGGCGTCGATGACGCTGTCCCCCTCCGGCTGGATGGCGCGGTCGTGGCGGTAGATGGCCGCCACCCGCGCGTCCACGTGCGGCATGTGGTCGTACAGGGTGCGCAGCTCATGGCCCACCAGTGGCCCACCGTAGTAGGCGCGCACCGCCACCAGCCGCACCCGCCCGCCGGCGAAGTCCGTCACCTGCAGCGCGCCCGGGTTCTCGATGAGCCGCAGGATGTAGTCCGTCACCAGCTGCTCGGGGCTGATGCGCACATCGATGGGCAGGGCGCCGGGGCCGAACAGCTTGTCCTGCTCCATGAAGCCGGGGGCGCGCACCCGGGCGATCTTGGTGGGTGTGTGGAACAGCGTGTAGGCCACCTGGCAGGCGACCATGTTGGTCTCGTCACTGTTGGTGACGGCGATGATCATCTCCGCGTCCTCGGCGCCGGCGCGGGCGAGCACGTCCGGATGCGCGCCATGGCCCTGCAGCGTGCGCAGGTCGAAGCGGTCGGCCAGCTCCCGAAGGCGTCCCGCGTCCGTGTCCACCACGGTGATGTCGTTGGCCTCGCTCACCAGGTTGGCAGCCACGGAGGTGCCCACCTGGCCGGCGCCAAGAATCAGTATTTTCATGGATCAGGGCTGAGGGCTGAGGGCTGAGGGCTGAGGGGGGCGGATAGGCAGCACACAGGCAAGCGCCCTGCCCTCAGCCCTCAGCCCTTGCCCCTTGGCCGATGGGGCGCGACGCGAAGTCATCTGCGCTCCTTGATCTCAATGCCTAAAGAGCGCAGCTTGCGATAGAGGTGCGTGCGCTCCATGCCCGCCTCTTTCGCCATCTTGGAGACGTTGCCGGCGTGCTTCTCCAGCTGGTACTCCAGATAGGCCTTTTCGAACTGCTCCCGGGCGGAGCGCAGCGGCTGGTCGAAGGAGACCATGCCCTCCAGGGGCTGGGTCGGCACCGGCGGCGCGGAGCCGAGCGCCGCCTCCACTTCGGTCTGGGTGATCTCGTCGCCGGCGCCCAGGATCAGCACCCGCTGCACCAGGTTCTTCAGCTCCCGGACATTGCCGGGCCAGCTGTAGTTGCGCAGAAAGTTCTGCGCGCCGACGCTGAAGCGCCGGTACGGCAGCTTCTCGTGGGTGGCGAAGTAGTCCACGTAGTAATTCAGCAGATCCGGGATGTCCTCGGCATGCTCGCGCAGCGCCGGCACCTGCAGCGGCACCACGTTGAGGTGATAGAACAGGTCCTCGCGGAAGCCGCCGGCCCGGACTTCTTCTTTCAGGTCCCGGGAGGTGGCGGCAATGATGCGCACGTCGATGGTGACGGGCTCGCTGCCGCCGACCCGCATGAAGGAGCCCGTGTCCAGGGCGCCGAGGAGCTGGCCCTGGGCCTCCAGGTCCATGTCTGCCACCTCGTCCAGCAGCAGGGTACCGCCGGCGGCCTGCTCCAGGCTGCCGTAATGCACGTGGTCCTGGTCCTCGCTGCCGAACAGCTCGCGGGCGGCGTTGCCGCGGGTGATGGCGGACACGCCCAGGTCCACGAAGGGCCGCTCGCGGCGCGCGCTCTGGGAATGCAGGAAGCGCGCGAAGGTCTCGCGCCCGCTGCCGGGCTCGCCCGTGATGAGCACCCAGGTGTCGTGCTGGGCGATGCGCTTCACCTGCTCACGCAGGCGCTGCATGGCCGCCGAGCGCCCGGCCGGCTCCTGCACCAGGGGCGCACGCCGGCGCAGGCCGACGTTCTCGCGCGCGAGCTTGTCCGCCTCCAGCGCCCGCTCCACCGTGAGCAGGAGCTTGGCCATGGACAGCGGCTTCTCCAAAAAATCGTAGGCGCCGAGGCGGGTCGCCTCCACCGCGGTCTCCACGTTGCCGTGGCCGGACATCATGATCACCGGACAGGGCAGGCCCTCGTCTTCGTCCCACTCCTTGAGCAGGCTGATGCCGTCCAGGTCCGGCATCCAGATGTCGAGCAGCATCAGGTCGGGTCGGCGGTCGCGCAGGGCGTGCCGCGCGGCCTCGCCGTTCTCGGCGCTGGTGACGGTGTAGCCCTCGTCTTCGAGGATGTCCTGCACCGTTTCGCGGATGTCCGGCTCGTCGTCCACGACGAGGATGTGGGTGGCGCTCATGTCTCTCCTACCCGCCGCAGCGGTCCCGGTGACGCGGCGGGCGACTCACGCCAGATCGGCAGCCTGGCCGTGAAGCTCGCGCCCTGTGCCGCGTTCTCCGCCGTGATGATACCGCCGTGCTCTTCAATTATCTTCTTGACGATGGCGAGGCCCAAGCCCGTGCCCTTTGCCTTTGACGTGACATAGGGCTCGAACAGCCGGTCCAGCAGCGCCGGGTCGATGCCACCGCCATTGTCTTCGATGGCGATCTCGATGGACGGCGTCTCGTCGCTGAAGGCGTACTGGGTAGTCACCCGGATGCGGCCGTCCTGCCGGCCCTCCAGCGCTTCCATGGCATTCTTGAGCAGGTTGTGGATCACCTGCCGCAGGCGCTTGGAGTCGCCGCGGATCTTCGCCTCCGGGGCGCCCAGGTCGGCATCGATGCGCGCCCGGGCGCCATGGTAGAGATCCAGCACCTCGGTGATGAGGGCGTCCACCGCGAACGGCTCGTCCTGCATCTCGGGCGTGCGGGCATAGTTGGCGAAGTCGTTCACCATCGCCTTCATGGCTTCCACCTGCTGGCCGATGGTGTGGGTGGCGCGGTCCACCACCCGCGCCTCCGCCTCCGGCAGCTTGGCGAGCAGCTTGTGCCGCAGGCGCTCGGCGGAGAGCTGGATGGGGGTCAGCGGGTTCTTGATCTCGTGCGCCAGGCGCCGCGCCACCTCGCCCCAGGCGGCATCGCGCTGGGCGCGGATCAGGGTGGTGATGTCGTCGAACACCACGACATGCCCACTGCCGGCGCCCGCATCCACCACCCCGGGCAGAGGACTGCCGCGGCACATGAGCACCTGACGGCCGTCGCCGCCGAGCAGCGTCACCTCTTCGCGCCACTCGCTGCCGATGCCGACGTGCCGGCGCACGGCATCGGCCCAGGGTGCAAGCCGCGGATAGCCCCGCTCCAGCTCGCCGAGTGCGAGCGCCGTGTCCTGGTAATCCGGCAGCCGCAGGATGTGCCGGGCGGCGGGGTTCATGGTCATGAGCCGCAGTTGTCCGTCCAGAGCGATGACGCCGCTGGACAGGCGCCCGAGCACGGTCTCGAGATACGCCCGCTGCTCCTCCACGGCGCGCTGGCTGCGGGCGGCCTGGTCGCGGGCCTGGGCGATGCGCCGCGTCATGGCGTTGAAGGAGGCCACCAGGAAGGCCAGCTCGTCGTCCTGGGCCGGCAGGGGCAGGCGCTGCTCGTAGTCGCCGTCGGCGACGGCGCGGGTGCCGCGGGCAATGTCCGCCACCGGCCGCACCAGCCGCTGTGCCGTGCCGAAGGCCGCGAGCAGCGCCGCCAGCAGGCCGAACACCAGCACCAGCGACAGGGTCAGCGAGAAGCTGAGCTTCAGCGAGCGGCGCAGATAGGCGAGCTCCGTGTAGCGGTTGTAAGCGTTCTCCAGGCGCGACGCCAGCTCGTCGATGCGCGCCGAGGTCGGGAAGATGGCCTGCATCATCATGCGCCGGGCGCGCGGGTCGTTCACCACCACGCGCACCACCAGCTGGTCGTCCTCGGCGGGCTCCAGCGCCACATAGTCCACCCCCATGCGCACGCCCTGCATGACCTCGCGCCCGGGGTGATTCGGCACCAGCTGGGTGGGGTCGTCGATGGCGGTGCCCATGACCTGACCGTTCGGCTCGAACACCGTGAGCTCCAGCGCGCCCGCCTGGCGGCGCAGGTCGTCCAGAGTGAGTGTGAGCGCGGTGGCGGAGCGGTCTTCGATGCCGGCGAGGATCTGCTGGCTGTACTTGAGCAGCACCCGCTGGTTCAGGTCCAGCGAGGCCTGGTTCAGCGCCAGGGCATCCGCCATGGCGCTGTCGATCTCCACGTCGAACCAGCTGTCGATGCCGCGCAGCAGGAAGCCCAGGGAGTAGTAGTACACCACCCCCACCGGCAGCAGTGAGATGAGCGCGAACAGCACCACGATGCGCGCGGTGAGCCGCGAGCCGGGCGCCCCGCGCCGGCGCTGGGTCACCAGGCGCGCGACGTTGAAGCCCACCATCACCACCAGCGCGAAGAGCCCCAGCAGCACCACCAGCAGCAGGGGCACGAAGGCGCGGCTCAGGGCATCGGAGTTCTGAACCGCGCTGCTCATCAGGTGCAGCGCCACCAGCAGGGCGAGCAGCAGCAGGCCGACGAAGAAGGCCCCGGGGTGCTGCCAGACCCGGCGCGGCGCTCTGCCGCGCGGGTTCCTGCCGGGCCGGCTTACGGCGTCAGCGGCCATTTCGTCCACTTGCTGGACTGCTTCCAGGACGGATAGAGGTAGGCCATGGGCCGCAGCGGCAGGGGCAGCTCCTCGATGTCCAGGGAGACCCGGATCTGGACCTCGTAGTCGGTGTCCGGCGCCAGCCGGTCCGGACTCAAGAGCGGCAGGTCGCGCAGCTCGCCGAGGGCGGCGAGGGCGGCATCGCGTGTGACATAGGTCCGACCGCGCTCGCCCGGGAGCTGCGAGACCAGAAAGCGCTCGGACAGCGGCTTGTAGCGGATGCGGTAGCGCAGGCGCTGATCCAGCAGGCTGTCCTGCCAGATCCAGGCCTCCGCGGGGCGCACCTGGATGTGCACCTCCACGGTGAGCGGCACGCCGTTCTCCAACGCCTCCAGGGCGCGGTCGCTGAAGTCGTAGCGGACGTTCGCGTCCATGAAATAAGTGCCTTCCTCGAGCCGCGTCTCCACCTGCTCGACGTCGAAGTCCGGGGCCGCGGCCGCGGCCCCGGTCAACAGCAGCAGCATCGGCAGCAGCGCCGCGACGCCGAGTCGCCTGAGCGTCCTCACCCCACCCGCTCCAGCAGCGCAAAATAGAAGCCGTCGCCACCGTCGGCGGTCGGCAGCACCTGCACGCCGGGCGCACAGGGCAGCGCGTCGCCAGCACCTGCGGGCACTGTCAGCGCCCGCTCCCGGGCATCGTCATGGGCAGCCAGGAAGGCGGCCACCCGGTCCTGATTCTCGTCCGGGAGCACGGAGCAGGTGGCGTAGAGGAGCCGCCCGCCGGGGCGCAGCTGCGGCCAGAGTGCCGCAAGCAGGGCATCCTGTGTCGCGGTGAGCGCGGCGATGTCCGTGTCCCGGCGCAGGTACTTGATGTCCGGATGCCGGCGGATCACGCCTGTGGCCGAGCAGGGGGCGTCCAGCAGGATGGCGTCGTAGGGGGCACCCGGCCACTGGGCGGCGGCATCCCGGGCATCCGCCGCCAACACCTGCGCACGCAGCCCGAGCCGCGCCAGGTTTTGGCGCAGCGGCGCGAGCCGGTCCACATACAGGTCCACCGCAGTCAGGGCCAGGTCGCCCCCCGCGTGCTCCAGCAGGTGGGCGGTCTTGTTGCCGGGGGCGGCGCAGGCGTCCAGCACCCGCTCGCCGGGCCGCGGGTCCAGCAGCAGCGCTGCACACTGGGCGGCGGCGTCCTGCACGGACACCAAGCCGGCGGCGAAGCCCGGCAGGCGCTCCGCCGGCAGGGGCTGCTCCAGCATCAGCGCGCTGTCGAGCCCGGGCAGGGGCCGCGCGACGATACCGGCGGCCGCCAGCTGCGCGGCATAGCCGGCCGGGTCCACGCGCATGCGGTTCACCCGCACCGCCATGGGCGGGCGCTGGTTGCTGACGGCGACGATGCGCCGCCAGTGCGCGGGCCAGGCGGCCTTCAGGCGGCGCAACAGCCAGTCCGGGAACAGGGCGGGGTCATCCGGGTCGGTGCCGACCTGCGCCAGCAAGCTGTCCTGCTCGCGCTGGAAGCGGCGCAGCGCGGCATTCACCAGGCCGGCGGCGCGCGGCCGGCCCAGTACGCGGGCGGCGTCCACCGTGGCCGCCACCGCGGCATGGGCCGGAATCCGGGTGGAGACGAGCTGGTAGAGGCCCACCGCCATGAGCGCATTCAAGATCCTGTCGGCGCGGCGAAGCGGCCGCGACAGCAGTATAGCGATGAGGGCTTCAAGCCGCGGCAGCAGCCGCAGCGTGCCGTAGCAGAGCTCCGTCAGCAGGGCCTGATCGCGCGCCGGCACCGTACCCGCCGCCGCCGCGAGCGCCGCGGTGAGCGAGCGTCCCTCGGCCCGCACGGCATGCACCACGCGCGCGGCGGCGGCGCGCAGGTCTGCACCCTCCGCCTTGCGCGCGGCGCCCTTGTGGGAGTGCCGCGCTGCCGCGCCCGGGCGACGCGGCTCAGCCAAGCAGGGCGCCGTCCACGCGGCGGGCGTTCAGGAAATCGCGGGCGGCCATGCGGCGCTTGCCGGGGGCCTGCAGCTCCGTGATGCGCAGCACGCCGGCGCCCGTGGCGACATCGATGCCGGCGGGGCCGGTGGCCAGCACGCACCCCGGCGCGCCCGGCTGGTCTTCGGCGGGCGACAGGGCCTCAGCTGCCCAGATGCGCAGCACCTCGTCACCGAGCCGGGTCTGCGCCACGGGCCAGGGGTCGAAGGCGCGCACGGCGCGGGCGATGGCCGCGGCGCTCAGGCGCCAGTCGATGGCCGCCTCGTCCTTGGTCACCTTGCGGGCGTAGGTGGCGGCGGCGTCGTCCTGGGGCGCGGCGGCGGCGCTGCCGTCCAGAATGCCCGGGAGCGCCGCCATCAGAGCCTCGGCGCCGAGGTCCGCCAGGCGTGCCGTGAGGCTGCCCGCCGTATCCGCGGGGTCGATGGCGAGCGGCGCAACGCGATAGACGGGCCCCGTGTCCAGTCCTGCCTCCATGCGCATGATGCTGATGCCGGTCTCGGCATCGCCGGCGAGCAGCGCCCGCTGGATGGGCGCCGCCCCGCGCCAGCGCGGCAGCAGCGAAGCGTGGATGTTCACACAGCCGCAGCGCGGGGTGTCCAGCACCGGCTGCGGCAGGATCAGTCCGTAGGCGGCCACCACCAGCAGATCCGCGTCCCAGGCGGCGAGCTCGGCCTGGGCTGCGGCGTCCTTCAGGGACGCGGGCTGGCACACCGGCAGCGCCGCCGCCAGCGCCCGGCGCTTCACCGGCGAGGGCTCCAGCCGCCGGCCACGGCCGGCGGGCCGATCGGGCTGGGTATAGACGGCAACCACGGCGTGGGGGCTGTCGATAAGCGCGGAGAGGGCCGGCACCGCGAACTCGGGTGTGCCGGCGTAGAGGATGCGGGCCGGGGGCATGATGGCGTTGGTGGCTGGCTCGTCCGTGGTCGTCTCGGCGGCGGCGGGCGGGGTCGCCGCTGCGGCGTGCGGGCGCCCCGGCCGCGACCCCTCGGCGGGGTCAGATGGCCTGGCGGCGCTTGCCGGCGGGCACCGGCGCGCTCTGACGGCGCTCCTTTTCCAGCTTCTTGCGGATGCGCTGGCGCTTCAAGGCCGAGATGTGGTCGACGAAGAGCTTGCCGTCCAGGTGGTCGATCTCGTGCTGGATGCAGACCGCGAGCAGGCCGTCGGTCTCAAGCTCGAAGGGCTCGCCGGTGCGGTCGAGCGCCCGCACACGGACCCGGTCGGCGCGGGTCACGCTTTCGAAGAAGCCGGGCACGGAGAGACAACCCTCGTCCATCTGCTCCTCGCCGGTGCGCTCCAGGATCTCCGGGTTGATGAGACAGAGGGGCTGGTCTTTGTCGTCGGAGATGTCGATGACGATGACCCGCTTGGGCACGTTCACCTGCACGGCGGCGAGACCGATCCCGGGCGCGTCGTACATGGTCTCCAGCATGTCGTCCACGAGCCGGCGCACGCCGTCGTCCACCTGCTGGATGGGCTCCGCACGGCGCCGCAGGCGCTCGTCGGGGAAGGTCAGTATTTCCAGTTTTGCCATAACGTTACCGAAAACTGCTGATTCGCAGATACAGGAGCTTCAGATTGGGCTACTATGCGCATGATACACCATCGGACGGTCTGTCCGGCACCGCGGGCGGATCGGAAAACGTTGCCGCGCCAAGCGCTTGCGACAGCCATGGCGGACCGGCGTGTCCTCCCCGCGTGTCCTCCCGGCAATCCGGGCGGCGTGGCGAGAAGTCCCCGCCGCGACGACGCTGGGCCGCCGAGCACGCCGCCGGCGCAGGGAGGCACAATGGGCAGCCGTCGGCGGCCGCCGGCGCGGCGCGTGCACCGCCCGCCGGAACAGACCCGGGTCCGGCTCCGGATTTCGGATCGGATTCGGTCCAGATTCAGCCGAGATCCCGTCCAGGTTCAGTCCCGATCCAGCCCAGACGCGGCCCGGAAGACCCGGCCCCAGAGGAGGCAGCATGCGCATCCAGCCCCCCGCGCCCGGCATTCAACCCCGGCATTCCCGACCCGCGCCGGCCGTCCTGCCGGGTCTCGGCGCGCTGCTGGCCATGCTCGCCCTGCTGCTCACCGCGCACACCGCCCTGGCGCAGGGTCCGCTGCGCGCCGACGCACCGGAGCGCTATGTCGTCCGACCGGGCGATACGCTGTGGGACATCGCCGGGCGCTTCCTGCACGAGCCCTGGCGCTGGCGCGAGGTGTGGCAGGCCAACCCGGATATCGCCAACCCGAACCGCATTTATCCCGGCGACGTGCTGGTGGTGGACTACACCAGCGGCAGCCCGCGCATCCGGACGCTCCAGGGTGGCGGCGGTCTGCGCACGGTCAAGCTCTCACCGCGGGTGCGGGTGACGGACCTGGACCGGGAGATCCCGGCAATTCCGGTGAACGCCGTCGCGCCGTTCCTGTCACGGCCGTTGGTGACGGAGGCTGAGGAAATCGACCGCGCCCCCTATGTCGTCGGCTTCCCCGACGAGAAGATCATCGGCGGCCTCGGCGACACCCTGTATGTGCGCAGCATCACCCGCGCCGGCAACGACCGCTGGGAGGTGCTGCGCCCGGGCCAGGCCTACCGCGACCCGGACACCGGCGAGGTGCTGGGCTACGAGGCATCCTCCGTGGCCACGGCGCGGCTGGAGCGCCTGGGCGACCCGGCGACCCTGGTCGTGACCCGCTCCCGCAAGGAGGTGGAAGTGGGCGATCGGCTGCGCCCGGCCCGGGACGAGGAGCCCATCCGCAGCTTCTTCCCCCGGCCGGGACCGGCGGGCATGCGCGGATCGGTCATCTCGGTGCTGAACGGCGTCTCGCAGATCGGTCAGTACGACGTCGTGGTGCTCAACCGCGGCGCCCGCGACGCCGTGGAGGTGGGCCAGGTCTTCGAGGCCTATCGCGGCGGCGAGCTGCGCCGCGATCCGGTGCAGGCACGCCGCACCGACTGGAACTGGCGCAACGAGTCCCCCGCGGACGCGTCGTTCTGGCTCGGGGACTGGGAGCTCGACGGCTGGGTACGCGACAAGCCGGACCCGAATGCCCCACTGCCCCTGCATCGACGTGCGTCGCGCGGGTCCGACAAGTACATCGTCCCCGACTCCCGCTCCGGCGTGCTGATGGTCTTCCGCGTCTTTCCGAAGGTGAGCTTCGCGCTGGTGATGTACGCCAACAAGCCGATGCATGTGGGTGAGATCGTCTCCGCGCCACGATCGCCATGACGCGCGCCCCATGACCCGCACCCCATGATCCTCACCCCATGATCCTCACCCCATGATCCTCACCAAAGCACTGCCCATGCGCACGAATGCGCCGCGCTGGTCAACAGCGCACAGCTTCCGTGGACCACAGCAGCGACCATTGACCAATACCGCAACGAGGAATGCGCCGGCCCTGCCGAGGCGTCATCGGCCCGGGCGGGCAGGCAGCCTGTCCGCGCGCGGCGCGCAGGCTGCACGGAGCACAGACATGACCAGGCCCCATCGACCCCACCGGCAGGCCGGGACCCGCGGCTCGGTCCTGCGGCCATGAGCACCGCAAGCCGCGAGCAGATCA
>PR_CR_10_Liq_1_inCRDRAFT_1000974_pt1 | contig 16852 bp, 46 predicted proteins | sample PRCRCaboRojoPR_3_FD_10241 | JGI IMG/M metagenome (IMG submission 10241)
ACCCTCTTAGATTTGCTGTGTGCTTGTTTTAGCTGCACTCTAATAGTAGCACAGTGACCCTGCGTATCTCAGTGTGTAAAACAGTTAGCGTGTGTGTCCGAAATGGGTTCTGTGTCCAAAAAAATACCCCGCGCGAAAATTTATCTAGAAGTACTTACAGATTCAGGGTGGTGATTTGGACTCACCCCATTTTTTAAACAGTGTGGGAGAAACTGCGGAGAAAGAGAAGAGAGAAGAAGAGAAACCATTAAGCGCTGCTGCCAAAATTCTAAAAATCTGCATATAGCCCCGACCCCCCCTCTCAAAATCATTTTCTCATTGTGCCCTCTGTCTCTCAATATCAAAATCAAAAAAAAAGCCCGACCGCTCGAAAGCAAGCCGGGCCCACACAGGGAGATAATACTTAGTCTAGTCTATACACGCTAACCGCTTCAAAGCCCGCACGCTTGAACACTTCTGCGGCTGCTCGTGCGCCAGCTTCCAGTGTGTCCACGTTCTGCACAGGGTAGCTAGCAGGGTTCCAAATATAAAACACTCGAGCATGGTCCTGCCGCACACCTAACTCCTTAAGCATTCTGCCCAGTCGACTACGGCCTGTAATCTTTTGACCTTTGTAGCTGATCAGTTCTACCCACGCAAAGCCACACGCATACTGATCTACTCCGCCCAGCTCATCGTGGAAATAGGTATCTGCGGCACGGTAGGCAGCGTTGGTAGCAGTGTGGATGATATTCTCTAATTCTGTTTTGTCCAGTGTCTCTGTGGTCATGTCGTGCTCCTTGTGTGTTGTTTACTGTGTTCAGTATATCTGGATCCTACTGTTCTGTCAACCCTTTTTACCAAGCTGAATCACAGACTTTTTTCTCTACATCATACAGCTTCTTATATGCCTCCTGATTACCTGTGTCCAAAGCAGATGAAACAGCAATACTGATTTCTAAACAGGCCCTAGTCAAGTCTCCTGCGTCAAGAGCTACTTTAGCATTCTCAACAGAATTTTCCAGCATATTCTCGCGAACAGAATAAAGAAATGTATCTCCTAGGTCGGCAAATATATCAAGGACATCTGTGAGAAACCACAACCCGGCACCAACCAAAGCACCGATTATTGCTGCTTCTACAATGCCCACCGTTTTTTCTAATAGCCCATTCACAAGTATTGCCCTCTGTGTTTTAGTATATGCACAGTGTACCTTATCTACACCGTTCTGTCAAGCCATCTCCTAGTTGGGGATCTTGGGTTCGGGACCTCCTTTGAGGAAGTGGTCTTCCCACTCCGCTTTGAGCCTGCGCCACACTGGCTCCCACTTGGTGTTGAAGTAGCGGCTTGGACAGCCGCAGTTGGCGATGAGTGCAGCGTTGGATGCCCAGGCCCATACTTCTCGTGGTGTAACTGGATTCATGCTCTACTCCTGTGTGTGTTTTTCTACTGTATGCACAGTGTATGACAATTCGGGTGCGTTGTCAACCTCTTTTTAACCGTTTACGAATCCAATCTGCTAGGTAGTAGATGCCTTCTGCTATCACCAGCACTAGGCTGAACGCACCAATGAATGCTAAAACCAGAATGGTATCTGCCAGCACGAGAGTCTCCTAGTCTATCCAGCAGGTGAGCACTAGCAGTGACACTAGGAACACGGGGGTTGCGATCACTGCCACCACAGCACTGATCTGTCCCACCCAGTTGGCTGGATCAACTGCCACACCAGCTGTGACCAGTATGCCCGAAATCAGCACTATTAGGATTGAGATCGCTGACACTAAGAAGCTGATGGCCACAGTGTTCGCAAGCATTATTTCCTGTCTAGTAGTCATAGTCTTGCTCCTTAATGCCCATCATCCGCATCACGCCTGTCACCACAGCCCAGCCCATTATCGCGCCAACTATTGTGGAAAGAGCGAAAACTCCAATCACCTGTAATACCAATTCCATGTTCTTCTCCTGTGTGTTTACCCTATATGCATAGTGTATGGGGTTTTTGGTGATCTGTCAACCAATTTTGCGGAATCGTCTGCCCCGTTTTTCAAAGCGTATGGGCTTGGCGAATTCCCGCCATTCTGTTGTGCCCTCTCGCAAGTATGCTTCACACTTGCCCTTGTCGTTTATGCGGTAGGTGTGGTTGGGGTAGGGCCAGTCTGTTGTTTCTTGTATAATCTCAGCCATGTTATATCCTACGCATTCAGCCATTCGTCAAAGCTCAGCACGGGCTCGCCTGTGTAGCGATCAGTGCCATCACCTTCATCTGCCAGTTCCACATAGCTCGCATAGCGTTCTTCCAGTGTGCCATTGTAGTACCAGTCAGCGTACTCACCAGCAGTGGTAAACTTTAAATCATCCATGTGTGTGCTCCTCAGAACCTAGCTATCACTTCAAAATTGCCAGCGTTACCTACGTCAATCTGCAGATTCACTCTAGCCTCTTCAAGTCTATTCCTCAACTCGTTATAAGCCTCGTCTTCAGTATCTGCTTCAATATCAACCGTGGTGTTACCATATTGCCAAACAAAAGTAGTCATGTGTGTTTTCCTGTGTGTTTTTTTTACTTTATGCTTGCAGTATAACCTCTTTCTAGCCGTTTGTCAACCCCCTTAATGCTGGGGGTTGCTTGCAGGCAAGTATTGCGCCGCGTGCTTCATCAAGCACACAAACTCACCGTCGTAGTTGTAACAGTGTTTCTCAGGATTCATGTTCTCAGGAAACAGCAGAATGTGCAGTTGTCCATCTACTTTGTGGAACAAGTTTTCCTTCATGCTTTCCATCATGCCTTTAAAATCGCTCATAGCGTTCTCCTTGTGTGTGTTTTTGTTCTTAGTGTTTACAGTGTAGCACCCCCTCTGCTACACTGTCAACCTTTTTTACGCCAAAACTTCGTCACTCTTCGCACAGTTCAAAACGCTCAGCTTCGTGTGTTTTAGCATTCGCACTCTGCCTTCGTGTCCAGCCGCCTTCAGCATCTGTCTCACAGTCTCAGTCTTAGCTTCGTCAAGCTCTGCTAAGTGCACCACCAAGTTCACTGTGTCCAAGCTCGCCGCACCGTCTCTAACAGCGTCTTGCCAAAAAGCGCAACCATAGTCTCTGCCAAAGTACTGCCGCAGTATTCCTTCAACCTGCCTAGCTGTCAATTTTGCCATGCTCTTGCCCTCTTAGTCAGCCCCGTCCACTTCGTATTCCACGTCATAGTCGTAAACGTCCCACTCAGTCAGCCCAAACGCCTTAGCCGCCTCCACTGCCAAGTCATCTGTCGCATACACTCCTGCCACCGCGCTGTCACCGCGTGCTTCAACCACTTCGTAGCTTTCCAAAATCCAAACTTTCATGCGCTTCTCCTGTGTGTTTTTTTACTTTATAACTGCATGTTACATCAAGCCCTACAATTTGTCAACCACTTTTTTGTCAAAAACTTCGCTAGTCTCCATGCTAGCTCCATAGTCTTGTTGCATGCCTTGCTCTGTAAAGTGCACCTCAAAGCCCAACGCCTCGCTTATCGCACGCTCAAAGCCCGTGTCTGTGTAAATTCTCCAATCAGCATCGTGCCCCACTGCCACTTCTGCGTATTTACTGTCCTCGCTTAGCCAAATCCCAATACCGTACACCCTCACTGTGTCTGCGCCTTCGTAGTTCCACAAGCTGTCTCCCGCAAGTCGCACCGTGCCTTCCACATCCCAGCCTACGTTCCACCATCCGTCTTCAGTCTCTGTTCGCTTGTTCGTTAGTTTTAGCATATTGTTCTCCTGTGTGTGTTTACTTTATAACTGCATGTTACATCAAGCCCTACAATTTGTCAACCTCTTTTACACCAATCACGCAGTGCCCTCCACCGCGCTTCTCATGTGCTTCTCAAAAACGCCAAACGCCATCTGCTCAAGCTTCTCGTTTTCAGTCAGCCAACTACGCTCAAAGTCGCAGTCCCAAACCTTCAAGTAGTTTGTGCTGTATACTTTGCCATCGTGTCCCTTTTGCCGTAGCACACTTTCAATCGCTTGCGTATCAGCTTCAGTTAAGTCTCTAATCATAAACGTCAAGTGTCGCTTGTTCTTCAGCCACTTGCCGTCCTTACTTGCTCTGTTAGTGTAAATCTCTACCACTCTGTCACCAAAGTGTGCTTTCACAATCCCTCTCACTGTCTTTGTGTCTAGTGTGTTCATTCAGTTTCCTCTCTGTGTGTTTTTGTTTCGTAGTTCCATTATACAGCCAAAAAGTTCAGCTGTCAAGCCATTTTTTAACAAAACAGCCTGTCAAACTGTCGCCCCGTAATCCACAAAGCGCCTTCTGTGTCCACCAGCACTTCCTCGCCTTCAGTTATGTGTGCGCCTACTTGCCAGCCCTCTACCATAACTTCCACCAAGCCAGTCGCCACAATTTCCGCCAGCTCAATAGTCGCCGCAGTCACAAATTCCTCGTCAGTCGCGCCGTCAGCCAGCGTGTAGTAGTCGCCACAGTCGCCATAGCCGTTGTCTACCGCTGTCTGCCAAAGCCTTGTGTTCGCCAGCAAGTCCAGCTTAATAAATTCGTTCACCTTGCGTAATTTGCTCGCCATGCGCTTCTCCTGTGTGTTTTTTACTTTATAAATTAATTTTATACTAAGTCCTCCAATTTGTCAACCTCTTTTTTGCCAAAAGTTTCGCTTTACAATCTCGCCTCTTCGTGCTAGTCTGTGCTTCGTTGTTCGTGTGCTGTATCAACACAGCGCAACACACAGCGCGAGGAGAACACGGAGAAGGCTTGGGGGTTAAGCGATAACGGGTAGGATGACGAGTAGGGTGTGGTGGACGGTTAGCACAGTGAACACACAAACACACGCACCAACCGCCCCCACAGTCAACAGCAGTTAATCAACGAGATCCTCAACGAAATCATCAACGGTCACACGGTTGTGTGCGAACCCTTCTAGTTCAACAAGCTCAACGTCTACGACATCCACGGCCCAGTTACTAGACTCCGCTGACAGATGGAGCTCGATTTGATCTACTTGCTTAGCCAGTTCGCTCTCTGTTAAGGGTTGGCCGCTTTCCAGTGTAACATCATGAACCACATACAGCTTCTGCTGATAACGAGCGCGGTCGGGCTCAGGTTCACTCCGTTCTTCGGGTAGGTATGCACGAAGACGTTCTTGATCACACTGCTTGAGAAGTTCTTCCAGCGCTGTGAGGTCTTCGTGGAACACAATGTCGTCGTGTATTTGGTCCAGTACTCGATCAATTAGATGCTGCATGTTATTCGGCCTCTACTTCAAATAGAAACTCGTTGTGTACCATCATGTCGCGCACTTCGTCCTCGCTCATGTACTTCACGCAGGCCATGATCACTGTGTCTCGGTCAAGCACGCCCTCGTCAATCATGTCCAACAGTCGTTCAGTGTATAGTCTAGTCATTGTGTGTCCTTTCATGTGTGTTAGTGTTAGTGTCAAGTCTCTGTGCAGCGGGGCCTAAGCTTCTACCTTGGTCAGTAGGCTGGCTGTCAACCCCTAATCGAGCAGTACCATGTAGGCTTCGCCATTGTGCTTCATAAACCAATCCAATCCCTTTCGAAGCTGATCATATAGGCCCAGCATCTCAGCTCCTTTGATCAAATCATACACTGCGACTTCTTCGGGTGTTAGGGTCACTGTGTCTCCAGTGTAAGGGTTGGCGACCTCGACAGGCTCTTTGTCAAAGATCACAAGGTCCGGAAATGTTTCTAGTGCAGTAGTCATAGCGTCCTCCTCAGGAACCAGTAGTCAAATCAAGAAACTTTTGAACAGTGCCGTCGGGCCGTTCAACAGTGGCCCAGGTCAACTGCTCAATGTAGATGCGATGAGGGTCATTGCTTTCAACAATCACTTCGTCACAGGCTCTCCAAACATCTAACCAAGTGTCGCCTTCAACTACTGCCCGGAGGTCTCTGCCGTAGTAGTCCCAATAACGAATCACAGTGCCCGTTGGAATGCCGCTGACATCTGCCATGTCTTGCCACTCGTCACTGCGCCAAAATGACCAAACAGTTTCAAAGCCATTTGCTTTGGCCACTGCGTCGTAGCCGGCAATCAAGTGATCTAGGTGCTCTAGGTCTGTGTCTTCAACGAATGAGTTCATTGTGTGCTCCGTGTGTTTTTAGTTTATACTGCAAGTGTAAGCTCAGAGCTTGGGATTGTCAACCACTATTTTGCCAAAATTAGATCTTTTTTCGAGCTTGGTATTCGTCGCCCTTCTTGACGATCAGCTGGTCAAGTTCACGATTATCACGGAACTCGTCGCTGACCTTGTAGAGCAAATAGAGAACATCTTGTGGGGAAATATCTCGGGAAGCCTTGGCGAGCCAAGTGTCAATGATGTCTTCCCAACGGTCGGGACGATCCTCGACAGCCTCTAGATGACTGGCGAGGATTATCTCGTACATCTTTTGATCACTTACGGTCACGCCTTGGCCTTCTCAATGTAGTCAACCACATCTTGAACAGTGTTCATCTTTTCGGCAGCTTCGTCTGCGATGTTGATGTCGAAGTGCTCTTCAAGAGCCATGATCAACTCAACAATGTCTAGACTGTCAGCGCCTAGGTCTTCCATGATGTTGGCGTCCTCAGTCACAATGTCCTGACTCACTTCCAGTTCTTGTGCTATGGTTTCTATGATTTTGGTTCTAATGTCTGTCATTGGTATACCCTCCTTGGCAGAGTATTTATCGCGCTGTTAGCATAGATCTTCAAGAGCTCGCAGGTTCTTGTCTTGATGCTCGAACTCAATAAAGCTAGCCAGCTTCACAGCTCGACCTTCGTAATATAGAACCAACAGCTCTGCCAACTGAGCAAGCTGATCTTGATCCATCTTGCCAACTGAATTCACTGCGCTGTAGACTGGATCTTCCATGATATTCTCCTTAGCAGTAGATACAGGCGCCCACATGGCCCCAAAACTTTTCACCAGTATGACTCTCAATGATCACACACAGTTCTCTACGAACAAAAGTGTCTAGGCTTTGAATCTTGTCTTCGGTGTGTCTCCAAATACCTGCTCTCATAGTCTCACAGATTTCCAACAAGTCAAGTCTGTCGCTGTCTGTGAACAAATCTTTCTTGTCACCATGAAGAACATCGTTGGTTACACTGTCAGCCAATCCGTTCCAGTCAATTACAGTTTTGATATAGCTCATACTGTCTCCTCTTCTTTGATGTCTCGGAACAGAGTGTCCACAGTGATGTCAAGCTTGTTCCAACTGCCAGTAAGGTTGAACACATCGTAGGCCTCGCCACGCTCGTAGTGCTCGGGGAAGTGCTCGCGGAACAGTTGTTTGAGCTCCTCAGCTTGCTCTTCAATGTTGACTAGCAGATCTTCGATACGATCAATTGCGTCTAATGCGTTCATTGCCCTTCTCCTTTTTGCCCTTAGTGTTTACAGTATATGGTCAACAGCCTCAGCTGTCAACCATTTTTTTCTACAGCCAAAAAGCCAAGTCCTCCGCAAGACCGTCAAGCGTGATCTTGATCTTTTCGCGATCGGACCGAATGCCATCAAACATCCGAGGATCTTGTTCCGCTTTCTGCTGACCGCGTAGGTAACTGTCAATGCGATCAGCCAAGTCCTCGATCTCAACGATCAACTGGTCGCCCGGTGATCTTTTGCTTGATGTGCTCTCCATTACGCTGGCTCTCTCAGTTCATCAATAAAGTCGTCCAACCAGCCGTTTGCCACAGCGTCGTCCATGCCTGCCATCAGCTCGTCACGGAACTCGGGTACGCTGTCTCGCATCGATTCCACCAGCTGGCCAAACTGAGCCACTGTGAGATCCTGTAACTGAGGACTCTCTTCAATCTCATCTTCCTCGTTAGTCCACCAAACTCCGTCCAGTATGCTTTGGAGGTTGTCCTCAGTGAAAGTGATTGTAACTGAAATTTCTCGCTTGCTCATTGCCCTTCTCCTTTTGCTCTTAGTGTTTACAGTATAACCTCGTTCTAGCCGTTTGTCAACCCCTTATCGCAGGGGTTGTGGAATTCTAGCTTCTTCAAAGTCCAAGACTTCGCCTGTCTCACCGTCTATGAGCTCAACCCATTCGGGCTTCAGCCAATACTCAGTGTCGTCGCCGTCACTGTGCCAAACCACCAATTGACCATTGTCTTCCTCATAGCGGAAGACCCACTTGTTCGTGCGACGGTAGTAGTCTCTGCTCTCTTCATAATCCGTTTCCATGAAAGCGTCAAAAGCGTCATCACGGATTGTGAGTAGTTGGTTTCGTTTGAACATGCCTTTCTCCTTTGCCCTTAGTGTTTACAGTATACGATCAACCCGTGTACCTGTCAACCACTTTTTTGCCAAAAGTTATCCACAGGTTATCCACAGGCTCACATACTCCAATAGAGCTCGCTTGCTGGTGAGCAGGCGCGGGGTGTGTCATAACGCTCGCGGAACACCGTGCCGTCATAAGCTGACTTGCGAGTCACCCAAGTCTCAAACACCTCTAGTCGGCAGTCGGGGTACTCTGCTCTTGCTCGTGCTTCAGCCGCTTCAGCGCTGTCAGCTTCAAAGCCCCATTTGGTTTCTAGTCGTTCGCCCGTCTTGGTGCGGCGATCCTGTTTGAAGATTTCTACAGTGTAGTGCATGTCGTTGCCCTCTTTGCCCTAGTGTTCTATTATTATAAGCTCAAGCCGCTTCGGTGTCAACCGCTCGTTCTGCTACACGACTGGCTCGCTTCTTGCTGGTGCCATGCGCTGGAAAGCCCACAATAGGACGATCCTGCTTTGAGCTTGCGCAGAGCTTACAGGAAGCGCAAGTGACCGTCTCCTTGTAGGTAGCAGGGCATACAACCACACGCCGTCCTTTTGGTGTGCGAATGTCTGCGTTGCCTTCTACGGTGTGTGGCAGTACCACAGTCACAGGAGCAATTTCCCAGTCCGCAAGTTCGTCAGCGTGCGTCAAGTTATCGCCACTAAGGTTAACAGTGAAGCCTGCTCTGTTAGCGTTGCGGATAATCTCTGCGTTCTTGCCCTTGCTGGGCAGGTGGTGAGTATAAGTGAACCCGCGCTTGCCCCTATTGGCCGCGACCAGCTCTGTCACATCATCCTCCGCAATCTCGCCATTGGTGTGTGGCAGGTCGCCTGCTTGATTGTGACGCCACAGTTGGCCCGCAGGTAGAGCTTGGATCTGCTCCACGAACGATTCTAGATCGCCACCGCGTAGTCCCTGCGACACCTTGCGCCAGTGTAGGAGCAAAGGCCCTTGCTCAGCATAGCACCCGCCCTCGTTCGCATTGTTGAACGGACAAGTGCTCGGGCATGAATTCTGTGAAGTGGTGCTCACAGGAATCGGCCCTACCTTCTTGTTGGAACTCTTTACAGTAAGATGATATCGCATAGTGCCCTCTCTTTGCTCTTAGTGTTTACAGTATAAGCTCACCCGCACCCAATGTCAACCTTTATTTTATCAAAAAAATCGTTGACAGATCTGCCCAGCCAGCGTAGCATGATCCGAGATGGCTTGAGGCATATGATGAAGCAGAGGCATATGATGAAGTCAAAAAAAGACCCCAACGATGTTCTGCTGGGGTCTGCCGAGCAAAGTGTGGAACTGAAGTCCACGGGCTTGCTCTAGGCTACGGCACAAGGTTGAGGGCAAAGAAGACCGTAGCCACAGCGATGGCGGGGAGGGCTACCCGCGTCTCATCACTGTATTCTCCGCCATAGCTTCCCAACGATCCGGAAACGCTTTGGCTAAGTCGGCGACTTTCAACACAGTGCGCAAGCTGAGCTCACGCAGTCGCTTCTTGTTTACATCAATGAACTCAATAATATCTTCTTCAATTTCTTTGCCGAGGTTGTAGTCGGTTAACATACCATCACCCACAATCTGTTGGATGCGCAACATCTTCTCGCGCTCAGTGTCAATGGTAAGGTCAATGTAGTGACAGCGCGACTCTAGAGCTTCTAAGTGGTCTCTCAGCTTCTTGCTCTTCACGTTGTCAAACTTGATGTTGGTAATAAAGATAGCTGAGCCTTTGAACTCGAAGCAGTCGGGCACACCTTCGTTCTTCAACTTGAAGCTGTCAGTGTTCCAGTGGATTTTGCGAGTCTTCTTTGAGTCCAGCGCGGCCTTTAAAATATTAAGACTCAGGTCGTCCAGCAGTACACTATCACAGTCGTCAAACACAATCACATTGTCTTTCGCGCTGTAATCGTAGAGCTTACAGTACAGTCCAATCGCACTCATAGCTCCTTTCACTACTTCGTATGCAGCGGGGCCTCCGCCTAAGTCAGTGATTAGATCGTGCTTGCCCAGCACTTTCTCAACACCGTAGCTCTTGCCCACGCCCGGAGGCCCCGAAACAATCATAGCTCGCACATCGCCCTTCTTGGCTGCTCGAGTCATGTCCTCTAGCATTTGGAAGCGATCTCTCATGCGCTCGATGATGTCTTCGTCAGTCTCTTCGCGTTGGGTAACTGCCGCACCGTCAGCCGGCTCATAGCTGTTCTTGCCGCTGACTTGGATTCTAATATTGCGATCGGGAAAGCCTGCCACAGCTGAACCGTCAACAGTCACATAGCCGCCTTTGGCTCCGATCTTGAATTCTTGTACCATTGGGAACACCATGCCTGCGAGGTCTACATCGTTGCCTCGGATCTTGTAGGTGCCTTCTAGGATTCTAATATTGCCCATATCGTCATGCCCTCTTAAGTTTCAGTGTCAATACAGTATACGCTCGTGATTGTGTTTTGTCAACTGCTTTATAGTAGCAGTGCCGCCAAAATAAATCCAACAACACCAATCAATAACAGCTTGCCAAAACCAATCATGTCAATGATCCAAAGGCCAATCCAAAAGCCAAACCACAGCAGTCCCACAACACCGCCGAACGCCATAGTAAGCAAGATGCCACCTACAGTGATCCAAAAGATCATAGAGAAAGCACTAGGCTCGTGGTATTCACTTGGATGCTCAGTTCTCCAAGTGTCGCCTAGACAGTGCTGACACCTAGAAGCATTGTAGTGGTTCAGCTGAAAACAGTTCGGACAGGGAACCTGCTGTTCTTTGCCTGTAGGTCTCCCTGTGAGCATTATGCTACCTCCTCGTACGCAAAGCCGTAGTGACAGAACCCTGTTTCATTGCTGAGCCAGTCTGAGAGATACTGTTGAACATACTCGTCATCGTTGATATCTTCATCGTCGGGCACGGTCACTCTAGCCTTAGTGATCAAGTCAACTTCTTCACCGTCGGTGTCCCACATGATGTCGGTAATTTGATAGAGTTTAGGCATCAGCAAAGTCCTCTTCCCATTCGGCCATCTGCTCTGAGAGATTCCAACGATCGTCATAGTCTCCGCCAATCATGTCCCGCACAGTTTCAGCAGTCGCGCCACCGTAATCCACACAATCGTCAAAGCCTTCTCCGTTCTCAATCACATACTGCCCAACAAAGCACATCCCGCCTTCGTTGTAGTCTAGCGTGATTGACACATCCGGATTCGCTTCTCCGTAGGTCTGTGCGGCTTCTACTGGAGGGGCCCAAGCAGTATCCATCCAACCCGAGATGGTAGCAGTATCGCCATCTTCAGTATACTCGAGACCTTCAGGGTCTACATCCCACTTGGTGCCCCAGTTGGCCACACTCCAGTCATACCAGTTGGGGATGCCTTGCTCCTCGCACATCTTGCGTTCTTCTTCGCCCAAGTTACCCTTGAACACATTGTCCGGCATGGGCACAAGTGCGTTCAGCAGTCCACTGCTTTCAGCTTGCGCGGCGTCCCACAGAGCTCGAATCTTGTCTCGGGGACCTGTAATTGCGATATCGTTCGAACACCAATTAGGCACCTTCCATCTCCTCATTCAAGTGTGTGATAGCGTTGTCTTCCCACTGAGTCTGACAGATGTGTGCGCTGTGGTTGTCATCTAGACCAAAGCCTTCATCGCCTGTGCCGAACTCATAGTCGCACTCTGCGAGGATCTCATGGACTTCCTGTTTGGTCATTGGTCGTTCGCTTCTGAAGGTAATGGAAACTTCTGCGCGAACTGTGGTGTAGTATTCTTTCATGCCCTTCTCCTTTTGTCCTTAGTGTTTACAGTATACGGTCACACAATCTCGTTGTCAACTGCTCGGCTCAACACATCCTCAACAGCTTCCCAAGGCTGTGCTGAGTCGACGGGTCGCACCATCCACACACCGTTCATTCTCACATAGAGATATTCAACCCAACTGTTGCGATAGTGCTCTTCCATCTCTGCTGGGCCTGCGAACTCAACAGGGTCAAAGTTCTCTTCGCCGCGATCGCGACCATAGAACACAGTAACATTGTCCTCGGGAGATTCAAAGTCATGATCGCCTTGGGGATAAATCTCAGCTCCCAGCACGCTTTGATCGCCCAGTGCTACCATCTCAGCAATCTTCTGCTCGTCCTGATAGTGCTCTTGAAGTATCTTGCCGGTGTATTCGGGATAGCCGTCCCAGTGTGAGTATTTCGCTAGGATACGACCATCGGCTGTTTCATAACCAATTGCGCTTCGTGTTGCCATTGTGTTGCCCTCTTTGCTCTAAGTGTTAATACAGTATAAGCTCAAAAGCGGGTCTTGTCAACCCCTAAGATTTATGGGTTACAGCGACGGGGATCACGCCCGCACCAGTAGGCACGGTTCTTGGCTTCCTGCCATGCCTGCAGTTCACGCTCCCATACACCGCGCTCATAGGCACAACGAACTTCATCGCCTGAACAGCGAAACGGAGGGAACCCGCCGCGATAGGGATCTCTGTAGTAGCGATTGTTTCTGTAGTAGTAATCGTTCCTGTGACGATTGGCTTGAGCAAGCTCGGAAAGAAGCACTGTGCCCAGCACGCCGTAAATGATTCCTCGTTCTTTGTCCCCAGCGTGGGCAGGTGCTGCCAATGCTAGAGCCAGTATTGATGCCGCTATAATTGATTTCATTTTGCGATCCTCCTATACCTATTTAGCGATCCTTCCTGCTGTGATTCCCACTAACCATACAGTCGCAAGCCAAGTCCAGAAGCTGTAGGCAATGCCCAAGCCAAACAGAGTATTGAGACTCCAAATGGTAATGAACGGCCCTACTATGATGAGTGCCGCTATTAGAACTACCAGTGCTGTGATTTTCATTCTACCACCTCCGGAGTATAGCTCTTGAAGTAGCGAATGGGTGAAGGGTCTCGATGTGCTCCTTCTTGAATCTCAACAGTGATGCCTTTGGTCTTTGCCGCTTCGATAAATCTCACAGCGTCACAGTCTTCTTCAAGATAAGCTGTCTTGCCCTTGACATATGAATACGAGCTGATGTCGTGTTCAATGCCCAGCATCTTTAGATCAGCCAGCTTCACAGCCAACCAACCGTGCCCGGGATCTGTGTGAAGTATCTTCTTCATTACCGCCATTGGTATTCTCCTTTAGGCTGTTTCTAGTTTGGTACAGACATATGGCTTGCCCCAAGTACCTACATTGATATCAATATAGTGACTGGTGTCAAAATAGTCTGTTTGGATGTCACTGCGGTCGTAGTAGTCGTGACCCAGCATGGCATCTTTGAGTTCTAGTAGAAATGCCTGCGCATCGCCTTGGTAGTGATCTTCAATCCAGTAAGTGTTGACTGAATGACGATCACTACCAAAGTTAAGTGGACCTTCTCTCAGCGTGACTACCAGTGTCATGTGATTTCTTACTGAAACCGAACCCTTCATGCCGTACTTCTTGAGAGCGGCCTTGATTGCTGGCATACGCTCTGCCTTGCGTTCTTGATTCATATAAGCCATTGAGTTTCTCCTTTGCCCTAAGTGTGCTTACAGTATACGGTCAACAGCTTCGTCTGTCAACCTTGATTTTGCCAAATCTGTTCGACTCAATAGTCAAACAGATCTTCAGTGTTCTTTTCTGTGATCAAGTCCATGTTGCTTAGAATCTTCTCCATGGTCTTATCCACAATCGACTCAATCGCAATTTGAATTAGATCGCCATCATAGTCGCCTCTGTAACGCTCGCGACCGGCATAAGGCTTGATTGTTCGATATGTGAACTGATCGATCACACCCCTGTCCCTGAGATAATTGAGAGCGCCCGATGTGTCGTTGCCACAGCCGTTATTGTAGAAGTCATAGGCCAGTCTGCTGGCCGCACGAATCATCTCGCCTGCCACAGTGTCAGCGGCGCCCATTGGCGGCATCAACTCGTCAGCCAGTCGATCGTAATCAGCTTGATACTTGCCCCTTTGATTCCAGTAAGTGTCTTTCATTGAGTTTCTCCTTTGCCCTAAGTGTGCTTACAGTATAAGCTCGATCTGCTGGTGTGTCAACCTTGATTTTGCCATTTTTCCTGTAGCTGTTCTAACGAGTCTTCTAGGAGAAAACGCTCCAGTAGACCTTGATCGATCTGCTCCAGCAGTTCATAGACCGCAGTAAGGTCATTGTCCTTATAGTCTTGTTCAATCTGTGCCCACACAGCGTCGACCAGTGCGTCACCGTAGTTGGCGGGTGGATCAATCTCTATCATGTGTTGCTCCTTTAGAGTTCCGAAATTTCAACTAGAGGATCTAGCTGTATCAGCTCGCGTGCTATGCGTGACAGTCGCTTGTGATTTGCTTCTGCTTCACAGTGACTGATCTCACCATCGCAGTAGAGATTCTCAGGTGCTAGCTCACAGTCAATACAGTCTGCCACTCTCTGTCGTTCACTGTGCGTTGCGAGACTGAATGTGCGATTGCCAAACAGACTAGCCCAACGATTCTTGTCAGCCACATAACGATCTAGATCTTTCACAGTCTTATACCACAACGAGATCAGTGATGGTGTAGTCTGTGAGTTCAAGATCGTCAGCGGCTTCTACTGCGAACTTGCGGCAGGAGTATGCGCCCACTACAGGCGAGTCATCTGCGCCCGACATCACTTGTTCGCTTTCTAATATCCAAACTTTCATTGTCGTGCCCTCTTGTCCTAAGTGTTGACTACAGTATATGCTCACCGCATACAGCTGTCAACCTTGATTTCGCCAAAATCAATCTTCTGCTTTGATCAAGTGAATCTCGCCGTCAGCGCCTATGTCAGCTCGTAGATAGCCGTTATCTATGAGGCTGTCAATGGTGACTTCCACTCCCCTCAGAAAGAACTGCTTTCTTGCAGTGAGGTTCAGTAGATAGCCAAACAGTGTGCCCACAGTGTAGGCTGCGAGTATCCAAAAAGCTGTCATTGGTAGCTCCTATAGAGATCGCGCAGGAACCATTTGTTCTGCTGAAAATACTGTTCAGGACTCACAACAGTGTCTGCTTGACGATAAGCTTCACGCTCGTCTCTGTAGTCCCAGTAGGTGTTCATCACAAACTGTCTGAAATCACTTCGTCTCATGCTAGCTCTCCTCACGCATACTCTCTGCGACCTTTGATGCGCCACTTCTCTATCACAGGTCTGCCGTATTCATCTTCGTCCACAGCTAGATAGGCCACAGTCTTCTTTACAATACCGTACCGGTAGCCCGAGTCAACGCCGTCTCGAGGTTCAGTGACCCAAATCTTGTGTGGGAAACCATATGCCCAAACTTCGCTCAAGTCCTGGTTGTGACTGAACTCAAACAGGTTGTCTGTGTCGCGCTCGCGAAAACAGCCAATGATGCTTCCATCGCCCCGATCATGATATGTTGAAAAGTCTGCGTATGCCATCTTGCCCTCTTTGCTCTAAGTGTGTGCACAGTATAAGATCACTGGTGCCACTTGTCAACCACTTTTTTGCCAATCGTGGTACCCGGGGAGAGACTCGAACTCTCAAGCCTTTCGGCAATGGCTTCTAAGACCATCGTGTATACCAATTCCACCACCCGGGCTTATCAAATGGTGGGACCACCCAGACTTGAACTGGGAACCTGCCGATTATGAGTCGGATGCTCTAACCAATTGAGCTATGGTCCCGTATGGCCTCCCGGGGAGAATTCGAATCCCCAACCCACAGCTTAGAAGGCTGTTGCTCTATCCTATTGAGCTACCGGGAGGTTGAACTGTTTATGCGTCTTCCAGTTCTACTTCTACAGTCAAATCTTGTGAGACTTCACTAGGTCCCACTCGACGACGCACATAACCCGCAATCGCGCTCTGCTGAAGTTCTGATTGGAACTGCGGGTGATTCATCAGCACCTCACACCATGCGGCTTTTGAAAGCCCATCTGCGTTCTCCACAAGAATCACATCTGTGTGACCGTTCTGAATCAGCGTTTTGGTTCGATTCACTAGATCATTCGCGAAACGAACTTTTGTGACGCCATTTGATGAGCTAGTGCCTGCCACTGTATAAGTCTTGGTTGTCATGCCTTTTTCCTTTTTGCCTTGGTTGAGTCTATATTGTAAGCGATCCCGGCCTAAGTGTCAACCGGAATACGCCCGCCACCACATCAGCTCTTTGCCAATGTTCTACTATTATGTGATCAAAACAGGATTCTGTCAACCACTAGCCCCTCTCTGCATGCATGCAATAAGTGCGAGATTTTCTCCTATTTTGGTTGACAGAATGGTGTAGATCAGGTATACTGCATGCAAATAAAGGGCACGAGGGCAATGATTCGAACGGCATACTCCGGGGATGGACGGCGAGAGTGCCTCTCGGATCTGTCACCTTTTACTGGTGGAATACTATTTGACATTCCTGCCCTACTAGCATATTGTGTGCATCATGCGAAAAAACGCAACAAATTCAAAGGTTTACAGTGTTTTTGGCAAATTGTTGAGAATGACAGATTCTAGGTATATGATGATTCTAGTGTAGAGTCTAGCATAGCGTAGTGTAGCGTAGTAGTGCAGTGCTTGCTAGTGTAACACAGTGTTCAAGAATCATATGTGCGAATCATATACGAGAACAGTGTGCGAGAGGTGGTACGAGAGTGGTCCTGAACGGTGAACGAACCATGGTTTAAGGCCGA